>Ga0302320_10003776_pt1 | contig 34834 bp, 27 predicted proteins | sample Bog_T0_3_FD_202130 | JGI IMG/M metagenome (GOLD analysis project Ga0302320, IMG submission 202130) | Peat permafrost microbial communities from Stordalen Mire near Abisko, Sweden - Bog_T0_3 | ecosystem: Environmental > Terrestrial > Soil > Wetlands > Peat | place: Sweden: Abisko, Stordalen Mire...
AGATCGCCAACCCGCCGAGGAAAAAGGGTCAAAGACGACCGAGGTGTGCTTGCAAGCACATCGCAGGGAGTCTGAGGCCCTTTTTCGAGAGCGGTTTGGATGAGATTTGGACGAATTTCGTGAAATCTTCGGGCTAGAATCCACTTTCAAAAATGGCGGGGACAGGCACCTTGTAACCGCCCTTCGACCACCGGCCCGCGCGCAAAGGCCCAACCCGAAAATCCCCACCGCCATGCCATCGTCACCGACTACGAGTCAAACCGGGGAGCTGCCCCGCCGTGAATTCCTCCAATTTCTGGGCGCCGGCGCACTGGGCCTGGCGCTGTCGATGCGCGGCGCCCGCGCCGAGGCCGCCTCCGGCACGACCGGCCTTCCGACCTTCGACCTGAGCCCGGGCCCGAAGAAGATGCGCGGCGTTTTCCCCATCGGGTCGACGCCGTTCACTCCTGACGACAAGCTCGACCTGGAATCATTGGTCGCGCAGGTATCGTTCTGCAACCGCTCCGGCGTGCATGGATTCGCCTGGCCGCAGGGGGCGAGCAACTGGTCCGCCCTCGCGGAAGCCGAGCGCATGGCCGGCACGGAAGCCATCCTGGCGACCGGAAAGGGGGGAACCACAACACTGGCCATCGGCGTGCAGGGAGCGGACATGGGAGCGGTGACCCGTTATGCACATCAGGCCGCGCGGCTGGGTGCAGATGCCATCATCTCGATGCCGCCGGCGAAGGTGACCGACGAGAAGGTGATCCTCGACTATTACCAGCAGGTCGGCCGGATCACCGATCTGCCCCTGTTCGTCCAGAGCCAGGGCAGCATGAGCGTCGATCTCGTCGTCGAGATCTTCAAGACCGTCCCCACGATGCGGCAGGTCAAGGACGAAGCCGGCGTCGCCCTGGACCGGGTCGCCGAGTTGCGCAGCCGGACTGGCGACCAGCTTCGAGTGTTCTCCGGCCACGGCGTGCAGACCATGATTACTGAGATGGAGATGGGCTTCGTCGGGCATTGCCCCTACACGGGCCTGGCCGACATCTATTCGGCGGCCTATGACCTGTGGCACAGCGGCCGCCGCCAGGAGGGCTTCGACATGTTCGGCCGCATCCTGGCCTTCGGCAGCCTGGGCGTTCCCGACCAGAACCGGCTGCTGATCGCCCGCGGCGTCTTCAAGCCGAACGTCCGGTTCAGGCCCGCGCCCGCGGTCACCGGCCCTGGTGCGCCCCGCGGCCGGCCGCTCGGCGACCAGGGCGTGCGCGACGGACTCGATCATTATCTCAAGCCATACCTTAAGGCGTAGGCTGTCCTTCGCGCGCTGTAGCAGCGCTTGGGGAAAGTTTGCTATTCTTAAGGGATGACAAAGTCCCTTCGGCTTCAGTTGATCCATTGCTCCTGCACGGCCCGTTTTGCCACCTCCCGGCTTGACTCCAATGTTTATACAATGTTTATCCATAAGCGATGAAGATCACCGCCCAATTCTGGGGAAATAGCCTTGGCGTGAGAATTCCCGCGCCAGTCGCCCGCGACATGAACCTGACGAACGGCGCGGAGGTGGACCTTCAGATCGAATCCGGCCGGATCGTCCTGACACCGGTGCGCCGCGCCAGACGCTGCAAGCTGAAAACCCTGCTCCCGAAGATCACGGATGCAAACAGCCCGGCAGGAGACATCTGGGGAGCTCCCGTCGGCAGGGAGGTCTGGTGAGTCCGCTCCAGCCTCCCCAGCGCGGCGACCTGGTCTGGGTCGATTTCATTCCGCAAATCGGGCATGAGCAGGGTGGGCGACGCCCGGCGTTGATTCTCTCCCCGGGGAACTACAACAACAAGACCGGGCTGGCTGTGGCGTGCCCGGTCACAAGCCAGGCCAAGGGCTATCCATTTGAGGTCTCGCTGAAAGCCGGAATGCCGATCACCGGTGTCGTTCTTTCCGATCACGTTCGCAGCATTGACTGGCGTGCCCGGCGCGCGGAACGGGCGGGCAGCGCAGATGAAGACACTGTCGGCGAAGTGTGCGGGAAGCTGATGGCGCTCATCGGCGAATAGCCATCCGTGTGAGGAGGGGCCGGCCTAGGTTCTCATGCTTGCTATTATCCCGGCATGGCCAAATCCGATTTTTCTTTTCGCCCCCGGAAGAGGCGGGCGGGCGTCCGTCCTTGGCTTGCGATCGCCGCCGGCCTTCTCGTCCTTGCCGTCGCCGCCCGCGCCCAAAGCGCCTCCGCCGTCTTCGCCGGCCCGCAGAACATGGATCAGGGCCTCCAGAACGGGCTCAACAACATCACGGGCTATGTCTTCTCGATCCTGAAGTGCCTGAGCCTGATAGGCCTCGGTGTCGCGTATTACTTCGTGACGCACCACGGCGTCGGCAAGGCGATCCTCGCCACAGTCGCCGCCATCCTGCTCTGGTTCGCGCCCGTAGTCGCGAACATTGCCGAGAACCTCGGGAGCGCAGCCGCGCAGCAATCGACCATTACATCAGGAGCCCCCGGTTAGAACGCGCTTGCGTAGCCTCTAGCCGGGAGCTTTAGTGACCGTTCTCTTGCTCGGGCCGTAGCGTAGTCTGGTAGCGCGCTTGCATGGGGTGCAAGAGGTCGGGAGTTCGAATCTCCCCGGCCCGACCAATTTACCCCTGCCGCTGGAAACGACACCAGCGGCATTTTCGCGACTAACCGCGACACGATCAGAGTTTTGCAAACGTTCGCCATTGCGACCCTCCGCGACAGTCTCCGACTGCTTTACACTCAAAACGACCCCAGAAAGTGCGGTCAGTTGTGCGGCAGGTTTCGGGACCGTGAACGATGGCAAGGTGTCCAGCGCGTGCTGCAACGGCAGGTGCGATTCGTCGGTGTAGACCTTCAAGGTCAGCTTTACGTCGCTGTGCCGCATGAGGGACTTGCTCGACTGCAACGAAACGCCGTTCGCGGCCAGCATGGTGCCAAACGTTGTCCGAAGCGCATGCAGATCGACCCTGCGGCCGTGTTCGTCCACAAGCGGGATTTTGGCCCGCTCCAGGTCGTTCCTGACGGTGCTTGGCCGTGGTACACGGCCACGAAATGCATAATCGGACGGCTTCGCGTCGATGGATCGATAATCCCTGAGCGCCGACACCGCCTCGGGCCGGAGATAATGGACCGAAGCCTTCCGATTCTTCGAGATCGACGATGGCACCTGCATTTTCGGAGGACTCGCTTCGAGTTCGAAATCTTCCCATTTTAGCCCGTTCAGCTCCGACCGCCGCAAGCCCGTGTAAAGAACCATGAGGTAAACTGTCGCCCGGTGAAACGGCACTGCGTCAAGCAGGCTTTGGGCAGAGACTGGGGACAATGCCCGGCGAAATGGCCCGGCGTTGTTCGTCACCTTTTGGACGTGCCGCAATGGATTTGCGACCAGGAGCTGTTGCTGTTCCATCCAGTGGAGAAGGCTGCACATCGCCCCGAAGACATTGTTCAACATCTTGGGCCGCAGTCCGGATCGCGCCCGCCAGTCGCAGAACGACTGTGCGGTGATGTCACGCACCATCACCCACCGGCATCGCTCGCACAGTTTGGAAATGCAATTGCGGTATTTGCCAAGGGTGGCAACGGAGCGCCCCTTTACCCGAAGATCGACGAGGAAGGCCGTCAAATGCTCGGAAATGGGCGTTTGCGCAGCATCCCGCATCAGCTTGGGCGCTATGATGCCCGCAGCCTCTTTTTCCAGTTCCCGGACGAGCGTCTCCATTTTCTGTTGCGCCACGCGCTTGTCTGTGACGCGGAGCGGATACGTGCGGGCCTTCGGCCAACCATCTAACCGAACGCGCGCGCTCCAAAGGCGCGCACGCTTTCCGTGGGAAACGGGTTGAATGACGTGGCGGATCATACGGTACCTCCCTGGGTTAGCCTCCGACTCTTTAGGCGTTCAAGGTACGCTTCCACGTCCTGCACCAGGACCCGGGAAGCGCGTCCAATCTTAAGCGGATAGGGGAATTCGCCAGCTGCGATAAGCCGTTCCAAGGTGCGCCTCGAAACCGCCAGCCACCGCGCCGCCTGTTGAAGCGTTAAAAGGTCGTTCATGGCAAAAAGCGCCTTTCTGCCTTTGCGCGCGAGATGGGCCCCAGTAGCTCGACAGCCTCCAACTTTGCCTTCTCGATTTCGGCGAATGACCAGGACACACCGCGCTCAAGCACAGCAAGGATCTCGCACTGAGTCGTCATCAGATCGGCAATGGAGGAGACAAGCTCGTCGCGGTCCATGGCAGTTTCGGCGCCCATGCCATCAACGTCCCCAGTGACGATGACGGCGAACGGTGGCACTGGAGTTTGGGCTCGCACAGCCTCGATCTCCGCAGTGAGGGCGTCGTAGTTCCGCAACGCCGCTTCCTTAGATGAGGGTATATTGGGGGGCCGGTCGTCGGCTTCGCTCAGGAGCTGGTCGAAAATCTCAGAGCGCACGATCAATTCACCCCGGAGTTCATCCCAGTCGATTGACCGCAGCTTGCGCATCATCGACCGCCGCGACACGAAAAATCCGCCGCCCGCCGTACTCCCGGTGTCTCCGTCCTCGAAGTCAATGGAAAGTCGAATCCCTGCGAACTCGCAGGACAACGAAAACGCGAAGTCCGTTGGAATGAAGCTGCGAATGTCCGCGATCAGGCCGTTAATCTGGTCGCGCACCGCAGGTTCAAGGGTCGCTGTCTGTTTTATGTAGTCCTTGTCGAACAAGAATACTTCGCCTCCCTCCTTGAGGGGCGACGCAAGCAGTCGTCGCGAAAGACGTGCCAGGTTGTCCGTCGCCATGGTGTCACTCCTTTGCCGTGAGCGAGTCGAAAAGCTTACGCTTCTCCGCAATCTCGTCCTGGCATTCTCCGAGGTAGTCCAGAAGGGCCGTCCTCTTAACGGCTCCCCGGGGAGACTGAGCCGCCGCCATAAACCGTGTGACGATTTCGGTAAGGATGGCAGAGCGGCGACGGTAAATGCAGTGACTGAGTGCATCTATGGCTGCTCGCTCACTTTCGGTTACCATGAAGCACACGGTTGAATTTCGCGGCTCGTCAGGATTGCGGCCGGGGCGATGCCCGGTCCAAGGAATTTCTCTTCCAGTCTTCTCGTCAGTGGTCGTTCCCATAAAGGTAACGATGCGCAACCCATAGGTAACGTCAAGCGGTACCTATGGGTAGCGGCATAAGACCATGACATCCTTAGCGTTGACCAAGAATCAATGCGCCGGTAACGCCCGACGCGTACGGGCTTCCGCTACTACGGCGATAACCTCGAAATCCTCCGGCGTTAGCTGTTTCGAAAACGGTGGATCCCGAAACACAATTGCCGCGCAGCTTTCAGCGTCCGAGCGCCTTGCCGACTGCGGTTTTTGTCGCGTCTCCCCGAAGGTCCATCGCGATGATGCGGCCATCCGGCCCCACAAGCAGTAGTTCTGGAATTCCGTAAACATCGTATGCCTTGTGCACCGGGTCCTTGGGCCAGTTTCCCAAGAACGCCTGGCGCCACGCATTCGTTCCTCGTTGTTGCGCAAACTTCTTCGGCACCGAGATCTCGTTGTCCAAGCTGAGGCTCAACATAACAAAACGCGGGTCACCACCATATGCATTATAGACTTCCTTGAGGCTCTCCATTTCAGCCACGCATGCACCGCACCAGACGGCCCAGAAGTCGAGCAGCACATATTTGCCTCGAAAATCCGCGAGACTTACAGTTCCCCCGTCAAGAGTACCGACTCTGAAGGGAGGAGCCTCCTGGCCGACTTTCAGGTTCTTCATTTGCACGTAATGGATTTCGCCAATGTCGTACGCGGCTTCGCCTTCGGGCACTTCAATTCTTACGTCCTTAATCTGGGCAGCAAGGCCGGTCTGACCAAAGACGTAACCCATTAACACGTACCTCCCGGGGACAACCGCCTCGGCTTGAAATGTTCCATTCGATGCGACGACGGCTTGTCGGCCATCTCTCTTCGCTGCAGTATACCGTCTGCCGGCTTCAGTTCGCAACCAATCGTTATACCATTTACTCGTTGCTTCAGGAGTGTCCGCGTCCTTGGGGGGCGTCGGCGCGGGTATATCCGGCTCCAAAGAAACGTTCCAGCCCGTGAGACCCGAAATGTCATCGGCGCCGGCGCTACTCGCGAGCTTTCCGGTGACATTGCGTCCGTCGGTGACAATGCGTACTTCTGAGGTTTGTCCCGGTCTCACGTCCACTTCCGCCAACTCACGATTGGCAGCGGGAAAATCTTTTGGTGGGTCCAATGGTTCGAGCCAACTGATCGCAATGGTTCCGGGTGGAATCGCGGTAAACACAAAATGCCCGCTTTGATCGGTCGAGACGGATTCAGTACCCGAAACCCATCTTCGGATTTCGCCTTTTAGAGCTGAGTGCATTCGCTTCGCGCGCATGGGACGCCCATGGTTCAACCAGACTCCTTCAATCCGTCCCCAAGCCTGGACCGTGATGACAGAACCCTTAGCGAGCGTATCCGTCGGCATGGCTGTAAATCCTGCCGGCCCGGTAACCACTAAATATGCACCTGGCTTGGGATCCGGCAATTTAAAGGAGCCTGCCGCATCGGTCTTCGTGCTTATACTCCGGCCACTGGTATCCTTTAATTCGGTGCCTTGCAGAGATGCATAGATCACCGACTTGTTTTCGCCGCCATTCAGAAGGGTGACGACTGCCCCAGCAACCGGTCTGTCGTCGACAGTCCTTACTTCCCCCGGCAAGGCCGCATGCGTCTGGCCATTCGGTAACAAAAGGATCAAGGCGAGTTTCGACCAGGTCATCACCTTATGGCTCTGCTCGGCGAACCAACCGAAATCTGCATCGAGGGCGCAACGCCGAGAGAGTTTCATATTTGGTAGGCGTTGCCGTCATGATGGGGAAATCACAGTGGCGACCGCAAGATCGTGTCCTAGAACCCACCGATTTAGGCACATCGGACGCCACAGGGTGCTGCTAAAATCGGCAGGTGACACATGCCTGGTTACGGCGGGAGCAGCCAAGCGAGCCCAGCCGCCTTCGCCAATTCACCTTGACGTGAATCAAAGCCCACGAATTCAGACACGCCGAGGTCGGCTGCGGCGGCGACATGCAGGACATCAAGCGTGCGGACGCCAAGCTGCGCAGTGTGCTTGGAAATCAATTCTTCCGCTCGGGAGAACGTCGCCGGCCACGCGATAGACACGGGCTCGAGTCGGCCTTGCGCTATGTCTGTCTCCACTGTCCGCCAGGCAGCATCGGCTTCCGTTTGGGTCAACGCTTTCGTGAAGACGAGTCGGGCGATGGCATTGCGCAGTTCGGAACGGCCAAAGTCGGTCAGCGGCAAATTTGCCGGGTGCGCACTCAGCCAAGCTTGAGCGCGCGCGCTGAACGAGTCCTGAACGTAAAGCGAAACCAGAAAGCTAGTATCGGCGTAGGCGGTCACACCCAGCCCTCAGTACCGTTCTTCGTTCCGGGCAGCGAGGACAGCATTCTCAGGAAGCACTTTCGAGCCATAAATGCCGCGAAGCCGCTCCAGGATGTCCGGCCACGCGACAGCCTTTTTCGGTGCTGACCCGTTGGCGTCTCCGACTGTTTCCACGGTAACCATCACTTCGCTATCAGCCGGCAATGGCAGCGGCCAGCGGAGTTTCAAAACCCCGCCTTCGTAGGTTGCTGGAACCGTGGTCGTCATGATCAGGAACTTATACGCCGGTACAGGCAAAGCAAGCTGTCAGCTCGACCGGTAGGGCTTGGTGTACGGGGATTACAGACGCATCTCCAATCCGTTGGTGCGGCCTCCAACGAATGCGTTCCAATCGAAGCCCTCGCGGCCGGCGAAAAGCGCGCCCGTCTCCTTAAACTCCGACAATGAATGCCACCACGCAAGAACCTCCGATCCGGCGCACAGCATGGGTTTCCGCGCTACGTCACCGCCGTGCTCCGTTGCGACCCAATGCAGCATTTCACGCCACCGCCTCTCCGGTTCGCACATGATGACAGGCCGCCACAGATACGCCCACCGCCGGCCGAACAGACGCTTGAGTCCTGCAAAATCGTCCGGGGCAACCAGCACCGCTGCCGCCAATTCACTCACTCTCTGCCGCCACGCCCGGGCGCCTGGCGACACCCACCCGAACGCCGAAGCCGCCCGCTTCCACAAGGGACTTTCCACCCGATCGTATTCGACTCGACGGGAGCCCTTCCATTCATCCTGCCGATAACACAAGCCGCCCTTTAAGTAGGCCCCGACATAATGGGCCACGGCTCCCGGACCTTTCCGAAGCGGAAGCAATTCCGAGCGGCCGAGGCCGTAACGCCTGCATACTTCACGCAGCTCAACCCAACAGGCTCGGAGCCGCTCTGGCGCACTTTCGGAATAGCGCCTCCGCATTTCGTAAAACTGCGGCCCGGGAGGACGGCCCCGTCGCGGCGCTTGGTCTTGAGCCACAGCCAATGATATCCAATCGAACTTATCCGGCTCCAGGCTGAAGGTCGTGGCCACGCCGAGGTGGTGGTGTGCGCTGCCGTCTGCTCGTGGCTCGAGCACACGGAAGTAGCTGCGCACCCATCGCAGCGCGTGCTTCCGCGCGTCATGGAAACGCTTTGCCAATTCCTTCGGGTCTGACGCCGCTGGTCCGCCCTTTTCCGGTGAAAACGTCAGGAATCCACACACGTCGCGTCCGTAGTGTTCGAAAAACGCCTCGACGTTCGACCGGAGTGCGAACGCCCGCTTGGCTTCAGCGCTCGTAACTCCGCCGAGAATCTTCTCCCATGTCCCTGTTTCGTCGATTTTGCGCCAGAGCCGCCCGTCGCGATCCAACCCCTCATTGGCCGCATTCTCATCGGCGACATGATCCGTGACGCGTTGGGCCTGGCCAACCGACCCGCGCAAGTATTCCACGACGCGCCGGAGTTTGTAAGCCTTCCCCGGGGCACGGTTGGGGCAATTGTTACTATTTCGACAAGGAAGGGCGGCGGGGTCCGCCGGCTGGGCTGCCGCGCTCCGCGCGGCAGCACCCGCCGGCTGTCCCCTGGCCGCCCAATTCTCCGAAAGATGAAGCCCCTTGACCCCCGACGAGCCTCCGCCATTTTCTCCCGTGTTCTCTGCCCTAAATTGGGCTCCTTGGCCTCCTGCGGTGTTACCAGCACCCAGGAGGCCGTTTTCTTCCGGAATCACGGCGGGCCACCTCCTTGCCCCTTGCGGGGCTCTAATTGCCTTGGTGGGGGCGCAGTGGCCTCTTCTTGCGATTTCTCGCCCTTGCTCGGCGTTGCTTCACACCGCACTGCGGTGCTGGTCTCGCCTGGGGGCTCCTGGTCCAGTTTGTCGCCGGCTTGTGCGGTTCTTTGTGCGGCAGCGGTCTCGGCCTCTATGGCTCGAAGTTCAAGGTCAACCGCTTGCAGAAGGACGCGAAGGAGTTCGAATCTCCCCGGCCCGACCATTTGAGTCACCCCCCCGGCGGGAGTGCTCGCTCACGGCGGGCCATACTCTCAGCGCTGAAGATCGCCATTTTCCGGTACACCCGGTTCGTCGAGCAGTTGGATGGAGGAGGCGGGCCCCAGATCGGGATCTCCCCATTCGCTGAGGGTCCAGACCACTTTCTTGGCCGGGGTCACTTCGATGACCTGAACGGTGCCTGTCCACGCCTTCGGATCCTTCAGGTCAGCGGGGCACCAGTTGCAGATGACCGTGTTCCCGTTGGCCAGGCGGCCGACCTCCTGGAAGATGAAGCACTTGATTCCGGGAAGGTCGTCCGGCGTCAGGCGCCAGACGACCTGGCCCGCTGGATTCACTTCGAGGATGGTGTTGTGGTATGAGGATATGAGCGTGTTGCCGTTCTTCAGGCGGACGGCGTCCCAGGGACCCGGCGTGGCGAAGGACCAGATCGGCTTCCCGTTTTCGTCGTACTCCACGACCTTCTTGTCGTCCAAATGGCCGGCCAGGAAGGTCCCGGACTTGGTCAGCCGGACACGGCGAAATTGCAGATGGGGCTTCGTGGGATCGGGCACGGGCAGCGTCAATTCCTTGTCGATCTTGCCAGTTGCCTTTTCCATGATCAGAAGCCTCGCCGGATTCCCCTGCTCGACGAGGAGCACCCGATCCAGGCCCAGCGGCTGGACTGAGTGGATCTCAAATCCTTTCGGGGCGGGGAAATCCCAGACAATCTTCTTGTCGGGGGTGACTTCGCTCGCGCCCACCTTCCGGCAAAAGAGGATGTTGCCATTGGACAGCATGGTGGCGTCGCCCAGTTCCTGCAGAGTTCCATCCTTGTCCTTGATCGGGATCGAGTACTGCCACACCACGTGGCCTCCGCGGACGACGAAGATGGTCTGGAGATCGTTCCGGTAGTCCCATTCGCCGGTGTAGACGAAGGGATGCTGCGCGAGCCCGGCGCCAATCGCGGCTGCGGGCGCAGGGAGTTCGGCTGGAGCGGCGGGCATGCGCGGCAGAAAAAGAGCGCAGACAAGGCTGCACACAGCTGGGAGCAAGCGGACAGGATGACGAATGACCATGGATGCGGGGGTTGAGGCTGACCGCCAGTGTATCAGAATAGATCGGTAAAGAACAGCCCCATAAGGCGATAGAACATTCACCGTGGCGAAAGTGGGATAATACGCCAAGGGTTAGCCTGACTTTCGCAACTGGAGGGGGTCCGGTTCCATAAGTGCCTGATTGGTAATGACCGAGTATTGTAGGTCTGCCCTACACGGCGAGGTCCCGTTTTGCAGTGATTCGAGGGGGCGACTGAGGTGGAAGGCTCCATCCGAGCTGGGCCAGCAGTATATTTTGGTCGGACTCGGGTTGTGTATAGCGATTAAAGATCAGCTCACGCCCGTCGGTCGTTGGGAAGTGTACGTCGAGCATTTGTATTGCCCCGAGCTTCGCGATCATCTCCCGAACAGACAGGCCCGGTGCCTTGATCCGAAGCTTGTGCCTGAGGCTCGCCTGGACGCAGTAGGAGAGGAACGCGACGAAGATGTGGGATTCGATCCGGTCCCCTCGTGAGTGATACACCGGCCGCACGGCCAGGTCGTCTTTGAGACGCTTGAAGGCCGACTCGACCTCGGTCAACTGCAGATAAAACTCCCAAAGCCTGGCCGGATCGGTCCCGTTCAGATTGGTCCTCAGAAGATATCGACCCTCGCGGCGACGCACCTGACGAAGCTTTTCCTTGTCCAGTTCGAACGAGAAGCTCGTGCGCTGAGAACGACGGCCTTTCTCGGGTGGCTCCGGCAAAGTCACCGTCACGAGCGAGGCGGTCCGGCCGGCCTCGTGCCGGGCCACCGCGATCTTACCGATCAACGCCTCGTAGCCCGGCTTCTGCCGCTTCAAGTCGCGCAGTCGCTTCCACAGTTTCTTCAACTGGCGACGGCGCATCGAGCGCTCCTTGTTGATCCTGGCTTCACTGTGTACGTAGACGTACGTCTCTCCGTCCTGCGGGAGCAGTTTCACACGCACACTCTCGCGTGCGTCTTCCCAGGGCTTTTCCAAAAGGTCGGATTCCAGCTTCCCGAGCCGTCCCTTCGGGGTACCCACCACGTACTTCACCTTCCCGGAGGATCTCATTTCTCCGAGCACCTCCTCGGTCGGGATCCCACGGTCCATCACCCAGATCCTCTCCGCCGTCCCGTACTGCCTCTCGATCCGTCCGAGGAAGTCTCGCAGCGTCTGGTTGTCGATCGTGTTGCCCGGCATCACCTCGTACGCCAACGGGAAGCCTTCCGGCGTCACGACGAGCGCGATCACCACCTGCACGCAATCCCCGCGGTGATCACGGCTGTACCCGTACCGGCGCTTGTCGCCTTCCTCAAACGGCGGATCGCTCTCGAAGTACGTCGAGGTCAGGTCGTAGAGCAGGATTTCAAATTTCACACCGAACAGATCTCTCCATCGCTCCTGCAGGAATCCGAAGAGTGCCTCCTTGTGTTCGAGCAAACGGTCCAGCGTCCGATACAAGTTGTCCTTGCTCGGAAGCTCCCGACCCAGGAGATCCCCCATCGCACTGCGAGTCCACCACTGCCGGTGCAATCGCCATTCGCTGCCAGGATCAATCAGCCGGTAGGCCGTCAGTACGACCAGCAGGTCGTACCAGTCCGTTCCCTCCCGGCTCGGCTCCAGCCGCTCCCTCCAAAACCGGTCCAGCTGAAGCTGCTCCCACATCTGCATGAACGCCCAACACGCTCCCCATTGCCGCGGCCTACGAAGCGCAAATTCACGAAGGCGCACCTGCACTCCGTACTCCGAGGCATGCGCCGGGATCGAACGGTCCTCCGGATACAGCGCCAAGCGTTCCTGACGACCACGACCCTCGTCAAAAACCTCAATGCACCGCTCCCAGCCCTGCCGCTGGCTGTCGTTGATTTCCCCAAGGTAGAGCACCTGCCGGTCCAGCGTCTTGCCCTCGGCCACACGCCTCTTTTCAAGAATGCTCCAGTACCGGTGCTCCTTCCCGTCTTTCCTTCGAGTGTGGCACTTTAAAAACATCGCCGTTTCCTCGGCGGATATCCTGCACAAAGTACCTCTTCCTGGGAAGAGCCCAGGTCTTCCCCCAAGCACTTTCCGAAAATCCGATCTCTACAGGCCAACCACTTCCGAATCTATAGAGCCCAAAAAAGATGTATTCTCGGGTCCAGTTGCGAAAGTCAGGTTAGAGCGAAACCCGACAACGCCGAAGACGTTGCCAGCATCGAGTGGCGGGAATCGCCCTGCAGGCGTTTATTGCTCTCGCCCGACATGCGGGCTTCTACTGGCCGAATGGGAAAAGGTGGAAGAATTCCAGGAAGAAGATGGCCGCAATCGCGTACCCATACAGCGGGAATTTTCGCGCACCCCCGGTTCCAAGGGCCAGCACCGCCGCGCCGATGAGCCCAAGGCCGATCCCCGCCGCAATGCTGAAGGTGAGCGGAATGCCGATGATTGTCAGGACGGCTGGAACCGCCTGCTTGAACTCGGTCATGTCGATTTCGTGAATCGACTGCATCATGAAGACGCCGACGATGACAAGCGCCGGCGCTGTGGCCACGGCCGGCACGATCAAAAGCAGCGGGGTGAAGAAAAGGGCGAGAAGCATCAATGCGGCGGTCGTTAGCGAGGTGAGGCCGGTGCGGCCGCCGGCTTCGACGCCGGCCGCGGATTCAATGTAGCTCACCACCGTCGATGTGCCGAGAAGGGCGCTGATGAGCGTGGCGCAGGAATCTGCCACCAGAGCCCGGCCGGCGCGCGGAAGCCGGCCCTGGGCGTCGAGGTAGCCCGCGCGCTTGGCGACTCCGATGAGGGTCCCTATGTTGTCGAACATGTCGACGAGCAGAAGGGTGAGGATTATCGGAAGCGCGTGGTGGAAGGCGGTCCAGCTCCTGAGAAAATCGAAGCTGAGCTTGAGAAACACGGGCGCCGCGCTGTGGGGCGCCGAGAAGATCGCGGCAGGCGTGGCGGTCACCATGGCGCCTCCTCCGGCAGGAACAAAAAGGCCCGCGACCGTGACAACGGCGATGCCGATGACGATGGCGCCGGTCACCCGCCTCGCGACGAGGATCGCGGTCAAGCCGATCCCGGCCAGGCAGAGGGCCACTGGGGCCGAGCTGAAGTCGCCGTGGGTGACATAGGTTACCGGGTCCCCGACAATCACGCCTCCATTCCTCAGGCCGATGAATGCGATGAACAGGCCGATCCCGCAGGTGATCGCGACCTTAAGCGAAGGAGGGATGGCCGCTATGATTTTTTCGCGCACGCCGGTGACCGACAGCGCAAGGAACATCGCTCCGTTGACAAACACCATTCCCAGCGCCTGCTGCCACGGGACCTTGAACCCCAGGCATATGGTAAAGGCGAAAAAGGCGTTGATCCCCATCCCTGGCGCGAGCGCCAGAGGGTAATTCGTGAGCAGCGCCATGAGGGTTGTCGCCGCCGCCGCGCTCAATGCGGTGACCGTGACGAGGGCGCCCTTGTCCATGCCGGCGTGTTCCAGAATCCCTGGGTTGACGGCGAGAATGTAGGCCATCGCCGCAAACGTGGTCAGCCCGGCTTGGATTTCGCGGCCGACGCTGGTGCCGTGTTCCTTTAACTTAAAGACGCGCCCGAGCATGGTTTATACTCCTAGCAACCGAAGTGCCAAAGCCAAGGCGGGAGGGGAAACCCCGTCACTTTCGGAATGCGAAGGAAGATCATGGCGAATCCGACTCCTGCGAAAGGGCGCCCGGGAGGAGAGCGTTGAGGACGAGCGCAGTAATGCCGCCCGCCGAGACGCTCGATTCCAGCAGGCCCCTGAGGACCGCCGGCAAATGGCCCAGCCATTGGGTCTGCGAAGGCGCTCCCAGCCCCACGCCCAGCGCGATCGCGACGATCAGTCCGTCGCGGTGATTCAGGGTCCGCCTGACAATCAGGCGGATTCCGGCGACACTCACCAGACCGAAGAGGAGCAGGGCCATCCCCCCCAGCACCGGCGGAGGCATGGCGGTCACCCAGCGGGATACGACGGGCAATAATCCGAGCAGGGCCAGCATGAGGGCCATCCACTTGCCGATGTGCCGGCTTGCAACGCCGGTGATCTGGATCACCCCATTGTTCTGGGCGTACGTCGTGCTCGGGAACGAGCCGATCATTGCCGAGAACATGCTTGTGATTCCATCGGCGAGGAGCCCTCCCCGAAGGCGCGTCGCATGTCTTGGCCCCTGGGTCTCCAGTCCGGAAAGTTGCGCCGTCGCGGTCATGTCGCCCAGCGACTCTAGCAAGGACACGAGATAAATGAAGGCGAATGGGGCAGCCAAGTCCCACCGGAAAGCCAGTCCATGCGGAAAGAGCCTGGGAATGGCAAGCCAGTGGCTGGCCGCCGGCGGCGGCTGCAGCCATCCGCACACGGCGCACACGATGTAGCCGGCGGCGACGCCGAAGAGAATTCCAGCCAGCCTGGCCCATACGATACCGACAGCCTGGGCAATCAGCACGCCGCCGATCACGGTCGCGGCAACCGCCGCCCCTGTCCAGACCGGTGCGCCCGGCGCGGCGGGGGCTGCAATCCCGCGCATCGCCTCGGGGATGATCGATAGTCCGATGAGCAGAACGACGATGCCCGAGATCAGCGGAGGGAATATCCGGCGCAGCCGCACCATGAACGGGGCGAGGAGGATCTGCACCGGCGAGGTCGCCAGCGACATTCCGAACATGAGGGGCAGTCCACCGAGCTGCCCGGCGAGAATGAGGGGTTGGAGGAAAGCGAAGCTCGTTCCGGTCACGCTCAGCAGGCGGGATCCGACCAGCCCGAATCCCGTTGTTTGAATGAAAGTCCCCACGGAAGAGGAGAGCAAAGCCATGCTCACCAGGTAGGCCGTGTCCTCGGGCCGGAAATTGAGCACTCCGGAAAGAATAAGGGCGGGCGTGACAACGCCGACGACCATCGAGGCCACTTGCTGGGCGGCCACAAGCAGGGCCGAACCCAGCGGGAGGCGGTCGTCCGGTCCGTAGACGAGGACGTGGGTGGGCAGCGTGGGGGAAACTCTTTCCATGGATCGATGGGGTTTCGAGGGCTGGGCCAAGGCTACCGGGGCGCAGGGCCTTGGGGCGGATCGTTTTCGAATTGCCCCCAGCCTGCAACAAGTGCGTGCACCACGCGGCTGCCGACCCGGTAGGCCGCCTCGAGCGACGGAATGTAAGCCGTATAGATGCCGAGGTCATGGCCTGTCATGCTTTGGGCCGCGGTCGCCCCGGGCCATTGCATGTCATAGTTGCTCGCCGTGCGCAGGACGAGCACTCGCCGGATGTCCACCCGGCCGGCCCTGGAAAGGTAGGTGAGCGAGCGCAGGGTCCCGCTGTCTTCCATGGCCGTCGTGGCAAAGCTTCCCCTGCCGCCGGTGTGGTATTTCACCCAGGCGGTTGCCCACGCGTCCATCCGCTCGCCGTGCCAGTAGGTGCTCGACGAAAGGTTGTCCCCCTTGAGGACGAACGGGGGGCGCCGGGCGGCGGGATGATAGACGTAGGCGTCGCGGCGGGCCTTCATCTTCTCATTGTCCGGAAGCGGAGTGTCCTTCGTGAGGGTATAGGCCCAGTCAACCAAACCCGGATCCAGGTGGTAGACGACGGTCGATCCGAACTCGTCGCGTGGCCGCGGTTGCTGGAAGGGCCGGTCGGCCCCGAGCGGGACGTGACCATCCGGCCAGCCCGGAGGGATTTCCCGGGCGTCGATTTCATAGGCCAATTCGCCATCCACGACATACTCGGCCCACGCGGCGGAGCCTATCGATCCTGCCGATGGGCTGATGCCCGCTATGCCCGCAACCAGCCAGTAACTCTTGGACAGGTCAAAGCGCGAATCGCAGCCGAGCGCCATGATCGATGCCGCCGCATTGCTGGTGCCCTGGCCGACGACGATCCCGAGGACCGTGCCGTCGGCATTGGTGCGCACGCCGTGATATGCCGCCGGAAGCGGCAGCAGCCGGTCGAGATGCTCCCGCTGAACCCAGTACTGGAATTCGCCGGGGACGTCGCTGCTGTCCGCACCGACCTCGAACATGGTCACGACGACGACCCGGGGATGGATCGGCCCCGGATCGCCATGGCACGGCAACGCCAGGAGGCTGGCAAGGCCGACGGCGACTGGGAGTCGCATTGCAATCGGCGCCGGTCAGAGGCTGTACTTGATCGAGAAAAAGACCTCCGCTCCGGCATCCGGCACGATCTCCTCGAGGCCGTAAGTCGGATAGGCGGGCGTCCAGTTGTGCTCATTGGTGATATTGGTGCCACCGACCTTGAAGAGCCAGCGCTGCCACTTGTAGGAGACGTCCGCGTCGATCGTGTACTGCCAGGGTATGACCAGATAGCCCTGGTAGTCGTTGTTGATCGTGCTCGTCAGAACCGCGTCCGCCGACACCGCAAAGCCGTTGCCGACATTGTACGTGACCAATCCGTTGAATGTGTGCTCCGGATAGCCGGGAACCCGCAGCTTGCCGGTTGTCTGCTGGGGCGATGCGAACGGATTGGGAGGCCCGCCCGGGACCTGATTGGTGGAGTATCCCTGGAACGGAATCGGCGTTCCAAGCGCCCCGACAAGCAGGGAATAGCCGAATGTGGCGTAAAAGTACTTGTTCGGCTGGTAATTGACCTCGAATTCCCCGCCCTTGAACTGTTCGGTGACGGACGGCTGCCCCTGCGGCTTGGCCTGCCGGGACTGATCGAAGAGCGCGCTGCTCAAGAAGAGGGAGTTGTTCAAGGTTGCGAATTTCAGGCCCACTTCCTCCAGCTCGCTCAACTGGTCGAAATTGCTGCGCGGAAGATAGTACCCTGGGCCGGTCGCATTTGGCGTAAGGCCGGCGAAACCGCCGCCGACCGCGATCGCACCGGAGTAATTCTTGCTGTTGTTGTAGGTCGCGTACGCCGAGACATTGGGCGTGATCTTGTACACGAGGCTGACGTTGGCGTTGGGGTCGGTGACGCTGATCTCGGCATGCGGGGTTGTCTTGGCAAAGCCCGCGGCGACCGCCAGCGGATCGCTCACGCTGAAGTGCATGATGTCAGCCCTTGCGCCGGTGATCACGCTGAACTTGTCACCCAGCTTCCAGCTGGCCTGGATGAAGGGCGAAGCTCCGTACTCTGAGGAAGCGTTGGTGTCGCCGTTGATGATGCCTGCGGTGCCGTATCGGCCGGGATAGCCGGGCACGGGAGCGGATGCGAAATCACCGGATGGAAAATAGATCGAGTCGTTGACCAGGTACTGGCGTCCCAGGCTCTGGTCCCAGACGTTGGCGGGCTCGAAAAAGAAGTCGTCGTACGCCTTGGTGTATTGGTAGCGCTCCTCGACGCCGACGTTTATCGTGCTGCTGTTCAGATTCTTGAACGTATCGATGAATTCGGTGCGGTTGTCGAAGAACCACGACGGGGAGATGATCTCCGAATAGTAGTGCGAGCTGATTGTATCGCGCTGGGTCAGGCTGTAAAAGGAGTTGTTAACGATCTTGGCGTACGTCCCGAGTCCGATCGTCTGGATGATCTGGGAATTGTACTCGTGGCCATCAGACCGGGAGGAGGGGCCCTGGAGACGCCAGTGGTAGTCGACGGGCACAAGCGGTCCCCAGACGATGTTGTTGCCGCCCGATTCAACGTACAGGGAGTTCTCCGGATCGGAGGGCTTCCCGGGCGCGTTGTTGTTGTTGATGCCGGTCTGGTACAGCCCGTCCTTGATCAGGAGTTCAGTCGGGCGGTCGATCCCGAAGTTTTCCGAGTAGCGCGAGAAAAACGCCTTTGAGTTGATCGAGATCACGTAGTTCCCTTTGTGCCATGTGATGGCGCCGTAGATGGCTTCGCCGCGTTTGACGTCGCCCTGCCAATACGTGTCGCTCCACTCTCCGGAGTAGCTGATGCGATACGCCAGGTTAGGCGAAAGCGGGCCGCCGAAATCCAGCGTCCAGCGGTTGGTGTCGTAGGAACCCGCCGTATAGCTGCTGGATGCCTGAAAGCCGTTGAAATACGGCTGCTTGCTGATCATGTCGGCAAATCCTCCGACGTAGGCGGAGGCGCCCTGCACGGCGGTGGCCGGGCCCTTGACGATGTTAACGGATTCAATCGAGTTGAAGTCGACCGGCATCCCATTGCCGTTGCTCGTCACGCGCTGGCGCATGCCGTTAACAAAGAGATCCGCCGACTGTCCGCGGATGCTCGGGTTGCCCGGAGCGCCGAAATTGGAGTCGGTGTACGAGCTGGAGGTGAGTTTGCTGAATTCGGTCACATCTTGGATGCCGATCGTATCCATCTGCTCGCGGGAGATGATCGTCACGTCGCGGGGCACCTCCATGATGTTGTCGTCCGTTCCAAACACGGAAGTGAACGGCCGGGTGCTCGGAATGATGAGCTGGTCGGTGGGGACGCCGTTGACGTTGAGCGTCTCCATCTGGATCGGTTGCTCGGTCGTCGGCGTTGGAGAGGAGGTTTGCGCGGGCGGAGGGGCCGGAGGTGGAGCCGCAGTCGGTCCGGAATCGGTGGCGGGCGCTGTTTGAGCGAAGGCCGCGGACACTAGGAGCATGACACTGGCAGAAGCTGCCAGCCATCGGGATGGTTGGTTCATGGTGTGGATCAGGTTACTGGACTGGCAGCGCCCGTAGCATTAGCGTTGCCATCGCTGATCCCGAACCGCCCGACGCCCACTTTTGTGGCGATAGTATGACGATTAATTTAGAACCGCTAATCCAGTAATATGTCGGCATGAAGACGATGATCGTCCATGGCCGACTGGAAAATTCTCACTCCGGCAGGGCAAACGAAAGAATATTCGATCCCGAAGCTATCGCGACGTACTGCCTGCCGTTGACCGAGTAGGTCATGGGCGAGGCGTGAATCGCATGATTCGTCTCGAAGTGCCAGAGATACTTGCCCGTGCGCGCGTCGACCGCGGCAAATCCGCCCGTGTTTTCGCCAAAGAAAAGAAGGCCGCCGGCGGTCGACAGGACGCCGGAGTAGTTCATCTGCACCGGTCCGGGCATGTCGATCTGCCAGGCGATTTTTCCGGTCTCGATGTCGAAGGCCCGCAGGATCTTTTGCGGAGGATCGGCCGGATCGAAATTCCCGCGATAGCCTCCGTCCTCCGCTTTCCGATAGATCGTATAATCCTCGACCGTCATCACGTAATAGAGGCGCGTGGCAGGATTGTAGGCCGTGGAGTACCAGTTTGTGGCTCCCCTGACCGCCGGGGCCGTCTTCACGCCCTGAGCGTTTGTTTCGTTGTTGGGAAGCAGGTTTGGCGTCCAGTCCGCCTCGTTGATGCCGCTCGCCCAAGTGAGCTTGTTCACCATCTTGGTGGCCAGGACCGGCTTGCCGGTCGTCCGGTCCAGAACGTACAGGAATCCGTTGCGGTTGGCGTGCAGCAGAAGCTTGCGGTCCTGCCCCCGCCATTGCGTGTCCACGAGGACGATCGGCTCATTCGCATCCCAGTCATGCAGGTCGTGCGGCGTGAACTGGTAGTACCACAGCATCTTTCCTGTCTTCGGGTCGATCGCCAGGTCGCAGTTCGTGAACAGGTTGCTCCCCAGGCGCTCGTCCCCGTCCGTGTCGGGGTGCGGGTTGCCCGATGCCCAGTAAAGGACATTGCCCTCGACATCGGCGCTGCCGGACAGCCAGGTCGCCCCGCCGCCCTCCTTGAGGGCCGCGCCCTTCCAGGTTTCAGAGCCGGGGCCGGGCTCTCCGTACTTTGGAATGGTCCAAAGCCTCCAGACGAGTTCGCCCGTCGCCGGCTTGTAGGCGGCCACGAAACCCCGGATGCCGTTGTCGCCCCCGCTGACGCCGGTGATGACAAGATCGCCCATCACCAGGGGCGCGGATGTGCCGCCATAGAATCCCTGCGAGCCCGCCTCCGGCGTGTACACGTCCCACAGCAAGGCGCCGTTGGTCCGATTCAAAGCCAGCAAATGGGCATCGTCGGTCATGTAAAACACCCGGTCCCCCAGCAGGGCGACGCCCCGGTTAACCCCGATTGCGGCATCGCTTGAAATCGCCGCCGTCGAACTCTTCGGCCTTTCGTACCGCCAGATCTCCCGCCCGGTCCGGCCGCTCAGGGCGTAGACCTGGTTGTTACCCGTCACGTACATGACCCCATCCACGACGATCGGGGTGGTCTCCAGGCCTGTGAAGGGGATCGTGTAGGTCCACTGCAGCTGCAGTTTCGAGGCGTTTTCCAGGCTGACCTGGTCGAGAATGCTGTGGCGATTTCCGTCGAGGGTTCCGTTGTAGGTCGGCCAGTCGCCCTTGGCCGGGTGTGAAACCTGGTCGATCTCGGCCTGCGAGGCTCCCGCCACGGCTTCGGCAATCGGCCCAACCGCCACTCCGCCCAGGCGGCTGAGGAATGCGATCAGATCACGCTTCTGATCGTCGGTCCCCGGGAAGGCGGGCATGACGGAGCCTTTTTCCGGGGCGATGCTTCGGTACTCGCCATCGACAAGCAAATGCAGCCTTCCGTCGTCCGTTTGAAGCACAAGGTCGTGGCTGCCCTGGGCGCGGGCAAACCCGTGCAACTTGCTTCCATCGTTCATTTCAACGGTGGCCAGCCCATACCCGTCGGTGATTTGCGCGCTCGGGTCGGCAAGAACCTGCCTCAGATCCGCCTGCCTCAGTCTTCGGCCGACACTGGAAAGGTCGGGGCCAAACGAACTTCCCCGGCCCTTGGCGATGTGACACGATGAGCACTGCCCGTTTCCAAAAAACAGGCGTTCGCCGGCCACGGGGTCCCCGGGGGCCGGACCTTCCGCTGCCGTCGAGTTGAGGGATTGCAGATAGCGCGCGAGGGCCTGCACGTCCGGCTGGGGCAGGGGAAAGGCGGGCATCTTGCCCTTTCCCTTCTGAATCGTGTCCGCGATTTCTCCAATGGACATGGTGCGCATGTGGTCGCTGTTGACCAGTGAGGGCGCGCGATCCGTCCCCCTGGCGTCCGCACCGTGGCAAAGGGAGCAAATCTGCGCGAATTGCGGCGGGGCCGGCAAGGGCGCCGCCTGCCGAAACCGCCGTCCGTTGCCGAAGCCTGCACCCCCCCCGAATCCCGGGGCCCTGTCTCCCTGCCGGATCGGCGGCGGAGCCGCTTCGCTGGCCGTCAGCCTGGCCTGATCAGCCGCGATTTCTTTCTTATCCGCTTCGAGCTGCTTCTGGTCCGTGTCGAGCTGTTTGGACACCGCGGAGAGCTTGGCGTCGAGGCCATTCAGCTCCGAACGGATCAAACGAATCTCCTGTCTTTGCTCCACAAAGGCTGCCAACAGGATCACGGTTGCGGGTGCGGTAATGCAGAGGGTAACCGTCCACGGATTGATTTTCATCTGTTGGCTGAAGCGTTGGGGATGACTTTGCCTTCTGGCTGGGATTAGAAAAGGCAGCAGAAAAGACGCGTAGCAAGCCATTCGGATTCAATTCAAGGGCGCGGGCCCTTCGCGGATAATGTGCGTTTTGGCCGGGAAAGCCCCGAAAGAGGCATAGCTAGCCTTCTGCCCGCCTCTGGGGCCAGGACGGGCTGGGATCCCGTCTGGCCCGGTTTGGCGGGCATCAGGGTTTCGGCTAGCTCAGGCTCCTACGGAGCTTTCCCGGCCAAAATGCACCATCATTCCTGCACGGTGGCTTTGACAGCGCCCCATTTGCCACCCTAGGATTGCCGATTGCGATGCCCCATCGAATCTTTTCCGTCGAACAGGTCGCTGCCTATCTACATCTCGCTCCCTCGGAAATCGAGCGACTCATGCGCGAAACCGACATTCCGCACGCGATTCGCGGCGGGCAGGTCCTGTTCCGGCGGGGAGAGATCGACGCGTGGGCGTCCCAGCGAATCCTGGGGCTGACACCGCGCCGTCTGCACGCCTACCATGAAAGGACGATGCAGGGGACCCTTGAGGTGTTCCCAGGCCGGGCGCTGATTCCCGATCTGCTCAAGCCCGATTACATCGACTTGGAACTGCGCTCCAAGACGCGGGCTTCGGCGATCCGGGACATGATTGTGCTCGCGAACCTCACCGGCCGGGTCTTCGACCCCCGCGAGTTGCTGACGAGCGTCGAGGCGCGGGAGTCCCTTTGCTCGACCGCCCTCCCCGGAGGATTTGCCCTTTTGCATGCCCGCCAGCTCGAGGCCTACCGCTTCGAAGGCTCTTTCATCGTCCTTGGACGGACAATCCAGGACATCCCCTTCAGCGCCACCGATGGCCACCCGACGAGGCTGTTCTTCCTGGTCTGCTGCCAGGATGAACGGATCCATCTGCATACGCTCGCCCGCCTCTGCCTGATCGCGCAGAAGACCGACGTGATTGCGCAGCTGCAGGAGTCGCCGAACGCCGATTCCGCCTATGAGATGATCGTCGCTGCCGAGCAGGCCGCCCTCGGCGACCGCAGGGCGGTCGCGCCGGTCAGCTGAGTGGCTCGGGTGCCGGGCCTTTTCAGTCGATTCCTTGTCACCCAAGGGGTGACTTCTGCTACTCCTATGGCAAATGCTCTTTTCCCGCCCCATGACGCAGACCGGCAGATCCGATGCAGAGCTTGTCGGGGATGTCCTGGCCGGCAATCGGGACGCTTTTGCTGAAATCGTCAGCCGCTACCAGACGCTGGTGTGTTCGCTGGCGTTTAGCGCGACAGGCGACCTTTCCCGAAGCGAGGACTTGGCCCAGGACACGTTTCTCGCAGCCTGGCGACAGCTTCCAGAATTGCGCGAACCGGGGAAGCTGCGGGCCTGGATTTGCGGCATCGTCCGAAACCGCGCGCACGATTCGCTCCGCGGCCAAATTCGCGAGCCAATCCACAACGCGGCTACCCTGGATCAATCCGCCGAGCTGGCCGCGCCCGAAGCGCAACCTTCGGAACAGGCTGTACGGCAGGATGAAACGGCGATCATGTGGCGGGCTCTGGAGCAGATTCCCGAGGCCTACCGGGAACCGCTGATCCTTTTCCACCGGGAAAACCAGTCGATCGAGCGGGTGGCTGAAGAATTGGATCTCAGCGAAGACACGGTGAGGCAACGGCTGGTGCGCGGTCGCCAGATGCTCCGATCCGAGGTGGAAAAGGTGGTGGAGGGCACCCTGCGGCGCACGGCTCCTGGACGCGCGTTCACTTCAGCCGTGATGGGATCGCTGCCCGCGACAATGGCGACCAAAGTGGCGGCGGGCGGAGCTGCAGTGGCCAAGGGGGCCGTCGGCGGTGGAGCCTTCGGCGTTCTCACAGCGATCATGACCTCGCCCATTGCCCCGATCGCGATTGTCTGGCTGGGAGCCAAATTGAGACTGGCTGCAGAAAAGCGCTCACCATCGGCCGAGGAGCGCGACCTGAGGAGGCGATCGCGACGCGAGTTCGTCGTCGGAATCCTGGCCATGGCCGCGTTCCTGCAGGTCTGGGGGACGTGGTACAAGCACTTGGCCCATCCGCCGTGGTATGCGCCCCTGGGAGGTCTGGTTGCGTATCTCATTTTTCCGATTCTCTGGGTCCGACAGCACAGGACCCGGCGCCAAATTTGGGATATCTGGGCGAAGACCGGGACGGCGCCGAAACGGCTTCGCTTCGAATACTGCAGCCGGCGGATGTTGCTCGGATTGCCGCTCCTGCATGTGCGGATCGGATCCAATCCCGTTGCCGAAGTAAACAGGGCGCCGGTGAGGGCTTGGGTCGCGGTCGGCGATATCGCCCACGGCGCACTTTTTGCGTGCGGGAATATTGCGATCGCGCCCGTGTCCTTTGGGTTGTTTGGCATTGGACTCATAAGTGTGGGCGTAATGACTGCTGGGGGGCTTGCCCTGGGCTTCGAAACCGCAGGGGTGCTTGCCCTGGGTTTCCTCGCCCTGGGGTGGATGGCAAAGGGAGTGGGCGCCTTCGGGATTCGGGCGGCCTATGGCCTGCAGGCGTACGCGCGGGACTATGCCGGGTTTCCGCTCAGAATGAAGAAATCCGCAGCGTATGCGCTACACGCCAATGATGCCGCTGCGCGGGACTTCTTCAACCATAGCCGTTTCTATTCCTGGACCAGCATCGGTCGCCCCGAATTCGAGCACCTTATGAAGATCTTTCTATGTGTGGGGCTCATTTTTGGAACCGCCGAGATCTGCTGGCATTTCTGGCGCCAGCGGCGGTCCGGGAGGTGATTCCCGGCTGACATTCAAATGAAATTCACCGCAAGGCCCGATCCCTCGACACAGGGCCATCCGTTGCCGCATACGGTGCTTGCCGGTCCAGCGTGTTTCAACATAACGGGATTTGGGGCCGGCGGGTCCGGACCGCTCCCTGCTGCTTTCCCGTGCGCTTTCTGCTTCCTGCGGATGTAACGATAGGAACACCCATGACAACCACCCTGACTCGAAGACTACTGGTCTGCGCCAGCTTCCTCGGCCTTCCCATGGCCGCGGCGATGGCCGACGAAACCGCGGCCGCACCGGCCGCCCAAACTCCGGACGCTGCCGCCGCCGTCCAGCCAGCCGCACCCGCAAAACCGGAATTCCGCGGCATGCTCGCGACAAAGAGGGAAAAGCGCTTCCTCTTGTCGACGCCCGGAGCTTCCCAAAGCGGATGGGTCGTCGTTGGCGACTCGTTCCAGGGCTGGAAGCTCGTGTCCTACAACGATGCGGAGGCGACCTTGCTCCTCAAGCGGAGCGACGGAACGGAATTCACCCTTTCAATGGCCGAAAAGAAGGTCACCCCGGGAGAAATCAAGGCGACCGTCGCGGATGCCGACCGGGTGCTGCAGAAGATGCACTTCAGCGAAATGATCACCAAGACATTCGAACAGCAGAAGAAGATGATGGCGGACATGATGGCGCGGCAGGCGACCAAGCTGCCCGCGGGAACGACAAAGGAGGAGATGGCGGCCTTTCAGGCAAAGGTCCTGGACAAGATCTTCGGACAGTTTCAGGGGTCCGACATGGAAAAGGACGTCGCGCAGATCTACAGCAATGTCTTTACGCCGGATGAGCTGAGCGGCCTGTCGGATTTCTACGATACGCCGACTGGGCAATCGTACATAGCCAAGCAGCCCGAGGTCCAGCAGCAGTTGATGCAGGTGTTGATGCCGCGAATGCAGGGGATGCAGTCCCAGATCCAGCAAATGACCTCCGAGTTCAGGGCCCAACAGGCCGCGAAGGCGGCTGCGGCTGCGCCGGCCGCCCCGGCTCCCGCAGCGGCACCGGCGGCCCCTGCGCCGTAAAATTCGGTTTCCGCTCTTCCGAGTCGGAAGAGCGCCGCGCCGGAGCCTCCGCCGTCGCCAAGGCTTTGGCGGACAAGTTGGCGAAGGGGGGGCGGGGCAGGCTTCGCATTGCGACGTCGTCGCCCGCCTTCGCCCGTTGGGCTTCTGCGGGCAGCCATCGCATTGCGATGTGGGCGGGTTGGCTGCGACAGCATCGTCGCCCGCCTTCGCCCGTTGGGCTTCTGCGGGCAGCCATCGCATTGCGATGGCTGGAATAAATCGCCGTCCCTTGCCTCCCACCCATGTCGATTCATATTAAATCATGCGAATCCATGTGCCAAAAGACTGGGAGATTGCGGAATCCGCCGCCACGCCGGAGCGCGAATACCGCGCGCGCACCCGGAGGGATTTCCTCAAGATGGCGGGGATCGGAATTGCCGGGGCCTTCCTCCTGAGGCCCGCGGCCAGGGCCGCGCTCGCCGGATTTCCTTCCCGGGCCAACCCGGACTATCCGGGGACGGACCTCAAGGTGACCCCCTACAACCTCATCACGAGCTACAATAACTTCTACGAGTTCGGGATGGACAAGGGCGACCCCGTCGGAGAGGCGAACCAGGGCTGGAAGACCGATCCCTGGGCAATCGAGATCCGGGGGCTCGCGCGCAATCCGGGCAAGTGGGACGTGGACGATCTGGTGAAGAAATTCGGCGGAACCGAGGAGCGGGTCTACCGCCACCGCTGTGTTGAGGCGTGGTCGATGGTGGTTCCCTGGGACGGGTTCCCGCTGGCGAAGCTCGTCGATTTCGCGGATCCTAAGCCCGAGGCGAAATACATCCAGTTCACCTCGTTCCTGGACCCAAAGAGCGCACCGGGCCAGCGCGACGAGAGTTTCGGGTGGCCCTACGTCGAGGGCCTCCGGCTCGACGAGGCGCGCAACGAACTGGCCTTCGTCGCGACCGGCATCTACGGAAAGCCGATCCCGAACCAGAATGGCGCGCCGCTCCGGCTCGTGACGCCGTGGAAATACGGGTTCAAGGGGATCAAATCGATCGTGAGGGTCGAATTGACCTCGCGGGAGCCCTTCAACACATGGCAGCGTCTGGCGAGGAACGAGTACGGGTTCTACGCCAATGTGAACCCCAGCGTCGACCACCCGCGCTGGTCGCAGGCCTCGGAGCGGGTCATCGGCGGGGGATTCTTTAGCGGAAGGCAGCCGACCCTCATGTTCAATGGCTACGAGAAGCAGGTCGCGGCGCTTTACAAGGGACTGGATTTGGCCCGGAATTACTGAATGGGCATCCTGGAAAGGCTCCTGCGCTCGCGCGCTTTTGTCCTCGCGCTGATCGTGCTTCCAGGGCTTTGGCCGGCCTGGCCGATCCTGGGCGGAAACCCGACCGTCCTCGCCGATCCGTCAAAATTCCTCCTGCACCATTTCGGATTCGTCGCATGCATCCTTCTGGCCGTCGTCCTGAGCCTTTCGCCGCTGCGGATCCTGTTCCCCAAGTCGCGCCTGGTCTCCGCCTTGAATCGCTATCGCCGCACGGTCGGCGTGAGCGCCTTCTTCTACGCTCTGATCCATCTCGGATTCCAGCTAATCCATGAAAACGGGTGGCCGACTTTCTGGACCGACCTGCGGAAGCCCTTTCTTCTGGTCGGGGTGACGACGTTTGCAATCCTCCTCGTCCTTGCGGCGACGAGTTTCAACGCCGCCGTGCGATGGATGGGCGGCCGGCGGTGGAAGAACCTGCACCGGCTGGCGTATCTGGCGGCGGCCCTGGCCGCGTACCACCAGGCGGCCGCCCGAAAGATCTTCCCCGTCCAGGTCCTGTGGATTTTCGTTCCGCTGGCGGCCCTCGAACTGGCGCGTGCGGTCATTCAGGCGCGCAATCGCCGGGGGGGCCAGGTTCCCAGGAGCCCCTTGAAAATTCCCGCAAGAGGTGCGTAATCCTCTTCCATGGATTCCGACCAGGCCCCCCGCAGGATCGCCGAGCTTCGGAAGGAGATAGCCCGCCACGACGAACTCTACCATCGGCGCGCCCGGCCTGAGATCGCGGATCTCGACTATGACCGGCTGAAGCGCGAGCTGGCTGAGCTGGAGGAGCGATTCCCGGAGGCGGCGGTTGCCGCAGGCGCGGAGTCGCCGACAGCCCGCGTCGGCGACGACAGGACCGAGGGATTCCAGACGTACCGGCACCGGCAGCCGATGCAAAGCCTCGACAACACGTATTCGGAGGCCGAATTGCGGGAGTTTCACGCGCGGCTTGCGCGGCTTCTGGGCAGGGAGGACCTTGTCTATTGCGTCGAGCCCAAGCTCGACGGCCTCGCGGTCAGCCTGACCTACGAGAAGGGCCGGTTCGTGCGCGCGGTGACGCGCGGCAATGGAGTCGAGGGCGATGACATCACCGCCAACGCGCTCACGATCCACGCGCTTCCCCGCCGACTGCAGGGGGCGGCGGTGCCCGAACTGATCGAGATCCGCGGCGAGATTTACCTCACCGGGGCCGAGTTTCTGCGGATCAACGAGGCCCGCGAGGAGGAGGGGCTCGAGCCCTTTGCCAACCCGCGCAATCTCGCCGCGGGCACGATCAAGCAGCTCGACCCCCGTGAGGTTGCGCGGCGCAAGCTCGAGATCGTCACATACGGGGCGGGCTTCTGCGCGCCGGCCAGCGCCGCGGGCGCCAGCCAGTCGGACTACCAGGGGCGCCTCAAGGCCTGGGGGTTGCCCACGGTCGAGCGGTTCTGGCGCGCGGGCGGGATCAACGAGGTCTGGGCCGCCGTCCAGGAGCTCGACCGGCTGCGCCACGGCTTCGCCTACGGAACCGACGGCGCGGTCGTGAAGCTCGATTCATTCGCCCTCCAAGACGAGGCGGGAAGCACGAGCAAGGCGCCTCGCTGGGCAATGGCGTACAAGTTCGCCCCGGAGCGGGTGGAGACCCTCCTGCGCGCGATTTCAATCCAGGTCGGCCGGACGGGGGTCCTGACGCCGGTCGCCGAACTGGAACCGGTGCTGCTCGCCGGAAGCACGGTCGCCCGCGCCACGCTGCACAATCGCGACGAGATCGCCCGCAAGGACATCCGCGTCGGCGACAGCGTCTTTGTCGAAAAGGCGGGAGAGGTCATACCTGCCGTCGTGGGCGTCGACCTGAAGCGCCGCCCGCCCGAATGCGCGCCATACGCGTTTCCGGACTATTGCCCGGCCTGCGGCACGGCGGCCGTCCAGCGGGAGGGCGAGGTCGCCCTGCGCTGCCCGAACTACGAGTGCCCCGTGCAGGTCCGGCGCCGCGTGCAACATTTTGCGTCGAAGGCCTGCGTCGACATCGATGGGATGGGCGAGGCGATGGTCGACACCCTGGTCGAGAAAGGCTGGGTCAGGACCGTGGCGGACCTTTACCGTCTGCGGGATCGGAGGGAGGACCTGCTCTCCCTCGGAAAGAAGGTCGAAAAATCGACGGACAAGCTCCTCGCCGCGATCGAGGCGAGCAAGCGGGCGGAACTGTGGCGGTTCATCCACGGCCTCGGGATCACCCATGTTGGCGCAGCCGTGGCGAAGGACTTGGCGGCCCATTTCAGCACGCTGGAAGCCCTCGCCGATGCGAAGGTGGATGATTTCCTCCGCGGAAAGAAGGAAAGCGTCATCGATGGGATCGGGGAGACCGTGGCCGGTTCCATCCTTGAGGCTTTCAATCAGCCACGGAACCGCGTGCTGGTCGCGGAATTGCATGCCCTCGGGGTGGAACCGGCTGCGCCGGCCCGGCGGGCGGGAGGTGCGGAAGGAGCCCTGGCCGGAAAGACCCTGGTTTTAACCGGAACACTGCCGACCCTCAGGCGCGAGGAAGCCACGGCGCTGATCGAGTCAGCCGGCGGGCGGGTGGCCGGCAGCGTCAGCAAAAAGACCCACTATGTCGTCGCAGGAGGGGAGGCCGGATCGAAGCTCGACAAGGCGCGCTCGCTCGGCGTCCCCGTCATCGACGAGGCCGAGCTGCGCCGGCTGGCCGGCGGGATCAGTACCCCCGCTGCTGAAGGACCCGGCTGAGCTCCCTCACGAACGATTGGGCGTCGGCCGGCGTCGGCCGGTAATCGGCCTTGCTCATCTCGGTGAAGCCGGGCCTGCCGTAATTGTCGACCACCCATTTGCCGGTCACGCCGTCGCCGAACCTGACCGTGCCGCTCGCCACGGCGCCTGGAATGAGCGTGACCTTGTCTACGGTGACGCTGACTCCGGAGGATCCTGCCGGCTCGAGTTCGTCCAACTCCCCGTCGCTGGCGAGGTCCTCGTCCTCGGCCTCGGGGGGCGGAGCCTCCTTCCCAAGGCCGAGCTTTTCCTTGGCCTTGTCGAAAAAGCCCTTCTTGGCTGCAGGCTCGTCGCGGGGTGCGGGCGCTCCGCCCTTCAAATTCGTGTCCGCCTTGGGCGGGGGGTCCTTGAGCTGCAGGTTCAGATCATCGACCAGGAAACGCACGTCCATGTAGGTCATCGAGACCTTGAACTCGGCGATCAGCTTGCGCTGGATCGCGGAAAGATTGTCACCGGCGGCCACCCAGGTCGCCACCACCTTCTTTTGCTCTTCTGACAGCACCATAGAGCGCGCATTTTGGCGCATCGACCCCTGAATGCAAGTGTGCGTCGAGAAGTGGAGGGAGCGGTTGGGTGGAGGCAACCCTCCTGAGGAGATTGCTGCCTCCTCCGACGTCTCCTGGCCGCCATCTTGCCGGCAGCACTGCCGGCTGCCTTGGCGGCCGGTTTGACGGCGGATCTGGGTCTTGGCAGCCCCCGACGAAGGAGGGTTGCCTCCACCCAACCGCGTTACTTCGCGAGCTGGCCCTTCAGAAACCCGACGCTGCCGCGCATGGACGCGTCCTGCTCCATCATGTTGTCGACCGCCTTGCAGGCGTGGATCACCGTGCCGTGGTCGCGCCCGCCGAAGGCGTCGCCGATTTCCTGGAGGGAGTGCTTCGTCAGCGTGCGCGCGAGGTACATCGCAACCTGTCGCGGAATCGCGATATTGTTCGGCCTGCGCTTGCTTGTCATGTCGCTGTGCCGGATCTGAAAATGGTCGGCGACCCGCTTCTGGATCGTCTCGATCGTCAGCAGCGTCTGGGCCTGCTCCATCAGCATGTCGTGCAGGAGGCGCTCCGCCACGGCGACGTCGAGCGGCTTGCTGAAGAGCGACCCGTGACTGGCGACGCGGATGAGGGCCCCCTCGAGGCGGCGGATGTTGCGGGTGACGTTCTGCGCGATGAAGGTGAGGACGGTCTCGGGCACGTCGCACTTGAGGGTCGCAGCCTTCGATCGGAGGATGGCCAGGCGCGTCTCGAAATCGGGAGCCTGGATGTCGGCGGGCAGGCCCCACTCGAATCGGGACACCAGCCGCGATTCGATCTTCTGAATCTCGCTCGCCCGCCTGTCGCTTGAGAGGACGATCTGCTTCCCGGACTCGAAGAGGTCGTTGAAGGTGTGGAAGAACTCCTCCTGGATCCGCTCCTTGTTGGCCAGGAACTGCACGTCGTCGATCAGGAGGACATCGACATGCCTGTAGCGCTGGCGGAATTTGGTCAGGCTGTTTTCCTGCAGCGCCTGGATGAACTCGTTGGTGAATTTCTCCGTGGACAGGTAGGCGACGCGGGCATCGGGATTGTTGCGGAGGATGGCGTGCCCGATCGCATGCATCAGGTGGGTCTTGCCCAGCCCAGTCTCGCCGTAGATGAACAGGGGGTTGTAGGCCTGCGCGGGGGACTGGGCCACGGCCAGCGCCGCGGCGTGGGCCATCTGATTGTTGGCTCCGACGACAAATGTGTCGAACGTGTTCCGGGGGATGAGGGAGCCGGCGCCGGCGCCGCGATCGTCGTAGCGGCCGGTGCGGCGCGCGGAGGCCGCGCGCACGCGCGCGGCGGTTGGGGCGGGTTCGGCGGTTGCGCGCACGGGATGCCCGGCCGCAGCCCGGCTCGCCGCGTCAAACTTCCGTAACGAGACGTTCACAAGCCGGCCCGCCGTCAGGCGAAGCCGTTGCACGATGAGGTCCAGATAGTTGTCGTGGATCCAGATCTGCGCAAAATCGTTCGGAACACCGAGGACCATGGAATCCTCCGTGGTTTCAAGGCAAACAAGGGGCTCGAACCACATCTGGAAGACATCTTCCGGGAACAGCGACTTGAAGTCGCACTTCACGGTCTCCCAGAGGCTTGGGGTCAGGGACAAAGAAGGCATTAGGCTCAGGCTAAAGGCAGGATTTATTCACATTGCGCCGCCAAAGGCAATTTCATCGCATCAATCCGGGCCGGACCAGGCTGCTTCCTCCAAGGCGAAATTCTATATCGGTCATCAAACGGGTTGAGTCAGGATTGGGCATTTAATAAGGTATTGATGACCAATTGATAACATCGGTTGCCAAAGGAGGCCCCCGGGGGCGGCTGAGAGGGATGCTGGAAAGAACGCTCGGACGGCACTTACTTACCGGGCAAGCAGGCAATAACTGAGAAACCAAAATGCGTTACAAGACGATCTTTTTGACAACTTGTTCACAATGGGCCTGAGCATAACTTTTCCCATTTTTTTATTGCGTCAAAACGGCTGGCTTCGGTGAGGGATCCGGGCGCCCCGTCTTGCGTAATTCGCCGCGAATTACATCGTCCTGCAGGCGGCTTAGGAAGCGGGTGCGACGGTTACGGCACTGTTACGGTTCAGTGACGATGTGCTATTTCTTGGATACGCGGTCGCGCGCGCGCTCAGGCCTGCGGAGGGGCCTCGATCCACATGCCGTTTTCCTTAATGAGTGCTATCAGGCGCGCGTCTGCCTCAGCCTCCGGGACGTTGTACCTGACGCACTGCCTGCCTGCATAGAGATTGATCTTCCCCGGCGCCCCACCGACGTAGCCAAAGTCCGCGTCGGCCATCTCGCCGGGGCCGTTGACGATGCAGCCCATGATCGCGATCTTCACGCCCTTCAGGTGGCCCGTCTGAGAGCGGATGCGCTGCGTCGTTGTCTGAAGGTCGAACAGGGTCCGGCCGCAGCTCGGGCAGGCGACAAACTCGGTCTTCGAGATGCGCGTTCCGGCGCCCTGCAGGAGGTTGTAGGCGAGGCGCAGCGAGCGGTCCGGATCGGATTCGGTCTCGATGCTCACCAAGTCGCCGATCCCGTCGCAGAGCAGCGCTCCGCAAAGGAAGCTCGCCTCGATGAGATTGGACAGGGAGGTGCGGTCGTCCCTCACGGCGGTTGCGGCCGTGTTGCGAATCCAGATCGGCGCGCCCAGGCCGAGAACGCCCAGCCGGGCCGCGATCCTGCGGTAGACGCCGAGCGCGTGGCCTGTTCCCGGCCCGAAGTCCGGGGCGCCGGGCCTGCCCGAGAACGTGAACAACAGCCGCTCACCGCCAAGCGCCTGAAGGGCTGGCCCGAGGGCGTCAAGGTCGTGAGGAGCGACGTCGCAGGCGAGAAAACAGCCCCGGCTTCGCACAATGGCCGCCATTTTGGCGAGGAGCCCGGACTCGGCGCCTTCGAAGCGCCGCAGAGCGACGAGGGGATGCCTGGAATCCGGGCGGCCTGCGAGGAACGCATCGAGTTCGTCCGCTCCGATCGATTGTCCGAGATCGACGATGAGAAATCCCGGCATCTGCGGCAGGGCGCCCGCCGAGGCGTTTGCCTGCAGCGCAGCCAGTTCCGCCGGACCTTGCGTCGAAATCACGACACCCTCGACCGGCGTGTCGGCCGGCTTGGCCGATTTGAAGCCAGCCGGGGAGCCTTTCAGGTGCGCCGGCCCCAGGCGGACGATGACCCGGGGGGGGAACCCGGGTCCGACGGGGCAATTGGCGCCCAGTTTCATGGTCAGGGTCTGACGGCGCCCGAAATGAAATGGATCGATCCCGTCCGAATCGCCCGGGCCGGCGGCTCCCTGCTCCACCCGCCACAGGCTCATGGCCTTCCCGGCGATCGCCCGGGCGACCGGGATCTCGTAGACGCTGTCTTCGGTGAGCGAAACCCTGATCGTGTCGCCCAGCCCGTCGAGCAGGAGGGAGCCGATGCCGATGGCCCCCTTGATGCGGCCGTCCTCGCCGTCGCCGGCCTCGGTCACGCCCAGATGGAGGGGGTAATGCATGTCCTCGCCGTTCATTCGATCGACGAGCAGCCGGTAAGCCTCGATCATGACCTTCGGGTTCGAGGCCTTCATCGAGAGGATGATCTGCCGGTACCCGTGCGATTCGGCGATTCGCAGGAACTCAAGGGCGCTCTCGACCATGCCTAGGGGCGTGTCCCCGTAGCGGTTCATTATTCGATCGCTCAGGGAGCCGTGATTGGTGCCGATCCGCATCGAGCGGCCGAGCTCCCTGCAACGCCTGACCAGCGGGGAGAAGGCATCGTGGAGGCGCTGCAGCTCGCGCTCATAGTCGGCGTCGCTGTACTCCTGGACCGCGAATTTCTTCTTGTCGGCGTAGTTTCCCGGGTTCACGCGCACCTTTTCGACGTGCTCCACCGCTTCCATGGCCGCCGAGGGAAGGAAATGGATGTCGGCGACCAGGGGAACGGCGCCGAAGCCGGCCGCCGTGAATTGCGAGCGGATGTCCCGCAGGGCCTTCGCCGCGGCGACATTCGGGGCCGTGATGCGGACGATTTCGCAGCCGACCTCGGCGAGGGCGATCGACTGGCGCACGGTGGCCGCGACATTCTGGGTGTCGCTCGTCGTCATCGACTGCACCCGGATCGGGTGGGAGGCGCCGACGCCCACGGAACCGACCTTCACCTCGATCGTCGGCCGGCGGACCGTGCGAAAACGGGACGCGCAGTAGCTCACGCTCACTTTTCGGACGCCGCGACCGCCCGGTCCGCCTGGGCGTCCCGGGCCCACCTGCGCACGTCAAAGAAGCTCACATAAACGACCATCGACAGCAGCAGGACAAAGAAGACGCTTTGCGTCGCCGCCACGAAGTTCACCGGCAGCGAACGGCCCCTCAGCTTGGCGATTGTTGCAAACACCATCTGGCCGCCGTCCAGGACGGGAATCGGCAGAAGATTGAAGACCGCCAGGCTCACGTTGACCATGACCGTGAAAAGGAGGACTTCGCGCACGTCCACGTCGGCCGCGGCGCTGAGCATATGCACGATCCCGATGGGGCCGGACATTTTCGAAAGGCCGATGTCCGAACGCGGGTTCAGCAGGGTGGCAATCGTCTGGAAGGCCATCGACAACTGGTCGCGGATCAGGGCGAAGGGCCCCGGATGGACGAGGGTGATGCCCGGGTCGAAGAAAAGGCCGAAATCCGAGTCGGGCTTCGCGGCCGGCCGGGCCGGGATCACGAG
>Ga0302320_10003777_pt1 | contig 34827 bp, 33 predicted proteins | sample Bog_T0_3_FD_202130 | JGI IMG/M metagenome (GOLD analysis project Ga0302320, IMG submission 202130) | Peat permafrost microbial communities from Stordalen Mire near Abisko, Sweden - Bog_T0_3 | ecosystem: Environmental > Terrestrial > Soil > Wetlands > Peat | place: Sweden: Abisko, Stordalen Mire...
AATCCCAGCGATGTAACATTGGCGGAACTCAACGATCTGCACATCTTCAAGTGCGCGGAATGCACGCGCCTGCTGATGGAACTGCGTGAAAAGAAGAAACAGAGCGAAGCGTCCGAATAGACACCCAACTTCGACTTCAGGATCGCCCCTGTACCTTTCGCGGTTCCGCAATCCTTGCGACAAGTGCCGAATGACGCTGCGGCCCCAATCCATGACTGGTTTGGTGAATCTTTAAGAGCCCCATACAAGAAGGTGGCAACGTCTGAATGGTTGGCCAGATCGCCAACGACCATGTCCGTAAGACCTGTTGAGCGGGCAATCTGCTCGTCTGACTTCTTGTGTACGAAACCCCTGACCGCAGCCCCGCGCTTGAGAAGCTCCGGAACAATCAATCCCGCCGCCGATCCAACTGCGCCAACTGCGAGTACTTTCAATTTCTTCAAGTCGTGCAAAGCAGATCGATCCTTCCGGTGTAACGCTTTCAGCTAAATGGATGACTTACGATGCGTATTCGGAGTGCCCACCCTTGCAAATCGGAGTTGTTAGGCCGCAAAGCAACCGGTATTCTGGTCAACGTTGTGGGACGGCCGACTGATCGGCTTCGAATCCTTTGTCCTAAGCCTCTTTGAGCAACTCCGTCCGGTACTTGGGAGCCAGCCCCATGACTTTCTTGATGAACGCGGCCTGCTCCTTATCGTCGAGCTTCGGCGGCGGCGTGGTCCGAGTCGCAACAGGCGTTCCGACTTCTTTGAAGAATTCCTCCTGGCCGGCAGGGGAGCAGATGCAGAGCAGCCGGGTGGCGTTGGGAGATGCGTTGTGAAAACGATGGGGTGCGTTCGCAGGAATGTTGATGGTGTCGCCCGCTTTCACGATCGATTTCTTACCGCGGAACGTGGCTTCCATTTCACCTTCCAGAAGAATGAAAGTTTCTTCAAAGTCGTGTCGATGGGGCGGCGGGCCTCCTCCAGGAGGAATATGCATATCAATCACGCAAAACCTTCCGGCAGTTTCCGCTCCGGTCACGGTGATTGTGTAAGTGTCTCCGACTAACCCAATGTGAGGCAGAGTTTTATCTTGATCAATTTGAGCAAGCGTCAGATTGCGCTTTAGGTCGTCGGCAGGAAGCGGAGGATATTGAGGTGTGAGTTCGTCCATAGTGATACTCCTTTGATCTTTGGCATCGTGTTCTTGACGGGTTGTTTCAGGTAGGAAGGATGCGAATCCCATCCCTCCGCCGAGTGCAGCCGAGTATGCGATAGCCGACTTGATGGCCACACGCCGACTCATGCCCATTGTCATTGGGGTATCCGCCCTGTTGCCGTAAGAATTCGTATGTGTTCGACTACCTTCTCTGGGCGCTCTTCAGGAATGAAATGTCCGCAAGACGGAATTACCTCGCTCTGAACGTTGCTCGCAACCATGGAGACGAATTTTCCGACCAGCGCTCCAAGACCCTTTTCACCGCCCAATGCCACGACGGGAATCTTTACCTTGTTTTCTGTAAGAGGAGCCGTCTGCGAAATGGTTTCAAACGCGGCTCGGTAGAGACCCAGCGCTCCTAACACACCTTCATTCCCGGCAAATGTTCGCAGATACTCATCTACGGACTCAGGCGAGAAAGCGTCATGAACCGCAACGTGAGGTCCTTTGTAGAACCAGTTGAGAAATTCTCGCTCTTTTCCAACCATCAAGATCTCTGGTACGCCGGGCGCCAAAGGAAGCACCCACCACCACATACTTCCCTGAGCCATGGCCCCAGGCGTGTAAACGATGATTTTCTCCAATAGGGTTTGCAACATGACGGGGGCTTCGATGTAAGCGAGGCTGCTTACTTCCTTTGGATACTCTGAGGCCCAGAGCAGCGCCGGGGGTGCACCCATGTCATGCGCAGCGATCGTAATTGGTCGGCCCGCTCCGAAGCCGATGGTGCGGACCAGCAGACGAAACTCTTCCGCGAGCGCGCGGCCGTCATAGCCTTTGATCCCCGCGGGCTTGTCTGAATCGCCGTAGCCACGCATATCAGGCACCAGCACTCTGTATCCAGCTTCGACGAGAAGCGGCATTACCTTGTGCCATGAATAGCTTGTTCCTAGAAAACCATGCCAGAGCAGGACGGGAGGCCCGTCAGGGGCACCCCCCAACCAATAGTGAAGCGTGACGCCTTCCAAGAGGGCGGTTGTGCTTTCAAAGTGCTCAATTGCCTTTACGGAAGCTCTCAATTTTTCACTCCTTCAATCAATCAGCCGGGGCCTTTAAGGCCAGGCTGAACTTGCCATCTGCCTTGACGATCGTCAGCCAGCGTGACCAGGCGTCTTCGGTACGCTCGCCATCAGCAATTGAATGAGTTGGGAGCCCTGAGGGGTGCTCCAATCCTGTACGAGTTCCGCGATGGCAGTGTTAGTTGTCGTCAGCATTACTCCTGCAGTTGCCATCCTGCGCCGCGCCAATTCTTCCTGTACGTCAAAAGAGGACCCCGAAGCATCCAGCACAACCAACACCTCGAACCCTTCTTGAACGGCGCTGATAGCGGGGAATATCAAGCAAATATCTGTCGTTACCGCGGCCATGATGAGCTTCTTGCGCCCGGTTGCCCGCACCGCGGCGCTGAAATTCGGATCGGCCCAGGCATTGACAATACCGGTGCGTTTGACTCGATTCTTGTAAGCCTCTGGCAGCGCCTCCTGGAGCGCGGGAGCCGTCGGCCCTTGAGGATGATCCTCTTGGCTGGTTGTGAGAACGACGGGCATACCGTAGGCCTTTGCGGCCTTGGCAAGCATGATGGCATTCTGGAGGGAGGTCTCAGGAGACATCGTGTGAACAAACTGAAGGGTGCCCACCTGATGATCGATCAGGACGAGGGCACAGTTCTCGGGGGTGAATTGGCCGTTCATGACATATGCTTCTTGAACCTGATCTTTGCTCATAGGAATTGTCCTCTCTCACTACATACAAGTAATTTGAGTACTCCTTAATTTGATGTATGAATAGCCTCCGAGAGAAGTCGCCTTAACGCAAAACCCTATTGCGCGGCTGCAATGACCACCCATCTCGAAAGTTGTCTGCGATGATCGCCCGACACAACATAAACCCATCGGCCCGCCACTCATTCCCGGAACGCGGGCATTTGCGAGTGGTTTGGGGGAAGAAACCGACCGTCATGCACACTCGCATCGGGCGACTGCGAAGGGAATGTCACAGGTCAAAAGGCCGTCGAGCCCCTCCGCTCAGCATCCATTGGAGAATAGAACGGGACCACATCAAAGCCGAGGTTGCGACCTCGAAGTAATAAAGCATTCGGATGCCGTTGCATGATCCAATCTCGGATCTTTGTCCGTCCCGATGTATTCACTGAAGAAATCCAAGACCTTCTTGATTTTTGGCGTCAAAGCGTTCGGGCTATAGTACAAAGCGACAAGGGGAATAGGAGAAGGATCCCAGTCCGGTAGAACTCGGACGAGAACATCACGCAATGTCGGAGCTTTCGCCATCCAGAGCGGAAGGGCCACGATTCCAATGCCATCCATGGCTAATTGTCTTGAGACAACTGGATCTCCCGTGGTTACGTGAAAGCCTACAGGAGGAATCATCGTGGTTTGGTTGTTCGCCAGTTCCCACCGGTTAATTCCTATGCAGCGATGATTCGCTAATTCGAGCGGGCCTTTCGGATGCCCGCATTCGCGCAGATACTCTTGACTTGCAAACAGCCCCCGCTTTGCGCACGGGAAAGATCGAATCATTCGTGAAGAGTCACTTGGAGGCGTAACCATAAAGATAATGTCCACGTCCAGACGCGGTAAAGGAACATGCGTCGGGACATAATCCTGAAGATCGATCTTGAGATTGGGAAATGCGTTGACCAGTTCTCCCATCATCGGCGTCAACAGATGTCGAATCATCGTTCCGGGACATGCAATTCTGATCACCCCGGTGGGGTTAAGGCGATGTCTGTCTAGCAGTTCTTTACCGTCGCTGAGCGCCCGTAGAGAGCGCCTGCAAGCTTCAAGGTATTCAGTCCCGGCATCGGTCAAAACGAAGCCCTTGGAACTGCGATTAATCAGCAGCATTTGAAGACTCTGTTCAAGTCGAGTGAGGGAGCGGCTCACGGTGGAAGTAGGAACTCCGAGCTCTTTTGCGGCACCACTCAACGTGCCCGCCTCAGCGGCAGCAACGAACATCACAACATCATTGGCATAATTGAGCAATCAAAATAGCCTTTCCCGGCGTCACGCCGAGAGATCGCACCCAAGCATGGGATTGAGCTTAATGCACAAGGATTCGCAGATCATATCGCTGCTGGCAACTGAGGCCCGCGATTGCTGCAATCGACTCGTCACCAACGAAGCTCCCCGCTGACAACAGAGTGATCGTCGCTTCCTTTCCGGGGCAGACACGATGGCGCGCTTCGCGTGGCCCTTCTGGAATAAAAACACTGATTTCGCCTCCCGACCTTGAGTGAACACGTGCTGTCTTGCCGCTATGTGGACGATCTTCCGGCCAACGCCGGCATTGGCCAGGAAAGCTTGCGGGGCAAATGGTTTTCGAACGCCATCAAGCATTCGCAAACCTCAAGTATCTGATGCTGCCTTGATTGAAGCTTTCTCAAATATCTGGAGAACTTCGGGAATGTGCGCATTTTCATCCAATGGGAAAGCAGTTTGGGAGAATTCCCACTTAGCTCGTTCTCGATTGGGATTGGGGACTGGACACTTAAAACGGGTCGTCATCGCCGGTGATAAGCTTTGTCTTGAAATGTGTCCAGTCGAGTATCTGAACTGTCCACACGCCGGAAATTGTCCTCAGCGATTCTTGGCCGGTCTCTCGTTCAAATCGTGCATGCTGCATCTGCAAGGGGGAAGAAAAGAAAACAAAAACCTCCAATATAGTCGACTATATCAATTATAGTCAGACTATGTCGAGGCCCCTCAATGAATTTACGGAAGCAATATGCAGAGGAAACTCGTAAATCGATTCTTCGGGCTGCGAGAAGGCTCTTCGCCGAGCGCGGATACGTCAAAACGAGGGTGGAAGACATTGCGGCACTCGCGGGGGTCGCCGCGGTTACGGTCTACACCTCCGCTGGAGGGAAAAGCGGCATTTTGCGGACCTTGGTTGACATCTGGACCACTTCGCCGATCCGTAGTGCTGCCACTGAAAGCATCCAACTGTCGCAGGATCCATTGCAGATTATGGCGATAGCCGGACGGACCGCGTGTAGCATGCGCGAGCAGTTTGCAGACATCATTTACGCTATTCAGGACGCGGCGCCATACGACGACGCAGTTGCGAAGAATCTTAAGGTTGCGACTCAGCGTTACCGAGGCTCGTGCCTTATGATCGCCAGAAAGCTCGAAAGCCTGGATGCACTTCGAGCTGACCTCTCAGTGACTCGGGCCCGTGATGTCCTTTGGTTCTATTTCGGTTACTGGAGTCTGTTTACACTTCACAACGAGAACAAGTGGTCGTACGCGGACGCTGAGCGATGGCTCATCAATGCGGCTTCGCATGCGATCTTGAAGACATAGGTCGCAGTTTCGCTTTTTTTAAATATCTGAAGCGCGATCTCTACGGCATCCCTGCGATCACTTCATCAAGCCAGGTGTAGAGAATGTCCTCACCACCGGGATTTCCCATATGGCTTCGATTCCCCCTGGCGAGCAGGTCCTTGTTGACTCCATGACGAACAACTATGAAATTGTCTTCGATGGGAAAGATTGAATCTTCCATGCCGTTAATCAACAAGAGTTTGCAGCTTCTCTGATTCAGCAGGCCCGCATCCAGGAGGCTAAACTTTCCAGCACCGACTGCGTACGCCACGAGAGAGTCGGGACCGCGATACCCAAACTTGTACGCCAAGGCGTCCGCCAACGCGAAAGGGTACTCCATCTGATTCTGAGCGCCAATCCATTCGGCATCGAACATGTGGTGACAGCCTCCACCTTGAGCAACGACGGCGAAGAGATGCTCGGCATGTGTGTGCGCGAGGCGTATTGCGTAGTAGCCGCCTGTGCTGATACCACGCGCCACAATTCTAGCGGTGTTGAATCCGTATTCGCTCGCGTTCGCAGTTACCCAGTCCAAAACGCTACTCATCAATCGGTCTGGAGACGTTGGGTCATTTGGAGCTGCGGGACAGTCTCCGGTGCCGGGGATCTCGAAGCTGATGGTGGCGAACCCACGGTCTGCATGAATCCGCATTCGGGAGGTGTTGTCAGTCTTGTACGCATCGAGACCGCAGATGAATAGAAGGATGGGCCAGCCGTTCGCCGGCATCTCGCCTTTTGGGATGCGGAGGTATGCCTCAATGGGTGCGTTTTGATCGCCAGCAGTCGGGTCGGCGTGCGTGAAGGCAATATTGACCGCAATATTCGGCGGGCTGAGGTACCTTCCGCCCCTCAGATATGCCGCTTTGCCGCGTTCCCATGCCAACTGAGTGAGCGGTGAGCGATTGATCGGGAATCTCGCGATGCGGTAGACGGCTGCCGCTCTCAGATACAGATCCCGAGCATTTGCGATCTCCCCTTCTCTCTCCGACTGTTCCGCGGAAGCGAAGAGTTGCTCAGCTGTCGGAAAGAAAGCGGCGGCATAATCGTCCGGTTGAAACAAGATGTCCGACTTATCACCGGAGATCTTGATGAGTTCTTGAAAAATCGGATCGAAGTCCGCCACATTACCGTCACCGAATGGGTAGATTCCGTGCTGACAGGGTGGCCGCCATTTCTGCGCCCACAGCGACGAAATATTGTCATGGTGGGTGAAATATGGAAAACCGTTCTTCAGTACGACCGCCGTAGATTGCACATGGAACGGAGGTACGACAATGTCCGTTGTGCCCTTCATGAGCGTTTACCTCCATAAGAAACTTGTTCAAACACCCCAAAGCGGTCAGCCAGTGGGAAGACGTCGTCGCTTAGTGGTCGAAGACAACTCGCAGCCCAAAAATCGGAGCATTGGCGATCTGGCGATTGCCGCTTGGTTTCCACACGTACTGATAGTCCGGCCAGATGCTCAACCAGCGAGAGAACACAAACTTATAGGTGATCTCAAGATTGGATTGCGAGGCCCTGCCCGGTAAATGCTGCGCTTCAAGAGCGTCGCTCCAATCGCGACTAAAATGCGCATAGACAATGCCGATGGCCGCGATGTCTGAATTTCGTTTCGGTAGAAGCCCTACAAAGCGGACGCCGTCCCCGGTTTCGAAATCGCTTTTATTCAATTTCCTGGGCGCGGCGGTAACGCTTAGCTCGGCGTCGACGCCGCGATGGCTGAAAGTGCCGTCGGGCTTCGGGACTCTCCATAGCGAATAGCCGACATTTCCAAATGCCACGTCGTCCCCGTGAGTCATCGCTTCCGAGCCAAACTGCGGAAAGTGGCCGAAGTTGTGAACGATTCCAATCTTGTACACGCCGGGATGGGCCTTTGTGGGATCATCCGTTTTCCAGCCAAGCGACAGCGCGGCAACGGGTGCATTCCGGAGATCGAAACGGATGCCACTTTCATCGCCAGAGAACTTGTTATGGCTTCCGCTAAACGCGCCGACCTTAATGAACACGTTCTTCGTGGGATCCATCCGGAAGAGAAGACCGGGTTTGCCGGCCGGAGGAGTGGAGAGATAAGCTTCAACAACCGTTGGTAATCCACTGGCAAGTGAGTTGTTAATCCACGTCTTGAACGCACTGCCCTGATCGTCGAAGCCCATGGCTTGATTGCCGAATTCCGTTCCCGCCGCAATCTGACCGCCTCGAATAGTGAGCCGCTTATCGAAGAGAACCTGTTGCCAGTAGTATTCATTGAATCGAAGAGTATGCGTTCCCGCAATGGAACTCGTTAAGTCCCAAGCGCCTATGTATGTGAATGCGAGATTGGAACCGGTTTGGAAGAGTCCGCTTGTGTAGATCGTGGCTCCCGGCATTCCAACCAGTTTCGACAGATCCAGTCTCAGGGTCCCATTCGCGCGGCCGAAGACGGTTCCCATCTGCGTTCGTCCGCCAGACGGGTTCCCTTGGAAATCGTATGTATCTTGGAGCGAGAACTTTATTCCGTGTTCCTCGGCAGCACGACGCCATCTTGGCATGAATCCGCCAGGAACCTGGCTCCCATTTCCGTCCTCAAGAGTTGGGGAAGAGCCCGCGGAAGTTCGGCCATTCTGTGCGTGCCCCGTCGGAGGGGATAGGCACAACACAAATAATGCGACCTGCAATACTCCGGCACACTTACGGTATAAGGGCCGCCTGCACCTGGTTGGCATTGGATTTGACCCTCGACCTACTAGGTGAAAAGTAGCAGCCGACGTGAACCGAGGGAATCCGTGGTAAAGCAAAGTGGTGTTGCGGCAGCGCAACGACGCTTCAAGGTGTCAACAAGCAGGTCGACGGGATCGGGTGAATGTTAGGTCCTAAGTACCTTTCATATGGAAGTCCGCGCGAACGCTAAGGCCCAGAAGTAGCCTCAAGCGTCGGGTCCGTAAAGAGTCCCTTCGCTGGTACGCCATGTAATCGCGGATCTCGATCGGTTCCGATATATTCTGCCAGAAATTCCAGCAGCACTTGAACTTTGGGACTCAGGCGCGCCGGTCCCGAGAATAGAGCGCAAAGGGTGATCGGCTCCGGGGTCCAGAGTGGCAGCATCTGAATGAGTCTGTCGCGCACCGCGGGTCCCTTAGCTACGTAGAGCGGCAGGATGGCGATGCCTAAACCATCAAGCGCAAGTTCTTGATGGACAACCGGGTCGCTGACAACAACCCTGAACAGAATGTTCGGAGCTGCGACCTTCGCCCCCCTGCTTAATTTCCAGGTTCCGGAACCGATGCAGGTGTGCGTGACAAGTTCGTCTGGACTAGCGGGGGTTCCTTGCGCAGAAATGTAATCTTGGCTTGCGAACAGTCCACGTTTGGTTCCTGGATAAGGCCGCACACGCCGCGCAGAGTCCCTAGGGGCTCGCACTTTGAAGAAGACATCCACATCTTCTCGCGGCTCCTGGTCCCAACCGGAGGAGTACGGCTCGATTTCCACACGCAAGTCCGGGTAGCGCGTAAGAAACTGCTTAAGCAATGGAGCAAAGATCGAACGGGCCATGGTAATCGGACAAGCGACTTTGATAAGACCGCTAGGGTGCTCGCGATGGCTCTCCAACAATTCACTTCCGTCCTGCAAGGTTCGCAGTGCTCGTCTGCAGGTTTGCAAGTACTCCTTGCCGAAGTCAGTCAAAACGAGCCCACGGGGGCTTCGTTGTACAAGAAGAACGTCCAGATGTTTTTCCAGGCGGGTCAGTGCTCGGCTTACCGTCGACGTAGGAAGATGCAGTTCCTTCGCCGCGGCCGTCAGAGTTCCTTCACGGCCGATCGCGACAAAGGTACGAACATCATTAAGATCGGGTATATCCACGAAACCTCCATGTTCCGATCCGGTGTTCGCAGCCCAGGGGCGGGCTGCGGGACATTCGAGATAGCCTATTCTAATTTAGCGTTGCTTTGGTGCAACACGGAATTGCTCGCGTGCATGGTTCGCCGGAGCGGTCGCCGGCGTCTCATAGAACGAACACAAGCGTTGCGGACCTGCAGAGCAGCTTCGAACGCCGGACAAGGTAAAGGAGACGAAATGAAGATTTTAGTGACAGGCGGAACGGGAAATGTGGGCGGAGCGGTGGTTAAGGAACTGCTCAAGCGTGGAGCAGAGGTACGGGTATTGGCTCGCAAGCAACCTGAAGCGGGTAAGCTGCCGGCGGGAGTGGAGATCGCCATCGGTGATCTGCTTGACCCGGTTTCCGTGGAACAGGCGATGCAGGGTGTCGACAAACTCTTCTTGTTGAATGCCGTGGTTACAGATGAATTGACGCAGGCTTTGATTGCTTACGGCGTTGCAAAGAAGATTGGACTGAAGCACGTAACCTATCTGTCTGTTTTCAAGGTAGACCAGTTTCGTGATGTGCCTCACTTTGCATCCAAGTTGGCGGTTGAAAACGCGCTGCGCGAATTCGGAGTCCCCTACACCATTTTGCGTCCGGGCTACTACATTCAGAATGACGCCACCCTGAAGCCCGCTCTCACCGGCCTTGGCATCTACCCGATGCCGATCGGCTCTGCGGGCATCGCGGTGGCTGACGTCCGCGACATTGCGGAAGCAGCTGCGATCTCCCTGACCGAGGAGGGGCACGAAGGCCAGACATACGACATCGTCGCGCCGACGATGATTACCGGTCCCGGCAACGCCGCTCTGTGGAGCAAATTATTGGGCAAGGAGATCAAGTACACGGGACACGACTTCGATCAGTGGGAGCAGAATATGCGTTCGAGGATGCCGAGTTGGAGCGCCTTTGATCTTCGCATGATGCTTCAGGGGTACTTCGAACGCGGGTTTGAATCCACCGAAACCGAAGTCGCACGCCTCACGAAGCTGCTTGGCCACACGCCACGGAGTTATGAGGACTTCGCAACTGAAACGGCTGCAAAGTGGAAGGCGTAATGTCCGGACTTCGGCGGTAATTCCCCGACCTGGAATGTAAAGAGATGAGAGGAGATGTGATGAAGGCATTACGTATTCACGAATACGGCGGACCACTGCAGTTCGACGAAATCGAGCCGCCGACAGCGGCCAAGGGGCAAGTCGTGGTCCGCAATCTCGCCACGAGTTTCAATCCTATAGATCCGGGCCGCGCCTCCGGAGTCATGCGGCAAGCGTTTCCGTTGGAGCTTCCGTGGATTCCGGGCGGCGATGTTTCGGGCACGGTGGAGAGTGTTGGCGAAGGAGTAGTGGATTTCAAGGCAGGAGATGAGGTCTTCGGCTACAGCATGACGGGGGGCGCATATGCCGAACTTGTCGCGATCGATGCCGCGTCAATTGCGCTCCGCCCTCCGACGCTTACCCTGGAGCAGGGATCGGCTGTTGCGGTCGTCAGCCAGACCGCGATCCAGGCTCTCGAACTGGCCAAAGTGAGTTCTGGCTCGACGGTGCTGATTCAGGGCGGTGCCGGAGGGGTAGGTTCATTGGCAATCCAGATTGCTCACAAAGCCGGCGCACACGTGATCACCACTGCGCAATCTAAACAGCGGGATACTCTGTTGCAGTTGGGCGCCGATCAGGTCATTGACCATACACATGAACGCTTCGAAGACGAGGTCCAATCAGTAGATGCGGTCCTCGATCTGGTGGGTGGCGAAACACTCGCGCGTTCCTATTCCGTGGTCAAGCGTGGCGGCGTTATCGTTACATTCAACCAGCCACCTGATTTCAAGGAGTGCGAGAAGCACGGAATTCAAGGCTTCTTTGTGCAGACCAAGGTGACAACCGAAGGGCTCGACGATTTCGCCAATCGCGTAACGGCAGGAAGCGTCGTGCCGCTGATTGCGCACACCATTTCTCTCTGGAATCCCGAAACGATCTGGAAAAAGCGACCCTCGGGAAGCGCGATTGGCAAGGTCGTCTTCATGCTCGCGGCTTCCTGATCGGGGCGAAATCCAATTGCGAGATTGTGAAGGCATCAGAGAGAACCTGCTTGAGGCACAATTCGAGCAAGCAAGGAGACCCAATGAGCACGACGTACCACAGGGAGTATCCCTCGGATCATACTTTCATGCAAGCGATGCGAGCAGAGCTTCGCCTTCATCCATCATTCGAGTTCGGGCCGGAAGCGCGCCCCGTTTATGACGAGCTGATTGCAAAAACACCGGCAGCACAGGGTGTGACGTACGATGCAGCTACCGTCGGTGGAGTAATAGGATGGTGGTGCAGACCTTCGGATGCCGTTGACGGGGCCGCAATCCTGTATCTGCACGGAGGAGCTTACATTCTTGGATCGGCTGCTGCTTACCGCACTTTTGCAGGTCAGATTGCAGCCAGGGCAAAGGCAGTCACGTTCATTCCGGATTATAAGCTTGCACCCGAGCACCAGTTCCCCGGAGCGGTAGACGATGCTCTTGCGGCATATCGTGGCCTTTCGGGAGCCGGATATTCCAGCTTGGCATTGGCCGGCGACTCCGCGGGTGGAGGGCTGGCTCTTTCTCTGCTCTCAATCGCCACCGCCGTGTCGAAAGACGGCTCAGTTCTTCGGCCTGCTGCGGCAGCAGTCATGTCTCCTTGGATCGATTTGGCTCTTACCGGAGACAGCATTGACGCAAGGGCCGATGCAGACCCTCTTCTGACGCGTGATGCTCTTGAGAAGGCCGCCAAACTCTATCTCGGCGAACAGGACTTGCGCAATCCGCAATTATCGCCGCTTTATGGCGACATAGCTGGACTCCCTCCCGTGCTTCTTCATGTCGGCGAGGACGAAATCCTTCTCGACGATTCGCGCCGTTACGCTGAACGGATCAACTCTGCTGGCGGGACGGCAAGCATCCATGTCTGGCAGGGGATGGTTCACGTATTTCCCTCCAATGTTGAACTGCTGCAGGCTGCAAGAGAAGCTCTGGATGACATTGGGGAGTTCTTGTACTCTCATCTTGGCAGGGGCTCAGCATAGCCCAAATGAGTAGTTGTTGGTCTGCACTTTGGAGAAAACAATATGCCGCCATCGCCACAATTGTGCCGCAGCGGCGTCGTCAACCCGGCGAACATACGCATTCCCTTGGTCCTTGAGCAGGGCCAGCAGTCTCGCATCCCGCTCTTGAGTTTTTTGATGGTCTCTGAGGTTGTCGGCATGAAGAAATTGACGAGATCACAGTGGGATCATGGAACAGCAACGAGCGATTACCCAGGGCATTGTGGTCGGCCCCTGAACAAATCCGGCTACGTGCTTCAGAGTCTTTCACTAGCAGTTCACATACCCGATTGGTCGTCCGATCAATCGGGTATGTGAACTGCTATTCTTGCAGAGTCGACAGGCGAAGCGTCTCCTAGGCGGTCCAGAACCTGTTCGTGGGATGCGGGCAGCCACTCGGGGGGGGACGTCAATACTAGGGCACCGCCGGACGGATCGAGAACAGCCAGCTGGAACTGTACTTTCCATTGCGTTGGGGTACCTTGTGTGGCTATTCACGCGAGCAGGCGTGGGTGCTCGTGGATAAGATGCACGAAGCTTGCCCGATTTCCAACGCAATACTCGACAACGTCTATGTCAGATTGGCGGTTGTTTTAACCTTCGGGGTCAGCTCACCGGAAATGCACGAACGGGGGGAGTCAGGAGGGAAAGAACATCAGCAAGTGGTTCAGCTTTCAATCGGCGCAGACACGCGTCGCGACGGAAAGGAAGGGACGCGCATGAGCACCAACAATGGACATATTCTGGTACTGGGAGCCACGGGACTGAATGGCGGTGTGGTCGCCAGGCAACTTATCACCGAAGGCCTCAAGCCAAGGCTGTTAATTCGCGCCGCGTCACGCTCGAAAGCTGCCGAATTCGAAGACCAAGCGGTGATCGTCGAGGGCGACCTTGAAGATGAAGCGTCGCTCGAAAAGGCATTTCGCGGCATCGAGAAGCTCTACTTGGTTTCCGCCAATTACAACGGAAGCGTTGCCGGCCGTTTCATTGAAAAGCGCGCGATCGACGCGGCGAAGATGGCTGGCGTGGTTCACGTGGTGAAGCTGTCCACATTCAAGGCCGACGATACGGAGTTGTTACTTGGACAGTGGCACGGCAGTACAGAGAAGCATCTGATCGAGTCGGGGATGGACTGGACGATGCTTCGGCCAGTCGGTTTTCATACCAACGCCCTCTTAATGTGGGCTGCTTCAATCAAAGCGAAGGCGGCGCTCTACCAGCCGACTGGAGATGGAAGGTGGGCTTCGATCGACCCCGTCGACATCGGTGCAGTGGCAGTAAAGGCACTCACAAGCGCAGGCCACACCTCGAAGATCTACACCCTGACCGGCCCGGATTCGACGAACGCAGCTGGCTACGCGGCAAAACTCTCGGCTGTATTGGGCAAGTCGATAACGTTCATAGATATCCCACCCGAGACGATGAGAGCTGGCATGGCGGCCTTTGGGTTTCCCAAAGACCAGGTTGACGCTGCGCTTCAGGTGATGGCATCGGTAAAGGCCAATGAGTGGGATATCGTATCGTCCGATGTCCAGATCGTGCTCGGTCGAGCAGCCATAAGCTTCGAAGATTGGGCAACGCGTAACGCAGCATCATTTTTGTAAACCGACTTCTGCATCTATGGACGTGCAAGCTTGACGACGTTATTGCCGGATTGCTTCAGAGATCGCTCTTCAGAGACTCTTTAGACCAGTCCTATGGTCTGGATCCTGGCGAGCTATAGCGCAAGTGGAAGCCCTATACGCAGAGCACCCGGAACCTCCGTCTGCCTGTAATGGCCGATTAGTCCCCCGGATGTCTCCTCCCTGACTCTGGCCGCCCTGCGTTCTGGTACACACGGCTGTGTTCACGCACTTTACGAAATAGCGTTGGAGCGGAGATCCCAGGCATTCAGGGAAGCCCCATGACCCTGATTTCAAGTCCAGCAACCACGAGGCGCTGAACAAGCACATCGCCGAACGCAGCGCTCGGGGTGAGAATGCCATAAGCCGTAGGCGAGCCTGCTTCGTCCAAGACCATCGCCAACGCACCCTCGCACACGCACTTGACGGTAATGCGATTGCTGGCATCACCGTTTCCGCGAATGACCGCCTCTGCTTTCGCGCCTTCTTTGGTACTCCCGTATACCCGTAACTCGAACCAGGCGGCATCCATTGCTTTTTCGCTGGGCCCGCTTCCGGGAGGAATCAACTTCTGCAGCAAGTTCCTAGTGACTCCGTTGCGCATCATGGCGTCCAAGGCGCCTATGACCGCAGCGAAGCCGATCGCCCGCACCATCCCACCCAACCCCGGAAATACCATCGACTCTTGATAGATGACCCGATTGCCGCCAAGCGCGGCGCTGCGGTGGATGGCGCGTATGTCGCTCGTTGCCATCGTCGAAGGTGCTGTCCATGCTCGAATCGTTCGATCGTAGCGTACGCCTTTTGCATCATGCTCAATTCGCTCAGTGGCGCCCCGATGTCCGGGAACAAGAAGGAAAGGATCACGCTCGCGCTCCACATCGCCTGTAGCGTGGGCGTTCGCCATGCTGGATATGGTCCCGCCATTGAAAGAGCCGCCGCCCATCTGAAAGAAGCCTTTTGCTTCAGCCAGACGACCGGCAAGGCTCTTGTTCAGCAGGTATACTGCCAAGTCGGCCGGCACGGAACTGAATCCGCATAGCGTGACAATGCGAACCTGGGCTTCTACGGCACGTTGGTGGTAGCGGTCAATCAGGTCGCGGATTCTCACGCTCTCACCGCTGATGTCGATATAGTGAGTGCGCAGGCGTACGCACGCATCGACAAGCGCATCGCTATATTCCCTGAAAGGCCCCGCTGTCGATAACAAGACTCTTGTCCGAGCAACGGCTGCATCAACTCCTGCCTGGCTGGAGGAGTCGAAGACAAGAATCGGGACATTTGCTTCGATGCTCTTAAGCTTGGTAAGATCACGGCCGGCAATTGCCCATCGGAACCCAGCAGGGGCGTGCCGCGCAAAGTAGGCTACGGCCAGCCTTCCGGTAAACCCCGTCGCCCCGTAGAGCAGCACATCAAATTCTCTGTCCGACATGTAACCTTCCCTTGTCGTGGTTGCGGCTCGTAGTGTTCATGCTTCGAGCCTATCTGGATCATCACCGTCCGTTACGGTCGCGAAGCACAAGCCGAATGCCCAACACATACGTCACGCTGGCGCTGAGAATGGTCGTTGCAAAGCCAACCGTAAGTTCGTTGACACTGGCGAGCCCGTTGCGCGGGAAGACAAAGCCGTAGCCAATCACAACCGTAGATACGACAAAGCCAAGCAGAGGAGTCCAATAGCGAGCCTTCATTCACGAAGCCTTTCGGTGTGATTCGAAGAACTGTTGCATTATGCGAGTGCACAGAATCTAGACGAGTTGGGACTTACCCCGTCGCGAGCGCTCTGACGATGAATTGCACGACCGTATCCCGAGCGACGGATTCAGGGACGGAATCGGGCCGCAAATCCCAGTGGCGATGGACAGCCCAGAAGGTGGTCGCTTCGAGGATGAAGCGTGCTGCAGCCTTCGAATCCGGAACCGACTGCAAGCTGGTTGATGCGATGCGGGACTTGAGATAACTCTCCAGGAGCGTGAGCAGTCCACTTCGCGCCTCCAGCCAGAGCGTTGCCAACGCTGGATAGTCCCGCGCCGAACGATCAATTAGCGTGATGCCATAGCGATTCCTCGCGAGCAAGTCATATAACTCTGTCACGATAGCCTCAAGTTCCGCGGAGGCATCTCTGACCCGTTTGCGTTTTAGCGCCGCGCTCAATGTCGCCATCGATTGCGTCTGAACCAGTTGTTCACGAACGTAGAGTAGGGTCGATCCAGGCTCAGGCGCAGGGACCGGAAATGTTGATGCGACTGCGCTCAAATCTTGTCGGTCCGCACAACGAGCGACAAGATCGAAGAGACCTTCCTTGCTTTCCACGTAGTTGTAAAGCGTACCTTTTGCAACACCCATTGCTGTAGCTACTTCGGCCATCTGAGTGCGGCGATAGCCGCATTCAATAAACACGCGTGTGGCGCATTCGATGAGTCGGGCGAAGCGGTCTTGCGAAACTTCACGAGTCATGCACTAAAGGTATTATGACTGGGTCAGTCAAGTTCCTTAAGCCGCATACCTGCTTCCTAATCGCTGAATTGCGGTGAGGCGTTAAGTGCTGACGCTACGCTACGTCAAGGGCCAGGAAACGAGTCACATTTGCAGCGCAGGCGCACGACGAAACCAAGTCTGAATGGCCGGCGCACCGCGGAAATACCAAAGCGCAAGGAATGTATCGCAAATGGCGCAACCAGCCGACGAACTGGGGTCAAAGGGAACGATGGGATTGCCGTAAAGGTGGTGTACCACGTCCCAGGCAACGTGGCAGAGCCAGCCGATGGCGACGAAGCGATATTCCGAGAGACCGCGGAAGGCCAGGAGTGTCATCAGGGCGCAGAAGGCAAACTCCAATGGGCCCAGACCGCCGCCGCTGATATAGATGGCCCCTGCGCCCGCGATCATCAATGCGCTGAAGTGCCTTCGCGCAGGTTCTTTGAGCAAGGAGCATAGGGCGATGAATGCAATGGCAATCATGGGAGCAGCAACCATTTCGGCTATACTTACGGCGCGATCAGATGGGATGAGCATCGATTCTCCTATTCATGTGTGGATTAGGATACTTCGCAGTTGGCCCCGCATAGGGGTCACTTTTATAACGCAAGGACCGAGCATTTACTGCAAGGGATAGGAGTTTCAGTGCGAATATATCCTCACGTTGCTATTGGTCGCTATGGCGATCCGCCGAAAACTCTTGAAACGATTGCTTGCCTGATTCTCGCCACCACTCTTCGTATTCGCTCCATGCCGGGCGAGAACCGATGCGGCCAAAACCGTAGCGGCGGTATCCAAGACTTCCACCCATGAGAATGCGAACCAGAACCAGCAGGCCAACGCTCTGCCAATAAGTGACGGAGTGGACAGAGAAGAGGCTGGGCAGGATTGCGTTCCATAGCAGCATGACGGCGATGCCAAAAATGAGTGCAAGAAGCGCTGCTGTCAAACTGCGGAATACGATGTGCGCGTGGGCCAGCCGTGTATGCCTGCGACTGGAAGACTGTTCTTGAAAGGTCATGGCAACTCCTTGTGGTTTCTGTAATCGGAAAGTAGTAGGCGGAGCCTGGCGGAGGCGCGACTCTTGCGCGAAAGCAAGGTGCCGATGGGTTCTTCCCACTCTTCGGCGAGTTCCTTGTAGGAGCGCCCATCGATTTCGGTGGCAATCCATACGGCGCGCTCCTTTACGCCAAGCTGGTCAATGGCATCCCGCAAACGAACTTGAAGTTCTTGCAGAGCAAGTACCTGATCTGGTTGCGGGCGTGAACTGGGCAGGTTGATCCCTCCTGTTTCAGAGGCGCCGGGGGTGTCCTCCAGGACAACAGTCGGTCTGGATTTGCGACGATAATCGGTTAGCCGATTTGCAAGTGAGCGGTAGATGTATGCAGTCAGGTTCTCGATTTCGGCGACAAATGTGGCGCGTTGCAGGAGGTGAAAGATGACTTCAGAGAGGATATCTTCTGGGTCGAGGGAATCGCCGTCGAAACTCCGCCGATCAATGAAGCGAAGAAATCGCTCCCTCTCTTGGGCAAAGACATCGGCCAATCGCCGCGCACCTGGCTGCATGGACTTACTCCATTTTGCACTCACCCTCTATAACGCAGACGACTGCGGAATATTGCGGTCTAAGACGCCCGTGTGCGATTTAGATAAGAAGGAGAAATAAGGGAGCCTCAGCGAATAAGTATTGAAGCCGCGCTACGGTCTGCTCGGGATAGCGATGCTGTCCCGAGCCCTCTCGTTCGCCCGAAGGAATGAGTCCAAGGCTTTCGTAGTAGCACACAGCGCATGACCGCCGGGCTCAAAATTGGGCCAGTGCAATCAGTTTATGCGGGCACGAAGAACGCTGTGCTCACAATTTCCGAAGGGCTAGGTCAGGGGCAGGCGACAAGCTGAGAGCGACCGGCATCTCGCCAGGCTACGTCCAGACGGCCTTCTCCGTTATGCCTTCATCGACCGAATGGCGAGCGCATTAAAACCGACATGACCAGAAGGGGGCTACGCGGTGAGAAGCTGCGCTCCATCACTTGTCACGAATACAGTCTGCTCATAATGCGCAGAGCGGGAATGATCTCGTGTGCGTACCGTCCAACCATCCTTGAGAGTAACGGATCGCGAAGTGCCAATGGCAATCATCGGTTCGATCGTAAAAACCAGCCCATCGGTGAGTTCGTCAGCGAAGCGTCGATCAAACTGATTTGGGATGGTAGGCCAATCATGAATGGTTCGACCGATTCCATGTCCAAAGAGATCTCGCACAACGAAGTAGCCGCATGCGCTCACAGTCTTGTGAACTTCCTTCCCAATGTCGAAAGCGCGGACACCGGGACGTACTACCGACAGACCGGCCCAGAAAGCACGTGAAGCACAGTCCATCAATTGCTTACTCGCGTGGTCAACAGATCCTACGGCAACTGTTTCGCAAGCATCTGCCATGTAGCCATCAACTTCAACTGTTACGTCAAGCTTTACCAAGTCACCCTCTGCCAGCTTGCGTGCACCAGGAACGCCATGAACAACTTCTTCATTCACACTGATGCAATTGTGCCCCGGGAATCCGTAGGCAAGCATCGGAGCTGATCTTCCGCCGAAGTTCCGCATGATGGACGCTCCCACCTCATCCAACTCGCGAGTACTGATACCAGGTTGAACCACGGCTTTCATGCCATCAAGCACCGCGCGCGTAACTTTACCCGCCTGCATCATGCCCGCTAGATCTTCGGCTGATTCAATTGACATTGACTCTCCCTTGAGACGAAGTCCTAACCGCAATCATAGCGCCGGCTGGGCCATGTTTACTATACATCGTCCACTCCGACAAGAACTGCTCACGGTTGGCAATAAGCTTGTTGCTCTCGAAATGCGCTCCCTGTTTCTGCATTTGGAACTGTCAGATGTGCCTCACGAGGTCATTGATTCCGTGATTCTCTGCTTCGGAATTAATGGAAATGACATCATTGGTGACGCATTGCGGGTTGGGTCAGGTATCCAAAACAAGAGACCGAATCGCCTCCATGGAGTCACTTCACGGAAACCAATTGCTGAAAAACAGTGCCAAGGCGACGTCCGGAAGTCTCTCTCCAGGATTACGGCGAAACAGAACTGACCGAAGCAGAGGATCGGGCCTGACAATATTGACGCGGAGAACAGCCCATCTCCCTTTTGAAGGCAAAACTGAATGCGCTCTCGGATTCGTAGCCGAGAGAAAGCGAGATGGCCGAGACAGTATCCTGCGAGTTCATGAGTCGGTCGCATGCGAGGAGCATCCGCCATTGAGTCAGGTATTCCATTGCGGAAGTCCCGACCCTTTTCTTAAAGCGCAATGCGAAGGCTGACCGCGACATGCCGGCTCGACCGGCGAGTTCGTGCAAGGTCCAGCGATAGCCGGGTCTTTCGTGCATTGCTGTCATGGCTGCGCTCAACTGCTGATCAGCGAGCGCAAAGAGCCAGCCTACACCTTCTTTCCTGTCCGCCAAATGCAGCCGGAGCACCTCAATCAGCATCATCTGCGCGAGGTGTTCGCCGAGGAGCATTCCTCCCGGTTTCGGGTTCTGCAAGACCACCATCATTCGTTCCAAATACCACTGCATCACGGCACGGTCCGCTTGACCCCGGATATGCACAAGAGACGGCAGCAGCCCCAGCAGGATGCTCGCGTGTTCTGTGGCAAACGTAAAGAAAGCTGTGAGCCCGAGGCACGCCCCGCCGCCTTGCCACGAAACAATGCGCCCATTCAGTGGCCCGGTAACGATAGATCGGACGTCGACCGGGGCGACCGCTAGATCGCTGGCGAGGCGGAACTCAGGCCCGTGCGGCAGCGCCACAAAGTCTCCTACTTCCAGCCGTACAGCCTCATCCACACCTTCGATCGAAAGCCAGCAGTAGCCTGACATCAGCGCAAAGCACATGAAACATTTGCTTCGATCGAACTGAAACGACCATTCTCCCCCCGCATCGATTCCACCGGACATATAACTGTGCGGCTTGAGGAGCGAGAGCACATCCGAGAGCGGGTCAGCCTCGACTTTGGACGATCTCGATATAATTAAAGACTTCATCGCATAGATTGTATCGTCAGACCCTCCTAAAATGATTGGAAGGGGACAAAGGAAATGGCAACGAAAACAGTCACTGTGGTGGGAGCTTCGGGAACACTGGGGTCGGAAATCGTCCGGGCTCTGCTGGAAAAGGGGGCGCGGGTCAGGGCCATGGTCCGGGCTACAAGCGACCGCACCAAACTCGAATCCCTCGGGGTGACGGATTTTGTGGTGGCCGACCTCAGGGACGCCACTTCTTTACAGCGGGCACTCACGGCAGAACCTCGGGCCGAAGCTGTGATCGCCAGCGCAGCGGGCTTCAGCGCCCACACGGCACGCACGAAAGGAGACAACTCCCGGACGGACACCGAGGGGTATCGGAATCTAGTGGACGCGGCCAAGAATGCGGGCGTGCCTCGATTCATCTTGATTTCGATTCTCGAATGCGACAAGGCACCCGATTTGCCGCATTTCTCTCAGAAGCTCGCGACCGAGAAATACTTGGCACAGAAAAACCAGCCTTATCTCGCCTTGCGCGCCGGGGCCTTCCTCGACCGAGCCCATGACGTCGTGGCCCAAAAGGTTCGGAAAGGGGTTTTCCCCGACATTGTTCCTGGAGTCGCCCTCGACATGATCTACTCACCGGATCTCGCCCGATATGCGGCCGAGTCCGCCCTCGACCTGCCAGTCTCGGCCCTCAACCAAAGCGTGGATATACGCTGTAGTGTTCCCGCTACGGGACCAATGGTGGCTGCGGCCTTCACCCGTGTCTTGGGCCGACCTGTGGTTGCCAAGCCCGTCATCCCGCCGATCTTTGTTCCCATGCTGTCACTGGTGGCCTGTTTCGTTCCACGCCTTCGTGACCAGGTCAAAGTGCTTACGTGGATCCGAAAGGGAGGCTATGTCAGCCATGAGAGCCAAAAGCAGAAGGACCTGTTCGGCGAACTGCCGACGATCGAGGAGTCTGTGGCCCAGTACTGCCGGGACAAGGGTCTGATCAAGCCGACAGCCTGACCACAGTCCTTTCTCTGCGGTGACAGCCTTACCTCCACGCTCCTCGCGGTGGCCGCCTTATTCTCCGATGCACGCACCGACCGCCGGTTCAGGAAGCTTACTGCAAACAAACTTTGACACCCGACGGCACGATCCTAAGGTTCCTCCGAACGGCACTGCAATCTATTACGGCGAAAAGAACTTGTGAGCGTTCAGACACGATGGCGCAAGATTATGATGTGAAAAGAATGATGAGAATCGGAGAGCTCGCCAAGCAAGCGAAGGTGACCCCCCGCACTGTGCGGTATTACGAAAGCCTTGGGCTTATTCCTCCAGGCGAGCGAGAGGGAGCCGGACAGCACCGCTATCCCGAGCAGACCATCGCGCGGCTCCAGAAGATCGATCAATTGAAGGTTCTGGGCTTGAGCCTTGAAGAGATCGGTAAGGTCATTCATCTTTACTTCGACGATCCAACTGGCAAGAAAGCGAAGACCAAAGTGCTTGAGATGCTTCGCGGACATCTCGCCGAGACGGAGGCCCAGTTGATCTCGCTCAAACAGTTTCGCTCCGATATTCTTGGGCACATCAGGCGTTTTGAACGCTGGTTCGAAACCGAGGGCTAGCTAGACAACAACCCCGAAAGGGGGTACTCTGATTCAAAGGTGACGTAAACGTCAACTGTATGTTTATAGACAAGGAAGAAACTCGAATGAGCGATCGGGTTGGGTGGATCGGGCTTGGAGGGTTGGGATTTCCCATGGCAAGCAATCTGCTGGATAGTGGTTATCTGCTCACGGTCTATAACCGCACGCGCAGCAAAGCCGAGCCGCTTGGCGAACTTGGAGCACTGATTGCGGCTAACCCTTCGGATGTCGCGGCGAAGGGTGGCCTCGTTGTGTCGGTTCTTTGGGACTCTGACACTACAGAGAGTTTCGTCACGCCGGAGTTCCTCTCTCGAATCGAAGGTGCCATCGTCGAAGGATCGACCGTTGAATGTGATCGAGAACGTGTGCAGAGGCTTCGCGCTCACGGCGCTTGCATAGTGCAGGATCGTTGAAGAGTCGAGCCCGCCGCTGAGCCAGATGCCAAGGGGTACGTCAGCATTCATCTGTTCGGTGACAGACTGGCGCATGAGCGTATCGAGTTCATCGGCGGCTTCGTCTAGGGTCTTCGCCGCACGCTCCGTAAAGCGCGGCGTTAAATAGGAATGGAGCTTCGCCTCGCCGCCTTGCCACTCAAGCAGATGTCCGGGCATGAGCTTGAAAATGCCATCAACCATGGTGTAGGGACTGGGAATATAGTTAAGGCTGAGATAGCAGTTCAGTCCCTCAACACTCAAGTGGCGACGGATAACCGGATGCGCGAAAATGCACTTCATCTCTGATCCGAAGTAGATCTCGCCGTCCTGCGTGCAGTAATAAAGGGGTTTGATCCCCATGCGATCGCGGGCAAGCACGAGGCGGCGCTCGGAACGGATCCAGAAGCCTGCCGCGAACATGCCGCGCACTCGCTCAAAGGCCGCATTGCCCCAATAGTGGAAAGCATTGAGCAGGACTTCGGTATCGCAGCGAGAGCGGAAGGTATACCCCACTGACTCCAGTTCCGAGCGCAGCTCCGCATGGTTGAAAATTTCGCCATTGAAGACGAGTGTGATGTCACCGTCGGGGCTAGAAAAAGGCTGATCGCCCAATTCGATGTCTACGACGCGGAGGCGGCGTGCACCCATGGAGAGGAATCCGGAGTAGAAAACGCCTTGCTGATCAGGCCCGCGATGCGCAATGGAAGCAAGGGACCGCTCGAGATCAGAGCGGTTCTGTCGTCTATGAATATGGGAATAGCCTGCAATTCCACACATTTCGTATCAATCCCTCTCCTGGAATATTTCTTTGCGGAAACGGTGAAAGTCAGACATAAATACGCCTGCCAATTACCAGCGCTTCCTCCCTGTGGCTCTCTTTTGAGACACGTCATTACGAGGAGCTGCGCGCCCAGGAGTGTCGGCTCAGACCGCATGGGAGCCAGCGCGCCTTGAATCACCGTGTGTAGTTGAAAGCCTGCTTTATAGCGACAAAGACATTTAGGGAAATGATGATCGGGATGCTCAAAGCGAATATCGAGCGCCAGCGCCCGGCCAAATGATATCGCCGCCACGCCAGTATTGGAATTGCCGACAGATAGACTGAGAGCATGGAAATCACTTCCCTTTGTGTGAACAGGGGGTGAGGGAATGAAGACAGGAGGCCGATCACGCTCGTAAGAAGGCTACACCTCAAAAAGAGGACGACACGTCTGCAGGGGAGTGCTCCGGTGAACAATCCAAACAAAACTCTAGCCCCGGTTCCGATTGCAATCAGGTCACATGCAATGTAAACGAATGAGATGAAAGTTAACATTGTCTTGTTCTCCGTGATCCACTGCCCCATATTCTCTCTAGTTACCATTGCCGGGTACGTTGGAGGTAATTCTCTTAAGAAGAAACTCCCGGACCAATCCCCCGAAAGCTCTGCCCACGATGCTGTAAGCGGCATTTTCGAAGACAAGATCGATTCCCCGGTCCGCATGGGGATAATAGAGGTTGGACAATGCGCCCGAGCCGACATCGCCAAGGAATGAAGAGTAGCTGGGCATCGCCCGTCCGCCGTCGCTACGTGCGATAACGCTATAGCTCACGGCGTGAATAAAACGCGATTTGAAGGTGCCCGTTCCCTGATAAAAGTACCTTGGGTCCTGGTGAAGAATAGCCGCAAAGACGACATTGCTCAGGATGCCGTCCGTAAGAAAGTCGCCATACCGCGCAGCTACACGTTTTCCATATCCCTGAGCACCGAATCCATATCCGGGGAACGTTCTATTCGCTTGATCGATACCAGCTCCGGCAGCAGCGAGCGCGAAGTTGAAGGGGTCAAATGTGTCATGAAGAGAGAGTGTGAACTTTTGCTTCGCGGTTAGGGGTGCCGCATCAAAGACATAGCTCACGTAGAAGTTCGGCATTACACCAAAGACTCTTTGCCTTTCTTCGGCTTTGATCTGCCTAGCCGCGATCACGTCTACCGGACGCACAGTCACCTCAGTATTCACAGACTGGATACTGAGGTGAATCTGTGCCAGAGGATATGACTGCCCCTGCGCGACGGTCAGGGGCGCCGATCTAAATGCCTCGAAATCCGTAGCCGTTACTGTGAGGTGATAGGTTCCAGCCAAAAGTCCAGCAAGAGAAAACTCACCGTTCGGTCCCGGATGAACCGCAATCCGCTCTTTTCCTTGTTCATCGGACAAGGTGATCCACGCATTCGGGACGGCGGCTCCACTTTCATCCGTGACCTCTCCCGTGATGCTGGATGTAGTTTGCGGCGAAGTTGGGTCCGCGCCCACGACGGAGGTTGCCTGGACGCTTGGAGCCTCAGGCAGGAATGCAGCGGACTGTACCGATTTCTCGGAGGAAATCTTATCGAGCATTGCCAGGACAGCACCACTGACGACAGCCGGACATTCGACCGGGATATTGTGGCCGCAACCGGTGGCTTGCTTCAGCACAGCTCCTGGTATCTTCTGTACGAGCGTCCGTTGCATGGAGCTGAATTCCTCTCGCCTTTGGGCAGTGAAAACAGGTGGCTCGATGTTTGTGGCGGAGAGCAGAGTAACCGGAACGCTCGGAAGTGGCCACGCTGAAGAGACCTGTTCAACAGTTGTGGCGTTTGAAGCCATCTGTCCAAGCACCCCTGGCGAACCACTCTGATTTTGCTGCTGCAGCGCCTTCCAAAGATCGGGATACTCGCGGGCCACGAGGCCGTAAAACTCTTCTGGAGCAGGATCAACCAATACGATTCCCGCTACGTCGGCCGGATAAAGATGAGCAAAGACACGCACATACATTCCACCAGCAGAGTGCCCGACCAGCAGATATGGTGGCGCGATCTTCGCATTCAGAAGCGCGGTATGGAGTTCCTCGGCAATCTGTCGGGCAGTGCGCGGCTTGGCGTTCATGGGCGATCCACCAATGCCTGCCCTGCTGTAGGCGACGGTCGTCGTTCGCGCGGAAAGCGCCGCTGTCACCCCTGCCCAATCTTTGAGCGTGTCATCAAAGCCGGATTCGAAGATGACCGCGGGCTTGCCCGATCCGGTTACAAGCATCTCCAGGCTTCCTGCGCCGGAGTTCACTTGGATTGGCTGCTTGACTTGGCCTTCCATGTTTTGAAGGGCAGAGCCAAGAATTAGGGCTAAGAGAGGAAGGTTCACACTGTGCTTCAATTTCCGCGTTGTCAAAATACACTCCAGGAGGCGTCGGCGTTGAGATAGTGCGCCGTCGCATTTAGCGGGGGAGGTCGATCAGCGTGGATCGATCATCCTGCTACTTGACAGTAGCCTCGCCAGAGCGTCAGTGCGGTGAGGATTTGTTTGCAAATGCGAGGGACCGTCTATCGCAGCGTCTACTAAGCAAGAAACCCATTGAGCGATTAAGGGTTGTGGCTCGCAACCGCAAGCGGAGAACCACGCGCAGCCCCCGCCTTCGCGATTCGATAACTCGACTTGGCCCCGGTGCATATGAAAAGCGCCCGCTACGATTGCCAGGCCGAGCCGATTGTAAGCTTCCCTTTGGGTGGTGGATAGAATTCGAGCGAAGGGCGTAAAGATAGCGGCAACAGATGCCTGGGAACACCCGCCCCTTGTCGGATAATCACAACAACTCACATCATTCTCCTCGCAGTGCCTCGATAGGGTCGATCGACGCGGCCCGTAGCGCGGGCAACGCAGAGGCCCCCACGGCCAGCAGCAATACTCCTACTGCCGCAGCCGACAGCACCAGCGGATCGAATGGGCTAACGCCGAATAGAAGCGACCGAAGCAACTTCGACGCTGCGACAGCCCCTCCCAGCCCAAGCGCGCACCCGATGATTGCCAACTTGGCGCCCGACTGCAAGACCAGCCGCACGATGGCGCTTCGCTGCGATCCCAATGCCATGCGGATGGCCATCTCCCGCACACGCGATGCCACGGTGAACGCGATCACGCTATAGATCCCCAGCACGGCAAGTAGGACTGCTGCGAATGCAAACCCTCCAATCAGGACAGTATTAAAGCGCCGCGGCGCTTCGCTGAGCGATACCGCCCGCTCCATGGTCTGCACCTGGGTCAAAGGAAGCAACGGATCGATGGCCCGCACCGTTGAGCGCATTGCATTTTCCATCTGCTCCGGCGGCAGAGAGGAGCGCAGAACGATGTTTCCGGAATTTCCATTGAGATCGGTGGGTGAAGCCAACACGCCTGCGTCTTCTTCTCCTTGGTCTACGGGCGAATAGTATTGTTCCTTCGATGGTTCATCCGGCGCTGTCAGCTTCACGTCAGCCACTTCACCCACCACCGTCAGCCAGGGCGTCTGCAGCCCTGGCGTACCGATGTGCAGCCGCTTCCCGATTGGGTCCTCCCCAGGCCAGAAGTGTTGAGCGAGCTTGTGATTCACAATGAGGACCAGTTGCGAACCGTGCCGGTCTGACTCCGTAAAAAACCGTCCCCGCAGCAGTGGAGTTCCCATCGCCGGAAAGATATTTCCGATCACCTGGGATGCGGTTGCAAGGTTCATGTCCGCCCCCTTGGGCGGCGTATACCCTTCCACGACAAAGGTTTGATTGTTGCTATTGCCTCCAGCCGGCAGCACATTGGTCAACCCTGCCGCCGTCACTCCAGGAAGCCGATTCAAACGCAGCAGCAACTCGCGATTGAATGAGTCTATCTGAGACTGCTTTTCATACTGCTTCTGAGGAAGGGAGAAGGTTGCTATGGTAGCGTGCTCCGGGAGAAATCCGAGATCGACCGACCGCATCTTTTCAAAACTGCGCAGGAGCAGGCCGGACGCCGTCAATAGCACCAGCGCGATTGCAATCTCCGCCACCACGAGGGTCGATCGCAAGCGCGCGTGACCGCCGCCATCCGAGCCGCTCCGCCCACCTTCATTCAGATTTGCGTTCACATTGGTGCGCAGTGCCGCAAACGCCGGAACCAGTCCGCACATCAGGCCCGTGAGCACGCTCAACAACAAGGCAAATCCCGCCACATCCCAATTCAATCGAATTTCGCTGATCCGTGGAAGGCTTTCAGGAAGCATGCTCTTCCCAGCTTGCAGAGCGATTGCGGCCACCACCAGGCCAAGCAGACCGCCGCTCACACTAAGCAGCAGGCTTTCCAGCATCGCCTGACGCACTAGCGCCGAAGCCCGCGCCCCCAGAGCCAGCCGCACCGCCACCTCCCTCTGCCGCCGGATAGCGCGCACCAGCATCAGTCCCGCGAGGTTCACGCACGCAATCAGCAGGACCACGGCCACAGCGAGAAATAGCGTGCGCAGTAGCGGTCTGGTCTGTTCTGTCGCGTCCTCCTGAAGCGGGCGCACCATTGCGCTGATGTGCAGATTCGCCATCATGGCCGGATAGTTGCGCATGATCTCCTGCGCAACCGTTTCCGCGTCGCTTTCGGCCTGTTTGGCTGAAAGACCCGGCTTGATCCGCCCCACCATCTGATAGTTCCAGCTTGCGGCGGCAACAGGCGCAAGCTCTTGCGCGGTAAAGCTCATTGGCACCCAGAGTTCCGTGCGGTTCAACTGGCCGGTCACAAGAGGAAACTCGAAATTGCGCGGCATCACGCCGATTACCACAAACGATTTGCGGTCGAGCAGAATCTTCGAACCCAGAATCTGCGGGTCGCGATGGAACCTGCTGACCCAGGTCGCATAGCTCAAAACCGCTACCTGTTGGCTATGCTCCACCTCTTCCGCGGTAAAGACTCTTCCGAGGTGGGGATTCACGGCGAGAGCAGAGAAAGTCCCTGCCGTGAGCCGCGCCGCATTCACCTGCGCGGGATCTCCATTCCCAGACAGCTCATACGCCGCGCCCTGGTAAGCGCCAAGCGCCGTAAATGCATGGGTCTCCCGCGCGTATGCCCGGATGTCGGGCACGGTCACGCCCACTTCGTCATTCCCGCCGATATTCACTCCCTCAAGCCGGTCCGACAGCGTCATCACATGCACCGAATCGGGGAACGGGAGCGGACGCAGCAAAACCGCCTCCACAATCGAGAAAATCGCCGTTGTGGCGCCAATGCCGAACGCCAACATAAGCACCGCGGTAACAGCAAACCCCGGCGACTTTGTCAGCTGCCGCATCACAAATCGAAACTCAAAGCGGAACTTCTGCATAGATCTCTCCTCAATGACTCCAAGGCTTGGAAAAGACGAAGGCAATGCCCTTGCCAAAACAATCCAAGCTAAGTGCCTATAGATTTGACATTTGGCTCTTGGAGTTTCTGAACCAGCACACGTTGCATAGAACTGACTGCCTCACACCTCTGCGGAGTGAAGATGGGCGGCTAGACGCTTGTGGCGGTGAGCAGTGTAACGTAAACGCGCGGAAGAGGACCATGCGACTTCTCTGGATTCACCCACGAACTGATTTCTGGAAGCATCGGGAAGATTCACATAACGCGTGGTGTCACCATAGCTATGATCCCAATGTTTTTCCATTTATTACACACGTACTCTTCGTCGCTCATTGTCCCAAACATGTTTGTATCGCTTCGAGAGATTTCGTGCAGAGGTACAACGCGGCAGTACAGATGGCCAGTAGGACCGCTGCCAGGATTCCAGCAAGCGCCCAATCCTCGCGACGCCTCATCTGCTGCCTGCACTCGTCCTGTTCGTCGCAGATCTCGGACAAGTCATCCTCTGGATCGCTGTAGAGCAAGGCAGATTCAAGTTGATTATTCATAGTTCCCTCCCTTTTTCAGTTTCCGCGTTGCCACAATAAACTCCAAGGGGCGTCGGCATGGAGATAGGGCGCCGTCGCATTCTAGCGAAGGAGCTCGATCAGCGCGAATCGATCATCCTGCAACCTGATAGTGGACTAACCAGAACCTCAGTGCGGTGAGGATTTGTTTGTAAATGAGAGGGGAGACTATCGTGCTCTGGCGATGCAAGAACACGATAGCAAGTAAGGCTGACTTTTCACAGGGGAAAACGGAGAACCACGCACAGCCCCCCGCCCGCGCGATTCGAAGCGAAGGCTTGCCCTCGGTGCATCTGAACCGCCCCAGCTACGATTGCCAGGCCAAGCCCATTGTGACCTTCCTTCGGAACAGTGGAGGATACTCGAAAGAAAGGCGTAAAGATCATGCTCAACAGATGCTCTGGAACGCCGGGTCCCCTGTCGGAGATAGTGATGACTGCCTCCGGATGAGAGGGGGCGCGGTCAAGGGACAATTGAACTTCAACCGTTTCTCCCGGCGGAGTAAAGCGAATAGCGTTTCGTATTACGTTTTCGCACCCGCTACGCAAGGCAAAGTCATCCGCAGCATCGATAATGACTAACTCAGAAGTGCTTAAAGTGACTCGTTTGTCTTGCGCCGTGGCCTCAAAATCCCCATCCATCACCACCTGTTCAAGGAGACGCGTAAGATCGACCGTCTCTCGCTTTCCCGAGGTGTTTCCCATCTCGAAGCGCGAAAGAGTCACGAGCTGCTCGATTAGACCGTCGATCAAATCGACGTCTCTGTCCTGGCGATCGAGTAGCTCCGATCTGTCCCGCTCGTCTCCGTTCCTGAGCAGCGCCGTCGATACGCTCAGGCGCGTCAAAGGAGACCGTAACTCGTGAGATACCGAGGCCAGAAGACTCTTATGGCTTCCTAAAAGGATCTCGATTCTTTCCACCATGGAATTGAAGTCTGCTCCCAGCGATGCAAGCTCATCATGTCGCTTCAAGACTTCACGCGGGGCACGAGCGCTCAGGTCACCGGAAGTAACTCGCCGTGCAGCAACCTGGATGGCGCGAATAGGACTTGCGATGTGGTAGGCAAGCCAGAAACAAAGCAGGGGAATAAGCAGTAACACTCCAGTGAAGATACGAGTGCCTGTGCCTACCAAAACCTCCTGCAGCGTCCCAAAGCCGTTCTTTGTGTAGACCAGAAGAATATAGTGTCCACCTGAGGGCGATGTGAACTTATACGCTGCGAGACGCCCCCTTAAGACCGCCAGCTGTCCCTCTTTCGCAACATGGGCGATCAGTAAGCCGTCCCGTCCTATATCGCGTTGAAGTACATCGCGGAAAGATCCATCGACTAGATAAACTTCCTGTTCGTTCTTGTCGACGCTGGTACGAAGGAAATTACTGAAGGCGATGGAGCCACCCTCCTCATAGATTCGAGCGACCTCCATAGCGAAAACGCGAGCGGTCACAAGATCTAAGTTGGGCGGGTTCACTACTTGGATACCGGATATTCGACCGCTGAGAAACATCGCCGTCAGAAGCCCCCACGTCGTTGCGAGGAACCATAGAAATATCTTCAGGAACAGCCTATGTACGGAGAGTCGGCTCTGCAAGGGATGGAAGAGAGTACGAAACATGCATCGCCTTTCGCTTCGAACGAATTCCATCAAATCACCGTAAGCGAGAATTGTCGGGCAGCTCTATTCGGTAATAGATGAAGTCTTAGTCAAGGATCATGCCGCTTCTGTAAGAGAGAAAGGAGAAGAACTCATGCTTTGGGCCAAGCATAAAGATAGCCCGTTCCACGAACGCTTCGAATTCTTTCCCTTCCGTTCTTCTGGGGGCCGAGCTTTCGCCTCAGGTTGCTGATGTGAAACTCTATGCTGCGCTCGAAGGGTGAATACTTTTTGTCCAAAACTTGCTCAACGAGCATCTCACGACTTAGAACCTCACCGGCAGATTCAAGAAAGAGGCGAAGGAGGTCAAATTCGGCCGAAGTCAGTTTCAGTTCCTGCCCCTCCATCGTCACTGCCCTTCCAGAAGGGTCCAGTTCCAGGTCACCGACCTTCACCGTGGCGGGGCGCTGGCTGGCGATGCTTAATGAGTGCCGTTCGGATCGGCGAAGAATGGCTGAGATACGGGCAGAGAGCTCGCGAGAATTGAACGGCTTTGGGACATAATCGTCGGCGCCAAGCTCAAGCCCCAAAATGCGATCGAAGCTATCGCCCTTTGCTGTCAGCATCAATACGGGAGTGGTGAGAGACTTTCGAATCTCTCGCAAGACATCAAAGCCCTTACAATCCGGCAACATTACGTCCAGCACGATCAGGTCAAAACCACCGGCAAGCGCCGCCCGCTCGCCTTCGCCGCCAGTATGAACCGCTGTCGAGTCGAAACCCTCCGTCGCGAGATACCGGCTTACGAGATCGCAAAGCTCGCGGTCGTCATCGATCAAAAGCAACGTCGGCCTGGTAGAGTTCGGTACTCGCATCGCAGTGTCTTCCATAGAAGCAATCGGTGAAGCCTGCACAGATCATAGCAACCTTAATGAGCAATCAGTTCTCACGCAAACAAATCCTCGCATTTCCTCATTATCGCTCAACATGATTATGTTTGTGGGCCAAGGTTCCATGTTCCCTCCAGGTGGCAATACACCAAACATGTGAGCGCTCCCGCATCCTTCCTATTTCTTTTCGCGCCCCCGCTTCGGGTGAGATGCTTCGCGGACATCTCGCCGAGACGGAGGCCCAGTTGATCTCGCTCAAACAGTTTCGCTCCGACATTCTTGGACACATCAAGCGTTTTGAACGCTGGTTCGAAACCGAGACCTAGCTAGACAACAATCCCGAAAGAGGGTACTCTCATTCAAAAGATGACGTGAACGTCAACTGCATGTTTCTGGAAGGAAGTCTGAATGGGTAAGCGGATCGGGTGGATCGGGCTTGGAGAACTGGGATTCCCTATGGCGAGCAATCTGCTCGATGACGGTTACCAGCTCACGGTCTATAACCGTACGCGGAGCAAAGCCAAGCCGCTTGCCGCACTTGGAGCGCAGCTTGCAACCAAACCTCAAGACGTTGCGGCGAAGGGCTGTCTTGTTGTTTCCGTTCTTTGGGACTCTGACACGACAGAGAGCTTCGTCACGCCAGAGTTCCTCTGTCGAATGGAGGGTGGCGTTCATATCGGGATGTGTACCGGCTCGCCCGAAGCGGCTCGGAGGTTAGCGAAACTGCACGCGGAACATGGCTCGGCCTACGTAGAGGCGCCCGTGTTTGGTCGCCCTGAGGCCGCCAGGGCGCGTCAACTTGCCATTCCCTACGCCGGACCTCAAAAAGCCAAGAACCGGGTGAAACCATTACTCACTGCATTGGGAGGTCATGCGCTCTTCGATATGGGAGAGCAACCGGGCGTTCCCTCCGTCATGAAGCAGCTGGGGAATTTCCTCATCATCTCGATGGGACACTCCCTTGCGGAGGGGCTTGCGATTGCTGAGGCAGCTGGAGTCGATCCCACGGCCGCCGTAAACATGCTTGCCGCGAGCCTGTTTCCAATACCTATTTTCCGCAACTATGGGAAGGCATTGGCGGAAAAGAAGACCGTACTCGCGGCTTCAAAGATTCCCGCGAAGGATCTCGGCCACTTCAATCGATTGGCAGAAGATCATTCCCGCCCGAACCCGATTACGCAGACTCTCCTGCACTTGACACTCGCAAATAAGGAGTGACGAGAGCCGCTCTTTTCTTTCCAACAACATGGCAGTTGAAGCGAGGATATGAATGAAAGCAGCATGGTATGAACGAAACGGCAATGCCAGGGATGTGTTGCAAGTCGGCGAACTCGGCAAGCCCAAACTCGGCCCCGGCAGGGTTCTCGTGAGAGTGTCTGTGTCCAGCGTAAATCCGTCGGATACCAAAAGAAGGGCGCGCGTACCTCTTCTTGCCGGAGTTACCCAACAGATACCGCATCAGGATGGCGCAGGCGTGATCGAGGAAGTGGGCGATGGCGTACCGAGTTCAAGAGTCGGGCAGCGGGTATGGATTTACGAAGCTTTGGTCTCGGGTAAAGCCGGTTGCGCGGCAGAGTACGTCGTTGTTTCAAGTGAGAATGCGGTCGATCTCCCAGACAACATCACGCTGGAAATGGGCGCGTGTCTTGGTATTCCGGCGCTCACTGCACACCGCTGCGTTTTCGCCGATGGCCCGGTCACAGATAAAACATTGCTGGTAACAGGAGGCGCAGGCGCTGTCGGAGTCCACGCTATCCAGTTCGCGAAGGCGGCCGGCGCCAGGGTTTTTACGACTGTTAGCCGAATGGAGCAAGCCGTTGTGGCAAAAGCAGCTGGGGCGGATCTGGTGATTAACCGACATGAAGAAGATGTCGTGGCGCGCATTCAGGCGGTTGCAAATGCCCCAGGAACTCCAGCCATCGATAGGATCATCGATGTTGCATTTGGCGAGACCCTGCCATCTGCGGTGAAGTTGCTCAAACCCAGCAGCGTAATTGCCACTTATGCATCGGACGCTCAACCGGAGCCGGCAATTCCATTCTGGCCACTCTTATTCCTGGATGCCACAGTCCGCTTTGTGAACGTCTTCCAAATGTCACCGGAAGCCCGTCAGAGCGCAATTCAGGCAACCGACAAGGGCTTGCTGGAAGGGTGGCTGAAAACGACTATCGCTTCGCGTTTTCCCCTTGAACAGATCGCTGCTGCACACGAGGCATCGGAATCCGGCAAGACCATAGGCAAAATTGTCGTCCTCAATGACTAGATCCAGGCGGCCAAGCCAAAACAGGCAGATGCAAGCAATTACCTCGGTAGACCGCTCAGACTCACTCTCGACTCTACGGATCACCTTGGCCAGTCGTGGGTCACGGCTTGCTGCGCTCCAGCATTGACGCGATCCTGCCGGCGTCCGCCAACGTCGCTGGATTGTAGACCGCTAGAATGAGGTCCGGTCGGCCGTCCACTGCAAATGAAGAGTATTCGAGCGATATCGAGCCGAACGCTGGATGCTCCATGTGTTTGATTCCATCGCTGGACGCGGCGGGAACATCGTTCTCGCGCCACATCGCTTCGAAGTCGGGACTGCGCCGGGAGAGTTCGTTGACAAGGGCCTCAACGTCTTCCGCGGCTCCCGCACGGGCCGAATCCAATCGGAACGCACCCACTACGAGCCGGGCCATGCTTTCCCAGTCATCATGCCAAGCGCGGGCACGGGGGTCGAGGAACATGACCCGCAGCAAGTTCCGCTGCTCGGGCGGTAGAGAGCCGGGGTCCATCAGCATCACCGCCGCCGCCCGGTTCCAGGCGATCACATCCCATGTCGCGGTCTTAATAAACGCTGGACTGGGATCCAATGCATCGAGCACGCGCTGCAATCGGGGCGTGACCCCATCGTTCTTTTGATAGCGGGCTTCGGGCGGCCGGCCTAGACCCAGCAGAAATATGTGCTCGCGCTCCACATCCGTGAGCATCAGAGC
>Ga0302320_10003779_pt1 | contig 34821 bp, 22 predicted proteins | sample Bog_T0_3_FD_202130 | JGI IMG/M metagenome (GOLD analysis project Ga0302320, IMG submission 202130) | Peat permafrost microbial communities from Stordalen Mire near Abisko, Sweden - Bog_T0_3 | ecosystem: Environmental > Terrestrial > Soil > Wetlands > Peat | place: Sweden: Abisko, Stordalen Mire...
CGCTCAAGGCGCGCGCCACCTGAAAGGCGAACCGCAACCGGCTCTCTGCGTCGCCGTAGATCGCGCCGCCGGCGATCCAGCGATCGACAGCCCGCGCATCCTTGACTCCGCCGATATAAGCAGTCAGTTTCCGCCCAATGATCTCGACCAGATTCTCGACCACCTTCGGCATAAAAGTGTATCGGGTGGGGGATTGATTGTATCCGGCACCTGTGTCAACTGAGCTTTCTTCAGGAGTGTTTGCTCTTTTTGAAGGGCTTTGAACAAGCTCAGCTAAGGGCTTTAATTCTGCTTGGCTCATCGCATAAAAGGCACAAGCCAGTTTGGACGCAGCCAACCACGAAGCGTTCCGATGAGGCAACATGAAATTGATCCGCTCGCCAGCCGCCAAGAAACCGTGCAGCGCCTGCCACCTGGTAATCCCCGAGGGTCTGGTCGTGTCAACCATGCGAAGTTAAGGGAGAACAAGAATCGTGAGCCGAGATTTCGCCAATTCTACCATTCATGAGTAAGTGCAAACAGACGATACTGCCACGCTCTCTCGCGACTGTCGGTCAGGTGAGAAACCTAGCTGATTTCTTCCGAATTCATTCTAGTGCTTTGGGTTTGTGGGTGTACCCAACCGGGTGCGGTTAGCCACAGACATCTGGACTAATACCTGGAGGGTACCCGTTCCGGTTCAACCGAGCCCGGTCAGTCACCCAAGCGGTGAAAGCTGCATTTCGTCTCAATCTACAAGAGGTCGCGATTGATCCGATGACCCAACACCAAAATCATTCACCCGGGGACCGAAGAATCGCCCCTCAAAACACAACCGTTGGGGTTCTGTGGTCGAGTAGAGTGATGGCGCTGAACGGGCTTCGTATGATGCCGTTGTCTCCATCACCCTCTCTAAAATTCCGTACGGCCCGTTTTCCGAGGTACGGCTTCAAGGCTGACAATTCAGATGGGGCCTTCCCTTTCATCGCACTGCTTAAGCTTGCTCCCAGCATGCGCAGGCCGATGTCCGGTTTGCTTCCATCCTTCGCGTCAAATGAAGAGTGACACCTCGATTCCCGTTCTGAGCCGGGAAGGTGCTCTCATTGCGACGCCATCATTCGGGCTTCACAGCCCTACCCCAGGGGTCCTCGCTCCGGTCGGGGTTGTAGTGTCCCCGTCCATCACCGCTTAATCAACCCCATCCGAGCCACTCGCATGCACGTTCCGACTTCCCGGCAGTGCCGGTTATACGAAACGCCTTGGCTGTGCGGGAGCGCCTACGCCGCGCACGAGTGGGTCCGAGCTTTCACTGACTATTCCTTCTCGACATGTCGCCCTCTGCGACTCCGGGAGACCGGCGGCTGCAAATACCCAGTTCCTTCACCACCGACGCTGGCCTTCGCCCCTTCACTACGGGCTCGGCTCTACCAAAGATCCCACAAATCCGCTTCGCGTGGGGGTATCGTTTCGGAGCTTCACTACGGTTCACTTTCGCTACGACCTGTCGATTTGCTAGCCCTCCTGACGGATCTAACCGAGTTTTCGCTCAGCCATTAAGGACGTTTACTTCCGGGCTTTCGGCGGGCCAGTCACCTGAATCCGCCGCCGGATATAACTACGGTGGCAACTGGGCAAGTTCCACCGGCGAGTCTTTCACTCGCTGGAATAGCAGCTAGCTTCGCTGCGCAGTAAAGCAGATACCCACCTTCGAACTCTTCGTTTGGAAGCTATCCGACTTCGGAATTTTAGATGGCGCGAGACCCACTGTAACGTCATCTAAACCCTGACTGCAAACAATCTCCTGCTGCAATCCTCTCATCGAACCTCAGCGCAGAATTCGGCGAAGTTCGGCGAAATTCCATTTCTAGATCGATAGGACGTTAACCACAATTTGGAATTGGTCGTGCAATTGCTCGCTACAAATTATAGAATATAAATAGGTTGCTCGCATATTGAGTCGGCGAATTCTTGGTGGACGCGGTAGGAATCGAACCTACAACCTGTCGGTTAAGAGCCGAATGCTCTGCCAGTTGAGCTACGCGTCCTTGAGGGTGGATGGCTTGCCGGGGAGCTTGCCGCGCGCGCACAAATCCCCTCAGCCACTCGATGAATATAGCATAGTCTTGGCGGGATTCCAAAGCGGCTGCCGCATCCTGCAGCATATGCTGATGGCTCGCTCGGCCGGCACAACCCAGATCCTGCAAAGCGCCGTTGGCATTAGAAGGTGAAGGCCAGGCCGCCGCTCACACCACGTTGCGCCTGCGCAAAAACCAGCACCGATCCATCACTCAACACATACGGCTGATACCCCTGGGCGAGCAGATTGCGAAGGTTGAGGAGCGCCTCAAATCTTCCGGCCGCGTCGCGATGCAACCGAAGCGCCTGGCGCAGATGCAGATTCAGATACGGCTCCTCTGCATTTTCCCTGAAGGACGCCACGTTGGTCACCGTGGACTCCGGCTGCCAGCGATAGGTGGCGCGCCACCGGGTACCGCTCCGATCCAAAATACCCGACAAGGAAATAGCATACGTTTGAGCCCGCCGCGGATGCGCCGAACTCAACAGCGATGCTAAAGCCGTTGACGACGTGGGCCCGAGCACCAACGCATTCCCGCTTGCATAGCTGACCCGAACCTGCGTGTTGCCGGGAAGCGTGTGCATTGCACTGGCGGTCAAACCGGCCGAAGAGACTCCGCGCGCAGCCGTACGAACCAGACCGCTGGTCCGATCGTAGAGTAGCTGGGGATCCATTTCTCCGCCTGCCGAGGGATGGCGCATGGCCTCCAACGCAGGATTAGCGATTCGATCCGCATACACGGTGAAGGCCACGTTCGAAGTGGCAGTCTGGCGTTCCCAGCCGATCTGTTGATGCAGGCCATGTTCGAGCACAAGCTGCCCGTCACGCATGGATAAGACCGGAAGAGCCGAGCGCGCTTCGGTGAGGCTGTCGTCCTCCGGTGAAGGCGCCGAAGTCGCCAGGCTGTAGCCCACGCTGGAATTCCCCGTCCTCCAGGCAACCGATGCAAACGGCAAAACAGCAGCGACCGTATTTGGCGAACCGCCCCCAAAGCGGGCTAACACCTGGGTAGAACCTACCTCGCCCTTGAATTCGTCTCCCAGGTTAATCGTTTCCCAGGAGCGCATGGCCGCTTCGCTCAACCCGTCACTGCCCGCCGATTCGATCTCCGGATGGATGGAAACAGCGGCCACCGATTGAACCGAGCCGGCGAAACCAAGGTCCTGGCGGAAGCCGAGCATCGACTCCATCCCGGCATTCGTTGCGGGGTCAAAATCGACCTCGGCGAGAAGTTCGCGCCGATCGGAAGGCACTTGCTCCAAGGAGGCTTCAACCCGCTCCCCGCTCTCGCCAAACGTCCCTTCCTGTCCCATGGCCACCAGGCGCGCCTTGAGCCGCGGCGCCGACCCCGAGCCATCCGAGACCACCACAAGTGGGCCGTCTTCCAGCCACCGCAACAGAGGGCGGTTGGCCGCGGAACGAAGCGTCCACTTCCAATCGTCCTGTTCCGCCCCGGGAGAACGGGGCTCCGAGGGCAGCCATTGCATGACCTCATACAGGGTATTTAGCGTCAGGTTGACCACGGTGCCCGTGCGCACGCGCACGTCCTCCCGCAAGGCGGGAAGGAAAGATGAGCCCATGGCTTTCAGGGCGTAGCGGCCGGGAAGCACAGAGGGGATGAGGAAATGACCGGTGGGTCCGGTGTAAACGCTGGCGATGACCGTGAGATCGGGACGCAGCAGCTGCACTTCGGCGCCAATCTGCGGAATGCCTGAGGAATCGCGAACCACACCCGATACCGATCCGGGGGTAGCTCCATGGACAGGAGCGAGCCCCGCGGCGATCAGCATGACAGCGAAGACGAGATGGACTCTGCGCGTGATCACATGCGGTGACGGTGCGTCGGTCCTGGCGAATTGATTCCGAAATGATCCCGAGCAGGCGTTCGAATCTGGTGTTCGGTAGCCTCTAAGCGCTTGGATCATTCTATTCCACGACAAAAGGTGCCGACTGCGCAATCTCTTGTTTCGAGATTGTGTCATTTATTTTGATCGTCACCTTGTACTTTCCTGGCTGAAGACCGGCCATCGGCAGACTTTTCTCGACAGTCAATTGATCGCTGTGCGCTCCTAAGTCCTTCGATTCCAGCTGCTTCTCAAAGACGACGGAATTCGTTGCCGTGTCCACTATCTGGTAAACGACCGTGGCTTCGTTCGATTTGGTGGATTCGTCGATGCCCAGGTTGTAGACCTGCATCCAGAAATTTAACTGCTGGCTGCGCTTGAAGTTCACCGGAGTCACGCGATTCGGAGCAACCCGCGGACAAATATGCGTATTGCCGATCACGCAACTCCCTTCGCCAATCTCGCGCGAAGATACGGTGTTCATCTCGTCGGCCAGGATCAGCGAAGAAGTCGCCAGCTTCTCATCGTGATAAGCGGGCACCTCCAGGCTCGTTCCAAAAATGCCCAGGTGATCCGGGTTATTCACGTCTTTGATGGCGATGTCCAAGCGATACAATCCCGGCAGCAAGGGCAAGGCCTTCCAATAGACCGACTTGCGCTCCTGCGCCTTTTGCAGCAGTTCGGCCGGCTCTTCCACTTCCACGGTGCTTTCGTCACTCTGCACCGTCTTGTGGGTCAGCGTCGTCACCTTGATGAGGATGTTGACGAATCCCTTGGACACGCCATCCTTGGTCACAAATGTGATATCGCGATTCTTCAACTGCACGGTGACCGGAACCAGGACTGTGCTGTCCGTGACCTTCACGAAGTCGGTGCGCACGTCAAAGGGGAAGACCGGGCCGGTCATGATCTTGTGTTCGGAAATGAAGTTGTCCAGATCGCTGAACTTGATCGGCGGCGGCGCGAAGATCTTCGCCGCCAGTTCGATACGATCGAACTCCTTCGAGGCCTGCGATGAAGACAGTGGTCCGGTTCCCAGGTTTTCGAAGCCGCCCTTGAAGCGATCGGCCTTCTTGGCCATGCCCATCTCTTCCCACTGCGTCTGGCCGGCGCCCGGAACGTGCATCAAGGCGTCTTTCTCGCCACGATCGATGGTGAAGTGGTAATCGCCGCACTGGCAGGTATCCACAAACTCCAGATCGATATTGTCTCCGATCCCTTCCAGGTACCGGTAGTGCCAAACTTCAAACGGAAACGTCGATGTCTCGCCGCCGCCCTCGTCCATCGGCCGCTGGTAGCTGCCGCCGGAGGGGTGGGAGTCAATCGAGTCCGGTTTGCCAAACGAGATATAGATGTGGCCGCGGTCCGTCTTCCAGCCAGGCTTGCCCGCCGCAAAATGCTCGTTGGCATAGGCGATGCGGCGATAGTGCTCTTCGCGAAATTCGTTTTCCGGAGAGTCGGGAGTGGGGTTGCGGCGTAGCCAGAACTGCTCGATAAAGGCGTCCCGTTCCTCGTCGTTGCTCAGCGACTTGAACGACCGGGCCTCTTCGTCGGTGATGATCCACACCACGTCCTGGTTCAGCCAGGTCTTGTAAGCGCCCTTCAACTCCTGCTTCAGGGCCTTGCGCATCTCGAACTTTTCCTTGTCGGAACGCTCACGCTTCAGCGGATCGGGCTCTTGAGCCTGGGAGTTTGCTGGTTGCGACGCCTGGAGAGGCGTCGCGGCGTTGTCCGCGCTCTGGCCATGAAGGCCGGCCGATGAAAGGGAGGCCAGGCCACAACCCAGCGCGACGGAAAGAAACGTTCGAGTGCTCGTGAACATCATGCCTTCAAAACTCCTGCGAACCTTTATTCTACGGGTCGCCACGGGGCGGGGCAAGATTCCGTATGGAGTTGTCTGCGGGTTGGACGCCCAGGCGCCTCAAATGTCACGCTTGAAGCGAATTCAAAACCAAAAAAGCTTCCGTCCGTTCCCGTAATTGAGACCTCGCGGCACCCTCAACCGTCCAAAAAGCAAGTGCAATCCTCCTATGATCGCCATCCGCGGCGTCCCGTGGCTGCCGGCAGGCCCGTTCTTCAGCCCATCGGCATGCTATGAAAGCCAGCAGAGCCATGGAAGCTGCAATCGGAAAAGCCTTTGATGGTCAATTTGCAAGCCGAACGGGAACTGAAATGGCCGTAGTTGCGTAAACTGAAATTGGAGAGACCTGGAGTACGAACTTCCCATGAAAAAGATTCTCTTGATTGTTCTCGCAGTCGTGGTCGCCGCCGGACTCGTGGCTCTGTTTGTGTACCGGCAGCAATCGGGTTATACCAAGGTTCTCACCGCCAAAATCGCCAAACAGGACTTGGCTACCGTGGTCAGCGGGACCGGCCAGATCAAGGCCAAGTACTACGTCAACCTGGGCGCCACCGCGATGGGCCGCATCACCCACCTCTATGTGAAGGAGGGCGAGCGCGTCAAGAAGGGCCAAACCGTCGCCACCATCGAGCACGTGCAACAGGAAGCCAACGTCGAGGGCCAGAAGGCATCCATCGCCGCCGCCAAGACCGACGTTGCCTCCTACATTGCGGCGGAAAAAACTGCGGAAGCCAACCTGGAGCACTCCAAAGCCGACCTGGAACAGAAGCAGTTGGATTGGGACCGCGCCCGGGCACTGTACAAGGACGGCATCATGGCCAAGCAGGATTTCGACGCCAAGAAAGCCGCCTATGACCTCGACATCGCCTCGGTCGCGCAATCCGTGGCGCAGCTGAACCAGGCCAAGGCGCAGACCGACTCCGCCCGCGGACACATGCAGACCGCCGTCGCCACGCTGCGCGGCCAACAGAATATGCTCGACCTCACCAGCGCCGTCGCGCCCTTTGACGGAATCGTGACCAACGAACCGCTGCGCGAGGGTGAAACCGTGGTCGAGGGCATCCAGAACACCGAAGGCTCCACCATTATGACCATCGCCGACATGAGCGTGGTCACCGCGGAAGTGAAGGTCGACGAAACCGACATCGTCAACATCCAGATGGACCAACCCGCCGAAGTCACCGTGGACGCCATCCCCGGCAAGGTCTTCAAGGGACACGTCACGCTAGTGGGCGATCAGGCGCTGCTGCGCTCCACCGGTGTGGCCACCTCGCAATCCACCACGGGCACCGAAGAGGCCAAGGATTTCAAGGTCGTTGTGACGCTCGACAACCCCTCTTCCGAACTGCGGCCGGGCCTTTCCACGACCGCCAAGATCACCACCGCCCACAAATCCAACGTGCTCTCAATTCCCATCCAGGCCTTGACGATGCACGATCCCAACGACGACAAACCTAAGGCAGCGGGCGGCGTCCAAGCAGCATCGACAACCACGCCGGCCAAGAGCAACCCCGTGCAGGGCGTCTACGTTGTCAACAAGGACAAAAGCGGCAAGTTGCGCGTCACTTTTGTCCCGGTCACCACCGGCATTACCGGCTCCACGGATATCGAAGTGGTCGGCGGCCTCACCGAGGGACAGGAAATCGTGACCGGCCCGTTCAAGACACTGCGCGGGTTAAAGAGCGGTTCGCTGGTGAAACGGGATACGGAGAAACCCGCCTTGCCCGCCCCCGGCAGCAGTTCATAAAGAGCACACGGCTTACGAGCCGCGTCTTGTATCAGGACAAAGAAGCCGGACCTTCAACCTCCGGCCGAAGGATGAGACTCGGATGGCTTTGGAAAGCATCGGTAGCGAAGAAATTGCGCAATCGGCAGCCGGCAAGCAAGGCGACGTGATTGTCGTCGAAGACTTGTGGCGCACCTACGACATGGGCTTGGAGCAGCAGGTGCAGGCTTTGCGCGGCATCTCCATGAAGATCAAGCACAACGAGTACGTGGCCATCATGGGACCCTCGGGCTCGGGCAAGTCCACACTGATGAATTTAATCGGTTGCCTGGACACCCCTTCCAAAGGCAAATATTGGCTCAATGGCCAACTGGTCAGTGAATTGGACGACGATCAGCTCGCCCGCATCCGCAACAAGGAGATCGGGTTCGTCTTTCAGACCTTCAATCTCCTGGCGCGCGCCACGTCCCTGCACAACGTCGAACTGCCGCTCATCTACAATGGAACACCGGCGGCGGCGCGCCTGGAACGCGCCAAGGAATCGCTGACCAATGTCGGCCTCGGTTCGCGCATGAACCACAAGCCCAATGAGCTCTCCGGCGGCCAACGCCAGCGCGTGGCCATCGCCCGCGCCCTGGTCAACAGCCCGTCGATCATCCTGGCCGACGAGCCCACCGGCAACCTCGATTCCAAAACCGGCGTCGAAATCATGGCCCTGTTCGATACGCTGCACGCCAAGGGCAACACCATCGTCCTCGTCACCCACGAACCGGATATTGCCGATTATGCCCACCGCGTCGTCCACATCCGCGACGGCCAAATCTTCTCCGATGAGCCTTCCAAGCGCTTCCGCTAAGCCCTGAACCAAGACACCGCCGGCACCAACATGAACCCCAGAGCGCGCTCTCTCTGGGGTTCATGTTTTCTGCCCCCGCGCCGATAAGGACTCTGTTGACCGTCCTGGCTGATTTGGAGTGAGGGAGGCGAGGCACGTTGAAAACCATGCAGAGCTCCGCTCCCTTGCAGAATCCGCTCGGCCTGCCGAGGACCGAGGCCAGTGCGCCCGCCGAGATGCAGATTGTGGGCGTAAGCGCCGCCTGGCGCAAACTGATCATGCAGGCGCAGATGGCTGCGCCGCACGTGCAGATCGCGTCCCTCGAAGGCGAGCATGGGAGCGGCAAGTACACCCTGGCTCGCTATCTGTACAATTGCTCTCCCCTGGTGCCCTCCGGCTTTCAGAGGCGCGACGCGCGGGAATGGCTGGTCACCGATGCCGACCCTTCCACGCTCGCCGGTTTCACCTACCTGGATCGCGTGGACCTGTTAGCCCCTCCCGGCCAAGGGCTCCTTCTCGGCGTGCTCAAAGCCATGCAGGATCGTCCGCCGGGCCGGGCCGTCGTCCTCACCTCGTCGCAAACGCCACTGCGCCAGATGGCCGGCCAGGGCCTTCTTCTTCCCGACCTCGCCTTTCGCCTCAGCACGGTGCGCTTCGCCATCCCCCCCTGCGCTCGCGCCGCGAAGACATTCCGCCGCTCGCCCAAACGCTGCTGGAGAAGATCTGCGCCCGCTATCAGCAGCGGCCGGTGTCGCTCGGCCCAGGCGCTTTGGCCCGCCTGCTCCAGCACACTTGGCCGGGCAATGTCCGCGAGCTCGCTTCCGTCCTGGAAACCGCGCTGCTTGAAGCCGCCAACGGCGTGATTCGCCCCGAGGATCTCAATCTGCCCAGCAATCCCGAGCCCGCGCCCGTGGCACACCCGCCGCTCGACGCGACCGGCAATCTCTCTCTCGATGGCGTCATTCGCCGCCACGTTCAATATGTGCTCGACCTCAACCACGGCAACAAACTTCGCACCTCCCGCGACCTTGCCATCAGCCGGTCCACGCTCTATCGCATCCTCGGCGACCAGGCCATCCTTGCACAGTGATTTCTCCCCCGGATCCGCTCAAGCCCCCGCTCCAACCTCGTCCCTGCACTACACTGGAAGTTGAATCCTCTCCGAGGTCCGCTTCCCTTGAAAATCCTGCGCTTTGCCTCCCTGGTTGTTGCAACCTCCCTCCTGCTCGTTTCCGGGGCCTTGCACGCCCAGGCCCAGCCCGCGCCGGCTTCGGTCGACGCCAATCGAAAGGCCCTGCAACAAATCTTCCAGGACCATTGGGAAGACAGTCTCGCCCATTCCCCGGAATTTGCTTCCACACTGGGCGACAAACGCTACAACGACAAGCTCTCCGACTACTCGGTCAAGGCCATCAACGATACCTTGGCGCGCGAACAGGCCTTGCTGATGCGCCTCGCCGCCATTGACACCGCCGGCCTTTCCGAGCAGGACAAGATCAGCCGCGACCTGCTGCTGCGCGAGTTTACCGAAGATCAGGAAGCTTCCGAGTTCAAGGAATGGGAGATGCCTGTCAACCAGATGGGCGGCATCCATACCACTTATCTGCAACTCGTCGCCCAGCTCAGCTTCACCTCCGTGAAGGACTACGACGACTGGATTGCCCGCCTGCACGCCATCCCCAAAGCTTTTGATCAGGTCACGGCCAACATGGCCATCGGCATCGAAGACCACCGCACGCCGCCGAAGTATCTGCTGGAAAAAGTCTTGGCCCAGGTAAAGGAGATGGCCGCGCAAAAACCGGAAGACTCGCCCCTTGCCCTGCCTTTGAAGAAATTCCCCGACACCGTGAAGCCCGCCGAGCAGGACCGCATCAAGGCGGATACTCTCGACGCCATCGCGCACGATGTTTTGCCCGCCTACCTGCGCTTTGCCCGCTTCCTGGAAGTCAGCTACGTGCCCGCAGGCCGCGCCGAGCCAGGCATCTCTTCCCTTCCCGACGGCGCCAAGTACTACGCCTTCCGCATTCGCCGCACCACCACCACCAACCTCACCGCCGACCAGATCCACCAGATCGGCCTGGATGAGGTCAAGCGCGACGAAGCCGACATGTTGGCCATTGCCCAAAAGCTGGGATTCAAGGATCTCGCCAGCTTCCGTGCCAGCCTCAAAGCCAACCCCAAGCTCAAAGCCAGCTCCCGCGAAGCCTTGCTCGACGCCTACCGCGGTTATCTCACGCCCATGCAGGCGCGCCTGCCGCAACTTTTCGGCACGCTGCCCAAGGCGAAGTTCGAGGTGGTTCCCGTCCCCGACTACTTGGAGAAAACCTCGGCCCCCGCCTACTACGAAGAGGGCGCACCCGACGGCAGCCGCCCCGGCCGTCTGTTCATCGACACCTACAACGCCACCGACCGCAACCTCTATAGCGTGGAAGACATTGCCTACCACGAGGGCCTTCCCGGCCATCACCTGCAGATCTCCATTGCGCAGGAGTTGCAAGACATTCCCACCTTCCGCAAATACCAGGGCTACACCGCCTATGTCGAAGGATGGGGACTCTATTCGGAGCGGCTCGGCAAGGACGTCGGCCTCTACCAGGACCCCTACTCCGACTACGGCCGTTTGGAAGGCGACATTTGGCGCGCGATCCGCTTGGTCGTCGACACCGGCGTCCACTCCCAGCACTGGACCCGCGAACAGATGGTCCAGTTCTTCCACGACCACTCCAACATCGACGACACCAGCATCCAAGCCGAAGCTAACCGCTACATCGCCTGGCCGGGCCAGGCCTTGGCCTACAAAGTAGGGCAGCTCAAGATTCTCGAACTCCGCGACCGGGCAAAGACAGCGCTCGGCGCCAAGTTCGAACTCCGCGGCTTCCACGACCAGGTACTCGATGCCGGCGCCTTGCCGCTCGACGTGCTCAGCGACCGCATCGATGCCTGGATCGCCACACAAAAAGCCGCCTCGAAATAAAAAAGGGCAAAGTCCTTTGACCTTGCCGAAAATTAAGTACGGAACGCGCACAATGTTTTTATGACCGGACAAATGCGATTGCCCGGGACCCTTTTCCGGGCATCTCTCTTGCCGCATCCATTGCGCGTATCCTTGAGAGTTACACTCCATTCATTTCAACCGTCACAAGGAAAACCATGTCCGAGATCGCTGTTGAGGCGCCCCAAATCCCCGCCCAGTTGCCCAAGGTTCGCATCGCCGTGCTGGGTGCCGGCAAGATGGGCGGCATCCTGCTCCAGGCATTCTTGAAGCAAAACCTCTTTGCTCCCGAGCAGATCCACGCCACCGTGGGCCACCAGGAGAAAGCCATCGCCCTGAGTACCCAATGGGGCGTCGACGTAGGCACCGACAACCTTGAGGCGGTGCGCCAATCGGACCTGATCCTGATCGGGGTCAAGCCGTTCCAGGTCCCCGACCTGATCAAGACCATCGAGCCCGCGCTGAGCGCGCAAAAGACCATCGTCTCCTTCGCCGCCAGCGTAAAAACGCGCTCGATCGAAGAGGCTTCCGGGCTGGACATCGGCGTCATTCGCGCCATGCCCAACACCCCAGCCGCCCTCGGCGCAGGCGCCACCGCGCTGTGCCGCGGCCGCTTCGTCTCCGCCCAGCAAATGGAACTGGCCGAGCGCATCTTCGAGACCGTGGGCCGCACCGTGGTTGTAGACGAGAAGCACATGGACGCCGTGACCGGACTTTCCGGCTCCGGCCCCGCCTACATCTACATCATCATTGAGGCGTTGGCCGAAGCCGGTGTGAAGGTCGGCCTGCCCCGCGATGTGGCTACACAACTCGCCGCACAAACGGCGTTCGGCGCGTCCAAGATGGTGCTCGAAACCGGCTATCATCCTGCGCTGCTGAAAGATGCGGTCACCACCCCGGCCGGCTGCACCATCGACGGCATTCTTGAGTTAGAAGAGGGCGGTCTGCGCGTCACCCTGATCAAGGCCGTCATGCGCGCCACGCAAAGAGCCAAAGAACTAGCCGCGGGCTAGAGCATTTTCGCTTTCTCTATAGGCTTCCGTATCCCATCCTTTCCGTTTTTTCCCGCGGAAAGGGTGGGCTGCCAAATGACTTCGGGACTCCACCGTTTCGGAAAATGCATCAGGCACGCCACTCACCAATCCGGGTGCCCCGGTCTCGCATTTGACACCGGGGAATTCCCAGAATCCGCCGCCTCTGTAAGCTGAATATCTTGCCCATGCAACGCCCCAACTGGCTGCCCCGTTACATCCCCGAGTTGCAGGGCCTGCGCGGCCTTGCCGTTCTGGCGGTCCTGTTCTATCACTGCCACCCGCGCCTGGAATGCACATGGGTCCACTACGCCAGCCTGTGGGGATGGGCGGGCGTCAACTTGTTCTTCGTTCTCTCCGGATTCCTGATCACCTGCATCCTGCTGGAGTCGCGGAACGAGGAGAAGTACTTTCGCAACTTCTACGGACGCCGTGCGCTGCGCATCTGGCCGGTCTACGTGCTGCTCCTTATTGTGGTGTACCTGAATGCGCCGTGGTTCATCGGCCCCACCATTCTCGACGCCGTCAAAACCGCGCCGTGGCTGGCGTACATCTTCTTTGTGCAGAACCTGTTCCACCTCGCGCTGCCGCCCGCCATCGGCCCGACCTGGTCCCTGGCCATTGAGGAGCAGTATTACTTTCTCTGGGCTCCTGTTGTTCGCTTCCTGCAACGGCCCTGGGCGCTGGCTATGGTGCTCGCCGCAGCGCTGATCGCATCGCCGCTCATTCGCCTCGCCAACCGGCACACGCTCACCCTGACGCATACATTGATTCACTTGGATGGCATTGCATTGGGCAGTCTGCTTGCCCTGGGGCTTTTCACCCTTCATCTCACCCGCCGCATGTGGATCGGCCTTGGACTTGGCGCCACGGTCTTCGGCTTTTGGGCCACGGCCACCATCGCCGGCGGAACATCGTTTCTCGATTCGTCTCTGGCCCTTGCCTTCGCCGGAATGGTCACCGCGGCCATTGCCTCCACCGGCGCGCGCAACCCCGTCAACGCCGTCCTGCGCCGTGGCCCGCTGCCATTCTACGGACGCATCAGCTACGGGCTCTACATGACGCACATCCTCGTGTTTATCTTTTTCGGATGGTTCGACCTGCGCATGGATCCATATGGGATTCCCGGCAATCTTGCGGTTGTTGGCTTTCGCTTCGTTGCCTGCACGGTGGTCGCCACCGCGCTTTGGTACGGCTTTGAATCGCAGATCCTCAAACTCAAACGTTTTTTTGAATCAAAGCCGCCATCAAACAGACCGGCAGAAGACTTCCCGCCTCAGCACACAAAGAGCCTGTCCTCCTGAGCAACTCGACTGACCCAGCAAGTTCCATCTTGTTCACCGTGTCCGTAGTGCCTCAAACTGCCCGTTTTCCGTCCATGCGCCTTCTTTTTGGCGCAGGGCGGGAAACCTCCGACCTCAACGAACCCTTTTCATCTTGAGCGTAGTCGAAGGGTCTGCGGTTCCAGCCCTTCTCGACCCGTGAGCCAGACATGTTCCTTTCGGCACAGCAATCGCAGCCAGCATCGCATCCAATGGAATTGGAAACACGCCGTCTCAAAGGATGGATTCCATTCATCTTCTTGTGACATCAATCACCCTGGAATTTCATGTGCAACTGCTAGCCTTTGAAGGGCAAGCGATCCCCAACGAACGAGGTGCAATGTGAGCGAGCAATCGGTGAACGACGGCCCTCTGAGCCCGGAACTGCTAGCCAAAATCGACGCCTACTGGCGCGCTGCCAACTATCTGTCCGTGGGGCAGATCTACTTGAAAGACAATCCCCTGCTGGAGCGGCCGCTAACGCTGGAAGACATTAAGCCGCGCCTGCTGGGCCACTGGGGCACCACGCCGGGACTCAATTTTCTGTACGTGCACTGGAACCGCCTCATTCGCGAGCGCAACCTGGACATGATCTTTGTCATCGGCCCCGGCCACGGAGGCCCGGGCATCGTGGCCAATACCTACCTTGAAGGCTCCTACTCTGAGGTGTATCCGCACATTGAGCAGAACAGCGACGGCATCAAGCGGCTCTTCCGCCAATTCAGCTGGCCCTACGGCATTCCCAGCCACGTCGCGCCCGAAACTCCCGGGTCCATCCACGAAGGCGGCGAACTCGGCTATTCCCTCATCCATGCCTACGGCGCGGCTTTCGATAATCCCGATCTGATCGTGGCCTGTGTCGTCGGCGACGGCGAAGCGGAAACTGGGCCTTTAGCCACCAGCTGGCACTCCAACAAGTTTCTCAATCCGGCACGCGACGGCGCCGTGCTTCCGATCCTTCACTTGAACGGCTACAAGATCGCCAATCCCACGGTTCTGGCGCGCATTCCTCATGCGGAGCTTGAAGAACTGATGCGCGGATACGGCTATGAGCCCTTCACGCTGGAAGGCGACGATCCGACGGAGATGCATCAGAAGGCTGCCGTGGTTTTCGACACTATGCTGGACCGCATTGCCGCGATTCAGAAGGACGCGCGCACCAACGGATCGACCGCCCGTCCGGCATGGCCGATGCTCATCCTGCGCACGCCCAAAGGCTGGACCGGCCCGAAGTTCGTGGATGGCAAGCCGGTAGAAGGCACGTGGCGCGCCCACCAGGTTCCGCTGGACGGCGTGCGGACCAATCCCGGGCACCTGCACCAGCTTGAAGAATGGATGCGCAGCTACAAGCCCGAAGAACTCTTCGACGCCAAGGGTAAGTTCAAGGAAGAGCTGGCCTGCATTGCCCCCAAGGGGCGGCAGCGCATGGGCATGAACCCGCACGCCAACGGCGGCCTGCTATTGCAACCGCTCGTGGTGCCCAACTTCCGTGACTTCGCGATCAAGTTGGATGGGCCCGGCCAAACCGACGGCGAAGCAACCCGCGTCCTCGGCCACCTGCTTCATGCCGTGATGCAAGCCAACGACCACAATAAGAACTTCCGCGTCTTTGGTCCCGATGAAACCGCTTCCAATCGAATCGACGAGGTGGAAGTGGGAACTGGCAAGGCATGGATGGCGGAGACGCTGCCTGTGGACGAGAACCTCTCCGAAACCGGCCGCGTCATGGAAGTGCTGAGCGAGCACATGTGCCAGGGATGGTACGAGGGCTATCTGCTCACCGGCCGGCACGGCTTCTTCTCCTGCTATGAAGCCTTCATTCACATCGTCGACTCCATGGTCAACCAGCACGCCAAGTGGCTCAAGACGACGCGCGAGATTCCCTGGCGCAAACCCATCGCTTCGCTCAACTATCTGCTCAGTTCCCTGGTTTGGCGGCAGGATCATAACGGCTTTTCGCACCAGGACCCGGGCTTCATCGACCACCTGCTCAACAAGAAGGCCGACGTAGTACGTATTTATCTGCCGCCCGATGCCAACACGCTTTTGTCAGTGAGCGACCATTGCCTGCGCAGCCGCAACTACATCAACTTGATCGTCGCCGGCAAGCAACCTGCGCCGCAATGGCTCACCATCGATGAAGCCGTCGCGCACTGCACCACCGGCCTGGGCACATGGCAGTGGGCCTCCAACGACGAAGGCAACCCGGAAGTGGTGATGGCCTGCTGCGGCGACGTTCCCACCATGGAAGCCCTTGCCGCCGTCACCTTGCTGCGCGCCCGCGTTCCCGATCTCCGCATCCGTGTGGTGAACGTCGTCGACCTGATGGCCTTGCAACCAACCTCCGAGCATCCGCACGGACTTCCCGATGAAGAGTTCGACGAGATTTTCCCGCTGGGCGTGCCGGTGATCTTTGCCTTCCATGGCTACCCGTGGGTGATTCACAGGCTGACCTACCGCCGCCACAACCACGACAACATTCACGTGCGCGGCTACAAAGAAGAAGGCACAACCACCACGCCGTTCGATATGTGCGTGCTCAACAACATCGACCGCTTTCAACTCGCTCTCGATGCCACGCGGCGGGTGGCACGGCTCAAACCTCAAGTGGCCGCAGCCGAACAATGGTACTCCGAACAAATTCAACGGCATCGTCTCTATGTATCGGAAAACGGCGACGACCTGCCCGAAGTGAAAAACTGGCGCTGGCCCAAAGCAGTCACATAGACGTTCTGTCTTCCTGAGCGCAGTTGAAGGATCTCCGGTTGCTTTTCGCTTCACCCTTGGGTGCCCCCGGTCTCGATTCTGAGACCGGGGATACGCTGAACTTCCCGCCCGGCTGATCAACCCATCGGCCCCAACCAAACGAGGTTCTTATCGATGCCGTCCTTGCCTGTCCTGGTCTTGAATAGTGGCTCCTCTTCCATCAAGTTCTCCGTGTATCAGGCCGGCGACGGCGAACGAACCAAACTCCACGAAGGCGCGGTGGACGGCATCGGCACCGATCTGGGCAAGTTCTGGATCAAGGATGCGCAAGGCAACAAGCTCGTCGATCAAACCCCAGCCTTGCCCAACCGCGCAGTCGCGTTCAAGCTGGTGGCCGACGCACTTCACTCCGGCGACTTCCCTGCCCCCGTGGCCATTGGCCATCGCATGGTCTCCGGCGGCCCAACCGTACAGGACAACCAGCGCATTACCCCGGAGCTGATCGATGAGATGGAGCGCTACACGGCCTTTGCGCCGCTGCACACGCCCATCGCCGTCTACATCATGCGGGAGGCGTTGCGCCTCTTTCCCGGCATCCCGAACTTCGTCATCCTCGACACCTACTTCCATCGCACCATGCCCGAGGTAGTCACGCACATGCCCATCCCGGAAGAGTATTCGGCCATGGGCGTGCGGCGCTACGGTGCCCACGGCATCTCGTATGAATCCATCGTGCTGCAACTCGAGCCCAACGTTCCGGAAAAGCTGATCGTGGCGCACCTGGGCAACGGTGCTTCCATCTCCGCGATTCGCAACGGCAAGTGCCTGGATACTTCCATGGGCCTGACACCCACCGGCGGCATCATCAGCGGCACCCGCACCGGCGACATTGACCCCGGGGTTCTGCTCTTCATCCTGCGCAAGATCGCGGAAACGGCAAGCAGCGCTTCCGATGCCGCGGACCAGTTGGAGACGGTAGCCAGCAAGAAGGCCGGCCTGCTCGGCGTCAGCGGCCTCTCCAACGATATGCGCGATCTGCGCGAAGCCATCCAGGCAGGCAACGCCAAGGCCCGCCTGGCCGTGGACAAGTTCACCTGGACCATCGCCAAGTGGATCGGCAGCTATGTAGCCGAACTCAACGGGCTGGACATGCTGGTGTTCACAGGCGGCATCGGCGAAAACGACATCGCCAGCCGCGCCGAAATCTGCGCAGGCCTGGGCTCGCTAGGCATCGTCGTCGATCCACAACGCAACAATGTGCGCGGACCTGCGACCATCTCCTCCAATGATTCTCGTGTGACTGTACGCGTCATTCCCCCTGCCGAAGACCTGATCATTGTGAACCACGTCGTCCGGTTGCTGGGCGAATAGCCCCCTCCGCCAAGCAAGGGACGGCGCTTCTCTGCCATTAAACACCAGGACCGGGAAGCGCCAGAACCTTCGATTGCTTGCCGAAGTTTTAGAAGTCGGCGTCCGCGGTTACGAGCGTAGAGCCGGTACGCATCGCCAACTCCGCGGCGAAGAAGTCGGCTAAACCAAGCTTGTAACGGACATGCAGAATCGCTGCATCGATCGCGATTTGCTCGTCAACGGAAACCGGCTCGGCCACGCGACGTGCACAACTGCGATGTACTGGAGAGTTTGTTCTTGGTCAAAATGGCGCGCAAGGACAGAGAGCACTTCGCACAGATTCACCACTGAGATAGATAAACGCGCACGTTTTGCCTTGGCCTGCTGAAGAATACTGGCAACGGCCTCAAACCCAGGCGCCCGGCGATCGGAACGAACAAGTGCGTTCGCATCCAGCACATACTTTTTCACACCATTGCCTCAATCTTGGCCTCCTCGCGTTCACGTTCCTTGCGTTTCTCCTCCATACACCAAGCCTCCACGTGTTCTACACTAAGTTGTTCCATCCGGAGTCATCCTTCATGCCCACTGCCGCCGTCCCTATCGATACAAAACGCCTGCCTTCCCCCGCCCTGCGCCGCTTTGCCTGGGGCGTGCTGGCGTATTTTATCGCTGTCATTCTCTGGGGCACACTGGTCCGCGCCACCGGCTCCGGCGCAGGCTGTGGAGATCATTGGCCGCTCTGCAACGGCACCGTCATGCAGCACTCGGCGCGCCTGGACACGCTGATTGAATTCACCCACCGCATCACCAGCGGCGTCTCTCTGCTTTCCGTAATAGGACTGCTGGTGTGGACGTATCGCGGCACCGTCCGTGGCCACCTGGCGCGCGCGGCCGCCATGGCTTCCGTCGTCTTCACGCTGCTGGAGGCGGTGCTCGGCGCCTTACTGGTGAAGCTTGGTTACACCGCGCAAAGCCAGTCCCCTTTGCGGCCGGGCTTCCTGGCCCTGCATTTGGCCAACACCCTGCTGCTTCTGGCCGCGCTCACCTTGGCGGCGCATCTGCTGGGCCGCAGCCAGGGCTACCTGCGCAGCAGCGTCAAGCTGGTGGCGCCGTTTGGCGCGGTGATGGCCGTCTTTGCCGTGATGACCGTGGGTGTCACCGGGTCTTTGGCGGCGCTGGGCGATACGTTGTTTCCGGTTTCCACGCTTGGCCAAGCCCTGGCTCAGGACTTCTCCGCCACTGCCGGGTGGCTGGTGCGCTGGCGCTGGATGCATCCAACCGTCGCCCTCTTCGGCGGCGTGTTCCTCGCCTGGATTCTGATGCGCGCAGTGAAACACAAGACTCACTGGGATAACCGCGGCCTCTCAGCACTGATCCTGATCCTTCTTGCTGTGGTCTACTCGCTGGGCATCCTGGATGTCGTTCTGCTAGCGCCCCTTTGGGTGCAGGTGGCACACCTGCTGGCAGCCGACACCCTCTGGGCTTCCCTGGTCGTGCTAACGGCCAGGCTGACGTTGCAACCACGCCATGCAAGTTAGACCGCTTTCGCACGGGTCACGGAAAAGAGGACCGCCGATCTCCAGGTCGGCTGCCCTAAGGGCCTCCTGGCCCTCGGAGGCCCCGCGTGATCCCGTATTCCGCAGATGAGCGCCGCCTGTAAGAAATCCGCGCTAGACCTGCTACTTCACCAGGACTCCCGCGGCCGCATATGCGCTTCCATCGACAATCGCTTCCGTAAGCTCCGGCAACTCAGGTGTCGCCGTCAGGTTTTCGATGACACCGTTGTGCAGAATCACGGTGTCTTCAATCTTTCCGCCGCGAATGCTCGGGTTCCACGCGAATGCCTGGTTGTCGACGACCACCTCCGCGCCTTCCGGCGTGGCCACCCACTCGCGTTCGCCGTAACCGGTTGGGCCGCCCTGGTGATGGAATCGCTCTTCCCCTGGGAATCCATCGGCCGTGTACGCGGACTGCGCCACTTTGAATAAATCCGCTGCGGTGGCGCCCGGACGAGATGCATTGAGAAGGGCTGCGTTGACACGTGCCGATGCCTGGAATCGTTCGCCGAGTTCCTGGGGGAGCGAACCGAAATGAACGAAGCGTGTGATCGAAATCGCCAGGCCCCACTTGCGTGAACAGAGATTGAGCATGCCGTATTGCTTCAAACGCCGTCCGCGCGGAACAGCATGTTTGTACTTGAAGATTCGTTCATCCACGGCGTAGAGTGCTACGGACGGGAGGATACCGCGGCGCAGAAGTCCGCCGGCGGTCATGGCTTCCATGTCGAATTCGCTGAGCCCCGGCTCCATGTCGTGAAGGGCTTCCACTGTGGCCGCCGCTGTTTCCGTGCCGAGCCAGCGATAGCGCGCAATCTCGCTCTCCGCAAGCGCTGCACGTAATGGATACAGATTGACCGACGTCAAGCCAGTTCCCGGCGTATCCGAACCAAGCGGACCTGCGGCCAGCTTGCTTGCGGAGGCCACGGTGTCATCCGCCCACCACGGAAACAGGACCGGCTCAAAGTCGAGCGCACCGAACTCCTCGTCATGGAGCCGCGGCCCTTCATTTTCGGTCGTGAAGTAATAGCGCCGGCCGTCCGCAGTCACCAGGAGGGAAGCAACACCGGTTTCACCGGGAGTCAAGACGCGCAGTTCGACAGCGCCACCGGTCAGCCAGGCAACATTCTCGTTGCGGCGGATCAGAACACCAGCCAGTTTCTGCGCCTGCAACCATTCCACCAGCCGTTCATGCTTGGATTCCAACTCCGCGTTCCAGGCAGCTTCCGTCACCAGCGTTGCGCCGTTTACCACCAGGCTTTTCGCGATTCTCTTGCTCATGCTTCTTGTCCTTTCAGGACCAAGTAAAGGGACTACGGATCAGGGGGCAGGGACTAGAAATCGGCGACCCGAAGGTGCAAATCACCATTCCCTTTGGATGAGCCCCTAACCCTTAGCCCCTGGTCCCTGCCTTTCTCAATCTTCCAACGCTGGATGGTAGTGGCTCTCCCATCCCATGTACCGAGCGGCTTCGTGAATTGCCTTCGACACGTCGCTGAAGTTCGCGGCCACATGGTGCTCAAAGCCCTCGCGGCAGATGTAGCGGAGCAGCTTTTGCAGTTGCGGAATCTCCGCCACGCCCGCGCCACCAAAGGTCTCCAACGGATCGTCGGTGAACTTGCCGGGGCCCGTGTATCCGCGGATCACGCCACGCCGGTCGTCGGTCGAGTAGCGCGCATAACTCATCGTGCCCGCCTTCACGCGGCCCACGCAGGTACCGAAGGTGTTCTCCTTGCCCACCGTCCCGGCAATGATCTCCTGGTAATCCATCTTCACTTCCTTGAAGAAGTGCTTGGGCAGGTTGGAGCAATGGAAGCAGACGCACTTGTCGGGGTGGCTGCCATAGTTGTTGTTCCAGTCCAGCAGCGCCGACGGCGTGCCAGAAGCCAGCGCCAGCATGTACATACTCAGCGTGCCGGGCACATCCACTTCGCAGGCGGAGGGAATCAGGTTGTTGCTCATCATGCTCATGATGGTGCAAGGGACCACGCCGAAGAATTCTTCAAACGACGTCCAACACTGCACCGCGCTGATGGTTACGTTCGCCTGCGTCATCCAGCCGTCAAGCACCGCGCCCAGCTTGGCCATCTTCAGCAAAGCCGCATCGGGGATGCCGCTGGTGGTTACGTAGCTCTTGATGGCGGCCAGCTTGGCCTGCGCAGCATCGTCGTTGTCCTTCAAGCGGTTGATGCGGCCGAAGATCTCCGACAGATCGATCGTCTCGATCGTGATGCCGCTGGTCTCGAGGATTCTCTCCGAGTACCGCACGGTGTTGAACGCCGTGGGCCGCGCGCCAATGGCCCCGATGCGCAGATTCTTCAAGCCCTTCACAACGCGGCAAACCTGCGAGAACCACTCGAGGTCCGCGGTGAACTCAGCGGAGCTAAGGCTCTCGGTATGCAGCGTGGTGAGCGAATAGGGAATCCCGTATTGCATCAGGTTGTTGCAGGCGCTCATCTTTCCGCAGAAGCTGTCACGGCGCGTCGCAATGGTCATGGCGTCGGAACGGTCAGGCGTGGCCTGCACCAGCACCGGAACCTTCAGCCCGGAAAGGCGAATCGCATCGACGATGCCGCGCTCTTCGCCGAAGTTCGGCAAGGTAATGATGATTCCGTCGATTTCTTCCGCGTGCTTCTTGAACAGTTCGGCGCATTTCTTTGACTCGGCGTACGTTTCTACCGCGCCGTACTTGGAGTCTTCCGGCCCCAGGACAATCGCCTTGGCTCCGACCTTATCCAGCACGGAGATGATCTCTTCCCGGCCGGTTTTGGCCAGGTGATCGGGGAAGAATCCCCGATTGCCTACAACAATTCCAAATGTCATGATACGATCCGTTGCCATCTCTCCAACTCCCTCAATCTTCGCCGCGTGGCGGCATGATGGCTCGTGTGCAAGGCCTCGGTAAACCGTCAATTGCCCGAAGCACCCGTCACAGTAAGCGTTTCCAATTGCAACTCACGCCCCTACGGTTGGGCGCGCCACTTCCCCACTGACTTCCCGCATTGGCCGAACAACTACTTGGCGCGGCCGGGACGAAACTTGACGACATACAAGATGCCGAGAACGGCGAGAATGCCGCCCCACCAGATAGGCGTATGCAGATTCGTCAACTCCACCAGCGGCGGATAACTTCCCGTAGCCAGTTCGTAGAGGCCATAGCCGAGGATCATCACGCCATACACCAGCAACAACACTCCAATGAAAAACCAAACCGGAATTCCCGAACCATGCATAGGTTTGAACCTCTTCCTCTCTTAAGTCCACAGCCTCTTCGCTACCAGAACAGAATATTGAGCACGGCAAAGATGACGACCACCAGGACGGCCCACAAGTACTCGTTCTTGTAGAAGACAACAGGCGGTTCCTTGGGCAGCTTGGTTGCGCCGTAGACCAGGCCTTCCAGCTCCGCAACGGGCCGCGGCTTGGTGAACAAACTCACGACGAAGATCACGGTCACGCAAGTCAAAAACGCCCAAAGTGCCCGGTAAAGATTCGCCGACATATCGGTTGCATCCGGCGAAAGAGCAACGGTAGCCACCGCAGACGGGCTGAACTTGACCCAGACAAACAGGCTGACGGAAGTGACGATGCCAATCAGGAGTCCGAGGAATCCCGCAGGCGCCGTGGCCCGCTTCCAGAACATGCCCATCAGGATGGCGCCCAGCAGCGGCGCGATAAAGAAGCTGAACAGGGCTTGCACATAATCCATGATGCCGTGCGCATGCATCACAAGGTAGGCCGCGCCAATCGAGACAGCGACCCCGATCAGAATCGACAATCGGCCCACCAGCACATAGTGGCTGTCCGAGCCCTTCTTGTTGATCAGCGGTTTGTAAATGTCGTAGGTCCACACCGTGGAGAAAGCGCTCACGTTGCCCGCCATTCCGCTCATGAAGCCGGCGATCAGCGCGGTAATTCCAAGCCCCAGCAAGCCGGGTCCACAATAGCGAACCAGCATCAGCGGGAGCGCTTCGTTGTAACTGTGCAGTTCGGTTCCAGGCGCTCCGGTCAACACGCGTTTCTGGTAGTCCGCGGGAAGTGTGGACCGGGTCTGCATCGCCGTCGAGCACGCCAGCGGATCGGCCACCTTGTCTTCCGAGGCGCTGACCACGCAAGATTTGACGACGTCCTCACCCACCAACTGTCTGCGGCTGTGATCCGGATTTTGCAGGAGCACCAGCCCGAGCAGGCCGGGCAGAATCACGATGAACGGCACGGCCATTTTGAAGAACGAACCGATGATCGGAGCCATGCGAGCGGCGCGCAGGTTGTGCGCGGCCAACACCCGCTGTACCACCAGGAAGTCCGTGGTCCAGTAGCCGAAACTGATGACAAAGCCCAACCCGAACACAATGCCGGTCCAATGAACGCCCATGGGATTGGAGGCGAAGTGGCCGGTGTCGCGCCACAAGTGGAAGTAGCTGTCGGGGGCAACGCTGGCGCTCGCGGACTGCATGTTGGCGATGATGCGGGTCTTGAGGCCGCTGACGCCGCCCGCCTGCACCAAGCCGAGAATCGGCACCAGCAAAGCGCCGCCCCAGATCAGGACGAACTGAAGAACTTCGTTAAAGATGGCGGAGCGCAATCCGCCCAGTCCCACGTACAGCGCAACCGCAACCGACGACACCAGGATGCTGAACGTGATGTCCCAACCGAGGACGACTTTCATCACCACGGCCATGGCGAACATATTCACGCCGCTCATCAGGATCATCTCGGCGGCGAAGGAGATAGCAGCCACGCTGCGGGCCGCTCCTCCAAATCGGAGGTCAAGATACCCCGGCACCGAGTGGGTCTTCGAAACGTAGTAGAAAGGCATCATCACCAGGCCGAGAAACAGCATGGCGGGAATGGCGCCGACCCAATACCAGTGCGTGGCCAGAATGCCATATTGATAGGCCGAGCCAGCCCAACCCATCAGCTCCAGCGAACCCATATTGGCCGATACAAAGCTCAAGCCGGCAATCCACGCGGTCATTTCGCGCCCGGCCATGAAAAACTCTTCGCTGGTGTTCGCGCGCCCCTTGAGATAGAAGCCGATCCACACCGTCATGCCGAAGTAAATGACAATGACCGCCATATCGAGCAGGCTCAAGTGTGCGAGGGGAGAAGCGCTGAGTGCCAGGAAGGCCGGTATCGGAGCGAAACAACCGGCGGCGAGGGTAGCGGGTAACAATCCGAACATTGCGTCACCTGAAGATGGGTGAATTCGTCCGTGGAGCCTGCGGACGTTCGCCCCTAAGTAAATGGCTTTACTGTTACACTTGTCAAGCGCCAAACCGAGTTTTTTTGGGACCGGAGACTTCCCATCCTCCCCGTCAACCGAAATCGCCGCTCCATACCTGTGCGAATCGTTTCGGATGGAGAAGCCTTGAATGGCCAGCGCACGTTCTGGCAGCCAAGGATCTCAAATGCGTCGCCCGTGGTTTCTTCAGGATTGGCCAATTTTCGTGCGAATCGGCGAAGCCGCTATTTCCCGCTTGTCACCATGGTCATTCGACGATACCCTGAATCATGGGACCCTTTCTCTTCCGTTCCTACCCTCGCAGACCCTCTTCGTCAATCGCGCAACCGCGTGCTCAGCAGTCTTCCGTTCAGCCCAAACTCGTACGAAGGAGCCTTCCCAATCATGACTTCGCCTGTTGTTGACCCAAGCTGTTGTAGCGGCTTTTCTCGCCGTAGCTTCTTCCGCTTCGCCGCCGGCGCCTCCGCCCTGGCAAGCATGCCCATCCTGACTGAAGCCCACCTGGCCCAGGCGCAGCGCCCGCACTTCGCCGATCCCAACAAGGGAATCCACATCGACGCCAACGAGAATCCGCTGGGGCCCAGCGAGGCAGCCCGCAAAGCGATTGCGGATGTGATTCCCCTCGGCGGCCGCTACCGCTTCGATATGCAGGAAGATCTCGCAAATACCTTCGCCAAGATCGAGGGTCTGAGCCCCAATTACGTGCTGCCCTTTGCCGGCTCCAGCGATCCCCTGCACTACACCGTGCTCGCCTTTACCGACAAGAGCAAGCCGCTGGTCATTGCCGATCCGGGGTATGAAGCGCCCATGTGGGCCGCGGCCGTTTCAGGCGCCTCCGTCTTGAAGATTCCGTTGGCCGATCCCAAGGGTGCCGCAAGCCACGACATCAAAGCCATGCTGGCTGCCTCGTCCACACCCGGTGTGATTTACATTTGCAACCCCAACAACCCCACCGGAACCGTCACCAGCCGCGCCGATATTGAGTATGCCGTGGCCAATGCGCCCAAGGGCACGATCCTGCTGATCGACGAAGCCTACATTCACCTTTCCGATGCCACTCCGTCGCTGGACTTCGTGAAGGACGGCAAGGATGTGATTGTCCTGCGCACCTTCTCCAAGCTGTACGGGATGGCCGGCGTCCGCATGGGCCTGGCAATCGCGCGTCCCGACCTGCTGAAGAAGTATCAGGAGTTCGGTATGAACTCCCTGCCCATCACCGCGCTGGCCGCGGCCAAGGCCAGCCTGATCGACGCCAACCTTGTTCCGGAGCGCAAGAAGCTTATCGGCAATGTCCGCACGGAAACCTTGGCATGGCTCAAGAGCAACGGCTACGCCTACACGCCCTCGGTGAGCAACTGCTTCATGCTTGAGACCGGCCGCCCCGGAAAGCAGGTTCTGAACGCAATGGCAGCCAAAGAAATCTACATCGGCCGCATCTGGCCGGCGTGGCCCACGCAGGTGCGCATCACGGTGGGCACACGCGACGAGATGCTCGCCTTCCGCAAGGCCTTCAAGGAAGTCATGGAGAGCAACACGGCTGGACTTGAAGCTCCGAGGCTTCCTGGGCGGCTTGCCCAGCATCCATTTACGCATCTTTCTTAGGGGGAAGGTTTGTAAACGGCTGCGCTATGCTTTCCCTTTGGCAAATAAACTGTGTTCATGCTTGAAAAGAATCCCCCGCTTCCACGCGGGGGATTTTCTTTTCCTAAAACGATCAAGGGGCCATTCACTTAGGTGAATGGCCCCTTGATTTCTAGTTTATTTTTTCGAGGTCGGCTTCTTTTACGCTTCTTAGAAGATGATCTTCAGAGCGAACTGCGTGTTGTAGGGCTCGCCGGCGCCGATGCCGGGCGCGCCGTTGAAGTTACCGATCGTTGAGTAAAGGGCCAGAGCATTCGTCGCTGAGTAATTGGGATTGAAATCATTCAGCGGCGGCGCATAGTTGGTGCGGTTGAAGAGGTTGAACATTTCGACTCGGAACTGAGTCGTAACTCGCTCCCAGATGTGGGTATTCTTGAAGACTGACAAGTCGACATCGCCATAGCCGGGTCCGACAAATTCGTTGCGGCTGGTTGTGCCCCAAGTGCCGGCAGGCGCGTCCGCAAAGGCAGCCGGATTGAGCCAGTTGAGTCCGACGCCTCCCTTCCGGAAGCCTGCGTACGGATCGATGCCGGGCACGAGATTGGCACGCTGGTTGCCATCGTTTGTGCCGGACGTATCCGATGAACTGTACACGGAGAATGGAAGGCCGCCGTGGAAGGTGAGCAAGCTGTTCACCTCCCAGCCCGTGGTCAGCACCTTTAAATGCGACGACCCAGGAACCTGGTAGGAGAGTGAACCCACAAAGATGTTGCGGTTGTCGAAGTCGCTCGGGCCGTAATCGCCCTTGAAGTTCGTGCTGTCCTGCGGCAAAGCCCCGCGATAGGCCGTAACCTCGTCGAAGCTGTGCGACCAGGTGTACGCTGCCTGGGCCGTAATTCCATGGAGGTTGGAAGCGCGGATGGTGGCCTGCAGGGAATTGTAGTTCGAAGTTCCGATGCTCTGGATTTCGTTAATGAAGGTTACCTCTGGGAATTGGCTGGAGTAAGGCCGCAAACCAGACCCGTCCACAGAAAGGGCTGCCTGGTTGATGTCGCGGATGGAGAGGAGGTGCCGTCCTTCCGTCCCAACGTAACCAATTTGGAAGACGACTTTGCTGGATAGGCTTTGCTCAAGCTGAGCATTGAAGTTGAGGTTGCGGGAAGGAACAAAGTTCTTGGCAATCGAGAACAAGCTGTTGGACGGTGCGCCCGCGGTGAACGGGTCAACGCCGGACACGATGGTATAGGCGTCTGCTGTGGCAGTGACCACAGGATCTGGACCGCCGGGATTGCCTTCGACACCGTTCGGTGCGCCATTGCCTGGGCGGTTGTCGAGGAATGGATTCAGGTTCGGCGTGTCGAAATAAAGACCCACGCCTGCGCGCAAAACCGTTGCCGGCGTCAACTGATAGGAGAAGCCGACGCGTGGGCTGAAGTTCAGATAGCTTGGATCGTAGAGATTGCTGATTCCCGAACCGAGATATACGATTCCGTCGTTGAGACTAGTGGTTGTGGGACGGAAGACGGAAAGGTTGTTCCACGGGTTATGCAGCGGACCTTCGTAGTCCCAACGCAGCCCGTAGTTGAAATTGAACTTCGGACTGATCTGCCAGGAGTCCTGACCGAAGAAGGCAAGGGTATTCACGAAGACCTGGCGATCAGGATCGCCGAGAGCGATTGTCGACGTCTTTACATTTCCGGCGAGAAAATCCGCCAGAGCATCAATGCGCTTGTCGCCGGTATCGTACGAATCACCACCCGCTGCCGTCGACTGATCGGGTCCCTGCGTGCCATCGAACGTGAAGCTGCCGAGTGCATGGCGATGGTAGAACTCATCCAATTGCGCCTTGCGCAGTTCGCCGCCGAACTTGAACTGGTGCTTTCCAATGGTCCAAGAAACATCGTCTGTCAGGTGGCCGGTGATGTCGTTACGGCCCTCGGGGGGCGTTTCCCCGGTCGAGTCGAAGCCAGAGATCTTGATGTTCGGGGCACCGGAGAGACCGGAACCGGTAGCGAGGCCATAGGAGGCCACGTCGAAGCTGTTGTTGAAGTCGTTGAATACCTGGTTGAAATAGTTCACGCCAGCCAGCACCTGGTTGGTAATCGTCGGCGTGAATACGTGATTGAAGACAATCGCGTAGTTCTGCACGTGGATCGGGGCAACCTCGTAGTAGTAGTAGAGATTGGAGCCCACTGGCGCTACCTGGTTGCCCTGACCAACAAACCAGTGCGCGGACAAGCTGTTCTTGTCGTTGATGGTGAAATCGACCTTCGCCAAACCGTTATAGCTATATCCATACTCCGGCGCGGTGGCGTTATAGTTGTCGGCTGTTGCAGGTCCGTTCAGGCTGGAGCTTGGCCAGAGGTTGCTCAAAAGCGATGTCGAAACCGGGTTCACCGGGATATTGAATTTGGCCAGCGCTGTTTCAGCTTCGGCCTGGTACGCAGCGGACGGCTCGGTAGCCAACGCGGGGACGCCGATGGTGAAGCGCTGATGCTCATAAGTGGTAAACCAGAACAGCTTGTCCTTGATGGCCGGACCACCCGCTGAGTAGCCGTAGTTATAGTTGCGCACTTCCTGTTTGACGGGAGCCGTAAACGGGTTGATGGCGCCGAAGGCTTCGTTCCGATTGTAGTAATAGGCGCTGCCGTGGAGTTGATTCGTCCCTGACTTGAGCGCCAGATTGACGCTACCGCCTGGGTTACGGCCAGATTCCGCTGAAGCCTCGGTCTGGGCCGAGAACTGATCCACTGCATCGATGGGAAGGATGATGCCGGCGATGCCCGAGACGCCGCCCTGGTTCACGGCCGGAATATTGTGCCAGAGATCGTTATTGTCGATACCGTCGATCTGCCAGTTGATCTGGTTGGCGCGTGTGCCGTTCAAAGACCCATATCCGCCGGCGCCGCTGTTGGAGAATCCCGGAGTCAAAATAATCAGCTGCGTAAAGTCGCGTCCGTTGAGGGGCGTGTCTTGAAGCGGCTCGCCGCCGATCTCTGCCGTTTGAGTGGTCGCCGTTGTATCGAGCGTGAGCGCCGCGGCGTCCACCTCAACAGTGGTTGCGGCCTGCGCAACGCTTAGCTTCACAGGGAGCGTGTAAATCGTCCCGGCGGTTATAGGAACCCGCTCGATCTTCGCGGTCTGGAACCCGTTTGCCGAAACGGAAACCAAGTATTTGCCCAAGGGCAAATCCTGAAATGTGAACTCACCCGCACTCGACGAGACGGTTTTATGCGACACGCCAGTGGACGTATCCACGGCCTCAACAGCAGCCCCAGGAACGACCGCTCCTGACTGATCCGTCACGGTTCCGTTGATGCCACCGCGAAAGGTCTGTGCAAAAGCGATCCCTGGCAATGCAACGAGCACCGCCAGGCCTAGAAGCAATCCTGTGAATACACTTCGACTGAATCGATGAACCATGAGACCTGTCCTCCAGAGTGAGCCAGTAAAGTTGTACTATCGAGAGCCCTAAAAGGTGGGCCATTACGAGCGGACGCTCGTTTACAAGATGGTGTCCTATTTTTTCTTGGGGGGATTACAACAACGGCGGGTGTTGGAAAAGGCTTGCATATCCCACGATAGGGCCTATCCAAATAAGGAATCAATGAAGAAATCGACATTTTCTTTTTCCTGAACGGGGAGTGACCAGTTGCAAGCAGCCACTCTCGAAGGCGGATCGGCCCATCTCACGAGCCGCGCAACTATCGAGGAACCACCCGTCTGCGTCACAATGATGAAGGGATCAATCGACTTGCAGGGAAACCCAATCATTCGCTTTAGGCTTTTGCTCGTAGTCGGCATTCTGAGCGCCGGGGCTTTACGGGGACGTGCCCAGACCACGCTTTCGTCGCTCACCGCGAACAACACCGCGGCATGCCCAGCGGTCGGGAAGTTGCCGGCGCATTGCCAAAAACCATTCGCAGGCCAGATGGACACGCGGCAGCAGGTGGCCACGCCACAGTTCGATCCTCCTGCCGGAAACGTTTCCGGTGAAGATCCACACAGCTATCTGACGCAGGGCGCCTCTACCAAAATCTTTGCCAATATCATGGCTGGCTTCTGCACCAGTTCGACAGAGACCAATTGTCATAACAATGTGCAGACGGGTTACACCGCCAACGATGGAAGAACAGTAGCCGCACAGGTGGAGGACATCCGGGCTCGACATCTGGATGGGGCGATCATCAGCTGGGAAGGCCCGGGAACGGTGGAGGACGCTACAACCCTGAAGCTTCAGTCATACATCGACTCCAAGCACTGCCGGGGGCCCCAGGACTGTGACCCGATGTACATGATTATGATTGACGGCCCTTCGATTGGCTACACCGTAACCGCAACGGGCATCCCAGGCACCACGGGCGCGAGCTGCTCGGGGAGAACGGGCGCCGATTACGAGAACTGTGTCGTGGCCCATCTGCGCAACGATATGTGTTCCATGAACGGGCGGCACTGGGGCAACGATGCCTACCAGAAGGTCAATGGGCGTCCCGTAGTGCTGGTGTTTCCTGACGATGCGGTCATTCCCGCGGTTGGTCCTGCACCATCCTGGGTGGATGTGTGGGTTCACGTCCAGGACTGGAACAGCAATCTGCCCGGGCACTGTGGGAAGGCTCCCTACGACGCCGATAACGGTGTCCCGCTGATCGTATTCGAGAATAGGGCCGGATTTTCGCATTCGGCTTCGGCGGGAGCGTACTACTGGTTGAAGCCGCAAGGCACCGATCCGCTCGCAGACCAATTCGTCTCCAATATCGAACCGGACTCTGCTGAATCAACGCTTGACAGCTTTTATCAAACAGCGCTCAAGCATCCTACGGCGGTCGTTTGGGGCGGAGCCTTTAAGGGGTTCAACAGTGCGAGGTCGGCTTGGGGAACCAACCGCATCATGGACCAGCGATGCGGCCAGATCTGGATTCAGTCATTGACGGAAAGCAACAAATATTACAAGGACACGCCCCTGCCCTTCTTGCAGATTGCCACATGGAACGACTACAACGAGGGCACCGAGATCGAAGCTGGTATCGATAATTGCTATACAGTCAGCGCCCAAATCGCGGAGGAGAATCTGACCTGGGCACTCGACTCGTCCAATGCGAATGCCAGCCTGTCCACCGTATCGCGTATTGAGGTCTACGACTCCCGCAACGGGCGCGACTTGAACCTGTTGGCCAGCCTCCCGCCGGCAGTGACAGGTAGCTACCGCCTGGATGAGCTTCCCTCCGGCAAGCATCGAATCTACGTGCGGATGGTCGGGAAGAACAGCATACTCAACCGAATGTCTGCGCCTGTTCCCTTTTCGCGGTAAACGCAGACCGGCTGTCTTGCGGCGGCTCAATCCTGCGGCGCCGTGCTCGAAGAAGGCGTGCGCCTACCCATGAATGAAGTACAGCATCTGGGCCGGCCTGGCGGTCAATGGGACACGCGGCTTCCGGGTGTACGCAACAACGGAACGAGGCAAATCGAAGCAGTGTAAGGGGGATCTCTGTCTGCACAAAAGTTGTAGCGGGCGGCGTTGCAAATTCCGCGCCGGGCTAGAATCTCGAAATCCAATCGCCGATAGACTGCTCGTAACAACAAACCACCTGCTCCAAGTAGCGATTCTGAACCTCTTTGAAATCAGATAGGGTTCGGTGCAGGGGGAAATCGATATAAGGAGCAACACCATGTCGCTGAGCATTCTGAATAGCATTTCGTCCCTCAACGCGGAAAACGCGTTGTCTTCGACGCAGATGAACCTGCAGAAGGTTCTCACCCAATTGTCCACCGGTCTCAAAATCAACTCGGGATCGGATGACGCAGCCGGCCTGGCAATCGCCAACGGCCTGCAGGCCAACATTTCAGCCCTGAACCAGTCCAGCCAGAATGCGTCGAACGGTGTCGGACTCCTGCAGACTGCCGATGGCGCTCTCTCCCAGGTCACCACGTTGTTGAATCGCGCTGTAACGCTGGCCACCGAGGCCTCGACCGGTGGTTTGTCCACCAGCCAGGCAACCGCGGTGGACACGGAGTATCAGTCCATCCTTACCGAAATCGGCACCATCGGTAATACGACCAACTTCAACGGCACCGTGGTCTTCGGAACCACGGCAACTGTCTACACCAGCGATGGAACGACCTCGGGCAGCAACACCACGTCCACAACCATCGGCGCTTTGACCACGACGGCGTTGGCGTTGAACGCGACGGACCTGACCAGCACTACAGATGCACAGACCGCTCTGACCGCGATCAGCGCTGCCATCAACACGGTTGCAGCCAACCGCGGTGCGATCGGCGCCTCTGTCAACCAGTTGTCCGCCGCTTCGTCAGTCGAAAACACCGAAGTGACCAACCTGACCAGCGCGCAAAACGCCGTTCAGAATGCAGACATCGGGGCAACCGTTGCCAAGATGACGCAGTACAACGTGCTGCAACAGACCGGTATGGCGGCGCTGTCGCAGTCCAACCAGGCGCAGCAGGCCGTCCTGAAGCTGCTGCAGTAGTCTCCGCAAGCTGTCGCAATTGGGGGTGGCGTCTTTTGAGGCGTCACCCTATTTTTTGGGGTCATTGCCTGAAATCCCGCGGCCAATATGCCGATATCACGCTGCGGCTTGAAGTTAGAAGCCGGCGCGATTGGAAGACGCGCAGCCCTTAAGAGAGAAGGCATCTCAAATGAGTACAACCGGCATCGATTTAAGTTCGATTCTTGAAGCCGCATATGGCTCCTCTTCGGCGGGAATCAATGTGACAAGCGCCGTAAGCTCAGCGGTGACCGCGGCCCAGGCGCCGGAACAGGCATGGCAAAACCAGGAAAATACCTATCAGAGCCAAGTCAGCGCGCTCACGCAGATCCAGACCGATGCCACCAATCTCGATAACGATGTTCAAGTGCTCAACAGTTTGACAGGGCCTTTGGCGGCACGCTCGGTTGCCTCATCGAATTCAAGCATTCTGAGCGCGAGTGCGGCATCGGGGGCCACTGTCGGCAACCATGTCATCGTGGTGAACAGCCTCGCCGCGACAGCATCGTGGACCTCGAACACCTATGCGACCAGCTCCTCCACGGTGGCCGCCGGCAGCTTCACAATCACGAATGGCGCCGGCTCTTCCGCAACCATTACGACCGATGGCACCCAGACTCTTTCGGCGGTCGCCAGCCAAATCAACAGCAGCAACCTGGGGCTCACAGCGAACGTAGTGACAGATGCCAACGGCTCTCGGCTGGCCATCACGGCCAACTCTTCCGGTAGCGCGGCAAACTTCTCCGTAAGTTCCAACGGACTGGGATTTACCCAAACTGTCACGGGCGCCAATGCCTCCGTGACGATAGATGGATTGGCGATCTCGAGCGCCTCCAATACCTTGACGAACGCGGTCTCCGGCATGTCCATCAACCTTCTAAGCGCGGATCCAGGGGTTCAGGTGAGCCTCCAGGTTTCTCCCGATACCAGTCAGGCGTCGACCGCCATCAACCAGTTCGTCAGCGACTACAACACCTTGATTTCGGATCTCAGTACCCAGTTCACTTTTTCCGGCTCAAGCCAAGGTGTCTTGTCCACCGATTCTTCCGTACGCAACCTGCAAAGCACTGTGCTGAGCGCCCTCGGATACACGGCAACACCGGCTTCAGGCGCCACCACCACCACGATTTCAAACCTCTCCTCACTCGGAGTGACCGTTGACAACAACGGAAAGCTGAGCGTGGATTCCTCTTCGTTACAAAGCGCGCTACAAAACAACTTCAGCGACGTTCAGAACTTCTTCCAAGGATCCGCGCTCAACGGGTTTGCCAACTCCATGGACCGGGAGTTGACGAGCTTTGTGAGTCCGGACTCAGGCGCCTTTACCGTCGACCTCAAGAGCATGAATACGCAGATTACGGCCCTGCAAACAGATATCAGTGACTACGAGACGAACATCATCACTCCTCTTAGGACGAAACTGCAGTCAGAGTACGATCAGGCGGAGATTGCGTTACAAGAATTGCCAACGGAAACGAGCCAAATCAACTCCGAACTTGGCAACACCAGCTCGAAGAACTAAACGGGAGTAAGGATGACAGGGACGGACTTCGCTTATCGAAAAACAGCCGCCGAAGGGGCGAGCGGATTCGGGCTACTCGTTGCACTATACGACACCCTTGCCGGCGATCTGCGCAGGGCAGCAGAGGCCGAGCGCAGCAACAACGTGGAGAAACGCACTCGGGAAGTGAATCACGCGCTGCTGGTGATTGCGCATTTGGAAGACTGGCTGCAACACGGCAGCGATGGCGACCTCGCTAAGCAGTTGGCTGGATTCTACTCATCGATCCGACAAGCAGTTCTGGATGCCCAGGTCGCACGCTCCGCGCACAAGCTGGAAGAACAGATGGCTCGAGTGCTGGAGATTCGCAAACTTTGGCAGGACTCTGACTTCCACAAGGATCTGGACGGACCTGAAATCCTACCTCCCGCGAAGACCCCGAGCTACCTGCCTTCCTACGCGCCAGATTTCGAAAGAGTGCCCTCGACCTGGTCGGCTTGAACGGTTTTGCGCAAGAGTCCGGAGCATCCCGGTCAAAGCGCGCATTTTCCGGTTCGAAAACTCATCTTCGCAATACTCTTAACTGGTCAGTGCTAAGTTCTCTCTGTCTCATGCTGCTATCTCCGCGCCGCAATTATTGGATTGCGAGGCGTTGTTTGGCTCCGAGTAGCGGCGGAGAATAATTCTCAGCTTGTGCGGGAGGGCCGCA
>Ga0302320_10003781_pt1 | contig 34804 bp, 31 predicted proteins | sample Bog_T0_3_FD_202130 | JGI IMG/M metagenome (GOLD analysis project Ga0302320, IMG submission 202130) | Peat permafrost microbial communities from Stordalen Mire near Abisko, Sweden - Bog_T0_3 | ecosystem: Environmental > Terrestrial > Soil > Wetlands > Peat | place: Sweden: Abisko, Stordalen Mire...
AAATTTCCAATTTGCGATTTGTGATTTTCCGCCTCGGACTCGGCCCTGATTTTGGCCTCATTTCTTGCTTAACTCCCTTTATTTTCTGTAACTTCTCGGGTTTAAGCCGATAAGTGCCTTATTTTTCAATAACATCACGGGTTCGGTTGAAGCTGTGGAAAACTTGTCCTTTGTTTTCATCAACTTCTCGGCATATACCTTCATTTTGGGGCCCCCTTTTTTTTGCTGCATCTCCCCCGGACAATACAGATAACTCCTTTATTTTCAATGATCGAATTTTCTCGGAATTCTTCACATTGGCTCCACACTCTTGCTAAGCTGCTTTTTTTCATAAACTTCTCGGCTTTCAACGGGCATTCATCCAGTTTTGTGCAGGCGTGACCGGGATTGTGGGCGCTTGAGCAGGCTTGCAGGGCGGGATCCCGCCCGGTTTGGGACAAATCAGGCCGTGAATGAACCGCCAGGTTGCGTTCCTCCCAGGCTACAGCGGAGGGCTTGGGTGGCACACATTGCATGAGGCGGGAATTGGGAGAAATCAGGGAGGGAAACAGGCGCATGGAAATGGCGGCACCCCGCGTAAAGACCGCAAAAGTTTATCACGCTAAGCTACTCATGTCAAGATAAAAAGCCAGCAGTAGAGGCTACAAATTGTCGCACAGGGGGCGGCGGAAGGGGCAGGGGGGCGCAAGATCGAGGTCTGGGAATGCGGATGGATTCGGCGTCATGTTCCTTTCGGCCAGTGGCGCGACTCTTCCAGGGGCTCGCCCGTTTCCAGAAGGCTCTTGAGGCTGGAAAGGATCATGGGCCATCCGGTGGAAACCGCACGGATGAGCTTTGAGTCGGCGACGTCGATTTCCTGCGTCAGCGTGAGCTTGGCCGACGTCCCCACCTGTTCAAGTTCATAGGTGAGGCGGGAATAGCCCTCCTCCAGCATTTCGGCGTTCAGTTCATGCCGCCAGGTGAGGCTCAGCCGACGAGGCGGGTCCGCCTCAAGGACTACGCCTTGATCCACCATGCGGCCGTCAGGAGCGATAATTCTCCAGGATGAGCCGGGCTTCCAATCGCAATCCTGCCAGGTGTCACACCAATACTGGCGCGTGTAATCGGGCTGGGTGAGCGCCTGCCATAGTTTTTCCACCGTGGTGCGAATGTAGGTTACGGAGGCAAACTGAGAATGGTTCATGGGCATCTCCCTCAAGATGACTCCTGGGTTCGGCGGGGGCAGGCAGGGTATTCCGCTCTTAATTATTCACTGGAGATGGAGACGGAAACGCGGGGGCCGCGCCCAAGGAGGAGCTGAAGTTCCGCCGCGAGTTCCTGAGCTCGCGCCGGGGTCTGGCAAGCCAGGAGCGTTCGGAACGCCAGCAGTGTTTCCTTGGCAATCAGGTCAAAGTCGTGGAAGTGATAGTCCAGGCGCGTCCACACTTCATTGGAAGAATCGAAGGAGCGCTCACCTTCGCGACACGTCCGGCGAAACTCCTTGGTAAGGAGGGCGCTGGTGCGGTTAAGCAGCCGTAATTGTAACGCGAAGCGGCGCTTGGAGCTGAAGAGGATCTGGTCCAAAAACTCATAAAGCGCCACATTATCAATTACCGCGCGTGACTTAAAATGGCTCACTGCGACGCGGCGGACAATCACCACGCCGTTCGTGGCCGGCAAGAACCTGGCCAATACGTTTTGCAGACCCGCCACGAGGGCGGTGAGCCGTTCCCATTCCCCCATGGCGAGACGAACCACGTGCCAGGACATCTCGTGCCGCCCGGCTTCCCGCTCGCCAAACGCCTCATTCAGGGTGATTCCGAGGATGGTGGTCTGGGTTTCAATCTCCTGGGCCACCGGCTGATAGAGGGCATGAATATCCTGACGCATCGATCCCAGGACCCTTCCCTGGGCCTTTTCCGTGGCGCCCAGGCGCAAGATTCGGCGCAAGATAAGGGCCACGGCAGCGAGAATCAGACCGGCAATCAGCCACCGCATAATTTTGACTATAGGCAATTGCTCCTATAGTTTCAAGTCAGAACTTGAAACCGCTCTTGGGTTATGAAAGCGTTATGTACGACGTCCTGACGTATTCCGCCTGAATATATCTTCCGAATAGGACGAGAGTGCGGAGCGCAGTTTGGGATCAAGGAATGACCTGAGGCAGGAATTCCGCCGCCATTGGGCCATCAGGAAGCCGACAAATGTCATCAAGCGCGCCACTTGCCAGCGCTTAAAACGATGAGGTTCGGAAAAATTCCCGGTCCTGATGGAATGATTCTGTGGGTGGGCGGCCCGGAAATTCTTCCTAAAGGGAATGGAAATGACCGCCCTTCCTTCGCGGATGGCCACGATGGCATGATGGTCTCCGCCCCGGTCTGACGGTCCGCCGTTTTCTTGACACTATTTTCCGCTGCCACCTATAATGCCCGTTACACCGATTCGCAATAAATTCTATAGATTGTGGGTAATTCCTGTGCCCGAAAATGAACCTTCAGAACTGATCCAGCAGCGCGAGAAAAAGCTTCAGGCGATTGTTGACTTGGGATTTGAGGCTTACCCGCGCAAGTACGATGTGACGCACACGATTCCGCAGGTGGTGGCGGAAAACGCTCCGCTGTCAGCGGAAGAGCTGGCCGCGAAAAAGGTTTCCGTTCGCGTGGCGGGTCGCGTCATGACCATCCGTCCGCACGGCAAGGCGGGGTTTGCCCACCTGGCGGGAGGGGGGCAGCGCCTGCAAATCTATGTCCGCCTGGACGCCGTGGGCGAGCGCGACTTTGAGCTTTACAAGCTGCTCGACTTGGGAGATCTGATTGGAGTTGAGGGGTACGTCTTCCGCACGCGCACGGGCGAACTGACCATCCATGCGGAGCGCCTGCAATTTCTGGCCAAGGCAGTGCTGCCGCTGCCGGAAAAATGGCACGGCCTTACGGACGTGGAGATCCGCTATCGCCAGCGCTACCTGGACTTGATGGTGAATGAGGACGTGCGCACGGTCTTTGAGCGCCGGGGCAAACTGGTTCGGTCCATCCGCGATTTTCTTGAAGCTGAGGGTTACCTGGAAGTTGAGACCCCCATGATGCAGCCCTTGGCGGGCGGCGCCATGGCCCGGCCCTTCATTACCCATCACAACGCCCTCGACATTGACCTTTATTTAAGAATTGCTCCGGAGCTCTACCTGAAGCGATTGATCGTGGGCGGCCTCGATCGCGTTTTTGAGATCAACCGCAACTTCCGCAACGAAGGGATTTCAACGCACCACAACCCCGAATTCACCATGCTGGAGTTTTACCAGGCGTATGCGGATTACCACGACATGATTGCACTCACGGAGCGCCTGCTGCGGCGCACCGCTGAAGCCGTGTTGGGCAGCGTGGAGTTTGACTTTGGCGAGCATCACATCTCCTTTGCCAAGTTTGAGCAGTTATCCATGAAGAACGCCGTGCTGCGTTATTGGCCCGCGGAAGTGGAAGGGATAACCGAAGCCCAACTGGATGATGCGCATGCCATGGCGGAGCGGGTTCCCGCCCTCAATGCGTGGTTGCAGCAGCGGGGTGTGGCGCCAATCGCCGCCGATGCGGTTGAAAACAAGCGTTCGGGAGAACTCCTGGCGCTTTTCTTTGAGACGGTGGCCGAGGAGCACCTGATTCAGCCCACATTTATTGTGGACTACCCGCTGGAGGTTTCACCGCTCTCCAAGCAGAAGCAGGATAATCCCAACTTTGTTGAGCGCTTCGAGCTTTATATTGGGGGAATGGAAATCGCCAATGCCTTCAGTGAGCTGAATGATCCGGAGGAGCAGCGGAACCGCTTCCAATACCAGCAGAACCTGCGTGAAAAGGGTGATCTGACTGCACACGCTATTGATGAGGATTACATCCGCGCGCTGAGTTATGGCATGCCGCCCACCGGTGGTGAAGGCATCGGCATTGACCGCCTCACCATGCTGCTCACCAACTGCCGGTCGATTCGGGACGTCATCCTGTTCCCATTGCTGCGTCCGGAAAAGAACATCGGGGCGTGAGTGGGATCGGTGTAGGTGTGGTTCAAAACGGGCCAGCCAGATTTATGAATTCGCAGCGGCAGGTTCGGATAAAGATGCAAGAGCGGCGTCAAAGTCAGGATATAGATCGATGACGCGGTTCAGGCGTGTGATTTCGAACATCTGGGTTATCTTCCCAACCGGGCTGACGACTGCCATTTTGCCCCCCGCCCTAAAGATGATTCCGGCGCAGGTGGCGACCATGCCTAATCCCGCACTGTCAATGTAGGTCAAGCCAGTCAGGTCCAGAATCATCTTCCGTGAACCCTCTTCAATGCGCTGCTTCAAGTTGTACTCAAATTCCGCCAGCCGGTTTCCCAAGTTGAGCTGCCCGGTAAGAGTTGCCACAGTGATATCAGGATCCTGCTGCCGAAGCTCGTAATGGATGGACATGTGAAGAATTCTCTCCTGCCTGCTCCCCGCCTGATTCGACTAACGCGGAGCTTCTTTTGGATCGGGCACCCGGCCTGGGCCGGAACAAGGAACGCAAGACTTCTGTTCCAGGCGGTCTGCCCGAAGCCCAATTGGTAAAGATAATCTTTTGACGAGAAGATGCCCGAAGAACGAATCTTAGGGGCTGACTTCGGGACTGTCAATGAGGTTTTCCGCCGGGGCGCCTCCGCACCTTGTCCATTTCCACTTGGCGCACCGCGCTTGCTTGGTGATAATGTTGTCGCATATGAATTTTGAATTCTTTGTGGCGCTTCGCTACCTCAGGGCCAAGAGGCGGCAGGCGGCAATTTCGATCATCACCGTGATCTCCGTGCTGGGAGTCACGGCCGGCGTTGCCGCGCTGGTGATTTCACTCGCCATCAACAACGGGTTTCGCGAGGAACTTGAGAGCCGCCTGCTTGGAGCGACGGCCAACATCAACCTGGTGCGGACAGAGAGTGATGGGATTCGGAACTTTGACGAGGTTTCCCATCGCCTGGCTTCACGTCCGCATGTGGTGGCCACGGCGCCTTCGCTGTATGAAGAGGTTCTGATTTCCAGCCGCTCACGCGCGCAGGGAGTGGTGTTGAAGGGCGTTGAAGCCAGCCAGGAAGTGAAGGTGGGCACGATTCTGCGGCACCTGAGCGAGGGCTCGCTCGCTGGCTTGTCTGAGACCTTTCCCAACGCCGATCCCATCATCATCGGTAAGGAGTTGGCGACGAGCCTGGGCGTTTTCGTGGGTGACACGGTGCTGGTGACCAGTCCACAGGGATATATGACGCCCCTTGAGGTCGTGCCCAAGTTCCGCCACTTCCGCGTGGTGGGGGTTTTCGATTCGGGCTTCTTCGATTTTGACGCCACCTGGGCCTTCACCAACCTTGCTGCCGCCCAGCGCCTGTTTGATCTGGCCGATGTGGTTTCGGTGATTGAATTCAAGATTGATGACATTTACCGCGCCCCCGAAGTGGCGGAAGATATTCGAAGGGAAGCGGGGAAGGGCTTTGACACCACCACCTGGATTGAGCAAAACCACTCGCTGTTCAGCGCCCTACGGCTGGAACGCCTGGTTACCGTGCTGACGATTGGACTGATTGTGGTGGTGGCGGCGCTCAACATTTTCATTGCCCTGGTCATGATGGTGATGGAGAAGAACCGTGACATTGCGGTGTTGATGTCCATGGGTGCGCGGCAACGGCAGGTTTGGGCGGTGTTTACCCTGCACGGGATTGCCATCGGCGGCCTGGGCACTTTGCTGGGATTGATCATTGGATACGGGGTTTCATGGCTGGGTAATACCTACAAGTTGATTCCCCTGCAGGCGGATGTTTATGCGCTGTCGTCGGTGCCGTTTCACGCCCACCCGCAGGATGGCTTATGGATTGCGGCGGCGGCGCTCACCATCAGTTTTCTGGCAACCCTCTACCCATCGCTTGCGGCGGCCAGGCTGAATCCGGTGGAGATCCTGCGGTATGAATGAGACGCCAGCCCGAAACTCGAAACTGGAAATTCGAAAATCGAAGGTGAATGCCGAATTTCGATTTTCGAGTTTCGATCGCTGGAAAGCTGGTTAAGAGGAAAAGAAGTGACGATTGGAGAACCACTCCCGACCAGGCTGAATGGCCCGCAGACGCTTCTCCGTACTGACGGCCTGACGAAGTCCTTTCGTTCCGGCAGCGAAGAAGTTACCGTTCTCGACAATCTGAGCATGGAGGTGAGGGCGGGGGAGTTTGTGGCGCTGGTGGGCGAATCAGGTTCGGGCAAGACCACGCTATTGCATTTGTTGGCTGCGCTGGACACTCCGACAAAGGGTGAGGTATACTTTCTCGGACGACGCTTGAGTGAGTTTCGCGAAGACGATCGCGCTCTGTATCGCAATGAGAAGATAGGCTTTGTCTGGCAGATGCACCACCTTCTGCCGGAATTCAGCGCTCTTGAAAATGTTGTTATCCCGCAGCTAATTCGCGGGTGTGGCATGATTAAGGCCCGGGCGCGCGCCCGGGATTTGCTGGCTGAAGTTGGCCTTGAAAACGCATCGCAACGGCGTGTGGGCGAACTATCAGGCGGGGAGCAGCAGCGAGTATCCCTGGCACGGGCACTTGCCAATCAGCCTGCCATATTATTGGCTGATGAGCCCACTGGCAGTTTGGATCATCGTACGGCGGAGCGTGTGGTCGACTTGCTGGAAAAGCTGCACCGGGCGCATCAATTAACCTCGGTGCTGGCGACGCACAATCTGGACCTGGCCCGGCGCGCCAATCGGACCTTGCGTTTGGCGGATGGAAAGCTGACGGACTGGGTGGTTCCAATAGTTCCATGACCCCCGCACTTCCTGGGTTACGACTGGTAGCAGGGAAGGTGGGGCTCCACGAAGAACTGAGGAGCTATGTTCGAGCGGTACACAGAAAAAGCCCGGCGCGTTATCTTCTTTGCGCGCTATGAAGCCAGCCAGTTTGGCAGCCCCTTCATTGAGACGGAGCACCTGCTGCTTGGTCTCTTGCGTGAAGACAAGGCGCTGACCAATCGATTCCTGCGGTCGCACGCCTCGATTGAGTCCATCCGTAAACAGATCGAGGGCCGAACCCCCATTCGCGAAAAGGTTTCCACTTCGGTGGACTTGCCGCTGAGCCAGGAATGTAAGCGCGTGTTGGCTTACGCTGCCGAGGAAGCGGAGCGACTGGCGCACAAGCACATTGGCACGGAGCATCTGCTGCTCGGTCTGTTGCGCGAGGACAAATCATTCGCGGCGGAAATTCTGCATGAGCGGGGACTGCGCCTTTCCACTTTGCGGGAAGAACTAAGCCGTGTGCAGAACGATAAGGCTGCTGCCGCCCGCCCCAACAAGGAAACCTCTTTGCTGGGTGAATTCAGCCGCGACCTGACCCAGGCCGCGATGGAAAATCAGTTGGACCCGCTGGTGGGCCGCGATGCGGAATTGGAACGCGTTGTCCAGATTCTCTGCCGCCGCACCAAGAACAATCCAGTGTTGATCGGCGAGCCTGGCGTGGGAAAGACCGCCATTGTGGAAGGGTTGGCCCAGCGGATTGCCGACGGTGATGTACCGTCATTCCTGGCGGACAAGCGGATTCTGGCACTCGACCTGTCACTGATTGTCGCAGGCACCAAGTACCGGGGCCAGTTTGAAGAGCGGCTGAAGACCATCATGAAGGAGTTGATGGAGGCGCAGAACGCGATTATCTTTATCGACGAACTGCACACGCTGGTGGGCGCGGGTTCGGCGGAAGGGTCGCTTGATGCCGCGAACATCCTGAAGCCGGCACTCTCCCGTGGTGAGATTCAATGCATTGGCGCCACCACACCGGGGGAATACCGCAAGTCCATTGAAAAGGACCGATCTCTTGAGCGGCGTTTTCAGGCAGTAAAAGTTCCGCCGCCGTCGGAAGCCGAAGGCATCAAGATTCTTTTTGGCATCAAAGACAGGTACGAGAAGTTCCATGCCGTAACGTACACGGATGATGCCTTGAACGGCGCGGTTTACCACTCCAACCGGTATATTCCCGATCGCTTTCTGCCCGACAAGGCGGTTGACCTGATCGATGAAGCGGGCGCACGCGTAAAGCTGCGGCAAAGCTCATTGCCCGAGGAGATGATCGACGTACAGAAGCGCATTAAGTTTGTGGTGCACCGCATGGAAAATGCCATTGCCAACCACGAATTTGAGAAGGCGCGCTTTTACTCGGACGAAGAGCGCAAGGAGAGGGAAAACCTCCGCCTGCTGCGCGAAAAGTATAATATCGACGAAACCGCCATGGGCGTGGTGACACAGGACGACATTGAAGAAGTTGTGGCGCGCTGGACAGGCGTGCCGGTGACGTCCATAAAAGAAGAAGAAGGCGCCAAGCTGCTGCGTATTGAGGAAGAACTGCACAAGCGCATCATCAGCCAGGATCGTGCCATATCCGCCCTGGCACGTGCCATTCGCCGTTCTCGTGCGGGATTGAAGCAGCCGGGCCGTCCCGTGGGTTCATTCCTGTTTCTTGGGCCGACTGGAGTTGGCAAGACGGAAATGGCCCGCTCCCTCACCGCATTTTTGTTTGGCTCGGAACGCGCACTGGTTCGTTTTGACATGTCGGAATTCATGGAGAAGCACTCGGTTTCAAAGTTGATCGGGTCGCCTCCAGGCTATGTGGGTTACGAGGAGGGTGGGCAGCTTACCGAACGCGTGCGGCGGGCCCCCTATTCCGTAATCCTGCTGGACGAAATTGAGAAGGCGCATCCCGATGTCTTCAACATCCTCCTGCAGGTCTTTGAGGATGGCCAGTTGACGGATGGCCTTGGCAATACGGTGGACTTCAAAAACGCCATCATCATTATGACTTCGAACATCGGCGCGCGTTATCTTGAGCGCAGGTCGCACATGGGGTTCCAATCGGGTGCGGAAGGAACCACGGAGAAGAAGGCAGAAGAGTTGGTGATGAGCGAGGTCAAGCGGCTCTTCAACCCTGAATTCCTCAACCGCCTGGATGAGATTATCGTTTTCAACGCCCTTGCGGACGCGGACCTGATTCAGATCTTGGAATTGCTGGTTGGGCAGATGAACCAGAATCTTGCCCAGAAGAATATTTCACTGACCCTTTCACCCGATGCCGGCCGGTGGATATTGGAAAAGACCTGTGCAGACCGTTCATACGGGGCGCGGCCTTTGCGTCGCGCGCTGCAGAAGTATGTTGAAGATCCGTTGTCGGAGGCTTTGATCCAGGGTGAGATTCATCCTCCGGCAGTATTGGAAGTTATCGTCGAGAACGAGGCGCTCTACTATCGTTCCGTAAACGACAAGCTGGTCGGTGCCACACCGCTCTCCCACTAGTGTTGTTCCACGCAGATGAGGGATGCTTTCCGGCTCAGGATGTGCGGGGAATCAGAGCATTACTGCGCAGAGACGGAAGATGCATCGGGGCCTCAAAATGGAACAGCGCTGGGACGGGTCGCCACGGTTATCCTGGCCGCTAAGAGGACAATCCACACGCCTGCTCCTGGGAAGGTGTAATTTTCCGGAGGGGCGACAGACTTTCTTGTGCAAAAATAATTCCGGCCAACTCCGGGCGGAATCCGGGCATCGGATTGTCTTAAGTTTCTGCGTGTGCGAGGGGGGGAACGCTTTCTCTTGAAAAAGATGAAAATGTGTGTGCCAGGACTTCGAGGGAAGCGGTATCGGCTGGGAGCTCCCGCCCTGGCGCTGATTTTATGGTTGCCGGTGCTGGCTGCTGCGCAGAATCCACCGGCTGATCAAAAGACGCAGACTCCCCCGTCGCCAGCCACGGAAAAACAAGCCCCGCCTCCTGCTGCGCCCGAAGAAAAGAAAACTCCGGCAGCGAATCCGGGGCAACTTCAGCTGGAAACTCCCGAAGCTGTTCAGCCGGCTGCGCCCACGCCGCAGCCTCAAGAGACGCCAAAATTGGGTACCCCCACGGCGCCTGCCGCACCTGTGCAGGAAGAACACAAACCCACGATTGAATCCATCATCATTCGCGGCAATCGGCGCATTCCCGCAGGCACGTTGCGCGCCCGCATTTTTTCCCACTCCGGGGATGTCTATGATGAACTCGCCCTCGAACGTGATTTCATGGCCTTGTGGAATACCGGGTTCCTGGATGATGTGCGCCTGGAAGTTGCAGACGCCCCCGACGGCAATAAAATCATTACTTTTTATGTGCGGGAAAAGAAGCTGGTTCGGAGTATCGACTACAAGGGTTTAAGCAGCGTCGAGCAGTCCGATGTTCTGGATGCGTTCAAGAAAGAGAAGGTTGGGCTTTCGATTGAATCGCAGTACGATCCGGTTGTGATCAAGCATGCCGAGGTTGTATTGCAGTCACTGCTGGCTGCGCACGGTAAAATGTTCGCCACCGTCCGTCACCGCACCCGCAATATTCCGCCCAATTCCGTCGCCTTGACGTTCATCATTGTGGAGGGCCCCAAGGTCAAGCTGGGGGACATCAAGTTTTCCGGCAATACGGTTTTCTCCGATTTTCAACTCGTCCGGGCGATGAAATATTCGCGCCCCACCGGTGCGCCACCTTGGTTCTACTGGTTCCACAAGACCTACGATAAAGAGCGAATCGAAGCGGATTTGGAAAACATTCGCGATCTCTATCGCGATCACGGGTATTTCTACGCTTTGCCGAAAGATCCCGAAACCAAGATGGTGGATACGGGGAAGAAATTGCCCTTATTTTTCTGGAATATGGGGGCCGGCAAGAAAGTGGACATCAAAATAGGAATCGAAGAAGGCGCCCAATACCGTTTGGGATCCTTCCACATTCGCGGCAACAAGCTCTTTCCCCAGGATCGCCTGGCAACTGTTTTGGGAATGAAGCAAGGTGATCTTTTTGCGCTTTCGAAGGTCCGGAAGGCGATTGAAAATTACACCAAGCTTTATGGCAATTGGGGCTATATCAATTTCACCGCCTCCCCCGATATTGAGCCTGACAACAAGCGAAAAGTCATCAATCTGGCGTTGGATTTTGAAGAGGATGATCAGTTCCGGGTCCACCGAATTGAGTTCTCTGGCAACACCAAGACCCGCGACAAGGTCATCCGCAGGGAATTGTTGCTGGATGAGGGTGGCGTTTTCAGTTCCCAGATGTGGGAATTCAGCGTTTTGAAAATGAACCAACTGGGCTTTTTTGACGAAATCAAGAAAGAGGATTACGACATCAAGCAAAACGCCAAGGACAAGACGGTTGATGTCCTGGTAAAGGTCAAGGAAAAGGGCAAGAACTCAATCGGAATGTCAGGTGGCATCAGCGGACTTTCCGGCAACTTCATTGGCCTCAATTACGCCACGAATAACTTCCTGGGACTGGGCGCGACGCTGAGCGTGGGGCTTCAATTTGGAACATTCCAGAAGATGTACTCCTTCGGCTTCACCGAACCCTACCTCTTTGACAAACCGGTCACCGCGGGCTTTACGGTCTTCAAGAGCGACTATAACTACAACCAGATTCGCCAATTGGCAATTTACAGCGGTGTTAATCCCAACCTGCTGGCGCAGTCGCAATACGGCCAGTATTATGGTCAGAACTTCACTCAGAATTCCGACGGCTTCACGGCGTTCGCCTCTTATCCCCTGCGGCGTAGCTTTGCCCGCCTCGGCTTGACGTATAGTTTCTCCCGGAGCAGCTTGCAGGCCTTTAGCGCGGCGTCCGAGTCCTATTTCCAAGCCATCAATTTCAGTGGCTTGACGGGCCCCAACTCCCTCACCGGCATCATCACCAGCCAGATCATGCCGACTTATCTGTACAGCACGATCAATAGTTCCTGGACGCCCACCAAGGGCAAGTACCTGTACGGAGCAATCTCCTTTTCAGGCAGCGCCATCGGTGGAAATGTCAACACCATCCGGCCTGTGATTGAAGCCAAGTATTTCCGGCCGGTTCGCAACATTAAATCTGATCACCCCACGGCCATTGGGTTCCGCCTCCTCGCCTCAACGGTCATCGGTTACGGCGGACGCGTGGTTCCACCCTTCTCCCGCTTCTATATTGGTGGTGAAGAGGACATCCGTGGCTTTGACATCCGTACTATAAGCCCCATGGCCTTTTATCCCACGGTCGTTTCTGTTTGCAACCGTGACAACAACGGGCAGCCGATTACCGGAACCAACCAAAACGGTCAATCAACGGGTCAATGCGGTTCGTCCACCAGTTTCCCCATCAATTCCCCAATCTTTCCTGGTGGCGATACCGAGGTGGTTGGCAACTTTGAATACCGGGTCCCGATTGTGGGTTCGACGGTCAGCCTGGCGTACTTTGTTGATGCGGGCGTGAACATGATTTTGTGGCCCAATCAACTCAAGCTGGCTACGGGAGCCTTGAGTTCAATTGAGAGCAATTACACGTATTTTCCCATCCCGGCGGAGCTGAAGCCTGTGTCTGTCACCAATTTCCGCCCGCGCAGTTCAACGGGGCTTGATTTGCAGCTTCTGCTTCCAATCATCAACGCGCCGATTCACATCTTCTATGGTGTCAACTACCTGCGAGTGAACGATGAGATTACGCCGCCGCAGAATCTGCCGCCCGAATCTCTGTTCCCGAATGAGGCGACCTATCTCGACGCTTTGCGGAATTTCGTGACTTTCCGCCTCAAAGAGCGCTCCGGCCGCTTAGGGTTTACTGTACAGCGCACATTTTAGGATTGAGAAAATTGAGTTAGAATACTGGTTTGATCTGGAACGACTACTTTCGGAGGAGCACGAATGAAGACGCGCTTGACTAATCTGTTCTTATTCCTGGCCATCATGGCAGTCCCCATGGCTGCCCACGCACAGGGTAAGGTTGGAGTTCTCAATCTGAACGCATCGATTGGCAGCACTGCGGAAGGCCGGAAGGCGATTACGGACTTGGAAGCAAAGTTTGCCCCGCGCAAGCAGGAGTTGCAAAGATTGCAGCAGGAAATTCAGTCCATTCAAGACCAGCTCGGCAAACAGTCTGCCACTTTGAGCGACGAGGAGCAGCGCCGCTTATCGCGCGATCTGGAAGATAAGCAGCGGATCCTCAAGCGTTCGGCCGATGATGCGCAGAGTGATTACAACGCTGACTCAGAAGAGACCATCCGCAGGATTGGCCAGAAGATGGTCAAAATCATTGCTGATTACGCCCAGCAAAATGGTTTTGTCCTGGTCATCGATGATGCCCAGGTGCCCATTTACTATGCATCCAAAGAGATTGAAATCTCCGGCGAAATCGTGAAGCGCTACGACGCTGCGAACCCGCTTCCGGGTGCTGGGGCGTCAACTACTCCCGCTGTGCCGCAAAAGTAGGCGGACCTGCTGACTCCGGCGGCAATCAGATTGCCCTCCCGTTCCGGGAGGAGATAACTGCGAGTGGATAATTCCACCTGCGACCACCTTGAAGTTTGGCTTTTGAAATTCGACTCGATACTTTTGAAATTTGAAGGAGCTAGAATGAAGAACCGATTGATTGTACTTGCCGCATTGCTGGCCGTTGTGGGGGGCACTGTATCCCTCCGCGCCCAGAGTGCCGCGTCAGCCCAAAGTAAAATTGGCGTGATTAACATCCAGGCTGCCATCGCCAATACTGTCGAAGGCAAGAAAGTCATTGCAGACTTACAGCGAAAATATCAACCGCGCCAGGCGGAACTCCAACGCTTGCAGCAGGAAATCCAGGCAATTCAAGACCAGCTGTCGAAGCAGCAGACGACGTTGAGCGAAGAAGAGCAGGGACGCCTCAGCCGCGATGCGGAAGAGAAACAAAAGCTTCTGAAGCGCGATGCCGAGGATGCACAGAACGATTTCAACCATGATCGCGACGAGGCCATCAACAAGATCGGCCAAAAGATGGTAAAGGTCATTAGCGATTATGCTTCGCAAAATGGTTTCTCACTGATCCTCGATGATGCGCAGATTCCCATCTACTACGCCTCCAAGGAAATCGAAGTGACGGCGGAAATCATTAAGCGTTACGATGCCGTCAATCCCGTGGCAGATGCCGCGCCGGCTGCCAAGCCCGCGACCCATCCGACCACACCCAAGTAGCAATCCTCGCCACTTGGCAGTTCCTTCTGGATGAATCTCTATCCGGCCCCGTGGTTACACGGGGCCGGAGTGTTTTTTGCATACCTTTGCTCGCTTGGTCATCCCACCCGTGACGGCTTCGCCACTCTTTGCCGGCCAACGTCCTGGCCGTTCAGCCCTCCATCGCCAGCCTGGCGAAATGAGCGGGAACGAGCTTCATCCTGCCTTCCCGGGGCTAGGATTTTCCCAGGGGCTCAGCGTGAATGGTGATCTTTGAGATTTGCGGGAATGCCTGGCGAAATTTGAATTCCAGGATTTCGGTAATGTCGTGCACCTTGGCAATGGGAAGTTCGGGGTTGAGGGTGCAGTGCAACCGCACCACGATGTTGCCGCCCACCTGATGTGCTTCCACAGAGTGGCAATCCAATACTCCGGTGGTCTCCCTAGCCAGTTCTGTGAGCTTGTTTTCCACGGCCAGGTGGTCAAGGGGAGCTTCATTGCCGGTTTCAACGATGACCGGCAACGGTTCGAGGTGGACGTTAACTTCGTTCACTTCCGGCAGGTTTGCCTTGATGGCGCTCTCCAGTTGAGTGGACCGGTCATGTGCCTCCGCCAGGCGCAATTGGGGATCAACCTCCAGATCAAGGTGGACGTTCACCCGGCCGTTAACCTCGTAGGCACTCACCTCATGCACCAGGAAGTTACTGCGGTGTGCAACCGCGCGGATTTTCGCCACCAGGTCGGCGGAGGATGGTTCCTGCGGCGTGGTATGGATCACCACATCCGCAGTTGGAAAAAGGCGGTGAACCTCCCCCTCCACCACGTCAGCTACGGACTTGGCGTGCTCCAGCGAAATGTTGCTGGCCAGGGTGAGCCGCAAGTCCACGAACAACCTGCTGCCGCTTTCACGCGTCCGAATGCGGTCAAGGCTGAGCACTCCTGCCACCCGCTTCACGGCTTCGCCAATTAATGCGCTGGTTCCCGTCGGAGCCGCGTCCACCAATGCGTCAACGGTCTTCTTTCCCAGTTGCACCGAGATGTAAACAATAATTCCCGCCACCACCAGCGCCGCCACCGGGTCTGCAACACGCAGCCAGGGGATGTGGCTTTGCTCGGAAACGTACATCAGGACCAACCCGAGAATCACCACGGTTGAGCTGTAGACGTCGGTGGAAAAGTGCAGGGCGTCCGCCTCCAGGGCCTGGCTATTGTATTTGCGCGCCACGCGGAAGAGGGCGCGTGAGCGGAAGGTATCAATGGTGATGGAGATAAACATGACGCCGAAGGCCCAGAGCGACGCCTTGACGTGAACGTCGTGGAAGAAAAGGCGCCGCACGGCTTCCCAGACGATCCACGCGCAGGTGACGATCAGCAGGCCGGTTTCAATGAAGGCGGAGAGGTGCTCCACTTTGCCATGGCCAAAAGGATGCTCGGTGTCCGCCGGCTTGTCTGACAGCCGCACCGAAACGTAGGTGATGGCCGCCGCCACCAGGTCAAGGCCGGAGTGCATGGCCTCGGAGATGATCCCCAGGCTGCCCGTCCAGATTCCCACTGCCAGTTTCATCGTGGTTAGGAACACCGCCGCCCCGACGGAAGTCAGGGCAACAGCCTGCTTTTCCTCGCTGTAGTTATTCTGTGTGCCGGGGCTTGGGTTGGTGGACATGGCGAGTCCGGAATTATGCCTGGTCGGGCTGGGGAATGGGCCGGGCTTCGTGCCAGGGCTAGTCGTTGAGGTCATCCAGGGCAGCCTGTAGCTCCGACTGCGCATGCCGATTGCCTTGGCGGCCGGTGACTTCAAGGCCGGTGGTCAGGACCTTTCGTGCCTCTTCCAGCCGTCCTTGTTTGACCAAAAATGCTCCCGCCTGATAGTACGTGGGCGCATATTCGGCGTGCCGTTCCAGCAGATAGGAGAAGTGCGTCCAGGCTTCGGCGGGCTCAGTGCCAATCAGTTCCATGGCCAGCCCGTAACGCGCAAAAGTGTCATCAGGTTGCTGGCGCACCACATCCTCCAGGAACTTGCGCCGGCCATTGTCGGCTTGTCCTACCATTTGGTTGCCCTCATTTTCGGTTGAAATTCTGCCCTGTCCTGAATCCTCTTGGGGATCCACCGGTTTGAAATTCCGCTTTGCCGACGCTGCAACTGTTGATTCCGGTTGCAACGTCCGACCGGCTCGAATAGTATAGGCGGACGGACCGGGTTAGGCAAAACCTTTCGGGTGGACCGTGCTTGGCCGCATGCGGTGAAGGCAGAACGTTTGTGGCCGGGATCTGGAATGGGGCATGTGCCCAATGCTGCCCTGTACCTGAACTGTCCGCTGTTGTGTTTGGCCCGCTCTTCCTCTGCGTCCTACATTTCGCGGTGCATTGAGGCACTGCGGCTTGATGCTGGCAGATAAATGAACATGGCAAAGTTACCTGGCAAAACCGTTGCTGAATCGTCCGCCGAGACCGTCGAGGTCGTGTTACCCAACGACGCCAACCCCCTGGGTAACCTGCTGGGTGGCAAGGTAATGCACCTTATTGACATTGCCGGAGCCATTTCCGCCCAGCGCCACTCCCGCTCCCAGGTGGTGACCGTGGCCGTGGACAACCTCGATTTTCTTTACCCCATTAAAGTGGGGGAGCACGTCGTCCTTCGCGCCCATATGACCCGAGCTTTCCGAACCTCGATGGAAGTGGAAGTGCGCGTCTATCGTGAGGACTACCTGACCGGCGAACGGCAGCAGACCAGTTCAGCGTTTGTGACCTACGTCGCCCTCGATCCGCAAGGAAACCCCCACGAAGTTCCTCCCCTGATCGTGACCACCAGGGAAGAGAAACGGCGATTCCGTGAGGCCCTCGGCCGGCGCCGTCTGCGTCTGGCCCTCGCCGCCCAAGCCCATCGACGCTATTTTGAAAAAGCTTAGTGAGCGCACGCACCCCCGCAGTGGTTCGTAAACCCCTGCGTAGTTGAATTCGGAGGATTACTCATGAAGATTAAGCGCAACAAGACGTTCTCCGGCACCCCCTGGGAATCCAAGTTCGGATACGCGCGCGCCGTGCAGGTGGGCGACGTTGTTCACGTCTCCGGCACCACGGGCACCGATCCCTCTGGCAAAGTCCTGGCGCCCGGCGATATCTATGCCCAGACCGTGCAGACCATCCGCAATATTGAAAGCGCTTTGCAGCGTCTCGGTTTGGGTTTGGAGCAGGTCGTCCGCACCCGCATCTATGTTACTCAGATTGACCGTTGGGAGGAAGTCGCCAAGGCCCATGGGGAATTTTTCGGCCAGATTCACCCCGCCACCAGCCTGATTGGTGTTGCCCGTCTGATCGATCCGGAAATGCTGGTGGAGATTGAAGCTGAAGCCGTTGCCTAGGGCTGCGATCCATCCACCCAATTTTTCCTGATGCCACTTCGCGAAACGGGCGTTCCACTCTGCCCGCCCGTTCCGCGTGCCATCGGTGGCCCGGTGAATGCCGCCCGGTGAACCCCCATGTTATTGACCCATCCCTTCGCCGAAGATGCGGAACTGAAGCTGCTTCAGGCTCAGCATGCGGAGGACCTGTTCGAGTTGATTGAGCAGAACCGTGCCTTCCTGCGCCGCTGGCTGCCTGCGTGGGACGTCCAGAACTCCCTGGAGGACTGCCGCACGGTCATCAAGAACTCTTTGGACCGGGTGGCGGCCAATGGCGGATCGACGCTGGGAATCTGGTACCAGGGCCATTTGGCGGGGGTCATTGGCGCCGGCAATATTGATTGGGAAAACCGCTCCACCATGATTGGCTATTGGTTGGGTGAGGCCTACCAGGGCAAGGGGCTGATGACCGGCGCCTGCCGCGCCTTGGTTGATTATCTCTTCTTTGAACTTAACCTCCACCGCATTGAGATTCGCTGCGCCGTCGGCAATGAACGCAGTTGCGCCGTCCCCAAGCGCCTTGGCTTCTCCAAGGAAGGCGTGCTGCGCCAGGCCCAGGCGTTCGACCACCAATTCTTCGACCTTGAAGTCTACGGCCTGCTGGCGGAGGATTGGGACCGCGCTACAGAGTAACCCGGAGATACCCATCCATGCCCAGGAACCCTGATCCCTCCCGCCGAAGATTCCTTTCCAACACCGGCAAGATTGTCGTTGGGGAAGCCCTGCTATCCATTCCCGCGTCGCCTGCCGCGGGGACCCCCGCTGAAACGGCGACGAACCCCACAAAGCCCGTTGTCAAGTCGCGGCAGGAGATCACCGAATTCCATTTCGGCGCGAGCGTTTACCCTGAGCTGCAAACGCGCGACGAATGGAACGCCATGCTGGACCATTTCCAGCGGGCGCAGATGAATTGTGTGCGCGTTTCCGAGTCGTCCTGGGGAAACCTTGAGACGGCTTCCGGCCGTTACGACTTTACCTGGCTCCATCGCTTCCTTGACGACCTTGGGAAGCGCAAGATGCGCGCCATCCTGGGAACGGGCTCCTACGTCCCTCCGCAATGGCTGACCGCGGCAAGTCCGGAGATCCTGGTGCAGCTTCATCCCGGCGTCAAAGCCCATCCGATGGCGCGCCACGCTCCCTGCCTGAATCATCCTGTCTATCGCGTGGCCGTCCGCCAGTATGCCCTCGCGCTTGGCAAAGAGTTCAAGGATCACCCCACCGTGGTCGGCTGGCAGATGGGCAATGAAGAGGAAGGCAGCCTGGAGCGGTTGTGCTTCAACCCGGCGTGCGAGCGGGCATGGTGCGAGTGGTTGAAGAAGACCTACCACACCCCGGATGAATTTAACCGCCGCCTCAACCTGGTGAGCTGGGGCATGAAGGTTAATTCCCTCGACGCCGTGCCCCAACCCGGCGAAGGCGTGGAGGAGAGTGCCGCCACCATCGCCGCGCTCACCCTTGCCCACCGCCACTTCCGGCGCGACGTGCTGCTTGATTTCTTCGCGATGCAGGCCGCGGCGCTGCGGGAGGCGGGCGTCAACCAGTGGATTCTGACCGATTGGAACTCCGTCTGGCTCGCCGTGGCGGATGACCCCCAGGCTGCCCGCAGCATGGACATCGCCGGCTTGAATGATTATCAGCACCCCGGCACCAATGACGCCTTCTGGATGAATTTTACCTGGCAGCAGGACATGCACCGCTCGGCCTATGGAAGGACGCACTTCATCACCACGGAGAACCGCTTTGGCGTGATTGGCGGCACCTCGATTGAAGACCCTGCTCCCACGCGCGAACAGTTTCTGATGTGGGGGCTTGAAACCGCCGCCACGGGAACCTGTGGCCTCTTCTACTGGACCGGCAACCGCTGGAGGGGAGGGCATTGGCCGCACTGGGGCGGATTGCTGGACTGGTCAGGCCATCCCGAACCCGATTTTGAATGGGCCGTGGAACTGGGCGGGATCTTCGCAAAGTGGGGAAAGTACCTGATTGATAACCCGGTGAAGGCGACCGCTGCAATCCTGACTGACTTTGAGCAGCGGGCGGCCCTGGACGTCTATCCGCACGTGAAGGGAAGCAACACCGTGCTGCCGCAGAGTTTCGATGCGATGCACCGCCTGGGCATCGGCGTGGACAGCATAAACCTGGCAACCGCCGCCACGCCCGCGAACCTGAAAAAGTATTCGCTCGTGTTCATTCCCGCCGCCACGGCGCTCGACAACGCGCAAGTGACGGCCTCGCTGCTTGAATACGTGCAGGGCGGGGGAGTGGTGATTGTCACTCCGTTCACCTCCTATATGGACAAGGACGGCATCTTCCGCGGCGACGGTTTTGCCGCAAATTTGTGGGAACTGACTCGCTGCGTGGTCCGCACGGTGAGGTGGATGGGGGCAAACGGTTGGTCGAATGCGGCGGATTCGTTCTCATTGGGATCGTCTTCAACGGCGAGAGTTGATCCGAGCGTGGCGTGGCGCGACAAGGTAGTTGGCGACTATTCACGCGTGGGCTTGGAAGGATTCTGCGAATTTCTTGAAGTTGACGCCGCCGCGGAGACGATCGGCACATTCAAGAGCGCCCAGGTGATCTTGAATGGCCGCCCCGCGGTGACCGAGAGGACGCTGGGGCGCGGCGTGGTGGTGAAGCTCGGGTTCTGGCCGGAAGACGATGCCCTGCTTCGCCTGATTCATCAGCTCGTTCCCCACCCTGGAAGCATTCTGGCCGAACCCGCGCCCCCGGGCGTCATCGCCGTCCCTCATACGGATAACAGCCTGTTTGTGGTGAATACCACGGAAGGGGAAATGGCGGTGCACTTGGCGCGGCCTGCCGTCGATCACCTTTCAGGAGCAACCGTGGGCGCGAACGCCAAACTCCAGCCGTATCAGGTGTGGTGGTTGACGTGAGGTGGTAGAATCGGTGCCGGAATTGGATGTGGGATCGTGGAAACACAGCCTTCAGCAAAGAAACATGGTCGCTATGATTGTCCTGCCTGCGGCAAACGGATAAGAATCCATGTTCGGACGGGCTCGTTTTTTCTCCCGGCTACTCTCTGCCCAAACTGTGGAGTTTGCGTCTACATGAACCCAACTGAGTTCTATGCGCGGATGACCGCCGGTCCTCTTGGCTTGATCGTCAGCTTATTAATACTCTATAAATTAGATGATCCACAAAGGTGGTATTCGCACCCGTACCTGCTTACTGGGTTGGGGGCAGTCCTGTTGCCCAACTTGTTCAATCTGCTGCGGGTTTTCTCCAAGGACGCCTATTTCCGGTTAGAATCTCATGAATCGGAAAACGTGGCAGCAAGCAAGTAGGGGTGGTTCGCGAACCAGGCTTGTCCAAATTACGGCCCAGCTAATGCCCAATGACGTGCGGCTTCGGGGCATGGAAGGCTTGTAGCGGGTGTCCCCACCCGCGCTTTCGCCAAGGGGATGGGATTTCAGCGAAGGGCAGGCGCGGGTGGGGACACGCGCTACAAGCGTCCCATGTCGCCACCAGGTGCAAATGAATAAGGGGAAGGCCGACCCTGTCCGTGCGAAGAGGTGGCAGCGCCAGATGAGGTGAGAGGCTTTCTGTTAATTTGGACAGTCTTGGTTCGCGAACCGCCACTACCGTTCAACTCACTTTATGCCCATCAGTGCGGGAACCGGCAATAATTTTCTTGACATTATTCTAGCCTCTGGTGTAGTCTTGGGGGTTGGTGCTGTGTGTCGAGCGGGTCCGTGCCCAGGATTGCCCAGAGGCTAAAACGAATGGTCAGCCGAACGCGAAATACCCAAGACAATTTAACGGCTCCGGCGCTGTCCAGCCTCAATATTAGGGGCAATATGTCGCTTTGGGGGCGAGCCCAAAAACAAAAAATAAAAAAACACCGACCAAAGCCGGAATGTGTATGAAAACAAACAAAACAATGACATTTTGCCTACAAAAATGAACACATTTTTGCACATTTTGATGCGAATTGAGTGACATTTTAGGCAGAAATGACAGCAATTCACACGAATCACAGGCACTTTTGACACGAATTGCACGCAAATGAACGAAACGAACCGACTCACCCAGAACCCAGCCGCTGGAGTCCAAGACCAGCCCCCAACACCCAGCACCCAGTTCCCAGCTTTCGGGGGCTAGGGGCATTGGTTCCAGACCCAAATTCTGAGAGTTGGATTTGAAGATTTCAAGACGGTTGGAAGTGCAGTGGGTCGCGCAGGCTCTGCAGTTCGCGGTAGTAGTAGAGCGCCGTCGGCCTCTTGCCGTTAAAGCGCAGTTTGCGGAGAAACTCAATCTCTTCCGGCGTGGCATCCTGGCTTAGGGAAGCGCTCTTAAGGAAGTCGGTCAGACCCGGTTCTTCCTTGTGGCTGGCTTCAGGTTCCCGTTCCACGTACTCAAATTTCTTCGGGCGTCCCGGGGCCACGCGATGGTTCAGGATGATGTCCATGCCAAAAGTTTTAAGATCGATGTCCCACGCCTGAATCAACGGTTGCAGGAAGGCGATGCAGTTCTGAGGTGACAAGTGAAAGACATCTTCATCCAGAAACTCAAGAACCTTGACGCGAATCTGTTCGTAGCTTTGATGGCTGAGCCGGGCCACTTGCCGCAGCCATTTTTCATCGGCCAACTTCTCGCCGGCGATTCCCTTGGCCACCTCCAGAAGTTTCTGGGTTACCAGGCGCTCAATCTCACCGAAAGGCTGTTGCTCAAAAATCGCCGCCACCTGCTTCCTTTTTTCAGGTTGGCACTTGCTGAGGACGAGTTCGCGGACCTCTTTGAACAGCGGGGCGGGGGAGGCTGCCAGCTTCTTCTTGATGTCTTCCTGGCGCCGTAAATCCGCCATGCGAGCCAGTTCGCCTTTGGGGAACTTCAGCAGCGGTTCCAGCTTGTCATAAATATCCGTCCGGCCGGGAGCCGGTGGGGCCTTCCTTCCCGAGAGGAGCTGCGAGATGTAGGATTCGGTTACTTGCGCGGCAGCCGCCAGGTCGCGTTGTTCAAGGTCCAACTGTTCAAGCCGTTGCCGGAGGACGAGAGCCAGATCCATGGGATGTCTCCTGGATATAACCACTGGGAAAGATGCAATCCTTGAAAATGCCAGATTTGGATTGACAATACAAGCTAATTTACTTAAAATAGTTAAGAAGTTGAGTTCTCTCTCCCTCTTCTTCCAGGTCATCTGAACCGTTTCAGGTTATCTGTGCTGCTCCCCGCGGGCGCGGACCCTGGATGGCCCACCATCCGGTAGCGTGGCGGACAGCCAGAAGACAGCCGGATTGAGCCGGCGCAGGTTGCTGTGCTGCGAATTGCCTTGCTCGAGACGATCTAGAAAAGGGGCCCCAATGTTTACCCGCATCATGAAGTGGTTTTCCGTCGCTGCGTTGCTGCTGGGCTTGCTGCTGAGCGCGTCCCCCAGCTATCGCATTGTGCTTGAAATGGCGGTCTGCGTGGCTTCCATTGTGGTGCTTGTGCAGGCGATGCGCCTCCGGCGGTACATGTGGGGCATGGGATTTCTGGTGATCAGTGCGCTCTTCAACCCCGCCATGCCTGTCACGCTCAGCCATCGGCTTCTCTTGGGATTGGAATGGTTCAGCATCGGGGCATTTCTGATATCCCTGGCAGCACTCAAGAATATGCCGCTGCTCTCCATGTCTTCGATTGCCGACCGGACGCCGGGAAGCGAAGCGCGGTAAGAGGGCAGGCTGGCAGTTGAAATCCTGCCTGGAATCATGAGGGCAGACGGTGAAGACAATCGGCGCCGGCGCAATTCTGATCAGGGCATTAGCAGGAGCGCTCCGAGTTGACGAAAGCACGATGCACGGCAAGGAAGAATAGTGTGGCCAGGTTGGTCATGCCAGAGTTTTCCCGGGAGGGAACCATGTCAGCAAGAAACGGCCATAAAGCTAAATTCAGGCGCCAGCAAATGGCCAAGATTCTTCTGCGCAAGAATATGCGGGATCTGCGCAGGGTTCTGATGGCAAAGCCCTCGGAGTCCATTGTTGAAGTCGCGAAGTAAAACAGCTTCTCCTGCTGCACCTGACAGGTCAGCTCGGGGAGATGATGTTTAGGGCGACACGAAGATCATTCAAAGCCAATAGAGGCGTGGTGGAATGTATATCCAGTACAGGGGATTCAGTGTTGCCACGAATTCCCGAACTTACAATTTCCAAGTGCTTGATCCCAGCAGGGCGCAACGCGCCTTTACGGTAAAGATCCAGTCAGACACCAATCACTGGGCCTCTCTGAAATTGCAGGACGGCCCGGGTATCTGCTTTGAACGCCTGGAGCAGGAGCTGGCGCGGGAAACGCCCGCCGCCACGGCGGAGCTTGACCTGCAGATCAGCGAAGTCGACATCACAAGTTACATCAAGCGGCACTATCCCCCAGTGAAGACATACGGGCCGAAGACCTTGTCTGATGATTCTCCGGAAACGCTCCCGGCTGTTTCCGGCGGAAGCTTCACCCCGGTCGGTCGTGGGGTATCACCCTTTCGGATCGATACCGGAAAGAAAGACGAACAGGTCACTGCCATCCTTCTTTACCGGCCCGGTGATGCGCAGGAACTGTTGAAGCGGGCGCTGGAAAGTCATTCGATCCACGTTCATTGCCTCACTACCGTGCAGGAAGCGCTGCCCCTGCTTCGCGATGCGAACCCGCCCCACCTGGTGTTCACGGAGGATACTCTGCCGGATGGCACCTGGTCGGAGGTCGTCAAGCGGTCAATGATGGCGTCGAAGCCCGTCAAGGTGGTCGTGGTTTCGCGCGTCGTGGATGTCAGCCTCTACGTTGATGCCATGGATGGCGGCGCGTATGATTTTATTCTGCCTCCCCTCTCCGCCATCAAGCTTGATTACATCGTGAAGCGCGCCGTGGAGAAGGTCTTAAGTTTGCGCCGTGATTTGCCGGTTGCAGTTTAGGCCGGATTTTGCAGTACGGGAATTATTTGGATACTAAAGCCGGGCACGAGCCCGGTACGTGCCGCCACAAGGCGGCTATACGTTCAGGTTCCGTCCTCAATGGCGGCGCCACTTGCCCTAAAGGAGGTTTTTGTGAACACTATCGCGCAAGGAAAGTACGTTAAGCACGGCCAGTATGGACTGGGTGTGGTAACGGAGTCTGATGCTGAACGCACTTCTATTGATTTCCACCTGCATGGCGTGAAGAAGTTTGTTACCAAGCTGATGGTGGTTGAGATGTCCAACGAAGCGCCCCCGCCCAAACCCAGCGCCGCCAAGCGCCGCAAGAAGGCCGTTGTTGAGGCCGCAGCAGTCGCAGCCGTAGCCGTAGTACAGCCCTGACCGGCGACAATCCCATGTTTTTAAAGTCTCGCCCGCGTTCCCATTTTGGGAGTGCGGGCGGAGCTGCATCTGAACGCCAACCGGCGTTTTGAAAGTTGCGGCTTGAGTCTTGAATCTCCCGTTCTTCCTGCAAGATGCCTGGCCTTGTAACCGGCTCATTTCTCCTCAGGCATAGACGCATTCCTGACGAAATAGTGGTGACCCTGCCCTATGGTGCGGGTTGCGGCGCGGCCACGCACTGCGGGTTGGCAATTTCCACACGACGGTTCTTGGCGCGGCCCTCATCCGTGTTGTTATCGGCCACGGGCAGGGTCTTGCCGTATCCTTTCGCGCTCAGGCGGCTTGCTGCAGTGCCATGTTTGGCCAGCCAATCCATTACAGCCCGCGCCCGCGCTTCGGAAAGCGTCTGGTTGTAGGCATCGCCGCCGACGTTGTCAGTGTGGCCCTGCACTTCCAGCTTCAGCGTGGGATCTTTGGCCAGCAGATCCGCCACCTTTTGCAATACCGGTGTTGATACCGGCTGCAAGGTTGACTTGTTGAAATCAAACAGAACGCCGTAAAGCGCCACGTGGCACGACTGCTTCAACTGCGTCGCCAGGTTTACCGTTCCAAGATCCGCGACTTCGATCAAATAGCCATCAACGTCGTTACGGAGATTCGCCCAAATATTTCGTCCATTTTTCGTGTAGCGGGCTAGCAGCAATGCATCCGCGTCATTCGACTCGTTCAGAATTTCCCACCCCGCCTTCACCAGCGCGGGCTTGTAGACTGCCAAAAAGAGAGCATTCGAAATGGGCGGTCCGTAGCTGCGGCGAAGCGACCCGGAGGCGATCATCTCACGGTCGCCGCCTTTTGGTGTCACCCAAAACGGGTCGGGGTCTGGCGCGCCACCCCGGGAAGTTGAGCCGGGCATGGGCCCGAGATAAGGGAAGTCGCCTCTCTGTGGATCCATCTTCTCCGGCGCCAATGCCGGAGCCTTGAGGGTCAGGGTCACGGGAACCGGTGCGATTTCGATCATCTGCACCTCGACGCGAGTCCCGGTAATGTCCACCGTCGCCCAGGCCTCCACGCCGTTTCGCGCGTAATGCACAATCGCATCGAGACCTACGTCAGGCGTACCATCCTTCACCACGGTCCATCCATTATTCACAAACCCTGATTTGACGTAATTCCAACTGTCGGGGCCCTTTTTCGAATCGTCCATGTCACCCCACAGCCGCCAATGCTTTCCACTCTTTACTGGATGGTCTTCACCGCCCATTGGCGGATATTCCATCTCCTCGTAGGCCTTATAATCGAGGACCCAGTTGTCAGTAACCTTCATCAGGCTTGAAAGGAAGGCGGCCTCCACTGGTGGTTTCAGATTGTCGTCGGCAGACGCTGCCACGGTGGTCAACCCGATTGCGAGAAGGAGCAGAAGCCACGATAAAACACCAAAGGGCCTTCGATTCAGCTTGGACATTTAACTCCCCACATTCCTGTTGGACATCGCAACGCAACATCATTCTGCGTTGGCGCATCGCGCGACCGCGCCTCAGTATAGTTTCCAGATGACTTGTAATCAGTTCAACAGGCACTCTGCCCTGTGTCGGCTGAGTTTACCATAGGTCTGAGGGGGGACAGGCATCACGTTTACTGATTCCCTGCGCAACTGGCATCGCGGGCGGCGGACCTCCACGACTGATGCCAACGGCAAGGTCACAGCCTATCAGTACGACGATGCCGACCGGCTGTTGGCGGTGACGGATGCTGCGGGGAACCTGACCACCTATGGTCACGACACGGAAAACAACATGGTGGCCATCACCGACGCGGCGAACCATGAGACGCAGTTTGCCTACGACGCGATGGGAAGGGTTACGCAGGTAACATTTCCCTCCACGCTCAGTGAGAGTTATTCTTATGACGCCATGAACAATCTGCTCTCGCGACGGACCGCAAGGGGCAGTCGATCAACTATGGCTATGACTCGCTCTATCGCCTCGCCAGCAAGAGCTATCCGGATTCGACGGCGGTCAGCTACAACTACGACCCGGTGAGCCGCCTGACGCAGGTAACCGACCCCACGGGGACTTACAGCTTCACCTACGACAACCTGGGACGCCTGCTGGGCACGGGCACGCAGTGTTCGTTCCAAGTCTCAATTCCTAATTCTTAATTCCTAATTCTTAATTCGTAATTCTTAATTCGCAATTCGTAATTCCGCCCCTCACCCACCGCTTTGCGGGCCCCCCTCTCCCCGGCGGAGAGGGAATTGGTTTGTCGCGTGATGGATCGCGCCAGGATAATTGCGGCGATCCGCCGCAAATCGAAATGTTTTTCCTTCTCCGCGGGGGAGAACGTGGCGGAGGGACGACGCCGGATGAGGGGTCTCTTTCATGGACCCACACGACTGGGCCGGATGCGTTGACTTGAGCTTTTCAAAAGGTCCCTTCGGGAGATCGCAGACTTCAAGGAACCAAAGTCTGCGCCAGCCGCCAAACACGGTGAGCAGCCATGGTCAGATACAGATCGACAAGTCTCTTGGCGGAAACCGCCCATTCTTGCATTTGCTCCGGATTCTGAGGCGGTTTCAGTAAGTGTTGGAACATTAGAGTCCGATGCTCTTCTTCCGGAATAAATTCTTCATAGACCTTATGCAAAGTCGGTATGAAGGTCTCTCTAGCGCCATCCCAATCACCGAAATGCTTTAATGCCTGTTCCAAAGCGACATGGAACGCTTGAACAGTGTGTTGATCTAACGAAAAGAAGGCGTCGCCTTTCCCCAACATCGTAAGGCCAGTCAGATACGGGCCAAAAATAGGTTCAGCTTCTTCTTCCTTCATCTGCATGAACATCAACGCGCATTTCACGGCGTTGTCCAAATACTTTTCTTCGAGAACTGTCAGCTTGCTGCCTTTGGCGGGGTCTAACCATTGACGCTGAAGATCAAAGCCCCCGCTCGATTGAATTTTCATATTGGGGTTGTCTAAGTCTTCTACTTTTTCAAAATACTCCGCCGATGTTTGCGGACGCTCATGCCAGAAATATCCGGCGGTGCCTGCATTGAGCGCTGCGAGTATGAGCTTGCTCATGGCTTGTCCGGCAGGCTGCACTTCCGAGATTTTGAGCTGGTCGCCCAAAGTCAGTTCAAGAAGCATCTCCCCATTGTTTACGAAATGGAGCTTCGCAGTCGGTATGCCGTCGTTCCACGCACTAAGCACATTCGCGCGTATCGAATGCGATATACAGAAGACGCGCATCTTCACACGCCATCGTTTTTTGTGAGGTGCACCTTCCTCGACGACGCGGCTTAATTCAGCGGCGAGAAGCGCTTGTTCTTGCTGTTTGATTTTCTCAAATTCGTCTTTCGCCCAATGTATCCATGCGCGCGCGTCGCCCTTAAGTTCCGTATATTTTGCTATGAAAGGAGCGCTAAACAAGCGCCGTTGCATATCGGCATCGGCGATCACGTCCCAGAACCACTGCATTAATTCATTCGGAGCTTCTACATCCGGTGAATCTCGCGCCGAAACATACTGAAGATTTTGTTTGGCAACAGCTAGCAGCGACGTTACCTCTCCCAAGTTAACGGCATCTTTGGGCGCGGATACGCCTTCGGCGTCGGCATCAGTGCCAACATATAGCGCGGCGAGGCGTTGCTGATGCGCGCGCTTCGAAAATTCTCCAAGCTGCCGAAATTTCTCTGGATCGATTTCTCGGCTGGCGCCAAAGCCCGGTGACCAAAGACCCCACAATAGTTTGAAGGCGTGATCGTCCAGACGTTTATCGATCCAATTGACGTTCCGGTATCCAATGCTGACTTCTCGTGCTGTTAATAGCTCGGCTTTCGCGATTTCCTCTATCGCCAGCAAAACGAGATGAAAGGAGATGTTTGGGATTGGACGATCTCCTGAAAGAATGCGCTCGGCAGATTCAATCAGGTCTTTAGCGTGGTCGCAGCAAAGCAATCGCTGTTTAAGCAAGCGTTCGGATCGCGGCTTCTTAGGTTGGCCGTAATTCATGGTTCCATTCTGCGACTGACTTTTGAGACGCGCAAGCCCGAGTTTTCAGCGGGTCCGCGAAGTGTCGCAAATCTTACCCTTTGTGACCCAAAGCCCGCATGGATGAACGGAACCGCACGTACAGGCCCAAACGGTGGTTTAGTCAGCTGATATCACACGCCTAGGCACCGTATGCGGAACATACGCTTCCGTCATTGTGGCTTCGGCTGATGCGCCTCAAACCACTTCCGCGCTCGTTCCTGTTCCCGGGATAGATCGGCTGGCGTCAGGATTGACGCGTGTTCGTCTCGCAGCTTCGCAGCCTGTTCCATGCCCGATGCGTCCAGCTTGCCAGCAGCCGCCAGATAGAACCAAAAATAGGCTTCCGCGAAATCATGGGGCACACCCAGGCCCGCTCCGTATGCGGTGCCAAGCATAAGCTGTGCCTTGGCGTTGCCCTGTTCCGCCGCCTTGCGATACCAGAAAGCAGCCTGAGCGTAGTTCTGGGGCACACCCTCGCCGCCGTTGTACAAGCCGCCAAGAACGATCTGCGCGCGAACGTCGCCCTGCTCCGCCGCCTTGCGTTCCCAGAAGGCCGTTTCTGTGTAGTCCTGCGACACACCTTCGCCGAGGTAGTACAAACCCGCGAGGGCGGCTTGTGCCGTGGCATAACCCTGCTCCGCCGCCTTGCGATACCAGAAAGCAGCCTGAGCGTAGTCCTGGGGCACACGCTCGCCGCCGTGGTACGAATCCCCGAGGCGGGCTTGCGCCACGGCGTCGCCCAGGTCCGCCCCCTTGCGAAACCAAAGAACGGCTTGAGCGTCGTCCTGGGGCACCCCTCTACCCAGTGCATACATCAGGCCGAGGTCGCATTGCGCGTGCGCGTTGCCCAGGTCCGCCGCCTTGCGAAACCAAAGAACGGCCTGAGCGTCGTCCTCCGGTACTCCCTTACCCAGGGAGTACATTCGCCCCAGGCCGCATTGCGCCGCAGCGTCGCCACTGGCAGCTTGCTGCTTGAAGGCGGCGATGCTCTTTTCATCGAACGCGGGGGGTAACCTGCATTGCAGCTCCGAAAGCCGGACGGTTGCTTCCCAGCTTCGATTAACTTTTTGATCGGATGCTGGCGGTGCGCTCTGCTGTGCCCACGCGCCGGACGCTGTAATGAGTAGCGCCGAAACAATCAGCCAACGGCGGGATCGCAGGGTTATTTTGTGTCTTCGGTTTAGCTTCAGTGGGAAAGCCATAGCCGCCTCCCGGATGTGGTGTGGCGGATATCATACATCAACTCCCGTGCCTTCGCTTGATTGGCAGGCTGGCGCAGGGCAAGTGTAGCCCTGCGATTCTTAACATGATACCGAACATGTACATAGCAAAGCCCGATGACTAAGGGCCGCTGAAGGGCAGTGGCGAGTGATGAGCGAGGAGCAAAGAACTTTCCAGAGTGCGGGGGCGGGGATTTGGGGTTAGGGATTCGGAGTTCGTGGGCGGCACGTGCGGCAACAGTAATTTCAAAAGCAATCCAGAGGAGAAGGCCATGATGGACACATACAATCTTGCAGAATCTTCATCCGCAAGGATCATCGCCCGAGCCCGGCAAATCGTAGTGGCCGCCACGATACTCCTCGCTGTCACCCTGGCGGGGCCGCCGCGCCTTTGGGGTCAGCAGTGCAGCCAAAACCCGTCTTATGTGGGAGGATCGGTCACGATATCCCCCGGAACCCTGATTGGCGGAGGCGCGGACCATGTGACGCCGGCTGGCGTTGACTCCTGATTTTGGGAGTCTGCGCCAGCCGCGAATAATTCAGCGCTTTAAGCCGCCTCTAGTCCCCCGGGAGCCCCCCCGGCTTTGCCGTGGGATACTTACTGCCACGGGCGTCCCCCCGTGCTCGAGCATGGTCAGAATGGCCTATGGCACCACAAAGGGACGGTTCGAGAACAGCCCTAAGCAATCGCGCCGCCGCTTTTTACCGACCGCCCACTGCCAAATGCCGACTGCCCGCTGCCTGTTGCATACTGCTCATGGCCTTCCCCCCCCCTCGCAGTGCCCCCGACACTCCCCCCTATCGTTATCGGCAGAAGCGAGGCAAGGCAGGAGTAGGAGTGCGATCCCGCGCACTGGAAACGTGCCACGCGGTATCCCCAGATTTAGGCTCAACTTTTCACCGCGAACTGCCGATAGATTGTAAGGAGAAGTGTGCCCCGCAGGAAATTGAAGCGGCCCCCCTGTAGTGGGCAATCGGCAGAATTGATGGCGAACGTGAACATTAGTTTTTTGCCACAGTAGTGTTTTGCCACCGTGGAGGCAGCGGGCCTGTGCAAAGTTCGCGTCCCTGCAGCAGATTCAATTGCGCGAGGTGGCCATGCAAGGGCACAGGCAGGAGTGCCTGTGTAACGCGGGCCGCAGCGGTTCGTGAACCAACCCGGCCTACGTGCTACTTTCTCGCCACAAAGAGGCCAGGACGCGTCAAATCAACAGATCTTAAAAGGTGGTCATACGGTGTAGCGCCGGAAAGGGAATTACCAGGAGCGCTTGCGGGCGGGGCGGCGGGACTCACGGTAGACGTCGAGTTCCTGGTCAGAAAGGGTCGTGCGACGAGGCAGTGGGTTGGCCTCAGTTTCTGAATCCAGGGCCTTCTGCAATTTCTGGTAGCAAAGGGCAGCGGCGTCTTGAAAGGGCAGTTGTTTCTCGGCAAAGGCGCGATTGGAAATGGTGAAAATGAATTCCCGGTCTTCGGCCTGTTTATTTATGACTTTGTAGGTGTAATCCCGACCGTGCGCCTTGAGCTGAAATCCGACATATTGGATTTGCATTACGATTGACTCCCGGCGTTGAGGGTGGCCGCCCGCGCCGTTGCAGCAGTGCAAGACGCGGGCGGTGCACTAATTGTAGGATTGTGCTTAAAGCTTTTTGACGCTTTCAGCTTGCAGGCCTTTGGGGCCCTTGGTGACGGCAAACTCCACCGCTTCGCCCTCGTTGAGCGACCGGTATCCTTCGGCTTGGATGGCAGAGTGATGGACGAAGACATCATCTCCGGAAGCGCGCTGGATAAATCCATAGCCCTTCGAATTGTTGAACCACTTCACTACACCTTGTTCTCTATCCATATTGATTCAGTGTTCCTTTTTTTGATTGTTGAAATTTAACCTGGTCCGCTCCCGCAACCGCTCCCCCCAAAACACAAAAAGCCGCAAAATCACTGGTTTTGCGGCCTTCGTCGAACATGGTGTTCGGTCACAAAAACTGATCAAGCGTTTTGATTATACACACTTGCAAGATCCAATACAACGAATAATTATTGACTTTTTCGCCGGTTTTTACTTCTGGCCTGGCGCTCTTTACTGTGGATCGAATCCCGGTTGCCCGCGGATCGAATTTAGGCTCCCACCGTGCTCGGGAAACTGCTGACTACGCCTTATCACTCATGGGTGAGATCCTGCCTGACCATACGCCGGCCCGATGCCACGATACCCAGAGGCTTGAATGAGGCGCAGAACCTTTAAGCGAGGCCAATTCCTATGAACGATGCCGATATCACAGACCGCGACTGCGCCTTGGCCCAACTCTGTGTGGAATGCCCCGTCTGCACCCGCGCGCGGCGGAATCAGGCGGGCGTGGCCTTCTGGTTCGTCAAGCAAGTGGAGGGTAACGTCTGCCCCTTTTGCCAAGCCTATGAGAAGGTTTACGGCCGGAAGTCGCATGAACCTGTCGATCTCAAAAAGGGAGCGGCCTGAGGCGGTGAGGTTCGGGCTTAATGTCCTTTGAGGATCTCGTTAACTCGGGGAAAGAGTGCGGCCGCCTGCTGAGCCTGCGCGTCGGACTTTGTGGCCAACTCTTCCGACCGCTCCAGCCCATCCACCAGGCTGGTTAGCTCCACCTTCATCTTCAACTTCAAAATGTCCTGATCTTTTGACCAGAACTCATCGGGGACGCGCACGCCATTGCGAAGCAGAGTGTCCCTAAAGTCATCAAGCATTTCCTTCGTAATCTGGATATCTTCGGCTTTTCCACTATGGGTGGTTAGAAAAGACTCCGCATAGCTGGTCAAATATCCGCGCTGGGTGATGAACTCAAACCATGGGTCATCGGTGTGGCCGGCAATCGCCACGTCAGGAGTCACGCCGCCACCGATGGTTACCGGGCGGCCACTATCGGTTTGAAACTTGGGCCCGTGCATACCTGCGGAATCCTTGCCGGTGGAACCCGCTGTTGGTGTTACAGGTGCTTCAGCCGAAGGCGAAAGAGACGCAAAGGTGAGCGCTGTTCCTGGCAGAGGCCGCTGAATCGAGCGTCCACTGGGGGTGAAGTACTGGCCGGCGGTAATGGCGAGGCCCGTTCCTTCGCTGAGTTCCTGCACCGACTGAACCACGCCCTTGCCATAGGTCGGAACACCGGCAATCACCGCCCGGTCGTGCTCCTGAAGTGCGGCAGCCAGAACCTCCGCGGCGCTCGCCGTGTCGCCATTCACCAGCACCACAATGGGCAGGTCATAGTGTTTGGGCATCTGAGGCACATGGAACACCTGCTCCGGCATTTTGCGGCCGCGCGTGGTCAGCACAATTTGGCCCTTCTTGAGGAAAAGGCTTGCCACCGCCGTGGCGGAATCCACAAGGCCACCGTGATCGTCCCGTAGGTCGAGGAACAATCCCTTCAAGTGTGGCGCGTCCATGCCGTCCAGCGCCGTCACCACCTCCTCCGGAGTCTTGCCTTCAAAGCTGGCGATGTGCACATAGGCAATGCCGGGCGCCCAGAGGAAAGTCTTATCAACCGAGGGCAGCGCCACTTCCGCCGGGCGCAGGCTGATATCCTCAGGAATCAGCCTGCCGGGGTGAATGACTCCCAACTTGGCGGGGCGCGATCGCGAACTCTTCAGCAGGTCGATGAGCGACTGGAAATCCAGCCGCGCCAGCCGCTGACCATTGACCGAAACAACTTCATCGCCGGGCGCAAGGCCGGCTCGAAATGAAGGCGAACCTTGCGTGATCTGCAGGATCAGGACTTTGCCCACAGACACATAGAGGATCGAACCAAAGCCGATCGATTCCCCCCGCGCCTGCTGCTTCATCGTGTCAAACTGGTCGCGGTCCAAAAAGGCGCAGAAGGGGTCTAGGGATGACAACATGCCGCGAATACCGCCGTCGAAAATGGCATGGTCCGCATCCACCGGATCCATGTAATCGCGCTCAATGGCGCTATAAATGGCCGTGAACTTCAAGGCCTGCGCGGCAACATCGTCAGGCGGGGCGGGAGAAGTCTGGGAATATAACCCGGGAACAATGGAGAAGAGCAGGGCAGCGAAGAGTACCGCACGATAGATCAGGGCCAGAGCTTTCAAAGCGTCAGAAAATCCTCCACCTCCAGTATAACCCAGAAGGGAATTGAGTCATCGGGCGATCGGATTACCGATTGGCATGGTCAATGCCCAACTTTGATGTTCGATTGCTGACCGATTTTGCCATGGTCATTTTGCCTGTGCCCTACCGTTGGCGGGAGCCCGCTGGATGGTTTGTAACATTGCCCTCCTGGCATGCTCGGGCTAGGATCTGCCTTTTTGTTCTGCGGTTTGACGAAATGGGACAAGTTGTCCAAGACCCGATAATGGCGTGGTAAGTGCTGTATTTCCCTCCGGACTTATATCTCTGCGCAAAATTCCTCCCCGGGTGGTGGACAGAGGTCTGAAATCAGAAGGAGTTTGAACTCATGGAGAAGGAAAAGGAAGTATCGCGCCGCGACTTTTTGAAGACGGCGAGTGTGGTGGGGGCGGCCTCGTCGCTTGGGACGATGGTTGCTCCGCACATCATGACGGCGCAGAGCGTGGGGAATCCCACGCGCTATGGATTCATTGGGACGGGCACGGAGGGCTGCACGCTGCTCAAGTTCCTCGCGACGATTCCCGAGGGGCGGTGCATCGCCACGTGCGACATCTATCCGCCCAATCTGAAGAAGGGCGTGGAGACGATCGGTTCCAATCCTGAGACGTACACCGAGTACCGCAAAATGCTTGAGCGGAAGGATATGGAAGCGGTCTTTATCGCCACGCCCTTGAACCTGCACACGCAGATGGTGGTGGACGCGCTCGATGCCGGCAAGCACGTCTTTGTGGAGAAGACGATGTACTTCAAGGAAGAAGAAGCGGACCTGATCGAGAAGACGATGGCCGAGCATCCCAAGCAGGTGCTGCAGGTGGGATTGCAGCGGCGGTCAA
>Ga0302320_10003782_pt1 | contig 34803 bp, 31 predicted proteins | sample Bog_T0_3_FD_202130 | JGI IMG/M metagenome (GOLD analysis project Ga0302320, IMG submission 202130) | Peat permafrost microbial communities from Stordalen Mire near Abisko, Sweden - Bog_T0_3 | ecosystem: Environmental > Terrestrial > Soil > Wetlands > Peat | place: Sweden: Abisko, Stordalen Mire...
GACGAACCTCTTGTGTTCCAGTTGTCCTGCCAAGGGCATGGCTGGGTAGCGAAGTTCGGTTGTGATAACCGCTGAATGCATATAAGCGGGAAGCACGCTCCAAGATGAGATCTCCCTGAAGGGCCCAAGAAGACCACTTGGTTGATAGGCTGGGTGTGAAAGCGCAGTAATGCGTGAAGCTTACCAGTACTAATCGCCCGTTCGGCTTGTCCATAGAATTAACTCCGCGCAGTACAAACGCGGACGTTCTTCTTACAAGCCTTGTAACTCCAATCAATTTCGTTGTAAAAAGCTTTGTATCAGCAAAAGTTTTGGCGCCAGATTGCATTCGCGTTCCTGCTTCGGCCCGGGAGAAACCATCCGGAACAAAGGCAGACGCCGCGAGAGGCTGCGGGCAACCACCCGCCAAGCGCCATCAGGTTTGCCGGTGACCATACTGCGAGGGATCACCCGTTCCCATCCCGAACACGGAAGTTAAGCCTCGCTGGGCCGATGGTACTGCACGGGTAACTGTGTGGGAGAGTAGGTGATCGCCGGCATTATTCTTGAAGCAAAAAAGCCATGCCCTCGCGGCATGGCTTTTTTGCGCTTGAGCGAAAGAATCCGCACTTCGCGATTTACGCTTGTACCCTCGCTGTGCAATCATTATTCCGTCTTCAAATTCACATCCGGTTGGTAATCGCATGAGCATTCGTCTGTCTGATGGAACTGAAATTCCTATTGAGATGCACAAGATCCGCGTTGTGCAAAAAGTTAGATTGGCCCCGGCCCGCGAGCGGCTCCATGCCATGGAGGAAGCTGGCTACAACACATTTCTTCTGCGCACCCGCGACATCTTCATGGATATGCTGACCGACTGTGGCACCAACGCCATGAGCGACAATCAGCAGTCTGCCATGCTGCTGGCCGACGACGCCTATGCAGGCTCGGATAGTTTTTACAAGCTGGAGGACTCGGTCAAGGAGATCTTCGGCTACCAGTACCTGCTGCCGGCTCACCAGGGCCGCGCCTGTGAGCACCTGCTGGCCAAGACCTTCATCACGCCCGGCACCTTCATCCCGATGAACTATCACTTCACCACGACCAAGGCGCACTTCAATCTGATGGGTGCAACAGTCCTGGAGCTCTTCGGGCCAGAAGCTCTCAAGACCGAGAGCAGCTATCCCTTCAAGGGCAACATGGACCTGGGCCGCTTGAAGGCCGCCATCGACGAGCATGGCGTCGCCAAGATTCCCTTCGTGCGCATGGAGGCGACCACCAACCTGATCGGCGGACAGCCCTTCTCGATGGCCAACCTGCGAGAGATCAAGGCGATGATCGAGCCGCTGAAGATTCCTCTGGTGCTCGATGCCAGTCTGATCTCGGAGAACGCCTACTTTATCCGCCAGCGCGAGGCTGGATATGCGAATAAGTCCATCAAGGAGATCGTGCTCGAGATGATGAGCATCGCCGATCTCTGTTATCTCTCCGGCCGCAAGAGCTGCATGGTGCGCGGCGGCCTGATTGCCACCAACCGCAAGGACCTCCATGAAGCGATTCGTCCCTGGCTGCCGGTCTACGAGGGCTTCTACACCTACGGCGGAATGTCCTCCAAGGAAATCGAAGCAATGGCCGTCGGTATGCGCGAGATGACCGAGTTGGAGATCGCCGGCTCATCGGCCGACGCCATCAAATTCTTTATCGATCGTTTGCTCGAAAAGAAGGTTCCGGTCGTCACGCCCGCCGGCGGCCTGGCGGCCCATCTTGACGCCATGCGCTTTATCCCGCATGTTCCGCAGACTGAATATCCGGCGGGCGCGCTGGCCGCTGCGGCCTTCATCGTCTCCGGCATCCGCGGCATGGAGCGCGGAACCATCTCGATGGATCGCGACGAAAAGGGCAACGACGTGCCTTCCGATATTGAGCTTCTGCGCCTGGCCGTTCCCCGGCGCGTCTTCACCATGTCTCACATGCTCTACGCCACCGACCGGCTCAAGTGGCTTCTCGATCACCGCGAACTGATCGGCGGCCTCGAGTTCTACGAGGAGCCGCCTATCCTCCGCTTCTTCGGCGGCAAGTTGAAGCCCAAAAACAATTGGGGCGCCAAGCTGGCCGCAGCCTTCGAAAAAGACTTCGGTTCCGACTGCTGATCGCTGTCATTCATCGCTAGCGCAAAAAAAGCCATGCCCTCGCGGCATGGCTTTTGCGTGGTAAGCGTCTAGTCGCCACACCAGGCTTTGTTGAAAGCTCTGTTCTTCACAGAACCTATTGCAAGCGCTGAATCCTTGGTTGAGTTGGATGCCGTTCTCTATTGCAAGAAGTTCGACCTTTTGCTCAATTGCAATGAGCGCCGGAATTTTATTGACAATCTGCGCCGGAAAGCCCACCTGTATGGAGTGCAAACAGTCGAAGCATTCCAGATAGAACCGCGCTGCCGAGATTTCAGCGACAATCGTCTTCTCGCCATGGCGCTGGCCTCCGAACCCGATGCGCTGGTCAGCAGCGATGAAGATTTGCTGACCCTTCATCCGTGGCGCGGAATCCCGATCATCACGCCGGCAGAATTTCTGGCGCGCTTCCCCCAGCCTGCCGCCGAATGACGTTCCCATTCCCTATTCCCTGTCGTCACGCCTCTTCGGCCTGCGGCGGCTTCTTTACGCTCGAGGCGCGCTCGTTCAGCCGGACCGGATAATAGGCGTTGCGCGTGTACTGGCGGGCCATGCGGTTGGTGGTGAAGTAGGAGCCGTTGAAGGCCAGTGTATTGCGCATCAGATGCGCCCACTTCTCCGGCGCATCCAGGAAGAGCGGCACCACGGCATTTTCCAGTTTTGTATAGAGCGATCCGGCCTCGGCCTCGTCGTCCGCGCCGTCCTCGATCGCCCAACCGGTGAAGCCCTCGATGCAGCCCTCAATCCACCAGCCGTCCAGAATCGACAGGCTGGGCACGCCGTTCAGCGCTGCCTTCATGCCGCTGGTGCCCGAGGCCTCGTACGGCCGGCGCGGTGTATTCACCCAGACATCGACGCCGGCGGTCATCAGCGCGCCCAGCTTCCAGTCGTAGTTCTCCAGATAGACGATGTGCAGTTTTTCACTCGACAGCCGTGCGGCATCGGCGACGACCTGCTGGATCAGCGCCTTGCCGGGATCGTCCTGCGGGTGCGCCTTGCCGGCGTAGAGAATCTGCAATCCGCCGGCCTTGGTGGCAATATCGGCCAGCCGCTTGGGATCGGTAAATAATAAGGTGGCACGCTTATAGGTGGCGGCCCTCCGGGCAAAGCCCAGCGTGAGCACCTTGGGGTTGAGCACCAGGCCAGTGCGCTCGGCCACCTCCACCAGCAGCGCGGCCTTGTTGTGCGCGTGCGCGGCCAGAATCTCACTCTCCGGCAGGTCGATCGAGTTGCGCAGATAAAGCGTGTCGCGTCGCCACGAGGGGATGCGCAGATCGAGCAGCGTCTGCACGGGCTCGGAGACCCAGGTGGGCGCGTGCACGCCGTTGGTGATCGAGTCGATGGTAAACTCCGGGAACATGGCCTGCGAGACCTTGGCGTGCTGCATGGCCACGCCGTTGGCGTAGCGTGAGAAGCGCAGCGCCAGCAGCGTCATGTTCAGCATTCCATCGCGAAAGCAGCCCAGCTTCTCCAGGCGCGCCGTGCGATCGCCGCCCAGAATGCGGTTGGCCTGCTCGGTGGAGAAGCGGTCGTGGCCGGCCGGAACCGGCGTATGCGTGGTGAAGACGCACCTGCGCCGCACCTGCTCCATATCGGCTTCAGTGGCCGCGCCCAGCGGGCCACCGCCCAACTGGCGCTCCAGCAGCCCCAGAGTCAGCAGCGCCGCGTGGCCCTCGTTCAAGTGGTAGACGTTTACGCGGTGGCCGAGCGCGTGAACCATGCGCACGCCGCCCATGCCCAGCACGATCTCCTGTTGCAAGCGGTAGTTGGTGTCGCCGCCGTACAGGTGATCGGTCAGCCCGCGATCCCAGCCCGAGTTGCCCTCCAGATCGGTGTCCAGCAGATAGATCGGCACGATGTGGCCGTAGCGGCCCACCAGCTCATAGCGCCAACAGCGCACCGTCACCACGCGATCCTCGATCGAGACGGTGACGCGCGCCTTCTCCTCGACGCAGAAATCCTCCGGATTCCAGGGCTGAATATCCTCGGTCTGCTTGCCGGTGGCATCCAGATGCTGCTGGAAGTAGCCCTTGCGATGGACGAGCGAGAAGGCGACCAGGGGAACTCCCAGATCGGCCATCGAGCGCAGCGTGTCGCCGGCCAGAACCCCCAGGCCGCCCGAGTAGGTCGGCATCAAGGGATGGATGGCAATCTCCATCGAGAAATAGGCCACCAGACCCGACATGGGAAAGGTCTCGTACGAAAAGGGCTTGGATGAGGTCGGCTGCATAGAGTTCTTGCCTCCGCGCGCTTTCCGGATGCAAAGCGTGCTATCGAAAAGAGAATCTTGGACGGTTCACCGGGCAGTGACGATCTCGCCCGACTGATAACGGGAGAATCTTTCTCCAATTTTAGCAAGAAATTTGTTAGCAGGCTAAGCGGCGGCGGGCTTTTGGCTGGCGAAGGGTCCATTCCGGGCGCAAAAAAGGTCAGGGCCGATTCCGCTTCAGAGGAATCGGCCCTGCTTCTTTACGGCCTGATACTTAATCGCCGACGTGCAGGCAATAGATCTTCCAGTTGCTTCCCTCGACGGCTGGCCTGGGCGCCAGCATCCCAAACTCGCCCGCTCCTACGCTCGAGCCAAGCGTGATGGCGTAGACGCGCGGGGCAATCTTCTCCGAGGTAATCATTACCGCGGATTTGTCGATCTCGTTGTTGGCCACCAGGCTGGCGGCGATGGGGAACTCGCGGTCGTTGGCTTTCACCTGCAAGCGCATCAGCCGGTAATCGCCGATGGAGCCGCCCTCGGGAATGTAAACGGCGAGGGTGACGGGCAGCGTGGCGCTGGTGGCGGCCTTCACGCCCAGGATATGCCCCTTCGTGATGCCCAGCTTGTTGTCCCCCAGCGAGACCCAGGATTTGGAGACGGCGATCTCCGGCGGAATCGGCTTCCATGCGCCGCTCTTGTCCTTGTAATAGACGCCCACCACGTCAATGCCCTCTGGGAGTGAAGGCTCGGTAGGCGCGGCGGCAGCGGGCGCAGGCGCAGGCGCGGCAGGCGGCGTTACAACTGGCGCTGGTGCTGGTGCCGGAGCAGGAGTTGGCGCAGGCTCAGGCGGCGCTGGAGCTGGCGCCGGTGCCGGTGCCGGTGCGGGTGCCGGTGCTGGTGCCGGAGCGGAGGCCTTGAAGAGGATCGCCGCCACCACCTTGTCGCTGGCGCCCGCGCCTTTGAGCGCAATCAACCCATCGGCGCTGGTGTCGTAGCTGCCCGGCTGCGCGTTGATGGTGGTGATAATCAGATCGTCCGAGAGGCCGGCCTTCACCAGCTTGATGACGGCGTCGTTGTTGAGCGCCTGCTGGGCAATCAGCAGGGGGCAGAGAACCAGAAGTGCAATTGCAGATATGGATTTGCGCACGAGTCATCTCCTTGCAATTCCCGCGAACGGCCTCTCTCCCATCCGTTTGGGCCGTTCAGGAATGACACAAGCATCATCAACCCGCGGGGCGCTTTTCCGCAAGCGCTTTCTCTGCGGCCGTGGCGCGTCGTTCTGAAGGGCGCAGGGAGCCGGGCTGATTCCGGAACGCATTCAGAGGCGAAATCTGGAAGGTGACATCGAGCGGTTCAAGGGCGCGGAGGAGTTGTGCGGGTGGGAAGGATTTGCAACTTGAATCTGCGGTACTCGCCATTAATGCCCAAGCGGATCGGCAGCCCTTCGCTCATGATGTGGTTATAGAGCGCCTGGTGTGCCTCATTCACTTTTCCCGGCTCCGATGACGTGAAGGAGAAGTAAATGGTGACGCCGAGCAGCTTCTCCTCGCCGGATTTCACCAGCAGCGGCGGAAGGTCGGGAAGCACAGGAGCAGCCGTCGGGGTTGGACCGGTTGTGCCAGCCGACTCCCGCTGCAGGTCGCTCAGCAGCACCGCGCCCCGGCCTGGCAGCACCTCAATGATGGGACCGGAGGGCGGCAGCGCGATGGTCTCGTTGGGAGTAAAAAATTTGAACTCCGTGTAATACGGTACGAAGCAAAAACCGGGAACCTTAATCTTGTCGGGAGCCTTCAGCTCTTCAATCAGGACAGCATCCTTTCTGGCATTGGCAACCTTCAGCAATGTGGAGAAGTGTACGATGGGTTGTGCGGGATCTTGAGAGACCGAGCGGACCATGGAAGTCTGCTGGACCGAAAAGCCGTCGAAGCTCAAATGCAGGTAGAGGGGATATAGAACTGAGCCGCTGATAAACGTGGCCAGTGAAAGGATCCAACCTGCCAATGAAATGTTGAATTTCATCTCGAACGCACCTCCGCGCGGCAAATGGACTTATTTCTCCCTGCACAATTGCCCGGAGATTCTCATCAGATGCCGGCAGCATTACACTTGTTCGCGAATGGAATTCAGTGTCGGTGATTCAAAGCACATCTCGTATTCCCACCCTCTGCAGGCGATTGCCGATTAGGAATGTGCGTGCCCGTGGCAGTGCTCGTGGCAGTGCTCGTGGCCGCCGGCCAGCTCATCGAGCGGCACCACGCAGCCCTCCAGCCGCTCGCAGCCGACGTGCTCGAATTGAATCGTCGTATGGCTGATGCCGAAGCGCTCCTGCAGCAGGTGCTTGAGCCGCCCCAGGATGACGGCGCTCGCCGACGGGGGAATATCGGCGATGGTTGCGTGGCAGGCCAGCGCGCTCGAATTCGAGCCGAGGCTCCAGACGTGCAGATCGTGGACGTTGACCACGCCCTCGACTCGCTCCATTGCGGAGCGGATGGCCGTCAGCGATAGGCCCCGGGGCGTGCCTTCCAGCAGAATGTTGAGGCTCTCGCGCACAATGCCCAGGCTGCTCCAGAGGATGAGCGCGGCAATCACCAGCGAAAGAGCGGGATCGATCCAGTTTTGCCCGGTGATGAGGATGCCCGCGCCTCCGGCGATAACCGCGGCGGTCGAAAGCGTGTCGCCGGCCATGTGCAGAAAGGCCGAGCGCAGGTTCACGTCGCGGGCCACGCCCCACAACAAGGCAGCGATCACGCCGTTCATCACCACTCCGGCGGCGGCGACAATCATCATCAGCCGCGGCTGCACGGCGACCGGCGCCGAAAGCCGATGAACTGCCTCGACGGCGATCCACAACGCGATGGCGATCAGCGTGGCCGCGTTGATGAAGGCGGCCAGCACGCCTGCCCGCTGATAGCCGAAGGTCTTGGCCTGGTCGGCGGGGCGGGATTGAAGATAGACGGCGGCAAAGCTGAGCAGCAGCGCGAGAAAGTCCGAGGCGTTGTGCCCGGCCTCGGAGAGCAGCGCCAGCGAGTGCGCGCGCAATCCGGCCACAAAGGTGACCGCGACGTAGGCCAGCGTGGCCACCAGCGAAAAGCGCAGCACGGATTGAGTTCGCTTCGCGCCCGCTCCGGCAGGCGTCGCGTGGATGTGCATAGGGGAAGTATACCGGTGCGATGGAAAGCCGGCGAATGCATTTGCCGTGAGTCGATCGATCCAGCAAATTACAACTCTTTGGATGCCCCATCTATTCTCGCGTTTTTTGTGGGAATGGGTGGGAAAGAATCTCGCTGTTTTCTTGCCGGATCAATAATTGGTCAGCGAGATCGCGGGTTTTCCCGCCAGCCGCTGGCTGATGTGGCGGCCCAGCAACTCGACAAAGCTGCCGTTCACGCCGGGTGAAGTATTCAGCAGAACCACGGCAGCATAATCGCCCTTGGGATTGAAGAAGGCATACGAGCTGTGGGCTGCGGTTGCGCCGTTGTGCCAGTAGTTTCCCGTCTCCTCCTGATAGAGCCAGCCGAGCGCGATTCGCATTCCCGCCGTGAACTCCGATTGCGGCTCGAGCGCCAGACGCAGTGCGGCTGCCAGCGTGGCCGCTCCGGAAGCGCCAGCGACCGGATTCAGTTTCTCCGGATGCAGATTGGCTTCGAGATAGCTGAGCATATCGCCCGCCGTCGAGCGGATGCCGATGGCTCCGGCAAAAGCGTCGGTATCCCAGACGGCGGCCGGGAGGTGAAACTCGTTGTGTCCCTGGATCAGGCGAAGCTGCTGCTCGGGCGTGAGGATGAGGGTCGTCTCCTTCAGCCCGAGAGGATCGGTGATCTCATCCTTCAGCAGCGTGCCATAGGAGACGCCGGCGCGATCGGCCAGCGCCACGCCCAGCAGGCCAAAGCCGAGACTTCCAAAGGGCGATGTGGCGCGGGTTGGGTTGGCCACGCCGTGCTTGGCGATGAAGGCCAGCAGGTCGGCGGCATGGTAGTCGGCATAGGGATTGTCCACCTTGACCAGATTGAGATTGTCGGGCATCGGCGGCAATCCCGAGCGGCGCGTCGCCAGATCGAGCAGCGTAATCTCCTGTCCCACGGGCTTGGCCACCGTTCCTTGTGGCAGCAGCGCGCGCACCGGCTCGTCGAGTGTGACCTTGCCCTGCACCGCCATCTGCCCGAGCAGCACTCCGGTAAAGGTTTTGGTGATCGAGCCAATCTCATAGATCGAATCCGGCTTGGCTGCGCCATAGCTGAAGACGCGTCGGACTCCATGCGCGTAGATGGCGATGGTGACGCCCGCGCCTGTGGCGGGCGCCAGATATCCACTGCTGAGCGCCCCTGCCAGATCGCGATCCAACACCGCTTGCATCTCCTCCGCTGAGACCGGAGCCAACGCCGCATCGTAGACTGGCGCGGGGATGGGCTTCTCGGCTGAAAGCGCGGCCTGCCGCGTAAAGTTCAGCGGCACGGCATTATCCTGCGTTTCTTTCTCCATGAGCTGCAGGTAATGCAAATTGCCGGTGAGCGTTTTTCCATCCGCTGCGAGCGTGCCGCTCCAATGCTCGCCGCCGGCGGGAAGATCAAAGGAAAAATCCTCGCCCTTGAAGACAACGTTCGCGCATTGCAGATCCATGTAATGCGTATCGAGAGCGCTCAACGTGCAGAACTCGCGCCCGCTGTTGTCGCTCTTGACAACCACCTGCACACGCGTGGATACGCTGGCGGTGATGGGAACCGTCCCCAGCCAGATTCCGTCGACCGGCGAAGGAACGGACGCAGGAATAAAGCTCTGCCGGTGAAATTCGACCGGTCCCGACGCGCCCCGCTCCCTCCAAACGCCAGCGAGCGTACTGCCATCGCTGGAGACCGTGCCCTTCCATGTGACATATTCTTCGGGGATGGCGAAGCTCAGGCTCTGCCCCTGCAATTGCAGGCTGGAGAGGAAGAACATCCAGGGCGCTTTTGGATCGAGATGGTCGAGCGTGCCCTTCAGCGCGCCATCGGTATCGATCTTCAGATGCAGCGTCGCCTGTTGTGAGCCGATGATCGTCGCATAATCTCCAACAATGCCGGAGAGTTGCTGAGCGCGGGCAGCGGACGAGAGCGCACCGAGGATAAAGACTGCCAGGGAAACGGCGTGAAGAGAAGGGCGGTACGAAACACCGTGGAATACCATGCTGCGACGGCCTTTCACAAGATTTCATCGGGAGTAGCCCGACTAGCTTTTGCAAGTTACGCAGGCACTGAATCCGCTAACTTGCTAACTTGCTTTCACCGCGAAGCGGGGGCTAGAGCATTTTCGCTTCACTTGTTGACATTACGAGCGCATCGAAGGTGGCTTTTTCTTGAGGAAAAAGCCACTTTACTGCAAGGATTCTGTATACACCAGAATCGAAAATGCTGTAACCGGTTAAATGGTTAACCAATCTTCGCGAGTTTTGGCAAAAGGACAGAAAAGATGTAGATCTCAACCAGTTTTGTTCATGAGAAGGGCTGCACAAGCACGCTCGATGCGCGCGCAAGCCTTCCGGCCCGCTCATCGATTGGACAGGCTGGCGCGCGTAGTTGTTAGGAGATTTTTCATCTGACTCAATAAAAGAGACTAGAACTCCCGTGCGAGCGAAGAGCGAGCCTCCGCCGCACCGCAGGTGCTTACTCGTTGGCCTCGATGCGCCGTCCGTGAGTATCCTGCACACTGCGCGAGTTGATGCGGAACAGCGAGGCAAAGATGCGCAACTGGTCGCGGCTCAGCGTAAGCTCCTGTTCGAAGACAAACCATTGCACGCCTTCGGTACAGGGCGGTGCCGTCAGCGATCCTGTGTAACTCCAGTAGCCGCGGTCGGTGGGCAGCAGGCCGCCCGCGCTCACCATCTCAGTCACCTTTTCGCTGGCGCCCGTGGTGCGCGGCAGGTGCGGCCAGAGCGTGGCCAGCACGGCGTTCGGGCTGTCCATATTCTCCACCAGGCGCACGGCCAGGATGACCGTCTTTCCCTCCGCGTTGCGATGGATCAGATGAACACTCAGATCGCTCAGCTTGCCGCGCACCGGCTCTTCGCCCGGATGGTGAAATTCAAACTCGACCAGATCGTAGCGCACCCCATTGACGAGGATGTAGCTGCCTGGGTCCACGTGGGCGACGATGGTATGGCCGTCATTCTCCAGCCTCACCGGACCGGCGATGTAGTGGAACTCGATCGGCTTGAGCGTCTTGTTCAGCCGCGCCCCGCGAATATCGATCGGCGACTGCTCATGCCCCTTCGCGCACGTCCGGTAGGCGGGATCGAGCTTGCCCCACTCCAGTTCTCCGCGCTTGCCCTCGTACTGCCAGGGAACAGATTGCGCGGCGGCGGAAGCGGCGGTGAAGGCGAGCCCGAGGGCCAGAGTGGCAACGGCGAATGAGCGCATGAAGATATCCTCGTTCGAGAAACGGCGTTCAAGAAACGGTCTTCGAGAAAACGGTTCCACATGAATTCTAACTGGATGGACGCGGCTGCGGGGAAAAAGAAAGAGAGTTGGCGCGGGTATGGAATAATTGGGCGGTGAGTTCAGCCGTCGATCACAGCTATTACCTGCTGGCCTGCGCCGCCGCAACGGTGCTGTTGCTGCTCCTTCTGATCGCGCGTCTCCGGCTGCATCCGGCGCTGGCGCTCATGGTCTCGGCGCTCCTGTTGGGCGTGGCCTCGGGAATGCCGCTCGCGCAAGTGCCGCTCTCCTTCACCTCTGGGGTCGGCAATCTGCTCGGTCACATCGCGATTGTGCTGGCGCTGGGCGCGGTGCTGGGCCGCCTGCTCGCCTCTTCCGGCGGCGCAACTGCGCTGGGCAGCCTTTTGGTCGAAAGCTTCGGAGCGCGCGGCCTGCCCTGGGCGCTGCTTGCGCTGGGCATCGTGGTGGGTTTGCCGGTCTTCTTCGAGGTGGGTTTGGTGCTGCTGCTGCCAATCGTCGCCGCCTCGGCCGAGCGCAGCCATCGCCCGCCGATCCTCGTCGCTCTGCCTCTGCTTGCCGGTCTCTCCATCGTGCATGGCGTGCTGCCGCCCCATCCGGCGGCGATGCTCGCGGCAACAGCCTTCCACGCCGATCTGGGCCGCACCATGCTCTGGGGCTTGTGCGCCGGACTGCCCGCCGCCGCCATCGCCGGCCCCGGGCTGGGATGGTTTCTCACGCGCCGCTGGCAGCGGCGGAAGGCAAAGGGCGCGCAGGACATAGACAAAGAGGAGACACTGTTCACCGCGCCGCTGTTGGCAGAGGTTGTTGCTCAGTCCAGCGATGCGGAGGGAGCCGGGGGTTTTAACCCCCGCATAAAGCCCGCAGAAAGAAGGCTGGCTTTAGCCACGGATGAAATACTCGACAGCGATTCGCGGGTGCCCCAGGTCGGGATTCTTGGACCTGGGAATCAGAACTCCATTCCCGCCCCCGCCAGCCCCCTCCGCTCCGCCTTCGCCATTCTCCTCCCCGTCGCACTGATCTTCCTCGGCAGTTGGGCCGACGCAATCACCGCTCCGGGCAGCCTCTTGAACCGGATTCTGCATTTCATCGGCAGCCCGGACGTGGCGCTGCTGATCGCCGTCCTCGTCGCGCTGGTCATCCTCGGCGGCCACATTCCCGCGGAGAAGTACCGGCGTCTCGAAGCGATGCGCAAGCTCACCGGCGAATCCTTTGAACCGATCGCCGGTGTCCTCGTGATCCTTGCCGCGGCCGGCGGCCTGAGCGGCATCCTGCGCGACTCCGGCGCGGCCCAGGCCACGGTCAATCTGGCGCTGGGCGCGGCCATTCCTCCCTTGGTACTGGCCTGGCTGCTGGCGGCTGTAGTGCGGGTCTCCGTGGGTTCGTCCACGGTGGCGATGGCCGTGGCCTCGGCGGTGCTGGCGCCCATGGCCGGCCACGCCGGCGTCCGCCCGGAGCTGCTGGTGCTGGCCACCGGAACCGGCTCGGTGATCCTCTCCCACGTGAACGATCCCGGCTTCTGGCTGATCCAGTCCTTCTTCAAACTGGAGGTCAAAGAGACCTTATCCACCTGGACGGTGCTGGAGACAATCCTTTCCGTTGCCGGACTGGGGATGACGCTCCTGCTCTCGGCGCTGCTGCGGTAATTTTCATCCAGCTTGAAGCAATGTCACGCGGCGTAACTTACATCCCTTTGCCTGAAATAGCTCTGAACCCGTTGCGGTTGTTTTGGTATGCTGCGCAGAGCGCCGACAGCAGTTCCGGTCAGAGCAAACTTGTTACGGGCTGGCGCGCCACCTGTCACCCGATGTTTGAGATCGGCGTTGAGCAATTTGTCCGGGTTCAATTCCGGCGAGTAAATGGGAAGATAGAAGACTTCGACTTTGCCGGCGTTGGCCGCAAACCATCCTTTACTATCGACTACACTGCCGCCCGTAAATCCGTATGCCTAAAATCGTCGCCCTTCCACAGCACCGGCTCGCGCTTCTCCCGAGCCAGCGCGTAGGTGAAGCAGTCGCCGAAGTTCAGCCCGGCCGGGTGGCCGCTGCCTTTGCCGAAGTCGCCAAAGGCCAACCGGCGTACGCGCATGGCGATCCTCGCTCTCGTCTGGCTGTCCCGAAGTGATTGCAGCCAGAGCGAGAAGGTTGCGGATTCGTGAATCTCGACCACAAATCAACTGTAGCCCATGGCGACAAACAGTCAACAGAATCCGCATCTATCAAATTTCTAATTCCCTCGAATTCAGGGGAATTGAAGACGAATCTCGGTAGCCCAGGTCTGGATCTTCAGAGCTGGAAACTTTGCAAGCCGGAGTTGGAGAGATCGAACAGCGGCCGGTTGAGGTTCGTGGTTCCCACCCTTCGCTAGAAAAAAGCAAAGGATGGGCCACCCAACTTTATGGTTTAGTCAAGGTTTTGCCGCGCGCCCTCGCCGGTAGCGCCGCTCTCCAGAGCGGCTGTCGTGCGGGTCTCCAGACCCGCACTCCACACCCATTGCCAGTCCTTCAACCCTGCCTTCGCTGGATTCTGCATCACATAGTGAATCGCCCGCTGCAACTCATCGCCGTCACGTATCAACCGGTCAAAATACTCCCGCTGCCAAAATCTGCCCTGCCTGCCCAGAGCGCGGTTGGCCGTCAGCGCCGTATGCAGCTTCCAGCTCTTCACCACCTGGCCTAACTCTGATCCTGGCAATAGACGTAAAATCACGTGCGCATGATTCGGCATAATGCACCAGGCAATCAGCCGGTATCGCCTTCCATGCCAATAACGGAAAGCTTCGGCCAGCGAGGATGCAATGCGCGGATCGCCGAGCGCGCACCCGCCAGCCCCGCGGTCAAAGTACTCTTCAATACGGCGGATTGAATACTCCGCCACAAAAACCTGCTGATCCGGCAGCAGCCGAGCGCCATTTCGCTGTGCCGCCTGCAAAATGGAATGCCGCTCGGCAATCTTGTCAAGCACGGATTTGGGCAGCGAATCGGCAAGATGCATGGTGAAAAAGTACAGGCCTTCTTCTTTCTCCCAATGAGGAAGGCGACCGCGATGACGAATAAGAACTTCACCGTAACGGGGTTGCACCGCGCCGTTGATGGTTGCGGAAGGGTCATTTTCCTGCATGGCGGGATGCTACTCCTGACTGATTGACTCTTGCAAGGGATATCAACATATTGACGTAGCGCCGCTCTCACATTGACGTAGCGCCGCTCTCACATTGACGTAGCGCCGCTCTCCAGAGCGGCTGTAACGTGGACCTCCAGGTCCACGTTTCTTTTGCTCGCCGTGAAGAAAGTGCCGTTACTCATTAAACTTTGAGTGCCAGACGAGTGCGGGTCTGGAGACCCGCACGACAGCCGCTCTGGAGAGCGGCGCTACGGCGTGTTTGTAGGCTATGGTGGGTTTTTGTGGGCGGGTTGAGGTTCGTGGTTCCCACCCTTCGTTAGAAAAAAGCGAAGGATGGGGCACCCAACTTTATGGTTTAGTCAAGGGTGCGCCACCCGCCACCCGGGCCACCCGCCTGACGCTTCTGGACTTGTTATTGAATGTTTTCGCCGGTTGAGGTTCGTGGTTCCCACATCTCAAATTCGAGATGTGGGCCACCCTTCATTGGGCAGATGCGGGGCATCTGGCGACGATTTTCGCGATTGCATCTTCGTTAAACCAACTATGTGATGGATGGCCCGTTAACCATATTTTCAAATTAGTAGAATAACTTATAGGAAAATGTCTTGTGCCTTTGCCATCGAATTTGATTTGGTCATCTGAAATCTTGATTTCCAACTCCTCCAATATTAGATTTAGATCTATGAAAGCACGCGCTCTTTTCCCAAAGATAAATACTAAACCATCTTTAGGGCCTACAAAATCACGAATCATCTCTGTTATTATTCTCTTTCTCTGGGAGTCTATTCTATGCTGCGCCTCTCCTTTCTCCATTTTAAATAACTCATTGTATATCTTAGGTTGCTTATCCTGGGATTCTGCTCCAAACGGATAAATATTGGCACAAAACTCAACCCTATTAGAAAGATCATAATGAGCTACTTTCTCATCTGGATGCTCACCATATTTTTTAAGAAGTGCAATTGACAGACGGGCTTGCATCCTTTCAGTAATATTTATGGGCTTCGCTGGGGCTTGTATTGGTATTGGCCATGGCTCGTCGATTTTTGAATAATCGCGCAAGACTTTCTCAAGTTGATTCACAGTTTCATATGCTAACCCTTCCTCAATTCCAATGTATAAAAATCGTGAGTTTTCATAATCTCCATATCCTCGAAACCAAGCTAACCGCGACAGGCGTTCATCATGTGTCATAATACCTCCTTGCCGTTTGAAAATGTAGATACCATGTTCAAGCACTAATCTTAATTTTAGTGCTTATAGCCGGGTTCCCCAAGGTCTCGAAGTTTTGAGACCTGAGAAGCCATGCTACCCGAAAAGCAACCGCAGGTCCTTCGACTCGCTGCGCTCGCTCAGGATGACAGTTTATGGTGGTTCAGTCGTGTTGCACAGAACCACCACGCGGACTCACTGCGTTACAGTTACTCTTCTTCTTCGTCGATGGGCTTTTTGGCGTTGGCTAGGATTTTGTCGGCTACTAACTGGGGGACGATGTCGTAGTGGTCGACTTCCATGCGGTAACTGCCTTTGCCTTGGGTCATCGATGTTAGTTGAGTTCCATAAGTCAGCATCTCGGCCATGGGAACCTGGGCGTTGATGACGGTCGTCCGGCCCTTGGAGTCGGTGCCCTGCACGCGGCCTCGGCGGCCACTCAGGTCGCCCATCAGCGTTCCGGCAAACTCGTCCGGCGCCTCGATCTCGACCTTCATGACCGGCTCCAGCAGACAGGGCTTGCAGAGCTCCATCGCTTTTTTGAAGGCCAGCCGTCCGGCGGTCTTGAAGCTCATTTCGTTCGAGTCGACGTCGTGATAGCTGCCGTCAAAGACGGTGGCCTTGAAGTCAACGACGGGGTAGCCGGCGAGGAAGCCGCGGACGGCCGTCTCGACGATGCCCTTTTCGATGGCGGGAATGAAGTTGCGCGGGATGGCTCCGCCGAAGACTTCGTTGGCAAACTCGAAGCCGCCGCCGCGGGGCAGGGGCTCCATGCGAATCTTGCAGTCGCCGAACTGTCCGTGGCCGCCGGATTGCTTCTTGTGACGGCCTTGCGCCTCGGCCTTGATGCGGATGGTTTCCAGATAAGGCACCTTGGGCGATTTCAGCGTGACCTCGGCGTGGTAACGCTTCTTGAGGCGGCTGACGATGGCCTCGATGTGCGGCTGGCCGGCGCCGGCGATGAGGAACTCGTTGGTCTGCGGATCGCGGAAGAAGCGGATCAGCAGATCCTCTTCCATCAGCTTGTGAATGGCGGGGGCGAGCTTGTCCTCGTCGGCGCGGCTCTTGGGCTCGATGGCGTAGGTCATCGCCGGCTCGGGCAGCGGGAAGAGGTCGATCTTGCAGTCTGCGCCCTTTGCGCCGAGCGTATCGCCGGTCAGCGTCTCGCGCAGCTTGGCCACCGCGCCCAGATCGCCCGCGTGCAACTCGGCCACCTCTGTGGGTTTTCTTCCCTGCATCACGCTCAGGTGCGAGAGGCGCTCCTGCGAGCGCCGCGTATAGTTTTCCACGGTGGCATCGTTTTTAACCGTGCCGCCGATGACCTTGAAGAAGCTGATGCGCCCCGCAAATGGATCGGTCATTGTCTTGAAGACCATCATCGAGAGCGGCTCGCTGTCGGCGATCTTGCGCGGCTCGGGAGCCTCGGCTGCGGGGTCGGTGGAGCGGATCTCGATCGGCGTTCGCTCGACCGGCGAAGGCGTATAAGCCTTGATGAAGTCGAGCAGGTGGTCGGTGGCCATGTTGGCCAGGCCGCTCGAAAAGAGCACGGGGAAGATGCGGTCTTCGCGGATGGCCTCATGCAGCGCGGCGATCAGGTGTTCTTCCGGGATGGTGCCTTTTTCGAAATACTCTTCCATCAGCTCGTCCTTGCCTTCGGCGACAAGCTCGACCAGCGCTTCATGGCGCGCCTTGGCGTCGGCGGCCAGGTTGGCGGGAATCTCCGCCGTCATCTTGCCGCGGCCATCGCCGCCGGGGGTGTAATAGTAGGCCTGCATGGTGACCAGATCGACGACGCCATGAAAGCCCTCGGCACCGGTGATGGGCAACTGGACGGGAACACAGTTGCGGCCCCAGCGATCCACCAGGTCGTCGATCAGCGCGTTCAGTCCGCCGCCGCCGCCGGCCTTCGGGTGATCCATCTGGTTGACGACGACGACGCGGGGCACGCCCGCCTCATCGGCAAAGCGCCAGATGCGCTCGGTGACCGGCTCGACGCCGTGCTGGGCATTGACCACAATCAGCGCCGCTTCGACCGGCAGCAGGGCCGCGCGCGCTTCGTGGGTAAACATATGAAAGCCGGGAGTATCGACAAAATTGATCTTCACGCCCTGCCACTCGGCAAAGGCGACGGCGTTCTGCATCGTTGCGCCGCGGGCTACTTCCTCTTCGTCGTAAGCGGTAACGGCCGTGCCATCTTCAACGCGGCCCTGCGCGGGGGTCATCTTGGCGGCATGCAGCAGAGCGGCGATCAAGGTGGTTTTGCCACTGTGCGCATGCCCCATTACAGCTACGTTGCGGATCTCACTTCCCTGATAGGTTTTCATGGTCTTCTCCACATGCAATGGGGCCGACGGCCTCCGGCTGCTCCGCGCCAGAATCAAGGCGTGGAAGTTGAATGGATGAGAACGAAAGAAGACGCAGGTCCTTCGACGCGCCTCGCTCGCTCAGGATGACAGAGTGATTGGTGGATGAAATTCGTTGGGACAGGAACTCCGCAAGGACGCTTGATGAAGCGCCCACGTGGCCGGATTGGATGGCCACAGCTCCCGGTCTGCCGTCTACCTCGTCCATCATTGGGAGGGTCTCGGGCCGGCGCTGCGCGAAATATGGAGGAGCCCGCTCAGCGTCTTGCTTGGAAAATCGGATGCTATCACACCGGGATTATGAACGTCATGTGACACGGCGCACCTCGTGCGTGCTTTGTGATCAGGGGGAATCCTCGAAGCCCCATTGCGCTCACGGCCTCCAAGTGGAACAATAGCCCAAACGCCGATTCCTTCCGCCAGGCCGCTCATGAAACACTGCCCCGAGTGCTCGACAGGTTATCCCGACTCGCTCGTCGCCTGCCCCACTCACGGCCTGCCCCTCAACGAGATCCGCGACCTCAAGCCCGGCATGGTCGTCCATCACAGCTACCGCATCGTGCGCAAACTCGGCCAGGGCGGCATGGGCGCCGTCTATCTGGCCCAGCACACCCTTATGGACGAGCCGCGCGCCCTCAAATTCCTCTCCGCCGAGCTGAGCCAGGATGCCGCCTTTACCGCCCGCTTCCTGCGCGAGGTCCGCACCCTCCGCCAGATTCGCCATCAAAATGTTGTGGACTGCGGCGACCTCGAATCCGCCGAAGACGGCTCCCTCTTCTTCTCCATGGAGTTCGTCGACGGCCCCGACCTCCGCGCCTTCCTCCAAAATCCCTCTCAATATCTCAATAGAGACCCTCATATTGAACAACTTACAGATGCTTGTCATTCTGAAAATTTAAAAAATGACTGTCATCCTGAGCGGAGTTTGTCGCGTTCTTTGCGACAAACGGAGTCGAAGGACCTGCGTTTGCCTTTCGGCTCTATGAAGGGTACGGGCTTCAGCCCGTACATTGAGGCCAATAGAAGCGACGGGGCTTTAGCCCCTGCGGGCTCTCTGCCGGTAGAACTCGCCCTCGACCTCACCCGCCAAATCGCCCAAGGCCTGGCCGCCGCGCACGCCCGCGGCATGGTGCACCGCGACATCAAGCCGGAGAACATCCTCCTCGCCCGCGACCCCAGTGGCTGGCAGCCCAAGATCGCCGACTTCGGCATCGTCGCCACCAAGGAAGCCAGCACCGCCTTCACCCGCACCGGCGGCACGCTGCTCACCGTCGCCTACGCCGCCCCCGAGCAGTGGCGCGGAACCCCCGCCGCCCAGCTCGACGGACGCACCGACCTCTACGCCCTCGGCGGACTCCTCTACGAGATGCTCACCGGCCAGACGCCCTTCCACGCCGAAAGCTACGAAGGCTGGGCGCAAGCCCACCAAACCACCCCGCCCCCGCCGCCCAGTGCCCTCCGCCCCGACCTAGCCAACTGGCAAGGCCTCGACACCTTAGTCCAGCGCCTCCTAGCCAAAAACCGCGAAGACCGCCCCAAAGACGTTGCCGAATTGCTCGGCTTGCTTGACGCTGTGCGGTACGTTAAGACAGATGCAGATCGGGAAGCTGTGAAAGAAGTCGCAGTGAAAAGTGCAGTCGGAAAGCGGAATAGACGAGTTTTGGTCTGGGTTTCGGCATCATCTGTAATTTTAATTCTGATGGTAGGGGCGGTGATGTGGTTCGGCTTGAATCATTTGAAGCAATCAAACCCACCAGAGAATCTTCCCGCGGACTCCAAGGGATGGGACACGAAATCGCAGCAGTGGATGAGGACGGCGATCAATAGCTGTCCGGGATGTGACTATAGATCAATTGCAACGAAGTATGGAGGCACATATATTTCGCCAAATGAAATTACGCTTCCTCCAGGAGCGGGCGGAATTGATTCAGCCGTGACTGAGCAAAAGGCTGAGTTTCTCGACGATATTCATCACGATCTTGAGGCTGCTCCGCTTTTTGATAAAGCCTGTAATGGTGGTAATTTCTATGGATGCGATAAGCTCGGTAACATGTACGAAGACGGACAAGTGCTCGCACTGGACCATGCAAAGGCAATACAGCTTTGGACTAAGGCATGTGATTATGGAAGCCCTGTTGGATGTAATGACCTCGGTTTATCGTATGTGGATGGTAAAGGCGTCAAGCGGGATTATCGACGAGCTGCAGAACTCTTTCTCAAAGCATGTAATGCGAATTGGATGTTTGGATGCGAAGACCTCGCGTATATGTACCATTATGGACTGGGAGTTGACAAGGACATCGAAAAAGCGAGAGACATATTGAGAAAGGATTGTGCAAATGGACCGAAGAGAGAATCATGCGATGAGCTAAGAAAGTTGAAATAGTTTTTCCCGGGTGCCTCAGGTTCTACATATGGGTCCTTGGATTGAAGGAATCTGGCATTGGAATCTCAGGCCCTAAAATCCGGACCTGAGACGTCCATTTCTTCAACTTGTTAGACAGGGTTATTTGCCGTTCCACAAGTCTCGAAGCTCAAGAAGACTCGTGCAGACTGATTCACTGGTTTGCTGTTTGTCAGAGAGAATGCGGTGTTGCGAAATCCCGGCTTCGCTGGTAAGTTTCAGTTCCCAGTCATCATTATGTTGGGGGTCGAGTAAAGACGCCGACCATTCGTCCTGCCACCTGTCAGGGTACTTCGAATTCAGGTCCGTCATTGCTTGGAAGATGCTGTCTGGAATGCCACTAGTAGATGGAATGTTAACGCGTAAGGCCATAAAGCCTCCTTTCTTTATGTATATATTTCACGGTTTCCAGAAAGAATCTAGTTGTAAATGTAAACCAGATGTGGCACGCGCGTAGTGGGGAAAATATTTTCTAAGTACAAATCGAAAACGGGCAGTTGGCCCGGTCATGAAATAACCAAGAACCGTTGTGTCCCATTCATCCACCATGAAAAACGCAGATCCTTCGACTGCGCTCAGGACGGATGAGTGGGAGACCACGAACCTCACCCAAACGGCTTTGTATCAGGGCACGACTTCAGTCGTGCCGAAAGAGGCGCAAAAGAAATTCGGGCTTTAGCCCCTGAGGGAATTTGCTGGTACGTTTATCGAGAACACAGGGGCTAAAGCCCACTCTTGAGATGGGCATCCTGCGGCATGACTGAAGTCATGCCCTGTTACAAAGCAATTCATTTATCGCGGATAGACAGGTGTCCCGGTCATGAAATAACCAAGAACCGCTGTGTCCCAATCATCCATCCTAAAAAAACGCAGATCCTTCGACTGCGCTCAGGACGGATGAGTGGGCGGGTTACGCCGCAATTCTCTACTGCCAAAAGTCTGCTAGAAAACTTCACTGTGAGAACCTACACGAACCAGCCGCAATGTCAGTTCGTCTGGCTTTTTATAGATGAGAAGCAGGTCGGGCTTGAGATGGCACTCGCGATGGTTGGTATATTCACCCGTTAAGGGATGATCGTGAAATCTCTCCGGCATGGGCTGATCCGTCGCCAGTAATGAGATGGCGGCAAGCAGATCGGCATCGAGCGTTGCGCGATGCTGGCCTTTGGCTTCGCGCTTGTAATCTTTCTTGAATTTGGCAGTACGGCTAATTGTCCGCATGAAGGTCGGACATCAGTTCTTCGATACTGTTGAACTTCACAACCTCGCCGCGATCTCCAGCTTCCATCGCTGCAATGGTTTCAGCGTTGGGAACCCGAAGTTCAAAGGGAAAGGCCTGGTCCGTAGCCACTCGCGTCAAAAAGACGCGCACAGCCTCGGAAAGACTCAACCCCATTTTGCCAAAGGTCTTGGAGGCTTGAGACTTCAGCTTGGGATCGATCCGGACATGAATCATCGCCGTTGTGCTCTGCATTTTGTCACCCTCACAGACATTGTATATGATTTGAGATACACATACAATATTCCACCTCTCCGCCAAAGACGGGCAGGTGGCCCGGTCACAAAATAACCAAGAACCGCTATGCCTCATTCATCCAACCTAAAAAACGCAGATTCTTCGACTGCGCTCAGGACGGATGAGTGGGAGACCACGAACCTCACCTCGGCAGGTGGCCGTGAAATAACCAAGAACCGCTCGCAAGACTGGCGCCTCCGCCGCTCCATCGGCGAAAATCATTCTGCCATGAAAAACATCACTCGCCGCTCGTTTCTGTTCTCCGTCTCCGCCGCCACTCTTGCCGCCGCAGCTTTGCCAGCTTCGACCATCGAGTCCTCCCGCCGAAGAAGAGTCTTCGTCGGCTCCGACTCGCCCAATGGCATTCTGGCCTACGACTGGGAGCCGGCCACGGGAGAATTGACTGCCGCGGGCGTTGCCGCTGCGCTCGCCAACGTCGCTTGGATGCAGTATTCCTCCGACGGCCAGTATCTCTTTGCCACATCGGACCAGCGCGGCAAGCCAACCGGAGCGGTGGCCAGCTTTCGCGTAGTGAAGGATGCACTCGTGCCGCTTTCGCAACAGAACTCGGTCGGCCTGGGCACCTGCCACCTGGCGCTCGATCAGACCGGCCATGTGCTGATCTCGATCGACTACACCGGCGGAAGCGCCGCCGCCTTTCCGGTCAGCGAGGGCCGGATCGGCACGGCAACCTGGAGCGATCATTACTCGGGCCACGGACCCAACAAGGACCGGCAGGAAAAAGCCCATGCACACTTTGCCTCCTTCTCGCCCGACAACCGCTTCGTCTATATCAACGACCTGGGTAGCGATTGCATCCACATCTATCGCTTGAATGCCGCAGCGGCCATGCTGACCAAGGCGGGCAGTTACACGGCCCATCCCGGCGCCGGTCCGCGCACGCTGCACTTCCATCCCAACGGTCACACCGCTTATTCGGTCAACGAGCTGGATTCGACGGTGGACGTGCTGGAGTGGTCGAAGGCAGACGGCAGCCTTGCCCTTGTTACGCGCATCGAGTTATTGCCGGAGGGCTATCACGGCCCCACGCGCGCCTGCGATACGGTGATTGCGCGCGACGGAAAGTTCGTCTACTTCGCCAATCGCGATAACAATTTTCTTTATAGCTTCCGCGCGGAGTTCGCCAGCGGCAAACTCACACCAATCGCGCGCTCGAACTGCGGCGGCAAGACGCCGCGCAACTTCGTGCTCGACCCGACAGAGCAGTGGATGCTGGTGGCCAATCAGGACTCAAATTTGCTCAGTGTCTTCCGCCGCAACTCTCTGACCGGCGCGCTCTCCGACGAGGGCAAGAGCTACCCAGCCGCAGCGCCGATGCGGATTTTGTTTGCCTGAAGGCGAAGGCGGAAGGAATTATTAAGGGAGATCAACATGCTGAATGTCAATAACTCGCGCGTCGCGAGGTCAATACCGGAGCGTGAAACGTAGTCGCCAAAACAGTTCGCCGCAAGAAAGTGATGAATATGCTTTTGGTCCTCAGGTGCCGCTTCGAGCATCTTTTGAAGTCCTTCTTCGCCTGCAATTCTCTTCTGTAAAGAGAGCCCGCTTTCCGCACGAGTCTCAGGCGTGGTTGTGGACTGACCCGGAAGGGGAAGTTCGACGCCTCGCTCGGTAAGCACTTCGTTGGTGGCATGGAGAAAGTCATAGACCTTGGCCATGCCCACGTACGGCACGGCCTGGTAGACGATCTCTTTCGCCTCGACCGGAGTGACCCCGACTATGAGCGCCGCACCAAGCATGATGCGATACTCGCGGAGAGCCTGACAGGCGATCATTGACGCAAGTTGCACCATCAGGCGGGTGCGTGGGTCCAGGCTACCGTGTCGCAGCACCTCGTCGAATGCAAAGTTGTCAAAGACCTCAATGAGCTCCGGGTCGGTCACCGCTAACGTCGACATGTGACCCGGGAAGAGCTCATCGTGGTTCTTTTGTGCCTGTTCGCTGATTGCCATCGCGGGTGTCCTTGTCTTTCCAGCTCTCCCCGGCACACAATGATGCCGGGGATGCTTGCTGTGAGCGACCGGTTCTAGCGGCCGACGCGACTTGCGAGTTGCGCAGGGTAGCGGGCTCCCTGCACCTCAATGCCGGAAACCGCACTCTCAATCTCTGCAAGATCGCCAGTGGTCAATTCGACGGCAGCAGCGCCGATATTTTCTTCCAGCCGATGTAATTTGGTGGTGCCAGGAATGGGTACGATCCAAGGCTTCTGAGCGAGCAACCAGGCGAGGGCAATCTGCGCGTTGGTTACGCCCTTTTCCGCGGCGATCTTGCTGAGCACATCCACGAGCGTCTGGTTGGCCTTGCGGTTCTCCACATCGAAACGCGGCACTACATTGCGGAAGTCCGTTTTGTCAAAAGTAGTGTCTGCGTTGATGGCTCCAGTCAGGAATCCTTTGCCGAGCGGGCTGAAGGGTACGAATCCGATTCCCAACTCTTCGAGCGTGGGCAGGATCTCCTTCTCCGGCTCGCGCCAAAAGAGTGAATACTCGCTTTGCAAAGCGGCGACGGGCTGTACCGCATGAGCACGCCGGATGCTCTCAACACCTGCCTCGGACATACCGAAGTGCTTCACCTTGCCTTGCGCGATGAGATCTTTTACGGTGCCGGCGACTTCTTCGATGGGGACATTCGGATCAACGCGGTGCTGGTAAAAGAGGTCAATGACATCCGTCCGCAGCCGCTTCAGAGACGACTCGGCAACCGCTCGAATGCGTTCCGGGCGACTATCCAAACCCTTCTTGGAATCTCCGTCCACAAACCCAAACTTTGTTGCTATCACCACCTGCTGGCGAAAGGGTTCCAGCGCCTCCCCGACCACCTCTTCATTAGCGAAGGGGCCGTAGCACTCGGCGGTGTCGAAGAATGTCACACCACGATCAACTGCGGTTCGGATTAGGGTAATGGCTTGTTGACGCTCTGTTGCCGGACCATATCCGAAACTAAGACCCATGCAACCTAATCCCAGAGCTGAAACCTCAAGACCGCTCTTTCCCAATGTGCGCTTTTGCATTGTTTCTCCTTTTGCAAATCTGCTTGTGTGTCGATTCCTTCGAATCAAGCCGAAAGGTGAGCGACCAGGCTCTGTTCCGGCAGGAGGTTTGTGTAGTTCGGCAGGTCGTTCACCAGTTCGTTGAATCTGGGGGACGAGAAAAGGTCGCGCTCCGCCTGCTCATCACGAAGCACAATCACGCTGGCTGCAACAATGTTTGTCGCGGCGCTGGTTGGGAAAAGGGCTTCGATCGACAGCATACCGAGCGGCTCGGCAATCTCTCGCGCAAGGGGAAGATGCGTATTAACAAAATATTCGCGGTCAAAGTGGTCAGATGCTGTGCCGCGATACGTCACAAAAAGTGTTCTCATGGTATGTCTAGCCTCTACCGACAACTCGATATTACGGAGAAGCGAGTTTCGAGCGGTATCACAATCCTGCGAACTTCTTGCCTATTCCTCCGAGTCGCCCATTTTTCTGTGCACGAGATACAGACTCGGAGGTACGCTGAAGATAGAGGAGCAGAATGCAGATCGAAGCGGCAAAAAAGGTTGATAAGCCTCACGAAGCAAGTTTCGACCCAGGTGATGATGGGGGCCAAGCGATTGCCTTGCGGTCCGAACTGGCCCGCAAGATCGTCGCTCACATCCAAGTAGAAGGTGATCAGGTCACCTCCATACCGGGCCTGATCTTGTTTCGCCGAACCGCCCTGACTAGCTGCTACTCAGCCACCTACGAGCCCTCAATCATCGTCTATGCGCAGGGGCAGAAGCATGTCAACATCGGCGGCGCGATGTATGTGTGTGATGAGTCCACGGTACAGCTCACCTCTGTCGACATGCCGGTCATCAGCCAGGTGACGCAGGCGAGCGAGGCGAAGCCGATCCTGGCCCTGATCCTCAAGCTCGATATGGCCTCGGTTCGCGAGATCCTGAGCCAGGAAGAGTTCCTGTCATCGGACGTTTGCGCCGGTACGCGCGGCATGGCTACGGCCAAGTCCACGCCGGAGTTGCTCGGCTCCTGCATACGCCTCCTGGACTTGCTTGACACTCCGCGCGACATACCCTTCCTCGCTGGTCTCATGCAACGAGAGATCGTCTATCGTCTGTTGCGTTCGTCTCTGGGCAAGCATCTGCGCGCCATCGCCACGCTGGGCGAGCAGAGCAATCGCACCGCAAAGGCAGTCGTCTGGCTGAAGGAGAACTTCTCAAAGCCTCTGCGTGTGGAGGACCTCGCCGCAGTCGCCAAGATGAGCGTATCTACATTTCACCAACACTTCCGCACACTGACCCAGATGAGCCCGATGCAGTACCAAAAGCGGATGCGTTTGCATATGGCGCGCGTCCGCATGTTGACCGAAGGTCTGGACGCAGCTAGTGCCGCCTTCGAGGTCGGCTATGAGAGCCCCACCCAGTTCAACCGCGAGTACCGCAGGCTCTTCGGACTGCCGCCCATGCGCGACATCAAGGCGCGCCAACTGGTCGAAGTCGAACAAAACCGAAACTAAATCAACGGTTAACAGCCCTGTGTACTCACGGAGCCTACCTCGGCGGCAGGTGGCCGTCGGCGAGCGCATTGGAGATTTACCATTGGTTGAAATCGGAATGGGTTGAACATTCCCCTACGCGAGAAAGGGCATTTGCCCCTGCGCGAACTGTGGCCGGCTTTCCGAGCACCAGCTTTAGGCGATCGGCGCACCGGCCGCGCGGTAAATGCCCTCGATGGCGAGAAGGTCCTTGAGGCCTTCCTCGCCGGAGGTATCCGGTTCGCGATTGCTGCGGATGCAGTCGGCGAAGTGGTCCGCCTCATAGACGAACTGATACGGTCGCTTGGCAGGGCTTGCCTGGCTGACGGCGCCATGGAGGGTTTCGCCATGAAACTTCAGCCCCTCGTAGAAAAACGCCGGCTCGACCCAGAGATTGCCGTCGGCTCCGTCAATGCTTAGATATGCGCCGCCCATTTCGCCATACGACGAACCACTGGACGCGAGCACTCCAGAGGAAAACTTCATCGAGAACTCAATGCTCTCTTCGACCGTAGAAAAGCGTGAATCGGCCGCGCGGGTACCTGCCTGGGCCGAAAACGAGACGGGTTCTTCGCCGACAATCCAGCGGATGGTGTTCAACGGATAAATGCCGAGATCGAGCAACGAGCCGCCTCCAGCGAGCTTGCGGTCGAGTCTCCAGCCGGCTGTTTTGACGCCGTAGAAGCCTCCCTGAAAGCCTTGAACCTGGCCGAGGCCTCCATCGCGCACCAACTTGCGAATCTGCTGCCACATGGGGTCGTAGTGAACGCGATAGGCAATCATCAGCTTTACGTTGTGCTGGCGGCAGGCGTCGATCATCTGGCGGCACTCGGCGGAGGAGATGGCCATTGGCTTTTCGCAGAGCACATGCTTGCCGGCGCGGGCGGCGCGGATAGTGTATTCGGCATGCATGCTGTTCGGTAGGCCGATGTAGACCGCGTCGATGTCGGGGTTGTGCGCGATCTCGTCGTAGTTCTGGTAGTCGTACACGGCTTTCGGAGAGACTCCGTAGAGGGTCTCATATTTCGGGGCCTTTTCGGCGGCGTGTCCCGTCACGAGCGCATTGACTTTGCACTTCGAGGACTGCGCGCAGGCCTGCATGAAGATGTCGGAGATGCTGCCGAGGCCGACGGCGGCGAAGCGCACCGGTTGTTGCGGCTCAGCGCGCAGTGGGAGGGAACTGGCGGCAACGGCCAGCATGGAAGCTTTGATGAAGCTGCGGCGATCGAAAGTGGTCATGGCTCCTCCGTGTGAATAAAATTCGGCTTAACAACATCCATCAAGCCCTGAAGGTCGAGTGCAAATCTACTGCTGGAACACGGGAAGATAGCCGCGCACTCGCGTTTGCAGGCGATAGACGTGCGTTCGGGCAGTGATGTAGATCGTGGTTCCGTCGCCGCCCCAGGCAAGGTTCGCAGCAACCTCAGGCAGCAGAATCTGCCCCAGCATCCTTCCCTGCGGCGTCAGGATGCGGATGCCGCCGGGGCCCGTGGTCCAGATGTCGCCGCGGCTGTCGATTTTCATGCCGTCGGGCACACCGGGGCCTTCCTTTCCGGTGAAGTCAATCACGTCATGCGGCGGCCCGACAGTGCCATCGGCGTGGAGCGGATAGGCGATCACCCGCTCCCTCGGTCCGGAGTTGTTCACATAAAGAGTCTTGTTGTCGGGCGAGAGTGCGATGCCGTTGGGAAGGGTTAGGTCGGTAATGATGGGCGTGAGCTTGCCGTTCTTGTATAGGAAGACGCCGTCGAATGCAAGCTGTTTTGCGGGGTCGTTGTCGCGGCCCGGCAGGCCATAGGGCGGATCGGTGAAGAAGAACGAGCCATCGGGCAGAATAACCAGATCGTTAGGGCTGTTGAGGCGCTTCCCCTGATAATTGTCGAAGAAGGGCTCGGGTTTCAGGTCGCCGGCAGTTCCAAGCAGCCGCACGACGGCGCGGCCATACTGCTCGCACATCACCACTGAGCCGTCCTTGCTTGTCGCCATCGCATTGGGGCCGGTCTTCTTCCCATCCGGACGAGCATAATGACCGGTTTTGAGATCCACGAGTAATGTGTCGTGGCCCTCCGCAGTGACCGCGTGAACCTGGTCTCCCTCTTCGTCAGAGAACCACAGTCGGCCGCCACGCCACATCGGTCCCTCGGTGAAGTTATACCCGCCGGAGACGGCCTGCGGCTCAACTCCAGGCGCAATAAGCTGATCGAGAGCGGGCGAAAGCCGGAGAATTTTCATGGAGGAAGGGTCGGCGCTCTGCGCGGAAGCAATGAGCAAGCCGGTACCCAGGACAAGTGCAGCGAAAATCGGTCGCGTGAATGTCATTTTTGGAAGACCCATGGGGCGAGTTTTTCTGCGTCGAATAAGCTGTTTTGCTGCAACTTCAGTGGATCCAGAGATGAACAGCGAAACTTGGCTTTCCCAATCGCAGGAACAATGATAAGGCCGGGCAGAGACATCTTGCAATTGATTGGGGCGCCGCACATCTATATCGGTATTACGGGCGAAGTCTTCTGCACGCGCCGGGAATCCAAAGCCGAACGCTCCTCAGATCATATTCTCGTGAACTGCGAGTTCGCGTGAGTTGATGATTTCAGGCCAAGACACTCCTCCAGACCTGGGATCCAACTCGATCGGCGATTCGCGTATAAGATCCGATCGCGACGGTCACTTCGCTCTTCAAAATGCGGGCGGCCTAGAGGAGAGTAGGGCGAAGAACACGGAGGGTGGACCGGGGCAGTGCTGGACTTATCTGGAAGCCATGCATTAGAGTGAATGGTTCACTCAGGAGAGCTTTATGGCGGATTTGAGAAGAGGGCAGTTCGCCCGGTTTACGGTGTCCGTGGTCTTTAGTGTGGCAATGATGGGCGGCGTGAACGGGAACGCGCAGGGTGGGCCGGGGACGCTGGGTGTTTTCGACGGGCAGACGGATGTGGGAAGCGTGACCCCGCCTGGAATGGTGGTATTTGACCAAGGCGCAGGCACCTACACGATCACTTCGGCCGGCGCCAACCTCTGGTCCACGACCGACGGCTTTCACCTGCTCTGGAAAAAAGTGTCGGGAGATGTAGTGCTGACTGCGGAAGTGAAGCTGGCTGATGCGAATTCAACGGCGAGCCCGCACCGGAAGGCGCTCCTAATCTTTCGCCAAACGCTGGATGACAATGCCATGTATGCCGATGCGGCAGTGCATGGGAACGGGGAGACGGCGCTGCAGTATCGGGCGGCTGCGGGAGACACCACGCAGGACATCGCATTTGAGATCGGCGCACCCCTCCGCTTGCGGTTGGAGAAGCTCGGGGACACCATCACCCTTTTTGTGAGCATGGGTGACGAGCCGCTGCACCAGGTGGGCGCCTCGATCCGGATGCACTTTGACGGTCCGTTCTATGCCGGGCTGGGCGTCTGTGCGCACAACAAGGACGCAGTGGAGAAAGCGACCTTCGCGAATGTGGAGTTGAAGCAGCCGGAGACCGCCGCTCGTGCGGCGAGCGAGGTGCTTTACAGCACGCTCAAGACGATTGCGATCGACAACTCCGCGCGCATGGCTTTCTCTGTGATGACCGGCAAGGGCCAGATCGAGGCGCCGAACTGGAGCCGGGATGGCAGGGCGCTGATCTTCAATCGCATGGGAAAGATGTGGACCGTGCCAGTTGCCGTGGGCGAAGGTAAGGCATTGGACTTGGCGCATGCCACCGAGATCGCTGTAGGGAATGCCACGGACTGCACTGGAAGCCATGGGCTATCTCCTGATGGTAAGTGGCTGGCGATCACGTGCATCACACCTAAGCATCCCGGGCGCCGCGTTTATGTGGTTCCGTCGGCCGGCGGCACTCCGCGCATGGTCACGGAGAAGCCCGACTCGTATTTTCATAGTTGGTCGCCGGACGGAAACACCATCGCCTTCACGCGCCCAAGTCAGGGATCGGGAAATATCTATTCGATTGCTGTTAAAGGCGGAGCGGAGACGGCTCTTACGGCCGGGGCCGGGATCAGTGATGATCCCGATTACTCACCGGATGGGAAGTGGATCTACTTCAATTCGGACCGGGCGGGTGGAATGCAGATCTTCCGGATGCGCACGGATGGTAGCGGCGTGGAGCAGTTGACCAGGGATGAGAAGCGGAACTGGACACCGCATCCCTCGCCGGATGGGAAGTCGATCCTGATTTTGTCTTACGACAAAGACGTCACGGGACATCCGGCAAATAAGAACGTGACGCTGCGGATTCTAGATGCGGAAACGTTGATGGTGCGGGATCTGACAGGAATAGTGGGCGGATCCGGGAGCGACAATGTGCCCAACTGGGCTCCGGATGGTGGACACTTTGCATTCGTGAGCTACCAAATGCTTCCGCAGATCGCCTCGAAGCAATAGGCTTTGGTTCCTTCCTCGGCATGTAGCGTGGCCGACCACTTAGAGTTCCGGGCGAGTGGGCGATGAAGAAGCTTCGCGAGAGCCCGATCACGATGATTCAGCCGGCCGCCCAAACTTTTCCATCGCCGGTCATCCGGGCGTAGTGCAAAAAGCCGATGTGTATTGTTCCTGTGCAAATGAACGGATTGGCTGAATTCGCAGCCGTTAACTGATCGCCGTTGCTGCTGGCTCCATCGGGGACCGGAAGCAAAACCACATCAACCCAAAAATCTCCCTATGTAACAAAGAAGATCACAAGCCCGAAAAAACTCTGGACACTCCTTCTCCAGTTGGCGACCATTAGTAAGAAAGGTGGGTCAATGCAGGCACTCAAGGTTCTAGGGACGATTCTGGCGGCGGCCATAGCAGCGGTTTCGACACAGCAGTATTTGGAAGCGCAGGTCGAGTCCAGTGGAATTCGATGGACCTTCAATGAGACATCCGGCACTTCGACACACGATTCAATTGGGAATATGGATGACCAGATTGAGGGTTTCTGGTGGAGAGTGCCGGGCGTCGAGGGCAATGCACTTCAATTTGACGGGTACACTACGCGGCTAGTTCGCGCAGCGAACAAGGTGCCCGACCTTAAGAGAGGGTTTACCGTATCGGCTTGGGTGGCGCTCAATTATTATCCCTGGAACTGGGTTCCCATTGCCGATCAGGACGCAGACGACCAGATAGGTTTCTTTTTCGGGATAGACGCGATGGGCCATCCCGGGGTGAATGTGAGCGTTGATGGGGTGTGGCAGCGACTGGTTTCCTCGGTGCAGCTTCCGTTAAAGAGATACATCCGTATCGCGGCAACCTTCGATCCGCTCTCGGGCATTTCGCTTTATGTGGACGGAAAGCCTGCCGGAAGCCTCAACGTTCAAGGGGATTTTACTCAGGCAACTGGAACCGATCTGATCGTCGGAAGGGTACGTACTCCTCAGCAACCTTTTCCCTCATGGCTGGATTCGTTCCGCGATCCGGTGAGCTACTCCCTCGATGGCTATCTGGATGACCTTGATATTGAAGATGGGCCTCGCACCGCCGACGAGGAGCGCACAGCGTTCGAAATGGTGAAGGCCCCAGCCGAAGACGTGCTTGGTACTGCGGTCATGCCCTCGGGACCACCGGGAGCAGGCCCGTTCGGCGCATTTTATGCAACTTTGAAATTCGAGCGAAGCTGGGACCGTCCACGGCGTTTCGGGCCCGATCAGGACGTTGTCGTCCGTTTCGAACAATCGCCCATGCGGCTTGTCTTCTGGCAGGGAACCAACTTCATTCCCGCCTGGGTAACGGAGAATGGCAAGTGGTACACCGACGAGTTTCTTGAGACCTGGGGAAGACCGCGCTGCCCGGACGGCGGCGATTGCGAACCCATGTCAGACAAGCAAGGCCGGTATTCGCATGTCAGCATCCTTGAGTCTTCAGATGCGCGCGCGGTGGTTCACTGGCGCTATGCTCTCGCCGAGGCTATCAATTACCAGGGAGGCAACGCCGACCCGTTGACCGGCTGGTTCGACTGGGCCGACGAGTATTGGACGGTCTATCCCGACGGAGTGGCCGTGCGCAAGCAGATGCTGTGGAGTTCGCACCTCGACGACGGTCCTCACGAGTGGCAGGAGACGATTGTCATCAACGGTCCGGGGCAGCGCCCCGAAGACAACATTGAGAACGACGCTCTTACCCTGAAAAACATGGCGGGAGATTCGGTGACTTATCACTGGGCTCCAAAAACGGACCGGTTTTTCAGCTATCCCAAGGGGCCGGAAACGATGGATAAACCGGTGAGCGCAAATATTCAGATCGTTCATCTCAAATCAAAAGAAAATCCTTTTCAGGTTGTCTGGACACGGGGAACTTCGTTTTCTCCCTACAAGGATACGATGAGCAATTCGATGTTCGAATGGTGGGACCATTGGCCGGTAGCGCCGATCTCGAACAGTTTCCGTCTTGCCGTAACTCCGGACCGCCCTTCGGAGGCATCACTTTCTCACATCTACTGGGATCCATACGAAAAGACTCAGGACATGGAGAGCAAACTTCTGTTGAGCGGACTTACTACTCCAGACGCGGCTGGCGTGGTGCCTCTCGCGCATTCGTGGCTCTCGCCGGCACCCATTAAGGCAACCGGGCGGGGAGTCCTCGCGCAAGAATACGATCCTGCGCAGCGCGCATTCGTCATCCGCAGGGATGCAGCCATCTCACCGCAACCTCTCACCATCACGCTAATGGCTACTCGTGAGAGCCCGCTCGTAAATCCGGCTCTCGTGGTAGAGAACTGGGACGGACAAGCCAGGGTGCGCGTAAACGATAAGGCGATCTTAAGCAAGGACTTTGTTCGGACCGGGGTGTCGCACAACGAAGGTGTAACCACCTTGATCGTTTGGCTTAAGTTGGAAGCAACTTCCAAAACAGTGATTCAGCTAGACCCTCTACCGAATTAGAGTGACGCGATGCCCGTCGGATCTTTGAAGCTTCTGCTCGTTGGCAAATTTCTGAAATTGCATGATGTCAGGATTGTCGCCAATCCGGACAGTACTCCCGTTTTGGGTTATCAACTGAGCCTCCATCGCATCTTAGGGTCGTTTGAAAACTGCCCGATTCAGGATAGACAAGTCGGCTTCTTGCAAATCTCTGCGACAGCGACCTTCCGAGAAAAGGGTGGTCTGTCAATCTGTTGAGCACGAGTGTAAAAATCACAATTGGCGCAGATCATCCATGTTCTGTACATATCTGCGAGGGGAACTGCGGTACAGCGCGCTCCAGATAGGTGCGGATGAAATCCTCGCGCCAGCGCATACTCACGCCGTCGCCGTCGGCTAGAAAGCTACCGGGAAAGCCGCCGCGCAGCCACCTGCGCTCGACGCATCCACACCACGGAAACGATCAATGCTCCTCTGCCGCCGAGATCTGCCGGAGTTCGTTGACGACGCGTCCAAATTCTTCAACGATTCGATTCGCGCCCGCGGCTTTGAATACTTTTAAGAGTTCATCGAAGTACCATAACTGCTCTTGCCGGCCACGTTTGAATCGCTCCCAGACCCGCGGCCCGATCTTGCGGTAGTCTTCAAGAATTGCCTTTGCGTTATAGAGTTTATCGGCCGCGGAGATGAGTTGGATGTCAGCCGGTTCATCGCGCAGTCTTTGGATATAACTCTGCTTACGTTCCAGCCAGGACTGCTTGTTGCCGGGATCTTCGCTGAGACTGTCGGAAAGTCCCTCCACCATGCGCGCTACATTCGCGTCGAAGTTATGCTCGATATCCTTCAGCCGCAGCAACCCACCATGATCCTCTGCGGCATCGTGAAGCAGGGCGGCGATCACCATCTCCTCGGTGACGGGGAATGCGGTGTGCCCCGCTTCTCCCATTACCAGGGATGCAACGCCCAACAGATGCGCCATGTACGGAATGCCAGTTCCCTTACGCCGCTCGATGTGAAGGTGACGCGCATAGTCGACGGCGCTTGTGAACCTGCCGCTTAAAAGAAGTGGTTCGGACTCGATTTGATTCATCATCCTGCTTTCCGGCAACCCGGTTTGCAATGCACATTTGAATTGAGAATTCCGCGAGTCTTATTTCGCGGCCTCATCTTTAAGTCCCTCCACCGCGGCCACGATTCGTCTCTGCTTGCGATAGACATTGGCAACCGCCATCGACCAAAAAGGAACCAGATCGACTCCGGGCAAGAGCTTGGCAACGAACGACGGCAGAAACTCCCAGTGCCAGCCGAGAAAATAACTCAGTACGGCTCCCATCCCCAGGTCAAAAATGTCATCCACGGGTGACTCAAGGCCCTCGATGAAGAGAGGAAAGACGGCAATCTGAAGCAGGTCCGCAAGGATGGCCAGAATCATCGCGACGCGAAGACGCAGGCCGGCCGAGATTTTTGTGGCGCCGTTGTTCATGAAAACCTGCCGCCGCAAAGTACGTGCTTGACCAGTTTATTCTACGATGAAGGCGCAGCCTCTTGCACCTTCCGATTCGCCCAATGGATTCTGACTCCTCGGTTTGACCGGGTTCTATGGTTGCAAGAGTTCAATCAGGTTTCGACACGCAATCCATCGGGCTAAGCCAATGAGTATTTCACAAAAACAGCGGTTATCAATCTGACCAGCACGGCGGCCAGCATCAATGGCAGCAATACCGGCGTAGCAGTCTCGATCTTCGATTCCGTAATTGTCAGCAGCCCCGGGCTCTTTCCCAGCCCGTCCTTCACGGTGGAATCTTCCGACCTGAGCGGCTGGGCGGCGGCGGACGCGAGTTATGGTACGATTTATTCGTATGCGATTCCGCCGGGCGGATACGCGCCCAACGGCAATATCCTGGCGCATACGGATTCGGTGATGGGCGACTGGCTCTTCAGTTACGACGCGATGGACCGGCTGACGGCGGCGGCGGCGGGATCGAGCGCGCCTGCGGCCTTTGCGGACCAGACGGTGGCCTGGAGTTATGACTCCTACGGCAATC
>Ga0302320_10003783_pt1 | contig 34802 bp, 26 predicted proteins | sample Bog_T0_3_FD_202130 | JGI IMG/M metagenome (GOLD analysis project Ga0302320, IMG submission 202130) | Peat permafrost microbial communities from Stordalen Mire near Abisko, Sweden - Bog_T0_3 | ecosystem: Environmental > Terrestrial > Soil > Wetlands > Peat | place: Sweden: Abisko, Stordalen Mire...
CAGGAATATCTCACATCTCGTTGGTATTCCGCAACTTACAGATAGTGAACATCGTGACTTGTTCATTTCCATGTCGGATTTGATTACACTTCGCGTTCCAAGTCATGGAACGTGGCGGTTTGGACAGTGGCGAAAAAGTGTTTGTAATACGTTGAAGTGGAACAACTTATACATCAAGACATCAAAATATCGGGAATCTCGAGGTGATTGGCATGTTTCCAGCTTTTTTGCGAAAGTCGCAGTTTAGAAACGCAGTGCAGAATGTACTAAAACTATGAAGAAGAGACTCGCAAATATTATCGTCGTGATCGGTTGTGTTGGGTTGTTTACGCAGTCAGCCTGGGCCACCGCAACTGTTCCTGACGGCGGCTCCACTTGTTTGCTGATTGGGATCGGGATGTGTGCCCTGGCTGTTGTCAAGCACTTTTTGCGATAGCCGTTTGCGGCGTAAATTCCGGCGTTTTGTGCTTTGCGTTTTGCGGCGATGATGGCAGGATGGGGGCATGGATCCGTTGCTTAAATTATTGCACGAAAACGCCGCGATTAAACCGGGCGTGCTGGCACAAATGCTCAATCTGCCGGAGGCGGATGTCGCGGCGAGAATCAAGGAATACGAAAAGGACCAGATCATCCTGGGTTACCGCGCCATCTTGAACGATGAGAAGATTGGGGGGGACATGGTGCGGGCGGTCATTGAGGTGAAGATTACGCCGGAACGGGGCGGCGGCTTTGACCGGCTGGCGGAGCGGATCGCAAAATATAGCGAGGTGCGGTCTTGTTATTTGATGTCGGGGGGCTTCGATTTGCTGGTGGTGGTGGAAGGAGCCAACCTGCGGGATGTGGCTTCGTTTGTGTCGCAGAAGCTTTCGACCATCCAGGGAGTTATTTCGACGGCGACGCATTTCATGCTGCGGCCTTACAAGGAGCAGGGGATGCTGATCTGCGGCAAGGAGCTGGAGGAGCGGCTGGCGGTCACGCCATAGGGCCGCATCTGGACGCTGCTACCGTTCGATGGAACGAACCCATTTCCCAATAATCTATGAGGAACCTCTTCTCCCCACCCATCCTCTCCATAAATATGTGGAAGGGAGGGAGAAGAAGCACTTTGTCGCGGCTGGCATTTGCGGTTCTCACTTTGGTCATGCTGGGGGCATGCACTTGCGTTCGCAATACGAGCCAGTCGGCCAGCGGCGTGGACAGTAAGAAGATTTCCGAAGTCCTCAGAGGTTTCGTGGACCAAGGCTCGCTGGTGGGCGTTTCGGCGCTGGTAACGCGGGCCGGGAAGGAGGCGTATTTTGGAGCGTTCGGCTATGCCGACCGGGAGGCTCGCAAGCCGATGGGACGCGAAACCATCGTGCAAATCTACTCGATGACCAAGCCCCTGACGGGCACGGCCCTCATGCAGCTCTGGGAGCAGGGAAAGTTCCATCTCGATGATCCAGTGTCCAAGTACATTCCGGAATTGGCCGATGTGAAGGTCTTTGCCGGTCTGGAGGACGCGGGGACGCCGCTGCTGATCGCGCCCAACCGCCCGATGACCATCCGCGACCTCACGCGGCATACTTCCGGTCTGACGTATGGCGAAAGCAGCGATAATGCGACGATCAAGGCGCTGGCTGTGGCCGCCAATCCGTTGGCAATTACCAACACGCTCGACGAATTCGCGCGGCGGCTTGGGACGCTGCCGCTGGAGTTCCAGCCCGGCGCGAAGTGGCGCTACAGTTTTGCCGTGGATGTCCAGGCGCTGCTGGTGCAGCGGCTCTCCGGGCAACCCTTCGACATTTATCTGCGGGAACACGTGCTCGAGCCTCTTGGGATGAAGCATACCGGCTTTTTCGTGCCGCCCGATCAGCGCGACAAGCTCGCGGCGCTGTATGACTGGAAGGCCGACGGCACTTTTACCCGGCAACCGGACGAGAGAGCGTTCAAGTTCAATACGGGGCATTGGCCATTGACGCCCGGAGGCTATGGCCTGACCTCGACGCTGGACGATTACACGCGCTTTGCGCGGATGATGCTTAACGGCGGCACACTCGACGGCGCGCGCATCCTGCGCCCCGACACGGTGCGGATGATGACGACAAGCCAGCTTGATCCCGCCACCAGCGACCGCTCGTGGCTCGTTTCGGACAAGGGTGAGATGGGATTCGGGATGGATTTCTCGGTGCGAATTGATCCCCCAAAGGCGGGCGGCAAGGCCGGGGAAGTGGGTGAGTTCTTTTGGGACGGTGCGGCGAATACCCTGTTTTGGGTTGATCCAAGGAACAACTTGACCGCCGTTCTGTTCACACAATACATGCCGTTCGGGAAGGTGCCACTGCATAAGGAGTTCCGCGCCGCAGTCTATGCGGGGGTGGATACGAACGCGCTGCCGCCCAACCTGAATCGTTGATTCCACTTAAGTCATTGCGAATCAAGGCACTGACTTCAAATAAGAAGTTGGCCAACTGAGCGGGGGCATTATTACCTTACTACCCGCGGAAACTTTCTTCCAATCCGGCAAGGAGATCCAATTGGAAGGGTTTGTGTCGTCAATTCGCCGGGCCATTTCTGACCAACGCGCGCCGTCTCCCCGGGTTGTTTCGCGCCCGCGATAAAAGAGGAATGGGGGAGACTCCGGCCGCGGACAAAGTTTGAAGTGGTGGCAGGACCCGGAATTGAACCGGGGACACAAGGATTTTCAGTCCTCTGCTCTACCAACTGAGCTATCCTGCCAACACAAATCTATTGTGCTTGTAATATGTTTATTATCAAGCACTTACAATCGAGACTCAATGAGTCTCGGAAAGAAATCAAGCACGCTGTCGTTTTACCGTTGACATTTCGTAATAATTTCGTCAATAATTTCCACGGACTGAACGAAAACGCACCCATATGAACGCACTTGGAAAAAAGAAACCCGCCGACGCCTGGCACCAGGTCAACGACGAACACCGGCCACCCCGCAGAGTCCGCGGCCTCTGGCGAAGGTACGACGTCCTCTACGCAAACCTTTATGCCAACGATGGCAAGCAATATTTTTATCCATTGCATGGTGCAACAACAGTGCCCGAAGCCATCTCAAAAAGGCAAGCCCTAAAAGTAATTCAGAGGGCCGGACACCTCGCTCCCCCACGCCAAATAGCTGCGGACGAAGCCGAAACATTACGAATAAAATTACAGGAGACCGAAACCGAAGAGGAGAGCCTGCCAGCTTTCACGCTGGCCGAAGCCGTGGATGGTTACCGGAAGGACCGGGATGCGCTCAGAAGCAAGGACCCCGACACATGCGCGCGCGAAGACTCCGGTCTTTTGATGTGGTGTGAGAAATTTGGGGATCTGCTTTTCGAAGAAATTACCGAAGGCACCCTCCTTGATTTCGCAACCTGGAGGATGGAGCGCGTGGATGCGATCAACGAGGAACGCTCTGCCAACGCAGCAAAGGGCGAGGCCGTGCGAAAGCCGGCACACTTGTCAGGCCGAACCCTCGATCTCAACGTGATGGCCTTGGAACATGTGAGAGACTGGGCGAAGCTGAAAGGGCACCTCCCAAAAAATGCTCCCGATTGGGTTTGGAAGGATTTGGCGACGACCCCGTCGAAGGATGAGTTGTTGGCGCCTGAACAAATTGACGAACTTTGTAATGCCGGCCTGCTGGATCCGGAGGACTTGGAACTCATCGACAAAAGGTACCGGCACTTGCGGGTGGCCCAGGCGGCATCGGGCCAGTCCTTTCACGATTACTTGCGGTTATTACAGCACGCCGGGGGCCGGGAACAGGAGACGACTATGCAGTGCTGGTCCTACGTCACATGGAGCCGTGCTGCGAAACACGATGGGGACGGTGGTCGTAAATTTAAGAAGGGCGATCACATTCCTGGCAACTTGCTTTTTCCGGGCGAGAATGCAAAGGCTGGCGGTGGTGAACCGGCCGATGATCGCCGAGTGGGTCTTCATGCGGACCTTGAGGCCCATCTCAAAGCGATGTATGAGCGCCGGGATCCGTCAACCGATTGGATGTTCCCTGCTCGGAGTGGTGAAGGGCACACATTGAGGTACAACAAACAGTTGGATCGGGTAAAGAAAGAGCTCCGGGAAAAGTATTGCGGGGACCACCCAGGGACGGAGAAGCAGTCATTTTGGTTTGATCGGATCACATTCCAATGGTTCCGGCACTATTTCATTTCCCATTGCGTGATGGCGGGGATTGATTACAAGACGATTGCGTATTGGGTGAGCCACAGGGACGGGGGGGTTCTTATCGGCAAGCTGTACGGCCACCTGGATACTACACACAGCGAAGAAATGACTGACAAGTTGTCGGCTCATCTTGAAAGCCGCCGTTAGGTCTTTTTGGTCTTGGATGGGGCGCGTGGTTGAAACCACCGGCTTCTTTGCGAATTCTCCGGATGCGGCGCGGTCCCAGAACCGCTTGACCTCTTCAGCTTGGACGAATTCTTGCCATTGATGTTGCATGTCTCAATCCTGGCAGGTTCGCCATTGGGGCACTCTTGACGCCAGGTGTACATCCCAGGCCAAGGACCAATCTCAAAAGAGTCGTGGTGGCCAGGCCGCCGGATTTAGTTCAACCCGACTTTTTGCGTCACACCCTGGTCCCCAGTGCCGCAAAAAGTCTTAATTCGTTTTGAAGTGCCCACAAGTGGCCAGTTTTCAACCGCCCAGTGACAGTGAGAGGTTAGTAACGCCAACTCTCGTGGGAAAGTGGTTCGGAGTTCAATACGGCTCGGCTCGCCTGCCAGTGCGGCAGGTGCTTGTCCATGACCGCGGCGAAGTGGTCATTATGGTTGCGTTCTAACAGGTGCGCCAATTCATGGACGATGATGTATTCGAGGCATTGCGGCGATTTTTTCGCCAATTCGAGGTTTAGCCAGATGCGCCTCGCTTCGATGTTGCAAGCGCCCCACTTTGTTTTCATCTTCTTGACGCCCCAATCAGCGACGGCAACGCCTAAAACCGCCTGCCATTTCTCGATGAGCGGTGGAATCAGTAATTTAATTTGGCGGCGATACCACTGGTGCAGAATTCGCTCGCGTTGCCGGGCATTGGTATCTGGCCGCACATGGAGTTCAAGCCTTGTCTGGCTGCACAGCACAACCCGGGCGGATCCATCGTGTTCGATTACGCGTAGGCGATAGCGCCGCCCCAGAAAATAGTGGCTCTCACCGCTGACCATTTCACGAGCGGACTGGCGCGGTTGAGCTTCAAACCTGACCCGCTGTCGTTTTATCCAGCCGAGCTTCCCGATCACTGCCAAACGCACCGCGTCATCACTCACCCGCAATGGTGCGGCCACGCGGACGCGGCCGTGCGGCGGATAGACGCCCAAGTGCAGGTTCTTGATGCCCTTACGAAAGACCTGCACTGCCACACCGCCAACGATGATCTGGCGGAGTTTAATACTCATTCTGTTTTTTCACGAGTTCCAAGATGGCTTCCGCGCCTCCGCCGTCCGTCTTCTCCCCTCGGACCCCGGCGGATACGGTTTCCTTCAATTGATCGCCGTCTGGGCTCTGAAAATCGCCCAGCGCCCGTTTGATGGCGAGCCACACTTTCTTGACCTTGAACGGATTGGACCGCCAGGCGTCCTGTTTGCTCTCCCGAACCGCTTTATCCACGGCCACCGCCAGCGCCTCGTCTTTTCCAAGGTTGTCATACAGGGCCTTCTTCGCCGGTGTGTCGAGCGATTTTGGATAGGCCGCGCCTTCCGGACCATTCTTCACTCTCTTGGTCAGTTCGACAATTCTCGCCAAATAAGCCGCGTATTCGACCGCCTTCTGTTTGCGCTCTGCAATCAGCGCGTCCAGCAACTCCGACATTTTCTCGTAATACTTCGGATTGATGGGAGACTCGTCAATGATGAGCTTCCGGACGTTGTTCTCGATGGTTTCGGCGACCGCCGCTTTGTTCTTCTTGATGCCCTCTGGCAGCGCCTTCAACGCATCCGCCCCGCGTTCGACAATCAGTTGGATGAGCGACAGGTCATCGAAGGCGGAAACCTTCTCGCTCTCTTCCGCGCGAATGTAAGCATCAATCAAATGCCGCATCGCCGGCTCATACCGCTTCAGGTCAATGGCGTCGCCGCTGTGCAATTTTACCTCGTTGCGGAGGTTCTCATAAAAGGTGACTTCTTGCTTGATCGTCTGGGCCTGCGCTTCCGTGTAGCCGGCCTCCGCCATTTCGCCGGCCAAATTGGCGTAGGCGCGCACCAGCGCCGCCGTCAGCTTGTAAAGCGACAGGCGCATCGGTTCATTGGCCTTGAGCTGCGCGGCATCGCCGGATTCTTTGGACGAAAAATAACGCAGGTAGGCGGCTTGCTCCTTTGGCACCTCGACCGGCTCGCACAGTGCCCGAACCTGCTCCATGGCGTCCTCCAACCTCTCCTTCGCCTTGCTCAAACGGTCTTCGAGCAATCCGGCCACGTCTTCCTTGTCGTAACCATCCAGGGCGCCGGATGTGTAATCATGCACTGCGCCCTCCAAGCTCTTGAACAAATCCTTGTAGTCAACGATATAGCCATATTCTTTGTCGTCCCCGTCCAGGCGGTTCACGCGGCAGATGGCTTGGAACAACCCGTGGTCGCGCATCTGTTTGTCAATATAGAGATACGTGGCTGGCGGCGCATCGAAGCCGGTCAGGAGCTTGTCCACGACGATCACGAGCTTCATTTGCCCCGGTTCTTCAATGAACTTTTTCTTCACGGCCATCTCGAACTCCTCGACCCGATTGACCGCTTTCTCCGGGGCTTCGTTGAACCAATCGGCCAGCATTTTTTGATAAATGGCATACTGTCCAAGCTTTTGGGTCTCGCCCTCGCCGGATTCCTCGCCTTTGATATTGGCCGTGGACGGCACGTAGGAGGTCACGATGGCACACTTGCCATGCAGGTCGGTCTGGTCGAACAATTCGAAGAATTTGCACGCCTCATAAATGCTGCCCGAAATGAGCATCGCGTTGCCGTGCCCGCTTTTCAGCCGGTCGCACTTCTCCATGTCTATGAGGATGTCGGCCACGATGTTTTCCAACCGTGACCGGCTCGACAACACTTTCTGCATCGTGCCCCACCGCTGCTTGAGCTGCGCCTTGGCCAGATCGGTCAATCCCTTGGTCTTCAACTCGAACCACTCATCAATCTTTTTTTGGGAGGTGATGCTCTGGTCAATTTCCCGCGCCTCATAACGCAAATCCAGGACCACGCCGTCCTTCACCGCCTCGTCAAATTTGTAGGTGTGGATGTAGCGGCCAAAAATCTCGATGCTCTTTTGTTTGTCAGCCTTGAGCAATGGCGTGCCGGTGAAACCGATGAACACCGCGCCAGGCAAAATCTCCTTCATGGCCTTGTGCAACTCGCCGGACTGCGTGCGATGGCATTCGTCCACGAATACAAACAAGTTGCCCTTGGCCTTAAAGTCTGGCGGCAAAGCCTTCTTCATCTCTTTGATGAACTCCTCCGCGTGGGCTTCCTCGGCGTCGTCTTCCCTGGTGCCGAACTTGTGAATGAGCGAACAAATCAACCACGGCTTGGTCGCGTTGAGCGTTCCCACCAGGTCCGCGCCGCTCTTCGTCCGGTAAATGTCCTCGTTCACGCCTTTAAAAACCTTTTCGATTTGCGCGTCCAGTTCCGTCCGGTCGGTGATGATAAGCACGCGCGGATCGATGATGTGCTCCCGAATCCATTTGGCGAGCCAGACCATGACCAGGCTTTTGCCGCTGCCCTGGGTGTGCCAGATGATGCCGCCTTCGCGCTTTCTCGCGAATGGCTGGGCGGCTCGCACGCCGAAATACTGGTTGTGCCGGCAAAGCTTCTTCACCCCGGCGTCGAAAACGATAAAATCGTGGATCAATTCCAGAAAACGTGCCTTGCCGCAAAGATGCACGAGCGCACGGTCGAGGGGATTCCCGATGTCGCCCGCCTCTTTCCACGTCAGGTAATACTTTTCCGGCGTCAGGATCGTGCCGTAACGCAAGCCCTCCGTGTCATTGCCCGCCATGACGAACTGCGTCGTGGAAAAGAACCGTTCAATGAAAATCTTCTTTTGATTGTCGAGATTCTGGCGGATGCCTTCGGCGACTGAGACCGTGGAGCGTTTCAATTCCAGCACACCGAGGGCGATGCCGTTCACGTAGATCACCACATCCGGGCGTTTCTCGTGCGTCTTGTCGTCCATTGCGGGAACGGTGACTTCCTCGGCAATCGCAAAGTCATTCTTTTCTGGATTCTTCCAATTGACGAGCCAGACCGTGACGGTGTTTTCACCCACATCTGGCCGGACCTTCACGCCATAGCGCAGCAACTCATACACGGCGCGATTGCGGTCATAGAGGCTTTTGCTGGTGTCGTCCGCCGCCTTTTCCAGTTCGTAGAGCACCTTGCCGATGAGTTCGTCCTTGTGGCCCTGCTTCTCCAGCCACGCGCGCAGCCGCTCCGGCTCGATGTTGCGGTTTTCCTCCCGGTCTTCCCAGTTGCCCAAGTAGGAATAGCCCAGCGTGTCGCGGAACAGCTTCACCACGCGCTGTTGGGTCTTGCGCTCTTTTTGGCCGACGGTGCTCATGTGCTGCGGAATCGTTGATGTAGGCGGGTCTGCAATGCCTCGCCCTCGGGTGTCAGCCGATACTTCTGTCGGCTGCTTTTGGGTTTGTCGGGTATGGTCATTTGCATATAACCTGATTCCACGGCAGGAGTGAGATACAGCTTGCGGAAGTTCTCCTCGCCCTTCAGCGCGAGCGCGTGCTGCAACTCCTTGCGAGTCATTGTCCCGCTACAGACCATAAGGAGCTTGGCGACTTCCCCTGTGACTTCCCCTGCAACTACCCCCGTGACTTCCCCCGTGACTTCCCCGGCAACCTGTCCGGCCCGGCGGAGGGTCGTCACAAACCCATCGCTCACGGTAAACTCCGGTTCGGGCAATCCAACCTCTTGGCAGCGCCGGATCATGTCTCGTGTGCCCGTCCCCATCCGCTCGATATATTTGGTCAGGTAAAGCGGCTCGGCCAGCAACGGATTGCCCGGCACTGAGCCATGCGCCACTCGCAGCATCGCCAGCGTCAGCGACTGCGGCAAGCCGCCCGGATTCCAGACCTCCAGCCGGTCGGCAAACAACATCACCTGCACGCTGCCCTTGCTGGCGTAATCGCGGTGCGCCACGGCGTTGACGATGGCCTCCGCCACGACCTCACGCGGAATTTCGTAGGCCACCGGCGCTTGCGGCCCGGCGGCGCGCGTGCCAACGCGGAGATCAATCTTCGACATCACGAAATCCACCGCCTGATCCACGAGCGCAAAGACGGTGCCCTTGTAAACCTGATACGAGGGAATCGGCTTGGCCACCTCCGTCCCGTGGAAGTGGGCGCACTTGACCTCGGACGAAATCAGAAACCGCTGCGGCTGCTTCCCAAACAGCAACACCGCCGCATGGCTGGGCCGGCCATCGTTCAGCAGATTCAAGTGGGTCAGCACCTCTGCCGCCGTCGCTTCTTCCGCCAACGGAAACCCCCGTGCCCGCCGCGCCTCGCGGAGAAACCACGCTATCCGTTCCGGGTCGAGGTCAGTGAGGGTCGCCTTTGGGCAAGGCGCGGCATCGAATGGCCCGGTACGAATCAACTCCCGATCTTCCAGATATTGCACCAGCGCGGCATAGACAGCGCCGATCAATTCCGCCACCGAGACGAAACGGCGGCGGATGAGTTCATTGCCCGCCTGCTGGATCAGCGCCCGCATCTTGGGATGCTTCTGCTGGTCATCCGCGCCTTTGACGAAAATCAGGCGATGCTTGTGCAGACGGGTCGCCAGTTCAAATTCCCGCTGCGTCGGCGAAATCCCCTGCGCGTCCTCAAAACCGTATTCGTTGCCGAACAAACCCAAGTAAACGTCGCAGTGCTCGACCTCCTCAAGGTAAAGCTCGTCCGCCCGGCGGTCGGCGGCGGGGACTTCCTCAAAGAGAAACGCCTCAAAGAACCGGCGTAGCAGCGCGTCGCCGCGCAGATAATCCCGCAAAGACGCCCGTTCCTCGGCGAATTCCTTCTGCACGCTGCTGATGAAAAGGCGCAAAGTCATCGTCTCTACATCATGGGTCATCCACTCGCAGTTTTCCACTCTCAACCAACCGCGTCCTCCCGGTCAGCAATTCCTGCATCATGCCCTGTTTGAGGGCGCGGGTCTTCGCCCGGCGCTGCTCCAACGCCGCCAGCTCCGCGTCCATGTCCGACAGCACCTCGGCGATGGCGGTTTGTTCTGGGACGGGGGGGACTGGGATCGTCAACTTGGGAATGTTCGTTTTGCTGATGCCAGACACTTTGGTGCCAACGGAGTAGAATAGGAACTGCTGCTTGACGGCAGCAGTTTGAAAACAAAAGCGCCGATACTCATGCGACAGGTCGTTTGTCTTGCTCTTGGCGACAATGGTATGCAGGCCAGAGATGAACGGAATGTTGTCTTTGTTCACCACGACGACATGCCTGCTCGTCCCTTCGTCATCCTCGGAAGCATCAACGAACACAACATCGCCATTTTCCAACAAGGATTTCGATGACACGCGCTTCAAAGGGACGTTGAGTTTTGGTATGGTCTGAGACTCGGCGCGCACGTCAACAAATGTTTTAGTTGCTCCGTGAATGTCCCCATAGTGCAAATAGGAGTGCCCTTCTTCGGAGAGTTGGTCGCGTGAAGCTGAATAACCCCCACTGAAATTGAACAACTCTCCAAGCCGCTTCACTGCCCACTCGCCGTGAAAGCCGGGGAGGCGGGTTTGGCCCGTGAGGAGCTGCTGCATGGCGGCCTGTTTGAGGTCGCGCTTCTTGGTGATGATCTGGTCCAACGCGCCGAGCAGCGCATCCACATCGCTCAATGCCCCTGCGATGGCGCGTTGTTCAAGAAGTGGTGGTAGGGCAACCGCAGTCTCTGAGAATTGCGTCTTGTTGACTATGGGCACCGCCTGCTCACCAGCGAGTGCTCTGATCTTGGGCGCAGCAGTGCAAACGAAGTAGTAGAGGTAGTCAACCGAGAAGACAGGCGAAGGAAAGATTGCGTTGATTTGCTGATTCGATGTCAGCTCGACAGGCGCAACTGCGCATTTCCCTATAGTCGATCCGATGCAGACAAAGAGAATGGAATCTTTGGGAAAGTGTCGGGAAACATCGAAGCCTTTTTTCGAGAGCCTTTTTTCAGTGGTTGTGATGTGTTTCGCATCACCCAAGTCCACGGGACTCACGAAGAGAAACTCATCACCATAGTTCGTCGCATCGCGAGTTGGTGGGGTGTTGCCGGTCGCGATGGTCGCGATTTCACCAAGTCGCTTAACATCCCAATCCTCCGGAATGACCCCCGCCTCTGTCTGCTTATAGCCTGATTTCACTCCCATACCGCCCCCAACTTCTTGAGGTGTTCATCCACGCGCACGGCGAAACTCGCAACTTCGGCAGTGAGTTGCGGCAACGGCGTGGCGTAGCGTTCGGCCAATTGGTGGATGCGCCCGGTAAGCGTCTGCGACACGCGGTCGAGTTCGCCCTGCACGGCGGCGGCGAGCATGAGCAGCCATTTGTCGTCCACCACCAACGTTTTGATCTCATCCTCGGTGAGCTTGCCATACTGCGCCGCGACCATTGCCGACAGGGCCTCCTGCACGGCCGCGACCTTCGCGTTGGTCGCGGCTTCCTTCTCGATGAGGGCGACGTAGGCGTTCAGCACCTGGCGTTCGTCCGCCGCGTCAGCGTCGCCCTTGATTTCATTCAGCCGCGCCGCGACCGATGGCTTAGTGAACTTTTCCTTGTCGTTCTTCGCGTTTTCCAGCAGACCATCCTCGCCGCTGTGTTCCTCGGCCATTTCATTCATCGCCTGCTGGATGGCCGCGGCGTCGGCTTCCAATTTCTCAATGGTCGCCTGCACGGGCGCAAAATAGCGGGCGATAACCAGCGAGGTCGGGATTAACTCGGCTTTATACTTTAGCTTGCCGACGGTGAAATCAGGCTTCTCCTTCGTTTTCTTTTCCTTGTCCTGCACGATCAGCCTGGGCTTGGCTGCTTCGCGCCAGCCATCGCTCACGATCATGTAAACGTCGTCCTGCATGGTCTCGGCCCAATAGTCCATGAGGTGTTGATAAACGTCGTATGGGTCGAGCAGCCGGGCTTTCTCAAACGTGCCCAGCAAATCTTCGGAAAGGGCTTCGATAAGCGCCTTGGGCTTGCCGCCCTTGGCGATGCCTTTCAGGCGCGGCGTGTTGGCCGACTTCCATTTCGCAAAAAGTTTTGTGGCGGATTCGTTGTAGGCGGTGAACTCCGCGTGGCCGAAGATGGCGGCCTTGATTTCCGGGGCGGCAATCTTGAGCTGGCAGTAGCCGGGGCGCTCCGCCTTTTTGAAAAGGGTGGCGCGCACGGCGGGGAAGACCTGCCAATAGTGTTCGAGCGCATCAATGTCCCGGTTCGGTATGCCGCCGCGCAGGTGGGCGTCAACGTCCTGCAAATCCTCCGGTTCGGTGCTGTCAATGTACCGCGGGAGATTCAGGTTGAAGTCGTTCTTTTGGTCCCCGATTTCGGCCAGCGACACCATGCGCGAGTAGCGGGGGATGTCGGCCAGACGCGTGAAGGCGTCCACGATTTTGTGGATGTCCTGGGCACGGAGCCGATTCTTGTTGCCGTCCTTGATGAATGCTTTGGAGGCGTCAATCATGAAAATGCCCTTGCGGGCCGCAGCGTTTTCCTTGTCGAGCACGATGATACAGGCTGGGATGCCCGTGCCGTAAAACAGATTCGCCGGCAGACCGATGATGCCTTTGATGTAGCCGCGTTGGACGACGTTTTTGCGGATGGCAGCCTCAGCGCCGCCGCGAAACAGCACGCCATGCGGGAGAATGATCGCACCCTTGCCACTGCTCTTGAGCGAGGCAAGGACGTGCAGCAGAAAGGCGTAGTCGCCATTTTTTTGCGGCGGGATGCCGAAGGCGAAACGACCATAGAGGTCGTTGGCTGGATCGAAGCCGTTGCTCCACGCCTTGGTGGAGAACGGGGGATTGGCGACGGCAAAATCGAAGGTCTTGAGCGAGCCGTTGGCCTGCTTGAAATATGGGGTGGAAAGCGTGTTGTCTTGCCAGATTTCCGCCGTGGCGCAATCGTGCAGGATCATGTTCATCCGCGCCAGCGCCTTGGTGGCGTTGTCCATTTCCTGGCCGTAGATGGCGAGGTCCAGCCCCTTCGCGCCCTTGGCTTCGTCGTGGGCCTTGAGAAGCAGCGAACCAGAACCGCACGCGGGATCGTAGATGGTCTGGCCGGCGCTGGTCGCGCTGCCGATGCCGATGACCTTGGCCATGATGCGCGAAACCTCCGCCGGGGTGTAAAACTGTCCCTTGCTCTTGCCCGACTCGGTGGCGAAGTGGCGCATCAGGTATTCATAGGCGTCGCCCAAAAGATCATCGCCTTCGGCGCGATTGCTCCGGAAATCAAGGGCTGGCGTGTCGAAAATGGAGACGAGGTTCGAGAGGCGGTCCACCATGTCTTTGCCCTTGCCGAGCTTGTCGGCGTCATTGAAGTCCGCAACATCAATCACTCCCTTGAGGTCGTTGGCGTCGGCCAATCTGCCGATGATTTTGTTGATTTTGTCGCCAATTTCCTTGTCGCCCTTGAGCGCGACCATATCCGCAAAACTGCCGCCCTTGGGCACGTCCAGGAGGTAATCCTTCTGGCTGGCGGCCTTGTCCGAGACGTATTTCACGAACAACAGGACCAGAACGTAATCCTTGTATTGCGAGGCATCCATGCCGCCGCGCAATTCATCACAACTGGCCCACAGGGACGAATAAAGTTCGGATTTCTTGATGGGCATGGCTTAACTTTCGATCAGCGCTGTTGTCAATTTTGTTCCCGTTCGTCAGATTGGTGCTTCTCTGGCCTTTTTGGGTTCCGGGATGATGTCCCCGTGCCGGCCAAATTGCACCAAAAAACGTGTCTTGCCTGGGTTTGGGAAACGCGCTTCACTGGCAATATGCTGGAAGGGATCAAACGAAGCCGCGCCGCCCGGCAATTTCGCCGCTTGGTGAAACCTGGCTTTGGCGAGCCTATCTCTGGCGATGAGCTTGCCCAGCTTGAGAATTCGTGGGTCCAAATGCGGGTTGACCCTGCGGCTCTGACTCCGGCGACTCCTGCGGCTGCAAAATATGCGTTGGGATGGGGCAAGAAGAAAACCAAGCAGGTCACCGTCTTTGGCCGCCAGGAGGGAGCCGGGGTGAGTTACAATCCGCGCTACCGGGGCAAACGCTCATACGACCCGTTGCTTTGCCTGGAAGCCAACTCCGCCTTACTCAGCGGCCAGACATCTGCGAGGGCGGCCCCCATTGCTGCCACCGCTGTCGGCCAGGATCAGCAACTCGGAGGGCCGTTTGGACGATCGGCAAATCAGCGAAGATACGTTGGGCAAGGGCAAAAGCGGTGAAGCCTGGTTCACGGAAACGCCGGCGCATGAGATCAACGGCCCACGCTGGGCCAAAGTCCGGGCGGCGAAAGCCTAGCCATCTCTCTGCCAAAGTGGGTTTGGCGCCTGATTTTCTGGCCTAAAAATCACAGTTTGACGATTCCGGGCGGCGAAAGCGGCCCAATGTGGACGGCGGCGCGAACATGGTGGAAAACCGCCGGTTTGAAATTCCGCAAATTTTTGGCACAGGACTCGCTGCGGCGGGTTGGCCTGGATCATGGCTCACCTTTGCGAACACCCTCTCTGGTGGCCACTTGCGCACGCGCGAGATGGGCTGGGTTGAAGAAGGAAGAAGGGATTTGGCTCAACCCTGGAAGAAAAAGCAGGGAAGAAAACGGAATTTCAAACCGGCGGATTTCATCCAATATGATTCCGCCGCTGACACCCAAAGCTGGGGTCGGTTCAGGCGTCTTTCTCTGCCCGCTACCTCATCGTTTGGTGCCACTTTCCCGAGCTCCGGAGTTGAAAGTAGGACCACAGACTGGTTGCCATGGGGCAAACCTGTGCGGAAACCATTCTGGGCACGGGGACAGGTGCCGCGATCGAAAAACGGATTCCTCCGGTGCGCAGGTCCGCCGCCTCAAACTGGGGCTGCGCTGCGGAAAGGCGTGCATTTGAAGCGGGAAATCTGTATGGTTTGCTTAAGTTTATGCAACCGACCTCGACACACTATGCAATCGGAACGCTCCCGGTCACGGGGACGGGCGTAGGTGTGTCTGGCGAACGGCTAGACGAAGCGCTGTCCGGTCCGGTTGCGGCCATCGTATTCGACGCTGCCGGAAGCGAGGAAATAGCCTCTTTGCTTGACGGAGTGGCGGACACGGAATTCACAAGGGAGAACCTAGATTCTCTTCTGAATGCAGCTCAACCCCCCGAGGGCTGGCGGGTAGGTGAGGCGTTGGCAGAGAGCTTTCTGACGGAATGCAGGGATTGCCATTTCCCTTGGCCCGATAGTCGCGATGAACGCAAACGCGGTTCGAGCCTTCCGGGTGCGGATTTGGTTGGTTTTCACCGTGAGGGCGAGGTCGACCGCTTCGCGTTTGGTGAGGTGAAGACATCTGCCGAGAATACCTATCCGCCGGGAGCTGCCTATGGGCGCCACGGGTTGAAGCAGCAAATGGAGGATCTCCGGGACTGCCGGGAGATTCGGGAAGGGCTGGTCCGCTACCTTGCGCACCGGGCGGTGCAGGCCTCTTGGCGGGACCGTTTTCGTTCTGCGGCGACGGTTTATTTTAGAAATTCGTGCGAGGTTCGCATCTTCGGCCTTCTGGTCCGGGATGTCCCTCCACATGAAGACGACTTAAGGGCTCGAATTGACCATCTAGGGCTTAACTGTCCCGCGGCCATGGCCATCGAATTGATTGCGATCTACCTTCCACTAGGCCGGATCGCCTCCCTCGCTTCCCAAGTCATGGCATCGCGACCAAACGGAGGCACCCCATGAGTTTGAGCAAGTTGGCACTTGGGCGCGTGGACAATCACTGGGCCGTTTCGGCCGTGGGAACACTGGAGCGTGGCCGTGGTTTCGAGATCGCCAATGCGCGACTCGTCTCCAAAGCGGTTGGCCGACAGATGCGCCTCGATCTCCAAGAGCAGGCTTCTGATGACGATTTACTCCGCCGCTTGGCGATGGCTTATGAGACGGCGGCGATTGAGGGCTTGTCTGCGTTCCTGAACATATCCACTGCTGAAGACCAACTGCGGGAGCAGTGCATGGCCGGTGCATGGCGGACCTTCGAATTCAGACGCTTGCTGCCTATCCCGGAAGTCGTGGAGGAACGCATCTTCCATGTGTTGCACTTGTCCGCCCTCGCCTACTGCGGTGACCGCTGGTCCGATATTCGGCGGTGGTATGCAGAGAATTCCAGCAGCATTGAGGAGCCTTCCGCGGCCGATCAGCCGTGGCATTTTCGGCTGCTCTATCGCCTCTACGATTGCTGGGTGCGCCTTTTACGTAAAAAGGACTGGAATGATCTCGACCGAATCCGCGAGATTATTGCTGGGTTGCGCGAAGATCAGCGTCAATTCGAGCAATCATCCCTGGCCAGTGGGTCAAACGCCCAAGATAGGGCCATGGCGTTGCGCCTGATCGCGTTTTACAACTGGGCCAAGGCCACGGAGCTTCTGGCCAAGTATGCTTTGCAGGGCGAGCCAAGAGGTATCAACGCCCTCTTGGACAAACATTTTGAAGCGGCCGTGGACGCCACGACGGTCGGCGGGGATGCCCAGATGGAGGTTCTCATGCGCTGGCTTCACGCTGCCGCCCGACAGATGGTCTCCGGTTCACTTTGGTGGGTCGCGCAGTCCATTAATTCGCGAGTCACCCGATTTGTTGGATCGGCAGCCAAGCACCAAGCCATGTTTGAGCTATTGCCCCCGCAACGGGCGGCCCTGCAAGAGCAGGGACTTCTTGATCAAGCTGCGACAGCAGTGGTGATTGACCTACCGACATCAGGGGGCAAGACCCTTCTGGCCCAGTTCCGAATCCTACAGGCGCTAAACCAATTCGCCGAAGAAGGAGGTTGGGTCGCCTACGTGGTCCCCACTAAGGCGCTGGGTGCCCAGATCACTCGCCGCCTACGGCGCGATTTCGTTCCCATCGGAGTGACGGTGGAACAACTCACCGGGGCCGTGGAGATCGACGCGATTGAAGAGGAGCTTCTGACCTCACAAGCAGTCGGGGATGAGCGCGCTTTCGACGTGCTTGTCGCTACCCCGGAAAAGCTGCAATTGGTTATCCGCAACAAGAAGGTGCAACGCCCGCTAGCGCTTGTCGTGATGGACGAGGCGCACAATATCGAAAGCGAGTCACGCGGAATGCGGATTGAGCTTTTGCTTGCCACGGTGAAACAGGAGAGCACCGGGGCGAACTTTCTCTTGCTGATGCCGTTTGTCGAAAAAGTAGAAACGCTTGCGCGATGGCTCGCCAATGACGTGGGAGGGGGCCGCTCAATCAGTCTCGGCACCAGCGCTTGGAAGCCTAATGAGCAGCTTGTTGGTATGTTCCGAGTCGAGGCGGATACAAGCGTATCGGCAGGCTGGCGGCTTCAGTTTCAATCCCTGCTCACGACACGCGACACCATCCACATGTCGGGCATCCATCAGGTCGATGGCGCAAAGCCGTTGGACGTGCCGAAGTCCAAATTGATCAATGCTAATGGCGAGCAACAAGGTTTGAGCCTACAGGCAGCGGCCATGGCGACAGTGTTTGCCTCGCGAGGCACGAGCATCGCCGTTGGCGGAACCATTCCCGCAGCATGGTCGATGGCTCGAGAAACGGCGAAGAAGCTCCCGATGATTGATGCCCCGTCGGAACGCATTCAGCTTGTGAAGAAATTCCTGGCCTCGGAAATCAGCCCTGAATTCGAGTTGATTCAGATGCTTTCCCGAGGTGTTGCTGTGCATCATGCGGGACTTTCGGATGAGGTAAGGTCCCTGATTGAATGGCTCACCGAGGAGGGCGATGTTCGAGTGCTCTGCGCCACCACGACCTTGGCACAAGGGATCAACTTCCCGGTGTCATCCGTTTTTTTGGCAACGAACTTATATCCCTACGGAGTGAAAATGTCCCCGCGCGAGTTCTGGAATCTTGCAGGTAGAGCGGGACGAATAAATCAGGATAGTGTGGGCGTAGTCGGCATCGCTGAGGCCAATCGCCCCGCCGAAATCATTGACTATGTTCGGAAAGCCACCGGCGAACTGGTGTCACGCCTAGTTACCGTCGTGGCGGAACTGGATTCTGCAAACTCTCCCGAGGAACTTACCGCCGTGATCCAGCAGGAGCAGTGGGAGGACTTTCGCTGCTACGTTAACCATCTCGTCCATGAGATGGACAACCTCGACCAAGTGCTCGCGAGCGCCGAACTATCTTTGCGCAACACATTGGGGTATCGTGTCCTTCAAGAAAGCGCCCAGGGGCGCGGACGTGCGCAGAAACTCCTCGAAGCGACAAAACTCTACGCCCGAAAGATATCGACCAACCCCGGACAAGTCGCGATGGCTGACATGACCGGATTTTCCTTCGAGGGGGTCGGGAGAGCCTTGAGAGGTATTCAATCCCTGGAGCGAAACCTGTCGGCAGACGACTTCTCTGCCACACGACTTTTCGGAACAGCGGGTGACATGGCTGACCTCTACGGAATCATGCTCAAGATTCCTCAACTGGCGCGCAATTTGGACGAGCTCACCACCTCTAGCCTAACGCATCGACAACTCGCAGAGATCACGAAGGCCTGGGTCGGAGGCAAGAGTATCCAAGAGATCGCCATCACCTACTTCCAGTCCGAAGGCGACGCCACCGGTGCGATCACAGACGCTTGTCGCGCCATTTACCGAAACCTCGTGAATAATGGAACGTGGGGTTTGTCCGCCCTGAGTCGGCTCTCGGGAATTAATTTCGATAGCCTCACAAGTGAGCAGAAGCGGCGCATCAATTTGCTTCCGGCAATGATCTACCATGGGGTGAGTACCGAGGAAGGAGTGCTCATGCGGATGAACGGAATTCCACGCTCCATCGCAGAACGCATGGGTGAAAATTACCAAGCAAGTCCTGCTACCGCAGGCGGAAGTTCAGGGATTAAGAAAGTCCGCCAATTCCTGGCTTCTGTGGACATTCAGATATGGAACCGCTCACGTCCCGCTAACGCGCCGCTATCCGGACGTGAATATAAGGAAGTCTGGAAGATCATTTCTGGAGAAGGGCGCTGACCCACAGCGAAGAAATGACCGACAGGCTTTAAGCGCACCTTGAAAATTACCATTAGGGTTTAGCCTGTTTGGCCTTGTTGATCCTGGTAGGAACTACCGGGGTTTTTGCGAATTCGCCGGCCTCGGCACGGTCCCAGAATTTCTTAACCTCCTCGGCCCGGACGTAATTCTTGCCGTCGATGTTACACGTCTTAATCCTGGCAGGTTCGCCGTTTGGGCCTGCTTGACGCCAAATGTAGCCGGTAGTGCGACCTCTCCCGACAAGGTCAAGCCATCTACCCCACTCAACGCCTCCTGCGATCTGTAATTCTGTATCGTCACTCACGCCAAAATTATATATCGTTTCATTTTGTCAACCGGGGGAATCGCAAATATCTTTGTTAATACTTATAATTCAGCGATTCGTCAGTAATACAACCCCATGTGGTGGTGCAAGTGATGCCAGTGTTTTGCCTGTTCGTCGGGGATGGTACACCTGCTGGGACATGATCCTGGCCACTGGTGTTCCCGATGATCCTGCGTCCTTGCCTCAGGCCTATCGGAGACTGGGTGCGAAGACTGGGCCTGGATTGACTTCTGCCACCAGTACCGGGTGTACCCGTTGGTCCCGATTGGAGAAAGCGTCGGAGCAATGAGCGCATTGGTGCGCACCGGGAGCCTCAAGGAATAATTGCCCCGGGACTTATGCCGTGTGCTGGGGTTGGACCGCGCACCCGAAGCCAAAACACTGCGGCGCAAACTGGCCCTCCTGGCCGCCGCCGGACGGAGTACCCAGTTCGGCTGAGCTTTGGCCTGACAACGGGCCGCCCCGCGCGGGAGCGGCTCTGGGTTTCCACGACAACGACGGTCAGGATCATAGGCATTGAAAAGAGTTCAGCCTGTTGCCGGATGGCAGAAGCACGATTGTCTAAAATGCGTTCGGAATCGGGCATATAATATGACCACTGTTCAAAGCGATTCATGATATTATATGAAAAGAAGCAACTGCAAAATATTCCACTACAACATCCGTCTTCGGACTGCTATGCCCGGAGAGGGCTGGAATGTGGCTTACAGAATGAGCGGGAGGGCTTTATGCTGCTGAGGTGGATTAAAGCCCGGACTGCCTCCCAGATGTGGGATTTGTCCCGTTCGGCTATCCTGCAGAGAGCCTTGGACTGGCAGGACGATTACGTTCCTTACCGCATCCGACGGAAGTACCTTCAACTCGATGATGAGGGAGTGTTGGCGCCCAGGTATTATCGGCCTGATGTGGAGGCGCTGAGGTACCATCCCCCAACGCGCGAGGGTGCGGGTCGCGTCCCCATTCTGAACGAAAGCTCTCCTCGTGCCGGCAATTTGGCATGTGAGATCCGTGTAGCGGAAGAAGATCTGTCGAATTGGCAGCGTGGAGGGATGGCTGGCAAGTATTACGACCTCAGTTCCGACTCTGCGGAGCGCCGGGGCATACCGATGTGGATTGACCGGGATGGTGTGCGGGTGCAGCAAGATTACCTCCCATACAAGATAAGGTACGACGAACTCCAACTCAGCAAAGGCGGCAGAATTATCAAGCGGTACTACTTGCCGGACCTGGAGGCGCTGCTGGTCGCCCGGCCGCCTGGGCCACCTGTGAATTTGACGCCGGCATTCCACATGGAGAAAAGCGGCAGCAGGAGGGACGCATGAACTCCGGTTGCCACCTCATCGACCAAAACGCAGTTGGCGTTCCCTTTGTCGCCGGAGTTGGAGAACCTGACCGGGGGCGGGGATTGCTGGTGTCCAACGTATCCGGACCTGTCTTAGTTTTAAGCCGGTCCGCCGTCCCCGTTGCCCCCGGCGCCCCCAATGTCCCCGAGCTATCACGGCTGGCGGCATTGTATACCTGCGTTCATCACGCGCGTCTTTCAGGTGTTTCCGCCGCCCACATCGCCGCCAGGAAGGGACTGATGTCTCCTGTTGCGCCGGCCCGCTTCTGCAACGCGGAATCGGCAGCGGAGGCGAAGGAATATTTTCACATTGACTTCGGCCTGGGCATTCTCCGGCCGCGGTACTGCGGCGCCGAGGGCCCGCCTCCTCGAAAAAATCGCGCAAAGGAGCGCGGCGTGACGGCGTGCTTCTCAAGGCCCACTGCGCCCCCAGACGCCCCCGGCACCGGCGCGCCACTGACAGCCGATCCGTCTGGATCGGCGGCGTTTGACAGCCTGAAACGGGGCGGAAGGGGGCGCAACCGTGTCCTGTGGAAGATCTGCGGAACCGAAAAGTTTCCTTTCCTGCCCTTTCCGTGCCGAAACCACGGGTTTTGGGTCCACGGCCCGTGGAACGGGGCGGAACAGGGCGGCAAAGGGCGGAACGGGGCGGAACATCAAAGTGGAGGGAGTGAGATTGCTGCCCCCACCGCGCCCGCCACTCCTCTCCCTCGCAGGATGCCGGCCGGCCGCCCCGGAGGCCAGTTGCGGAACGGTCTGCGGAATCTCCCCAAAAACAGCCACACAAAGAATTTATGAGTGCAAAACATCCCAACCCAAATGGCGCCGCAGGCAGTTTCGCGGCGCAGGACATGATTCACCCCGTGGCGCTGGCCCAAAAGCTACAGGCCGGCGGCCACCCCTTCTGCCAGTTCCTGCTGGAGAAATTTTCGCCCCAGGGCCGGGACGCTCTCAAAGCGTTGCTGGATGATGGAGCCAACCCGGACCGGCTGGCCGCCATCCTGGCCGAGGAGTTCAACGGCGTCGCCGCAGGCGGGCAGTCGGTGTGCCTGGCCGGCAAGATCAATGGCACCAAGCTGCGCAAGAGCACGCGCAAGCTGGTCAAAAGGAATCCGCAGGGGGCCGGCCTGGAGCGGATGAACACGCTGCTGATCCAGGACTTTTTCAGCGGCGACCTGGACCACGATTCGTGCGAGCTGGTTGAGGTGGTCAAAAAGAAGAGCATTGAATTCCGCATCTATAAAGAGCGGCGCAAGCTGAAAACCAAATGGAACGAATCGTTCAAGATCACTTTTCCGGCCATCGACGGCCAGACTTCCACCCACGCGCCCACCCTGGAGCAGGCGCATATCGAGATTGAAACGCTGGTGGACCGGGTCCTGTCCGGTCAGGCTCCGGTGACCAAGCAGGAGAACAAGGAGCGCGACGCCAAGGCAAAGGCGTACGATGAGATCGCGGCCGAGGTCGCCAAGGCCGGCCCAAAGGAGACGAAGGACATACTGGAATTTATCAAGGACGCCGTGAAAGCGCAGCTCAAGCTGGGCTTGGAGCGGCCGCTCCTACAGTTCGTTTTGTACGCGGTCACGGTCGTGGCCGAACCTGTGAAACGCTGCCATTTGCAGCCGGCGGTCAAGACGTTTGCACAGTTTGCAGAGGCGCGCAAGGACGTGGGAAAGGAAGGAATCAAAAAGCTCGTCGCGATGGTCAAGCGGTACGCAGCTGCCATGCCCGTGCTGGTCCACGAGAGGAACACAGCCAGCCTGGCGGCTGACAGCCCAAGGCCGGAACCGCCACTGGATGTTTTCGTGGACGACCCCCAGCCGAATGAAGTTCAAGCCTGGTTGAACAGCCTCAAGACCAGTTGGAAATCACGGCGCGATGCTCTGGATCAGGTTCGAGCATTCCTGGTTTATTGCCGCGATGCCTTGCACGCCCTCCCGCCGGGCCTGAAAACTGCGGCGCACGTCGTGCCGCGCACCAAACCGGACAGCGACGCCGAGCCGCTGCCGGCGCCGGTGCTTTCATTCAGGGATGTCTGGCGCATTCTTGTCAACCTGCAAGACTTGGAAAACGTCTGGTTTTTTTCCTTGGCGGTTTTCGCCGGGCTGCACCAATCGGAGATTTTGCGCCTTGTCTGGGAGTACGACATCGTTTGGAAGGAAGGCCAGCCGATCCAAATCTTCATCGCCTCAGGAAAAGGCAAAGATAAGCACGGCAGGCGAATGGGAGCCTATGTCAAAGTTCAGGACCCGTTGGGCGCGATCCTGGCTCTCGGGCGCGGCCGAACGGGAAAAATCATTCATCGGAAAAGCATTCGGGAGACGCTGTCGGTCCTTGCCCGCCGCCTGAAAATCGCCTGGGCAGGAAGCATTATGCGTCACACATTTGCGAGCAATCTTCTAGGATCGGGGTGGAGCTTTCAAGATGTCGCCGGCCAGCTTCGCAACACAGTCACGATTCTCAAGCGGCATTATTACGCGCCACTGTCCGAACTGGAAGTGGAGTGGTGCTTCCGAATGCCCATCGGAGTCGGGCGATTTGCAAACCTGCCATTCCAGAAACGGCTTTGGAATTGGCAGCAGCTTTATGAGTTCGATCTGCGGCCGGACGGAACAGTGTCGATTACAGAACTTCCTGCCGATCCGTCCACTGGCGGGGAGTCGCATCCCCAAACGCGGGTGTTAAAAAAACGCGAGTCGCCGATCGTGTGGCCGGACGATCTCGAAATGCAGGTCATGCTCTGGGAAAAGCCGCAACCGCAAATCGCCCGTGCATTGCACTGCCGCTCGACCACGGTCAGCCGGCACGCGGCAGTATTAAAACTGAAGGTTCCAGAGGCAGGCCATTGGTTGCGGGTCAAGTTTGGAACACCCGTCAAAATCCCTGAAGAGGTTTTTAAAGCGCGTGAGGCACTGGCGGTCCGGAAGAAGGCGGCCGCCGCCAAGTCCGGCAAAGGTCCGGCCATGCCGCCTTCCGGGACGTCCGCTCCTGAAAATCAAAACCCGAAACCTCCCGCTGACGCGGACAATCCCGATTCGGGCGCCGACGGCACACCCCCGGAGAACTAACTTATGAACGCTCCATTACTCACCATCGAACCGCCCCGGGCGGCAGCCGCCGAAACCGGCGCCGCCTTCATTGGCATCGACAACGGCATCTCGGGCGCCATGGCCTGCCTCACCCCCGAGGGAGGGGTGCTCTGCGAACCGGTAATATTTCAGGATCTCGGCAGGGAGAAGCTGATGGATGTTGACCGCAACCTCGCTCTGTTGGAACGGATGATCGCCGCGACTGGTTTGCCCAAGCAACGGCTGATCGTGGTCTTCGAGCAGTCGCAGATTTTCCCGAAAGTCGGGGCCCGCAACAACTACACCAACGGCCGGCACAACGAATTCTGGCGCGTTCTCCTGACGATGGCCAAAATTCCGTTCACCTGGGTTAATCCGCAAATCTGGCAGCGGGCGGTGTTCAGCGGCATTCGCGGCGACGACACAAAGGAAATGGCCGACCTGGTCCGTCGCCAACGCTTCCCGAATCTGAACTTGGACGATCACACCCGGATCCAAATCGGCGGAATCAACGACGCCGTCTGCATCGCGCTGTGGGCGCGGCAGACGCTCAAGTGAGGAACCATGACGCTGTCAAAACAAACCCCGGCCGCCGGCCACCGCCTGCAAGCTAATCGAAAGCGCCTGCTGGACGCCAGGGCTGAAGGGGCATGCGGGGGCGCGGAATCGAGCAACGACTGGAGCATTAATTTGACGCCCCCGAATGCCCCTTGCCCATTGCTGACAATCCCGCCCCCGTCCGCCCCCAACCAGGAGATTTCGGGGGCGGCAAGGGGCGGAGGCTTTGCAGTCCGGGCGCGCGCCCCTGCGCGCCCCCGAACTGTTTCATGGGTGATGGAAAACGCCCCCGATCGCCCCCGCCTGGCATTTCGCCATCTCCCTGTTGCCCGATGAACATCAAAGAGAAATCTCGCGAGGATCAGCACGCTGGCGGCCTGAGCGGCAAAGCAGAGGCCTGGGCGAGCCTCGACAGCCTGGAAGGCATCATCCCGGCGACCCGCAACTGGTATCCTTTTACGCACCGCAAGTTTGTGTTGTTAATAGGCACCGAAAGCAACGGCAACGGCGGGGAACGCTACCTTTTTAATCACCCGGGCGAATGGGATGAAAAGAATAATCGGCCGAAACGATTTCGCCGCAGTTCCAAAGAGGCCATCGAGAATGACGCGCGCATTGTGATTGACAATGAATTGGCAAAACCGGCCCTGCCAGGCGGCGACGGACCGAACCGGTCTGGACGGATGGAGCAGGGCGCGGCGCCGCAGGCGGCGCTGTCGCTTGAAATGTTATTGGACCGGTTGGCGCCGTGGTTAAAACAGCTTTCCCCGGAGGCCAGCCCCATCGAGGCAATCGAAAAAGGAATCAGGCTTCTGGTTGAAAGCACTGGCGCCGCCAGGAATCCGGCCCCGGCAGCGGCTCTGGAGTCGCCCGTCGCCGCAGTTGCGCCGGAAAACAAGCTCGAAACACCAACCCCGGGCATGCCAACAACAGCCGGATCCGGCGGCGCAGCGCCACATCCTGCAACGCCTCCGGCCAGTGAGCCTGGTTCCGTGGAGAAAAACGCCGCCGTTGCCCCGGGGGGCGCCAGCAAGACACCATGTCCGGCCGGCCCGGGGCAAGTTGCGGCGCCATCGCGCAAGCACCGAAAGTCCAAAGTCCAGTGGCCGGCAAAACCAGAATTCCTGGAAATGCTCTGGCTCCAGCGCGGCACAGAAATCGCGAGGCAGCTTGGTTGCGGCGCCGGCATAGTCTTGAACAAAGCGGACGAACTTGGTTTGCCACGGCCGGAGCCGATGTACTGGGGTCGAAAGAAATATGGCGATCCAGTTGAAATCCCCGGCGACATCAAGGCTCAGATCGCCCAACTCCGCAGTGGAGCTGCAACGGTTTCACCAACCACGCCGCCGGCGCCAGCCGAAGAATTAAAACCCGGATGCGAACACTGATTATGAATACTCCAGAAACACAAACAACAGAGACAATCACGAACACGCCAACACCGCCGAGCCCCTGTTTTGGCGGATCCCCAACAACTCCCGCTGCCGTCAGCGCGCCCGCCTCATGCTTGGGCACAAATGTCCCGACGGGAACGACGCTGGCCGCTCTTGCCGCGCCGAACGCTGCCGTCACTGTTCAAGAATGCAAAGCTGCGAGGTCATCCGCGACAGTTTTTCTGGACCCGATCAGATGGCCCGCGAAAGCTCAATTCCTCCACATGCTCTGGGAGAAACCCGCAACCCAAATCGCCGCCGAATTGGGCTGTTGCCAGGCCTCTGTCCTGATGCGCGCCAAAGAACTTGATTTGCCGAGGCCCGGCCATGGTTACTGGCAAAAAAAGACGGCGGGCATTGAAACGGCTGTTCGCGATGATGTGAGAATTCTGATGGCGAAGTTGGATGCTGACAGCTTTGTGAACCCGGCTGCCGGCCCGGACAGCCGCCGCTTCAAATCTCCGCGTAGACGGCACCCCGGCTTCCGCATGCCAGTTGCCTGGCCTTCAAAGGCGCGGTTGCTGCGTCTCCTGTGGACCAAACCGTCGGTTACCATCGCCCGTGATCTGGGCTGCACCAATGGCGCCGTCCTGGCTCGCGCAAAGGCCCTGGGGTTGCCCGCTCCCGGCAACCGTTATTGGCAAAAGAAGAGAGCCGGACATAACGTCAATATTCCAGCCGATGTGACTGCACTCATGGCCGCACTGGATGCGGAGAAGTAATTCATGAGGAAAAATCAAAGGGAATCGCCTGGCCCGACCATGCGGCTTTTCGCCGCATGCTGCGGGAACAACCGTGGATCCAATTCGCCGGCGAACTTGGCTGCGATGCTGGAACTCTGCCCACAAGAATTCTGTCTGTCAGGCTGAAGATCCCATCAGGCCCGAACAGCAGGAGAAAGTCCTAACCGCCGGCTTCTGTGAAGTTGCTTGGTCCTTCAGGCCGCGGCTGCGCCGTTGGCCGTGATGGCCCTTTCAATTGAGGGATTGATTGCTGTAGGGCCTGTCCCAGGTGAATGCGGGTTCGGCCCAAACGCCGCCAAACAACAATTCATGAATGACCATGAATCTCAATTCGCAGCCTCGGAGCCAATGAGCCCATGGCGATTAAAGCAGGAAATCGCAGACCATTATCGCTGTGACCTTCGAACGATCACCAATTTGATGCGCCGGCGGATTTTGCCATTTGTGAAAATTGGGCGCATCCTCCGTTTCAACATCGAGGAGTGTGACCGGGCCATGAACAAGTACAAACGGCCCAGTATGCTTCTCCAACGCGATTCAGGCGCTGCGCCAGGCAAAATCACATGACCGTTGCTCTCAATGGATCCGTGGCTCGTGTCAGATCAAATCAATTGACGAGCCACCCAAAACAGTAATTTGAGAATCCTGTTCCTTCTTCCTTTCATTTTCTTGGTTCGCCTTCTGCCGTCTGGGCATCACCTCCATGCGGATGGCGGCGCCACTGCCGACGGACAATCATCCCACACTGACCACGGAAAAGGCCGGGTTCTGCGCTCCATGAGTGAGTATTTCAAGTGAATCTCGGTATGGGGGATCGGAATGCGCCTCAGCAGCAAGAACCCGCATAATTCCCGATTATTCTCGATCCTCTGTTGAGGGATATAAGCGGCTGACTCATAGGTAGATATGGAGACAAACCCGCCTTCCGGCAGGCCTGGTCCTCAATGGAACAGCAAAAGAATTCAGCAATCGGCACAGCGACGCTGCATAATATAACATGACGAACAATCCACAATTCGATTCGGGCAGCGGCGAAGAGGTTTTCTACACGCTGACTGCGGTTTGCCAAATGCTCAGCATCAGCCGGACTACCCTGTGGCGCATGAGCAAGAATAGCCTGCGCACGGTACGTATTGGGGGGTTGGTTCGGATTCGGAAGTCGGACCTGGACCGGTACCTCGGTGATCACAGCGAATAAATCCGAGCCGAATCTTCCTGCGCATCAACTTGGTCACCGTGCGCACGCCGATCTGATAATGACCGGCGATTTCCGCTTTGGTTCTCCAGTCTCTGCCCATGTGCCCGGTTTGATCTTTCATTGCTTGACAAATACTGCCGCAGTTCCAGCGACGCGCCCGCAGCGCGGGCCATGCCTGCGAGCATCAAAGACATTCGAGGCGAGGGAGGGAAGAGAATTCCAACCCGTTGGACGCCCTTTCTGCTCTCTCACCACCCCCAAGTTGGTTTCGTGAAAATAGGGATGGCGTCCTGAGCAAAGGCCGTCGCCGCGAGTTTGCCGGCAAACCAAAACCCATGAACAAGCAAACTCGGAAAACAAAGCTTCCCAATGACGGATTTATGACCGCTCCGGGCTATCCGTTTTCGGCCCGCGACATCTTCGGCGATTTGCGCTCCAGGCTTGCCGCGGTGCATCGGCACCCGATGAGCTTCGAGCGATTGGCCAAAATGCTCGGCCGGTCCAAGAGCACCACCTATAATTGGTTCGACGTCTTTCACCACCCGCATGTGCTCGGCTTTTTATGCCTGTTGGAGCGATTGCCGCCAGCAGAACGCCAATCTTTCATCGAGGCCCACTGTCGGGCTTACCCGACTTTGGATGACCCGCGCCTGGTCCATGCCCCTGGAAAAACAGGCCAATTGCTGGAGTTGCTGAATCAGAAGGCGGGTCTGACCATCATCGCCGGCGGCACGGATTTCTCACGCGCCTTCGTGTTTACCGCCCTGGCCCATGCCGCCAGCCGGGCGGGCGGAAAGCTTCCCGCTGCGGCGGGCATTGATCTCCATCGCTCCAACCTTTTCGTTCCGGTGGAATCGCTGATTTACATCAATGGAGATCTGGGCCCGGATCATGCCCGCCGACTTACTCAGAGAATATGGCCCAGGGTTCTGACTTCGGGGGCGCCGCGTTTGTTTTTTAACCGCGTGTGGTCCACAGTGCCCGAGGTTCGCGAGGATCTGTTGCGCTGCGCCGGGTTCAAGCACGTCGTCATCGCCGAAGAGGGGGCATTGGACATGGGTGACCTGACGACCAGGGTCTCCACCCCTATTCATGTATTGACGCCTTCAACCGCCCAATCCGTTCCGGAGGGTATCCTGGTGAATTGCCGGCGCGTGCAGCGGGCGAAATGCCCTGGAAACTGAGGTTTGGGAAAAAAAGGCCGTCCAATGGATTGGACATTTCTGGCCTTGGCGTCAAGAACGAAGCACAGTGACGGCGATGTGGGCCAGATTTAGAGGCCCAGCTTGAGGAATAATTTGGTCCGCACGTAATCCATGAACCACAACCAAATCATAGCCGTCCTTCGGGAACATGGTTTTGCCGAGGGACGCCTGATCGCGAATTCAAAAAGCGGCTATTGCAAGCAGCACCGCAGCCATTTTGTTGTGTTCAACGCCCAGGTTTGCAACATCCGCGGTCGGCTGCTGAAACAGGCCGACCTGGACCTGACGTTGGACGGGGAGAAGCTCACTGCGGCAGCGCGCGCTGCGGGAGAGAACTTCTACGTGCTATACGAGAATGATCCGAGTCCATTTTGGAAACCCGGTTCGATACCGATGTCCCGAGTCCTACGGGATGCGGTTTGGTGGACGCGGATCCATCGGGAGGATGAGGACCTCTTTCTCCCCATGAATTCCGGTCCCTTGGAGAAAAAGCGGGTTCGATTGCGTTGCAGCCTGGGCCGTTGGCAAAATCGGCCCGCCTACTCTGTGGACTTGTGGGAAAACCCGGAGTGGGAAAGCCGTCGCAACATGTCAGGACCAGTCGTTCAACTTTTGGACCACCCGCCCAGGGGTTTTCGACCGACGGATGAAAACGAGGTTTTCACGGCTGAAATCTCCAAAACCCGGGGCCGACCTGTGCGTCCTGTGTTTTATCACCGCACCGGACTGCTGGCCTATGTTTGGTTCAGTCACGGCGCCGCCGTCCCGGCGATCTTGTATGACCACACCGTCCGACGGTTGGATTCGGTCAGGTTCACGAGGCACAGGGATAGTTCGGCCATCCATTTGCGCCAGGCGGGCGAAGTCGTGGGACTGTTTTGGCCCTGTGGCATTTCTGCGCCGGAAGTTCTTGCCAATGCGCGGCGGCGGTTGTTCCGACGCTTTGCAAAAAGCGGAGAGGCCGTGAAGAATCCTGGCTGAACTGTGGGCGAGATGCCAACAGGAGAGGCGATGAAGCGATTCCACAGACCAAAATCGGGCAGCGGGAAAAGCCCGCGAGGCCAAGTCGTCTCGCGGCGACTCGAACGGCTCAATGGCTGCGGGTGCAGCCGCCAATTTGAAATACATGTATGCGCTTGCACATTCTTGCTGATCTTCATTTAGAATTTGGCCCGGTGGCCGTTCCAACGACCAAGGCGGACGTTGTGGTGCTTGCGGGGGACATCCACCTCGGGAGCAAGGGATTGGAATGGGCCAAAAGCCATTTTGGTGACAAGCCCATGATTTATGTGCTTGGGAATCACGAATTTTACCGGCACGCACTTCCGGAATTGACGGAGCGGTTGGAAGATCAAACCAAGGGCAGTCACATCCAACTGCTCGAGAATAAGGCCATTGAGTTTGGAGGCTTCACGTTTCTTGGCTGCACCCTTTGGACAGATTTTGCGCTGAGATGCAAGCCGGAATCCTCCATGCAGATGGCGGAAGATGTAATGAATGACTATCGAATCATTCGGTTCAGCCCGCAAAATCGCGTTCTTCGCGCGCGTGACACCGTAAGAATTCATCAAGAGTCCGTCGCTTGGCTGAAAGACGAGCTGGCGCGGCATGATCCCGCTCGAACAGTTGTGGTCACCCACCATGCGCCAAGTCCTCAATCTGAGGCGCCGTATCATAAGACCAGTCCGCTGACTCCAGCGTTCGCATCCAATCTGGACGCACTCATTCACCAAAGTCGCGTTCCCCTGTGGATCCACGGCGACACTCACTTCAACGTCGACTATCGAATCGGCTCAACCCGTGTCCTGACAAATCAACGTGGTTACCCCGGCGAACCCTGCAACGGCTTTGATCCGAAGCTGGTGATCGAGCTGTAGTGCCGTCCCGTTGAAGTTCCGGCTCGAGGTTCCGAAGTCCACCGCCGGCATCGGTGCCGTTGCTCTTCGGTCCAGTTGATCCAGCGGTCGCGCGCAGCCGGAGCGAGGCGACGCAAAACACCAGTCGTTCCTGACAATCAAGCAACCAGCCGTCAATGCCAGTCACCCCATTCGCGCCGGACGGCACTCATCAAGAGAACTACGTCAAACATAACAATGCCGCGAACAATCGGGGCGATGGCCCCGGCAAAAAATCAAGCCGAAGCAGAGCGCCTGATTGAGAGCGGAGAATCGGAACCCGTGCAAATACAGCTGATTCCGGTTCCAACAACAGAAATCGATGAGAAAGATATTATGGCAAACCTAAACAAAGTAGTGATCGTGGGACATCTGGTGCGCGACCCGGAAAAACGGGTTGGCCCGTCAGGTAACCCTTTCGGCCTTTTTACCATCGCCGCCAACTACCGATACACGGATAAGAACGGCCAACGCCAAGAAGAAGCGGCCTTCGTCCCATGCCTGGTCTTTGGCGCGGCGGTCGAGTGGCTGCTGGAGAAGAAGAAGGGAGCTTTAACCATCGTGTCCGGAAGGCTGCGCACGGAGTCCTGGGAGCAGGACGGCACCCGGATGTCCCGGTTGATCCTGGTCTGCGAAACGGCGCAGTTCGCGCAGAAAACGGATGGGAATGGAACGCCGGTCGCCACGGCCAGCGGGCGCAATGGCAACTGCGCTGTAGATTGCGACATCCCATTTTAAGGAGGTTCATATGAATAATCACCAGATGAAAGAACTGTCCTCCGCTGAACGCTTTCACGCGATGATGGAGGACCTGGGTTTTAACAAACATTTGAGTCCAGCGGTGCTCGCGGCGGCCCTGGACCTCCATGAAGGCCGGCTTCCGCGACCCGACTTGCTAAACGAAGCCCGCAACTTCTTCGCCACACGGGCCATCTTCGTTCCCCACGGGCTCGAAGGATTGCCCTCGATTTGGCTGAGCCGCCTGTCAGAAATTCTTTGGTCGACGCGCAAGCCTGAATGGGAGTTTTTGCCCTATTTCATAACCTCCATCGGGGTCGAAGGCGGAATCCTGCGGATCGGATACCCACGGGAACAATGGGTCTTGGGCGACCGGATCACCTTCTGGGACCAGTTGCGGGTTGTGGTTAATCTGTCGCTACAACCGAACCAGTGGCGCCCGCTCTCCCCGGCGGACGAGCGGGAAATATGGGAGAAAAGACCAGATCTTCGGCGGGAGTTGCTTGCGCTTGGTTGAGCGCCCGCATTGAGTGTCGACGGCCCAACACGGATTGTTCGCCCGCCGGGCTCCGCAGAGCTTCAACGGCCGCAAACAAAAAGCAACCATGGCGAACGGCCCTGACACATTATGAAATTATAGGTTTTGCTTATATGAACGATGCCAAACTAAGCTGCATGAGTACAAGCGAACAACTGTTAAGAGCGGTTCAGTTCAACACCATTACAGCCCTGCGCAACCGACTGGGGAGCGAGCAATTTATAGAATGGCTGGTCACCCCATGCCACAGGGACGGGATGACACCGGTGGAAGCACTGGAATCAGGGCTGTGGCAGGAGGTCGCGGAGTTTGCTGAGGACGCCATGTCAGAGGGGGTTGCCCAATTCTAGTGTACAGCATAGGCTGGCTTTATGGATAAATTTGAGAAGTTCCTCCGTTCGGAAATGAGTGCCCGGCGGCTTTGCGAGTTGGCAGAGGGTGAGGGCCTGGGCCTGGTGCCGATTTTACAAAGGACCCCGCGCCAACCGACGGAGCGTCCTTTTGGCCGTCGGGCGGCTGCGCCTTTCCGCGCAGTCAGTGTGTGCGTTGCACACGGACCGCGCCGGGGCGTGTGCGCTTCGCGTAGTCAGCCTGCGAGGTCTTTCCCCTACGGGCTGCCCCTGCCTTTTTGTCTTTTTGTTTTACGGCCTGTTTTGCTCCGCCTTCGGTTTTTGCTGTGCCCTCACCGGCTCACTTTCATTCGGGGTCCGGGCGCGGTGCCCTCTGAAGACCACTCCCACTGGCCTACCTCAATCGCTCGCCTTGCCGAGCCGGTGCAGATGCGGCGAAGGCAGAGCATCCGCGGTGAAGGAACAGTCAGTTGCAGCCGTGGAAACTGCCGGGGTACGGGAAGCGACACGAACCAGACAGGCTCGCGGAGTAAATTATGGTGCTGAGATCGCTTGATTTGGCAATTTGGATAATCTAGTGTACAGCATGAAAAAAGGCCGGAACATTTACGAAAACGAGCAAAATCTGCCTAAGATCGAATTGTGGAGCAATGAAAGTGCTGGTCTGATTTTGCCGATCAAATCAGGCGTCTGGATCAGCAATCAGGTTGGAGGCTATTCGTGTAACCAACATGGCCTGGAGGGGATTTTTGTTCCGATCGGCTGGCGCTTGGAATGTTTAAACCGCGAGTTCACCGAGACAAAATACGGTGGCTGGTGTGATAGTGGAATTGATGCCGAAACTGCCAATTTGATTGATGCATGGACTTTGGCTGGATGCCATAACCGACACGATGATATCCCCTTCAAAGTGAACCGGAGACGCTTGAACGAGTGCCAAGAAGCGTGGATTTGGGTCACGTTGGCCACCAACACCTACAGGGCCCTCAATTTCGCCGGGTTCAAAGGTGATGCGATTTTGACGTGGCCAAACAGCGATTAACGGAGAGCCGGGATGAAATTGAAGAGCTACAAAAAGGGCCTGCTGTGGGATCTTCGGGACAGCGAGCACGGCAGGATCGGTGCTGGCCGGATCCGCTACCGCGCCGTTGCGCACCACGTTGTCCACAATGATCATTGTGCCGCGACGGGAAATTTCGAGCGCCCGGACAAAGTATTCGGGTATAGCGCCCTTGTCGGCATCAATGAAGATCAGGTCGAAGGGACCGCGCTTTTCGGCGATGAGATCGGGTAGCGTCTCCAGTGCAGGGCCGAGGCGCAATTCGACCACTTCGGCCAGGCCGGCGCGGGCGAGATTGGCGCGGGCGGTCTCCGCATGCCTGGGGTCAACTTCCAGCGTCACCAACCGGCCGCTGGCGGGCAACGCCCGGGCCAGCCAGATCGTGCTGTAGCCGCCGAGCGTCCCGATCTCCAGAATGATGCGCGCACCCTGCATTCGCGCCAGCCGATGCAGCAATTTGCCTTGGGTCGGCGAGACGGCGATGGGCGGCAGGCCGGCGGCGACGCTGTCCCGTAGGGCGCCGTCCAGCGCCTCGTCGGGCGGCACCAGCAAGCCAGTGATGTAACGGTCCACTGCCGTCCATTGGTCTTGATTCATAATCGGTTTGGCAGAAAAGCAAATAACGGGGCGGTGCGGACAAATCAAGCCGCCATCGGGTCCGGGAGATGAAATCGCCGGGATCTTGGAAAATAGGGATGTCGCAAGGCAAGCAAGCCCCCCTGCGGCTGTCGTGGTAGCGCGCAAGAGGCTGGCGATCATATGGGCGGGCCGTCCGTAGGCCCTGGGATGCTGCCGGATTTGGCAGGTCCTGCTGGAACGGAAATCTATATGAAAGAAGCTTTGGAACAGGTTGTTGATCTATTGCGTTCGCCAGCTTAAAACCCAATGAATGCAAGGGTTTAAAGGGTATACATCACCTCAAAAAATGGTTTGCAGTACCGGCACAGTACAAGTTTGTTTGTAAACATCATGCAATCGAGGTCCGCTCGCTGTCCCTTTCCGAACCACGCTTTCGCTCCTTTGGCGCCACCGGATTGATAGAATCCGGCCCGGCCCCAGAGCCGGCAACTCAAGGTCTGATATGGCATCCGGCTGTTGACCATCACATTAACGGCTGGATCAGGCGTATCCACCCCCGAGGACATCTTTTCTCTTCAATCCTTGACCGG
>Ga0302320_10003789_pt1 | contig 34759 bp, 32 predicted proteins | sample Bog_T0_3_FD_202130 | JGI IMG/M metagenome (GOLD analysis project Ga0302320, IMG submission 202130) | Peat permafrost microbial communities from Stordalen Mire near Abisko, Sweden - Bog_T0_3 | ecosystem: Environmental > Terrestrial > Soil > Wetlands > Peat | place: Sweden: Abisko, Stordalen Mire...
TTCGGTCAAACCGCGCGCCTGGCTTACCGCGGACTGATTGGCAGGTCCCAGCGCAAGCCGCAAAAAACGCAGCCTCGCTGCCAGACTGGCGGCGCTGCCGGTCATCAGATCCAGCGCTTCGGCCGCCATCCTGCTGGCCGGATCCTCCTCATTCATCAATTCGGCGCCAGCCGTCACCGCGCCGACCGCGCCGGCAAGGTCGTGGCACACGCGGGCGCACAGCATTTCCGCCAAAAGAGCCGCGTCGGATTCGTCCAACACGCCGCATTCCCTCCTTGGACCGATCAACAACCTACAGTAGAGCGGTTTGTCGCCCAGGGAAACCGCTGTCTTCTTCGCCCCGCTTGCGAAGATTGTTGCGCCGTTGATCCCACTATCGCCCTTGCGCCCGCGCTGCGGCAATGCATATTGACTATGCTCCGCTTGAAGGAACGCGACCCGATGACCGACCAACACAGCAAATTATTGATCCTGGGCGCCGGACCGGCCGGCTATACCGCGGCGATCTATGCGGCGCGCGCGAATCTATCGCCGATTCTGGTGGCGGGATTGCAGCCCGGCGGTCAATTGACCATCACCAACGATGTGGAGAATTATCCTGGCTTCGCCCGCGCCGTGCAGGGCCCCTGGCTGATGGATCAGATGCAGGCACAGGCCGAGCATGTCGGCGCCCAAATCATCCAGGACAGTATTGTTGAAGTCGATCTGTCGCGACGCCCCTTCGTCGCCATCGGCGATTCCGGCAGACGTTACAGCGGCGAGACCCTGGCGATCTGCACCGGTGCTCAGGCGCGCTGGCTGGGCCTGGACAGCGAACGCCAATTCCAGGGGTTCGGCGTGTCGGCTTGCGCCACCTGTGACGGATTCTTCTTCCGCGGCAAGCGCGTGGCGGTGGTCGGCGGCGGCAACACCGCGGTGGAGGAGGCGATCTACCTGGCGGGAATGGCGTCGCATGTGACGCTGATTCATCGCAAGGGCGATCTGCGCGCGGAAAAGATCGCCCAGGACCGGCTTTTTGCGCTGCCCAATGTTTCGCTGCTGTGGCACAGCGTGGTCGAGGAAGTGCTGGGCGGCGGCACGCCGCCGGGTGTCACCGGGTTGCGCTTGCGGCACTTGCAAACCGATGCCGAGACCAGTCTCGGCATCGACGGCCTGTTCATCGCCATCGGTCACGTGCCTAATACGGCAATGTTCGTGTCGCAATTGGCGATGGACCAGGACGGCTACATCATCACCCGTGCCGGCAGCACCGAGACCAGCGTTGCCGGGGTGTTCGCTGCCGGTGACGTGCAGGACCGCATTTTCCGCCAGGCGGTCACCGCCGCCGCCACCGGCTGCATGGCCGCGCTCGAGGCGGATCGTTTTCTCACCCATCATGGACAGACGGCGGCCTTAGCGGCACAATGACGGCGGACGCGTGGGGACCGTCATCCCCCCTCGATGAAGGGGGGCGACGGATTGGGGGAGGGGTTGGCACAGCTATGGACTGGGATAAGCTGCGGGTGTTTCACGCCGTGGCTTCGGCGGGGAGCTTCACGCATGCCGGGGAAGCGCTTAATCTGAGCCAGTCGGCCGTCAGCCGGCAGATCAGCGCACTTGAGGAAAGCCTCGGCGTGCCGCTGTTCCATCGCCATGCCCGCGGATTGATCCTGACCGAACAGGGCGATCTGTTGCACAATACGGCGCGCGACGTGTTCGCCAAACTGGCAATCACCGAGGCGCAACTGACCGAGAGCCGGGAACGGCCGCAAGGTCCGCTCAACATCACCACCACGGTGGCGTTCGGAAGTCTGTGGTTGACCCCGCTGCTGTATGACTTCATCGAGCTTTACCCGGACATTCAGATCGGCGTCATCCTCGATGAAGGCGAACTCGACTTGTCGATGCGGGAAGCCGACGTAGCCATCCGCATGGCGCCGCCGCGCCAGCCGGATCTGGTGCAGAGGCACCTGATCGACATGCAGTTCAAGATCTACGCGGCGCCGTCCTATCTGGAACGGTTCGGCTCGCCGGCCAGTGCCGAGGAACTGGACCGCCATCGAATCATCATCTATGGGGATAGTCCAAGACCGCTGGTCGACAGCCTGAATTGGCTGCTGCATGTCGGCGCCCATCCCGACCGGCCGCGCCGGCCGGTGCTGAAGGTCAATAATCTTTACGGGATTTACCTTGCCGTGCAAAGCGGTCTCGGCATCGCCGCCTTGCCTGAGTATTTTTCGCAACAGTCGGACCGGCTGGTACAGATTCTTCCCGAGATCCGCGGCCCGATCATCGAGACCTATTTCGTCTATCCCGAAGAGCTGCGCCATTCTATGCGCATCTCGGTATTTCGCGACTTCCTGCTGCGAAAGATCGCCGAACAGAATGGAAGGGCCGAGAGACTGTCGGGATCACCGCAATAATGCGTCAAAATAGGCGATGGTCTTTTGCAGCCCCTCCCGCAGCGGTACCACCGGCTGCCAATCGAGAAGCTGCTTGGCCAGGCTGATATCGGGCTGGCGCTGGCGCGGGTCGTCGGCCGGCAACGGGCAAAATACCACCGTCGATTTGGAATTGGTCAGTTCGATCACCAGGTCGGCCAAGGCGCGCATGGTGAATTCACCCGGATTGCCGAGATTGATCGGGCCGGTCACGCCGTCTTCGGTGGCCATCAGGCGGACGAAGCCTTCGATCAGATCGTCGGCGTAGCAGAAGGAACGGGTCTGCTGTCCGTCGCCATAGAGGGTGATCGGCTCTCCCTTCAGCGCCTGGACGATGAAATTCGAGACCACCCGCCCGTCATTGGGGTGCATCTTGGGCCCGTAAGTGTTGAAAATACGTGCCACTTTGATGCGGGTGGCGTGCTGGCGAAAATAATCGAAGAACAAGGTTTCGGCGCAACGCTTGCCTTCGTCATAGCAGGAGCGCGGCCCGATCGGGTTGACATGGCCCCAATAGCTTTCCGGTTGGGGGTGGACATTGGGGTCGCCATAGACTTCCGAGGTCGAGGCCTGAAAAATCTTCGCGCGGGTCCGCTTGGCCAGTCCCAGCATATTGATGGCGCCATGCACCGAGGTCTTGGTGGTCTGTACCGGGTCGAACTGGTAATGCACCGGCGAAGCCGGACAGGCGAGATTGTAAATCTGGTCGATTTCGACATAGAGCGGAAAGGTGACGTCGTGGCGCATCAGTTCGAAACGCGGATGATCGAGCAAATGCGCGACATTGGCACGCCGGCCGGTGAAGAAATTGTCGACGCACAGCACTTCGTCGCCGGCATCGATCAATTTCTGGCAGAGATGCGAGCCGAGAAAGCCGGCGCCGCCGGTGACCAATATGCGCTTGCCGATCATGACAGTCCCTGTCACCTGAAATAACAAATCAAAACAGATAAAGGTAAATGAATTATACCTTTGCCGTCACCGCCGCCCACGCCGTCCGGCCTTGGCTGCCTGTGGCATCGGACCAAGGGAACGCGGACGCCGCGCCGCCGCCGCAGCACTGCCGGGCGGAATTTCCAGCTGGCGCTGCTCGATGCGGCGGATCTCGTCGCGCAAACGCGCCGCTTCCTCGAATTCGAGATTGGTGGCGGCGGCGCGCATGCGCTTGTCGAGATCGTTCAGCACCGCCGCCAGATTGTGGCCGACATAATTGTTGTCGCCGCCGTCCTCGAGATCGACGGTGAGATAATCCTGCTCATAGACTGTTTCCAGCACGCTGGAGATATTCTTCTTGATGCTTTCCGGCGTGATGCCGTGCTGCAGGTTATAGGCGCGCTGCTTGTCGCGGCGGCGGTTGGTTTCGCCGATCGCATAGATCAGCGAGTCCGTCATCCTGTCGGCATAAAGCAGCACCCTTCCGTCGATATTGCGGGCGGCGCGGCCGATGGTCTGCACCAGAGAGGTCTTTGAGCGCAGGAAACCCTCCTTGTCGGCGTCGAGAATGGCGACCAGGGCGCATTCCGGAATGTCCAACCCTTCCCGCAACAGATTAATGCCGACCAGCACGTCGAACACACCCTTGCGCAGGTCGCGGATGATTTCGATGCGTTCCAGCGTATCGATATCGGAATGCAGATAGCGGACCCGGATGCCCTGCTCATGCAGATATTCGGTCAGATCCTCGGCCATCTTCTTGGTCAGCACGGTGACCAGCACGCGCTGTCCCAGAGCGGCACAGTTATGCGCTTCGGCCAGCAGATCATCGACCTGATGTTCGACCGGCCGCACGATACAGACGGGGTCGATCAATCCGGTCGGCCGGATCACCTGCTCGACGAACACGCCACCGGTGCGTTCCAGTTCCCAGGGCCCCGGCGTCGCCGACACGAACAGGCTGTCGCCGCGCATGGCGTCCCATTCCTCGAATTTCAGCGGCCGGTTGTCGACGCAGGAGGGCAGGCGGAAACCAAACTCGGCCAGCGTGGCCTTGCGCTTGAAGTCGCCTCGGAACATGCCGCCGATCTGCGGCACCGTGACATGGCTCTCATCGACGATCACCAGCGCATCCTCTGGCAGATATTCGAACAAGGTGGGCGGCGGCTGCCCGGCAGCGCGGCCGGTGAGATAGCGGGAATAGTTCTCGATCGATTTGCAGTGGCCGGTGGCCTCCATCATTTCCAGGTCGAAACTGGTGCGCTCCTGCAGACGCTGCGCTTCGAGCAACTTGCCATTGGCGGTGAACCAGGCGACGCGGGCCCGCATCTCTTCCTTGATGCCCTTGATCGCCGCCGTCACGGTCGGACGCGGCGTCACATAATGGCTGCTCGGGAAGATACGGATTTCAGCCAGTCCGCAGGTCTTTTCGCCGGTCAGCGGATCGAATTCGGCGATCGCGTCGATCTCGTCGCCGAACAGCGAGATACGCCAGGCGCGGTCCTCATAATGCACCGGAAAGATCTCGATTACGTCGCCGCGGACGCGGAAGGTGCCGCGTGAAAATGCGGCGTCATTGCGGTTATATTGCAGGGCGACCAGACCCTTCAGCAATTCCCGCTGATCGATGCGTTGACCATTGACCAGGCTGATCGTCATATTCGCATAGCTTTCCACGGCGCCGATGCCATAGATGCAGGAAACCGACGCGACGATCACCACATCGCGCCGTTCCAGCAGCGCCCGTGTTGCGGCGTGGCGCATGCGGTCGATCTGCTCGTTGATCTGCGAGTCCTTTTCGATATAGGTGTCGGTGCGCGGCACATAGGCTTCGGGCTGATAATAGTCGTAATAGGAAACGAAATATTCGACCGCGTTATTGGGGAAAAATCCCTTCATCTCGGCATAGAGTTGGGCTGCCAGGGTCTTATTGGGCGCCAGGATCAGCGCCGGCCGCTTGCTGATGGCGATGACATGCGCCATAGCGAAGGTCTTGCCCGAGCCGGTGACGCCCAGCAGCACCTGGTCATGCTCCTTGGCCGTCAGGCCGGCCACCAGAGCGGCGATCGCCTGCGGCTGGTCGCCGGCCGGGCTGTAATCCGACACCAGCTCGAAGTCCGGCGCCGGGCCGGCCGGCCGCGGCTGGAAATCGGGCAGGAAGGACAAGGCGCGCATCGCAATCGCCTCTGCTAAGCGGAAAACCGGGGCGTCGTTACCAATATGGTCATTGATCTAGATTAAAGCGAGCCCGCCTTGTTTGCCATAGCTGTGGGACGGACGGTTGCCCAGGCACGACCCCGCCGTTATGATCGCGCCGGCTAATGTGCCTCACAAAAGAGCTTTTGATGGATTTCGAACAACTCTTCGCCGACCGGCTCGCCGCCTTGCGCCGCGAGGGACGCTATCGGGTGTTCGCCGATCTGGAGCGCCAGGCCGGCGCCTTCCCGATCGCCCACAACCACCGCGACGGCACCGTCCACAAGGTGACGGTCTGGTGCAGCAACGATTATCTCGGGATGGGACAGCACCCCTTGGTGATCGAGGCGATGGTTGAAACCGCCCGACAGTTCGGCGCCGGCGCCGGCGGCACGCGCAACATCGCCGGCACCAACCACCTCCATGTGCTGCTTGAACAGGAATTGGCCGACTGGGTCGGCAAGCCGGCAGCGCTGATCTTCACGTCGGGTTATGTCGCCAACCAGACCACGCTCGGCACGCTCGGCGACCATATTGCCGGATTACATATCTTTTCCGATTCCCTCAACCACAGCTCGATGATCGCCGGCATCCGCCATAGCAAGGCCTGTAAACACATCTTCCGTCACAACGATATGGGTGACCTCGAGCGGCTGTTGCGCTCGGTAGATCGGGCGGCGCCGAAGCTGGTGGCGTTCGAGTCGGTCTATTCCATGGATGGCGACATCGCGCCACTGGCCGAGCTCTGCGACATCGCCGAACGCCATGGCGCGATGACTTTTTGCGACGAGGTGCACGCGGTCGGCATGTATGGCTTGGGCGGCGCCGGCGTGGCCGAGCGCGACGGCGTGCGGGATCGCATCACCATCCTGCAGGGCACGCTGGCCAAGGCGGTGGGCGTCGTCGGCGGATTCATCGCCGGCTCGGCCGCCCTGGTCGATTTCATCCGCAGCTATGGTCCCGGGTTCATCTTTTCCTCGGCCCTGCCGCCGCCGGTGGCCGCCGCGGCGCTGGCCAGCATACGCCATCTGCGCGCGCACAACGAAATCCGGATCCGCCACCAGGAGCGCGCCGCGACACTGAAGCGCCGGCTGCGCGGTCTCGGTATTCCGGTCGCGCCGTCGGTCAGCCACATCGTCCCGGTCATGGTTGGCGACGCGGTACTGTGCAAGCAAGCCTCCGACGCCTTGCTGACCGACTATGCACTCTATGTCCAGCCGATCAATTATCCCACCGTCGCCAAAGGCACCGAGCGACTGCGCATCACGCCTTCGCCTTTGCACGACGATGCCATGATGGATGATCTGGTCGATGCGCTCGCCGCGGTCTGGCGTACGCTCGGCATTCGCAAGGCAGCCTGATCCGCGCCCGGCTTTCCTCGGCGGCAATGGCGCTGTTGCGGCTGCTGCCGCCGGAGCCCGCGCATAGCGTCGCCCTGGCTTGTCTGCGCCTGGGTCTGGCGCCCACCGCGGCGGCTCCCGACCCGATGTTGGCCAACCGCCTGTGGGGTCGCGACTTTCCGAGCCCGCTCGGACTCGCCGCCGGATTCGACAAGAACGGCCAGGCGATCGACGCCGCACTACGCCTGGGCTTCGGCTTCGTCGAAATCGGCAGCGTGACGCCGCGGCCGCAAGCCGGCAACAAGCGGCCGCGGCTGTTCCGCCTGGCGGCCGATCAGGCCGTCATCAACCGCATGGGATTCAACAATCAAGGGGCCGAGCAGGTTGCCCTGCATCTGGCGGCGCGCCGCCACAACGGCATTGTCGGGGTCAATCTCGGCAAGAACAGCGACAGCCCCGACGCGGTCGCCGACTATGTCGAGGGTGCCAGGCAACTGGGACCCTTGGCCGATTATCTGGTGATCAATGTCAGTTCGCCCAATACGCCGGGCCTGCGCGCCCTGCAGAGCAAGGCACCCCTGCAAACGCTGATCGGCGCCGTGCGGGATGTCCTGGCCGGCTGGACGAAGCCACCGCCTTTGCTGCTGAAGATCGCGCCCGATCTGACCTTAGGCGATCGCGCCGACATTGCCGAAATCGCACTGGGCGGCGCCTTGTCCGGCTTGATCATCTGCAATACCACCACAGCGCGGCCGGACAGCCTGCGCTCGGCGCTCGCCTCGCAATCGGGCGGTCTGTCCGGCCAGCCTTTGTTCGGTCCCGCCACGCAGCTGCTCGCCGACATGTACCGATTGACCGACGGCAAACTGCCGCTGATCGGCACGGGCGGCATCGGCTCTGCCGCCCAGGCTTACGCCAAGGTCCGCGCCGGGGCCAGCCTGCTGCAGCTCTACAGCGCGCTGGTCTTTCGCGGACCGGCCTTGATCGACGAGGTCACCCGCGGCCTGGCCGATTTGCTGCGCCGCGATGGCTGGCGCAGTCTGGCCGCCGCGGTGGGCGCGGATCACCGGCAATGATCATTCCGCTGCTGACCGGGCTGGCCGCGCTGGCGGACGATTATGACGGGCTGATCCTCGATCTGTGGGGCGTCGTCCATGACGGGTCGACAGCCTATCCCGGTGTGGTCGACTGTCTCCGACATTTGCGGCAGCGCGACAAGCGCGTCGTGCTGTTGTCCAACTCGCCGCGGCGCACGGAGTCGCTGGTGCGGATGCTGGCGGCGATGGGTGTGGCCCGCGATCTCTATCTTGACCTCATCAGCTCCGGCGAAGCGGTGCATGATGCGCTGTTGCGGCGCAGCGATCCCTGGTTCGCCGCGCTGGGCCGGCGCTGCCTGCATGTCGGTCCGGCGCACGACCGGCATCTGTTCGACGGCCTCGATCTAAATCGGGTCGAAAAAATTGCCGATGCCGATTTTCTGCTCGCTACCGGACCGGATAGCGTCGATGCGACATTGGCCGATTATCGGCCGCTGCTCGATCAATCGGCGGCGCTCGGTTTGCCGATGGTCTGCGCCAACCCCGATCTGGTGGTGATCCATGCCGGGCGGCAGATGCTGTGTGCGGGCGCGCTGGCGGTCTATTACCAAGCCCGCGGCGGCGATGTGCGCGCGCTCGGCAAACCCGACCCCGCCATCTACGCCGTCTGCTTTGCCCGGCTCGGGATCCTGGACCATCGCCGCATCCTGGCGCTGGGCGACGCCTTTCACACCGACATGGCGGGTGCGGCAATAGCGGGCCTTGACGCCGTGCTCTGTACGGGTGGCATCCATGCCGGCGAACTCGGCACCGTCTATGGCCGGCCGCCCGACCCGCAGCTTTTGGCGGCGCTGGCCGCTTGCTATCCCGACTGTCCGCCGCGCGCCGCGATCGCAGGACTGATCTGGTGACGGCCGAGAGACTAAAATTCCGCGTCGAGCTCCTTGAGCTGGTCTTTTTCGCTCTGCGCCGCCAGGGTCCACTCCATCAAGGGCGGCCAATGTCGGATGGTGGCGGCATATCCCGCCATATCCGCGTCGAGCGCTACGTCATAGGTGTGGAACCGGGTGCAGACCGGCGCGAACATGGCGTCGGCGACGGAGACCGTCGGGCCGAACAGGAAGGGCCCGCCATAACGCGCCAAGCAGTCGCGCCAGATGCTGACGATGCGGTCGATGTCATGCCGGGCGCCCTGCCATATCATGAAGCCGAGATGCCTGGCCTGCAAATTCATCGGCAGGGCCGACCGCAGATTGAAAAAGCCCTGATGCATTTCCCCCGAGATCGAACGGCAATGGGCGCGTGCCGCGCGGTCAGACGGCAAGAGTCCGGCCTCCGGGCGGATTTCCGCCAGATAGTCGGCGATCGCCAGGACATCCCACACCACCACCCCATCATGCTCGAGCCGGGGAACCAGAAACGAAGGCGACAGCATCAGCAATTCGGCGCGCACGGAGGGGTCGTCGGCCGGCACGGTACGAACCTCGAAGTCAATTCCCGCCATCTTGCATAGCAGCCAGCCCCGCAACGACCAGGAGGAATAGGTGCGGCTTGATATCGTCAAAATCGCCCGCGACATCAGCGTACTCCTCGGAAAGACCTATTCATTAACCCGCATGGCAGCATAATCTTCATTAGGATTTCAAGACAGACCCGATTACCCGAGAACGAGGTCGACCCATTGATGATGTATCACAGCTATGAATGGCAGCGTCTGATGATGGCGCCCTGGCGGGCGCTGGCCGCCGCCGGCGCCGACGGCGCGCCCTCGTGGCCGGCCGGCGCCGATGTTCTACGCCATTTTCAAGCGTCCTGCCAGCTGCTGGCCGAGAGCCGGATCACCCACGAACGGCCGGATTTCGGCATAAGCGCGATCGAAATCGACGGCCGCCTTATCCCGGTGCAGGAAGAAGTGGTCGCTGCCACGCCGTTCTGCAGTCTGCTGCGCTTCAGCCAGACGGATGCGCCCGCGCAACCGCGCATCCTGGTGGCGGCGCCGCTGTCGGGCCATTTCTCCACCTTGTTGCAATCCACGATAAAGACTCTGGTCAGGGATCACGTCGTCTATGTGACCGACTGGCACAATATGCGCAACGTGCCGGCCGCCGCCGGCCCGTTCGGTTTTGACGATTACGTTACCCATATCATCCAGTTTCAGGCGGCGGTGGGTCCGGGCGGCCATGTGCTCGCGGTCTGCCAGCCCTGCGTCCAGGTTCTGGCGGCGGTGGCGGTGATGGCCGAACAGAATCATCCGGCAACGCCACGCAGTATGACCTTGATGGCCGGTCCGATCGACACGAGGATCAATCCCACCAAGGTCAACGCCTTGGCGATGGGCAAGCCGATCGAATGGTTCAGCAACAATTTGATCACCACTGTGCCGTGGCCGCTCAAGGGCGCCGGACGCGCCGTCTATCCCGGGTTCCTGCAATTGACGGCCTTCATGTCGATGCAGCCGGAACGCCATGTGCGTGCTTTTTGTGATCTCTACGACCATCTGGCGCATGACCGCCGGCCGGAAGCGAAGGCCATCAGCGACTTCTACCGGGAATATTTCGCCGTGCTCGATCTCGATGCCAAATTCTACTTGGAGACGGTGGACTTTGTGTTTCAGCGGGCGCTGCTGGCGCGAGGAGCGCTGACCTATCAGGGCAATCCGGTCAATACCGGGCTGATCCGGAAAACGGCGCTCCTGACCGTCGAGGGCGAACGCGACGATATTTGCGCGCCAGGCCAGACCTTGGCCGCGCAGGATCTCTGTAGCGGGCTTCGGCCCTATCTCAAACGCCATCATCTGCAGGCCGGGGTCGGCCATTACGGCGTGTTCAGCGGCCGCCGCTGGGAAACCCAAATCTATCCGATCGTGCAGAACTTCGTTCTGATGACCGAGCAGAGCGGGACACCGGCGGCCCGCCGGACGGCACCGTTGCTCAAGATCGTGTCGCCGCGATAGCCCAAGCCGGCCATAATTTTACCACGAAGTTGACCCATCACGATGTCACAACAGCCGCTCGGACGGAGCAGGTCACCCTTGTCGCGACTCATGAGACTTTGGATAACGTTGCTGATGGCCGGCGGACTGGCGGCCTGCGCGGCCGACCACTCGCCCGATATCTATGCCAGCAACGCCGTGCAGCAGGCCAACAAAGTCGAGCCCGGCATCGTCATCGGCTATCGTGAAGTGAGGATCAGCGCCAACGGCACCGCCGGTGCGGTCACCGGCGGCGCCGCCGGCGGTGTGCTGGGCAGCCAGTTGGGCAGCTCCAATTTCGATCACGCCATGGGGAGCGTGGCCGGCAGCGCGATCGGCGGCGTGCTCGGCGTCACTCTCGAACATGTCACTGGCGACAGCACCGGCTGGGAATATATCGTGCGAAAACCCAATGGCGACTTGATCTCGGTGACCCAGGCGGAACCCAAACCGATCGGCATCGGTCAGAAGGTTCTGGTGATCGGCGGCCTCCAGGCACGAATCATTCCCGACTATTCCATCGATCCACCGGGCGAAAAACAGACCGAGAGCGCCGTCGAAGATCCGCCGAAAACGGTGCCTCCCCCGATCTACGCCGTGGCGCCGATCGCCGAGAAGCCGATTGTCAGCGATCTGCCGCCGCCCAACCAGACCCGCGCTGAAACCCAGGCGACAGAGCTGCCGCCGCCGGCATCGTCTTTTCCGGGGCCCGCCGGCAACCCGAATTAATCACCAAGGCTGGCGTCCAGATCGCTGGGCCGGATGAAATCATCGAGGCGGCAGGATCCGACCTGCAAACGCGTCCAGTCCTCGGCCGGTGACGCCAGGATGGCCAGGCTGCCGGTCGGGTATTTGTCCTGCAGCCGCGCGGCGCCGGGTCCGTGCCCGAGATCGTTCATCAGATAGAGTGCCAGGCGCTCGAGACCGGGATTATGGCCGATCAACAGCGCCGACTCGCACTGGGCGGGCAGGTCCGCAAGACACAGCAACAATGTCTGGTAACTCGCTTCGTAGAGGCGGCGGTCATAGTGCGGCGACAGGTCGCCCAAGGCCGGCAGCAGCAGCTTGAGGGTCTCACGCGCGCGTTTGGCCGGCGAGCAGATCGCCGACTCCGGCCGGATATGATTGGCACGGAAATAGGCCTGCATCATTTTGGCGGCCTTGCGACCACGCTTGCTGAGGGGCCGGTCGATATCGTCGACCTCCGGCGCGTCCCAACTCGATTTGGCGTGCCGCAAAAGATAAAGCGACTTCATGCGGGTCCCTTTTTTGGCAGAGTCGACGCTGGCTTGGCTGCCATTAAAGCCACAGCCAAGCGAACCGCACCAGTCCCCAACCGACAGGAAACGATGACAGCTTGGCGACATTGTCAGGGCCGGCCAAGGGTGGCCATGACAGTTGCGCGGCAAACCGATATAACAGGGGCGCGCGATAGGGGTGCGGCCCTGCGCACGGAGTGACGGAGGAGGAGTGCGGTGACTCACACGGAATTGCCTGTCGTCGAAGCGCCGTTGCAGCCCGAAGCCGGCGGCGAGGCGGCGGCGCGCCCTCTGTCGCTGGCCGACAGCTTGTCGCCCGAACGCTTCATCAACCGTGAATTGTCCTGGCTGGCCTTCAACACACGTGTGTTGCAAGAGGCGGAAAATCCGGCCCATCCGCTGCTGGAAAGGTTGAGGTTTCTCTCCATCTCGGCCGCCAATCTCGACGAATTCTATATGGTGCGGGTGGCCGGACTGAAAGGGCAGGTCAGCAACAATGTCAGTACGGTGAGCCAGGACGGCTTGACCCCGGCGCAGCAGTTGGCGGCGATCCATCGCGAGGCGAAAACTCTGATGGACGAGCAATGCCGCTGCTGGTTCCGTCTCAAGACCGAAATGCGGGACGCCCGGCTATCGGTGATTGCCGCCACCGACCTCACCCGCGCCGATCGCAAATGGCTGGAAGGCCATTTCATGGAAAATGTCTTTCCGATTTTGACGCCGCTGGCGATCGACCCCGCCCATCCCTTTCCCTTCATTCCCAATCTGGGCGTCGCCATGGTGCTGCATCTCCGCCGGCACGGTGACGGCGAGGTGATGCGTGCCCTGGTGCCGCTGCCGCAGCAAATCGAGCGTTTCGTCAAACTGCCCGGCGAGGAAAACCGCTTTCTGCCGCTTGATGAGCTGGTGGTGCTGTTTCTCGACAGGCTGTTCCCCGGTTTTAGTGTCGACGGAACCGGCGTATTTCGCGTGATCCGCGATTCCGAAATGGAAATCGATGAAGAGGCGGAAGACCTGGTACGGGTCTTCGAATCGGCCCTCAAGCGCCGGCGGCGCGGTGACGCCATCCGTCTGACCGTCAATGCCGAGATGCCGCGCGAATTGCTCGAATTGATCATGACCGAGATGTCGCTCGACAGCGACGATGTGTTCTCCATCATGGGACCGATCGGCATGGTGGACGTCCGGCAATTGATTCAGGATGATCGGCCGGACCTGCAATTTCCCCGCTACAATGCCCGTTTCCCCGAACGCATCCGCGACTTCGGCGGCGATTGCTTTGCGGCGATCCGCGAGAAGGATATCGTCGTCCATCACCCCTTCGAATCGTTCGACGTCGTCGTGCAGTTCCTGCACCAGGCCGCGCGCGACCCCAATGTGGTTGCCATTCGCCAGACACTCTATCGCACCAGCAAGGACAGCCCGATCGTCAAGGCTTTGGTCGAGGCGGCCGAGACCGGCAAGTCGGTTACCGCGATGATCGAGCTTAAGGCCCGCTTCGACGAGGAAGCCAATATCGGCTGGGCACGGGATTTGGAACGTGCCGGCGCCCAGGTGGTCTATGGCTTCATGGAATTGAAGACGCATGCCAAAATTTCATTGGTGGTGCGCCGGGAAGGCGGCGAATTGCGCTCTTATGCCCATTTCGGCACCGGCAATTACCATCCGATTACCGCCAAGGTCTATACCGACCTCAGTTTTTTCACCAGCGACCCGGCGCTGTGCCGCGACGCCAACCGTACCTTCAATTTCATGACCGGCTATGCCAAGCCGGACCGCATGGAAAAGCTCACCATCGCGCCGCTGGCGCTGCGCGACCGGCTGCTGTCCTTCATCGAGGCGGAAATCGGCAACGCCCGCGCCGGCCGTCCGGCGGCGATCTGGGCCAAGATGAATTCGCTGGTCGACGCCAAGCTGATCGATGCGCTCTATGCTGCCTCCTCGGCCGGCGTCCAGATCGATCTGATCATCCGCGGCATCTGCTGCCTGCGCCCCGGCGTGCCGGGGCTGTCGGACAATATTCGCGTGAAGAGCATCGTCGGCCGCTTTCTCGAACATGGCCGGGTGGTGGCGTTCGCCAACGGCCACCGCCTGCCGTCGCGCCACGCCAAGCTGTTCATATCCTCGGCCGATTGGATGAACCGCAACATGGATTGGCGGGTCGAGAGTCTGGTGCCAATCGAAAACGGCACGGTGCACCGACAGATCCTCGACCAGATTCTGGTCGCCAATCTGAAAGACAATCTGCAAAGCTGGGTAATGGATGAAGCCGGTGTCTATAGCAGGGTATCGCCCGGCACCGACGAACAGGCCTTTTCGGCGCATACCTATTTTATGACCAATCCCAGCCTGTCGGGGCGCGGCAGCGCCTTGTCGCGCACCAACCCGTTGCCCAAGCTCGTGCTCAAGGGCACCGACTGACCGATGAAATCCCAAATTTTACCCCATGCCGTGGCGCTGCGGCAGAATATCGCCATCATCGATATCGGCTCCAATTCGGTGCGGCTGGTGGTCTATGACGGCCGCACCCGCGCCCCGGTGCCGCTGTTCAACGAAAAGGCGGTATGCGGCCTGGGCGTGGGTCTGGAGCGCTCCGGCCTCCTCAATCCGGCCGGCCGGCGCGAAGCGCAATTGATGGTCGGGCGATTTGTGCGCCTGGCGCGCGCCATGGACGTAGGCATTCTCGATGTGCTGGCCACCGCCGCGGTGCGCGACGCCAGCGATGGGCCATCCTTCGTCGACGCCATCGAGCGCGATTGCGAAATCACCGTTACCGTGCTGTCGGGCATGGAGGAAGCGCGGCTGGCGGCGATGGGCGTACTGTGCGGCACGCCGGCCGCCGACGGCATTGTTGCCGATCTGGGCGGTGGCAGCCTTGAATTGGTCGCGCTCGATCACGGCCGCTTCGCCGGCCTGACCACGACATTCCCGCTCGGTGTGTTAAGGCTGTTCGAAGCCTCGGCGGGCGTGAAAAGCGCGGCCGAAATAATGATCGATAGCCATTTCACCGCGCTCGATTGGTGGGAACGCGGCCACCAGCGACCGCTCTATGCCGTGGGCGGCGCCTGGCGCGCCCTGGCCCGGCTTTGCATCGCGCAGACCGGACATCCCTTGCATGTGCTCGACAATTTCACGCTGCAGGCGGAGGAAGCCGCCGACCTTGCCGAATTGATCGGACGGCAAAGCCACCGTTCGCTCGACAAGGTGCCGGGTCTGTCCAAGAAGCGTGTGCCGCATTTGCCGATGGCGGCGCTGCTGCTCGGCAAGGTTTTGCGCTATGCCCGCCCATCGCGTCTGATTTTCTCGGTTTACGGCATGCGTGAGGGCCGATTCTACCAACATCTCAATCCGGAGGCGCGGTCCTGGGACCCGTTGTTGGCGGCCTGCGGCGACATGGCGCGCACCGCCGGCCGCTTCCCCGAACATGCCCACGAGATGCTGGAATGGATGTCGCCGCTGCTCGGTTTCGAAACGGCCAACCATCGCCGCCTGCGCGAAGCCGCCTGCCTGCTGGGCGACGTGTTCTGGAACGAACATCCCGACTACCGCGCCGAACAGGCTTTTTTGCGCGTGTTTCGCCTGCCTTTCATGGGATTGGGCCACCAGGATCGCGCCGCCCTGGCACTGGCGATTCATGCCCGCTATGGCGGCGATGAAAACCTTCCGCAGGTGGCCGACGCGCGCGGCCTGCTGTCCGAGGACGAGCAAAAGCGCGCCTTGCTGATCGGCAACGCGCTCAGGCTCGGCCATACCCTGTCGGGCGGGGTTCCCGGCCTGCTGCCCACCACCCGGCTCGAGATCGACGGCAAAGGCATGCTGGTGCTGATTCTGCCGGCCGGCGACCCGGCGTTCGCACCCGACCTCTCCGACCGCCGCTACGACCGCTTGGCCAAACTGGCCGGCTTGGAGCGATTCGAAATGCGGCGGGTTTAACCCGGATTCAGGTCGCCTCGTCGAGCGGAATCAGCCGCAGGCCCTTGCCGTCGGCGGCCAGCGCCAGCGCCAGTCGGCCATGCTTGAGTTTCAGCGCATCTTCGCCGAACAGCCGACGGCGCCACCCCTGCAGCGCCGGCACCTTTGCCTCGTCATCGGCGGCAATCCAGTCGAGATCGGCGCTCGACGCAATCAGCCGGTGCGCCACGTCGTGATAATCGCCTTTCAACTTCAGCAGCACTTTCAGGAGGTCGACCACCGGTCCCAGCGAACGCGGTAAATCGACCCGCGGATCGGGCGTCGGCCACAGGGCTTCCGGTGTCGCTTCCGCCCGGGCCACTGCCGCGAGCAGAGCAACACCGATCTTGCCCTCGGCCGTGCCGCGCGACAGGCCGCGCGTATGCGCCAAATCTTCGACGGTGGCAGGGGCTTGGGCGGCAATCTCCATCAGCGAGTCATCTTTGATCAAACGCTGGCGGGGCAGGTCGCGTTCGCGCGCCTCACGTTCGCGCCATGCCGCCAGTTCCTTCAGCACCATCAGATAGCGCGGCGAACTGGAACGCGATTTGAGCCGCCGCCAGGCCTGCTCAGGATCGACGATATAGGTGGCAGGATCTGCCAGCTGCGCCATCTCCTCGCCGACCCACAGCGCGCGCTCGTCGCGCGCCAGTCTCTGGCGCAGCTTCTCGAAGACCGGCCGCAGGTGGGTGACATCGGCCAAGGCGTAAAGCAATTGCCGATCGCTGAGCGGTCGGCGGCTCCAGTCGGTAAAACGCAAGGTCTTGTCAATGCGGGCCCGCGCCAACTGCGCCGCCAGGGTCTCATAGGAGACCGCATCGCCGAAGCCGCATACCATCGCCGCCACCTGCGTGTCGAACACCGGGGTCGGCACTTTCCCGGACAGGTGCAGGAATATCTCGATATCCTGGCGCGCGGCATGGAAGACTTTCAGGACCGACGGCTCGACCAGCAAATCGAACAGCGGCGACAAATCGATGCCGGCGGCCATCGGGTCGATCGCGGCGGCTTCGTCAGGTCCGCCCAATTGGACCAGACACAGCTGCGGCCAATAGGTCCTTTCCCGCATGAATTCCGTGTCGACAGTGACATATTCGGCGTGGCGGAGCCGCTGGCAAAAGGCGGCCAGCGACGCCGTGTCGGAGATCAAGCTCATGCTTTGCTATATACGCATTTTATCCGTGCGGGCAATGATGGGGGATCCCATATTGGGAGGACCAGCTGAATATGAGGTCCATCATGTCGATTTTTCATAAAGCCTCTCTGCCGGCGCCAGGTCAGGCGCTACCGGGCCGCAGCCGGGAGATCTCGCTGCCGGACCGCCATTTCGTCAATGGCCACCCGCTCAAGCCGCCTTTTCCGGATGGCATAGAACTTACCTATTTCGGCATGGGCTGCTTTTGGGGGGCCGAGCGATTGTTCTGGAAATTGCCCGGTGTCTACAGCACGGCGGTCGGCTATGGCGGCGGCCAGACGCCCAACCCCAGCTATGAGGAAGTCTGTTCCGGTCTGACCGGCCATGCCGAATTGGTGATGGTGGCGTTCGATCCCGCCAAGATCGGCTATCCTGACCTGCTGAAGCCATTCTGGGAAGAACATGACCCGACCCAAGGCATGCGCCAAGGCAATGACGTAGGCACGCAATATCGCTCGGTGCTGTTTTGCAGCAGCAACCAACAGCTCGAAGAGGCCCGATCGGCGGGTCAGGCCTATCAGGCGGCGCTGGCCAAGAAATCCAAGGACTGGACCATCACCACGGAAATCACGCTGGCGCCGCCTTTCTATTATGCGGAAGCCTATCATCAGCAATATCTTGCCAAAAATCCGAACGGTTATTGCGGTTTGCGGGGCACCGGCATCGCCTGCAAGATATGAATCGCCTTTTCCATCGCGATCAGCGGCATGGCTTCACCGTTGGGCAATGGCGTGTCGAAATGGTCGAGGTCGCGAAAGCCCGTGCGGCGATAAAAGGGCGCGCCGGTCAGGGTGGCCGCCAGCGCCAGCCGGGTAAAGCCATGGGCGGCGGCCGCCCGCTCGCACGCCGCCAGGATCAGGCTGGCGACGCCCTGGCGCACCCAAGCCGGATCGACGAAAAAGGCGCGGATACGCGCCGCGTCGACACCCGGGACCAGATCGCGTTCATCGCGCAGGGCCTGATGCACCCCGAACAGGGTGGCGCGGCGGCTCCAGCCGCCGCAGCCGATCGGGCGTTGCCGGACTTCGACGACGAAATAGCTGCCCTGGGCGATCAGCGCGCGGTCGACGCCGAAAACCGTGCCGAGCGCCGATTCACGCTGCGAGGCGCTGTAATGCTCGGCCTGCAATCCCTGTACCGAGCGTTCGATCAACCGAGCGAGTGCGGCAACATCTTGTTCCGTGGCCAAACGCAAAGTCTTGGTCGCCGACTGCATGAATTTCTCCCTCGCCGTGGCATCATCGGATGACGCCAGCAGCGTGACAAGAAATCCGGACTGGTCCGCCTGTCTTGACAAAGCGGAGGCGGCGTGTGTTCTGTGCCGCTTGCACCCTGGATCCCATTTGATGCATCTCTACCGAACCCACCATTGCGGCCAATTGCGACAATCCGACGCCGGGACGATTGCCCGCCTGTCCGGCTGGGTGCATCGCAAGCGGGACCATGGCAATCTGCTGTTCCTCGATCTGCGCGATCATTACGGCCTCACCCAATGCGTCGTCGACATTTCCAGCCCGGTCTTCCCGGCGCTCGAGGCGGTACGGGCGGAAAGCGTTGTGACGCTGACCGGCCGCATCGTCAACCGCAGTGCCGATACCGTCAACAGCAGGCTGCCGACCGGCGCCATCGAAGTGGTGGTGGAGGATATCGTCGTGCAATCGGCCGCCGATCAATTGCCGATGCAGGTGGCCGGCGATCAGGAATTCCCTGAGGATATGCGGCTGCGCTATCGCTTTCTCGATCTGCGCCGCGACAAGCCGCACGCCAATATGATGCTGCGCAGCCAGGTGATCGCGTCCCTGCGACGCCGTATGATCGCCCAGAATTTCGCCGAGTTCCAGACGCCGATCCTGACCGCCTCGAGCCCGGAAGGAGCGCGCGACTATCTGGTGCCGTCGCGCATTCATCCCGGCAAGTTCTATGCCCTGCCGCAGGCGCCGCAGCAGTTCAAGCAATTGCTGATGGTGGCCGGCTTCGACCGCTATTTCCAGATCGCGCCCTGTTTCCGCGACGAAGATGGTCGTGCCGACCGCTCGCCCGGCGAGTTCTATCAGCTCGATTTCGAGATGAGTTTCGTGACCCAAGAGGATGTTTTCGCCGCCATCGAGCCGGTGCTGCAGGGCGTATTCGAAGAATTCGGCCAGGGGCGGGCCGTTACAAAGGCGCCCTTTCCCCGCATCCGCTATGACGATGCCCTGCTGCTGTACGGCTCGGATAAGCCGGATTTGCGCAATCCGCTCACGATCGCCGATGTGACTGCCGCCTTCGCCGGGTCCGAGTTCGGCCTGTTCGCCCGCGCCATCGCCGACAAAGCGGCCGTGGTGCGCGCCATTCCGGCGCCGGGCGCAGCCGGGCGGCCGCGCAGCTTTTTCGACAGGCTGAACGAATGGGCGCGCGAACAAGGCATGGGCGGACTAGGCTATGTCATCTTCGGCCCTGAAGGGCCGCGCGGCCCGATCGCCAAGAACCTGTCCGCCGAACGCGTCGCGCAGATCCAGCAGGCGGTCGGCGCCAATGCGGGCGACGCCGTGTTTTTTGCCTGCGACAAGGAGGTCCCGGCCGCCAAATTCGCAGGCCAGGTGCGTACGCTTCTGTGCCAGGAACTCGGATTGCTGGAACCGGACAAGTTCCGTTTCTGTTGGATCGTCGATTTCCCGATGTATGAACGGGACGAGGAAAGCGGTCAGATCGGCTTTTCGCACAATCCCTTTTCGATGCCCCAGGGTGGCATGGATGCGCTTTTGCACCAGGACCCGCTCACTATCAAGGCTTTCCAATATGACATCGTCTGCAATGGCGTCGAATTGTCGTCGGGCGCCATTCGCAATCATCGTCCAGATATCATGCTGAAGGCATTCGAGATCGCCGGCTATCCGGCCAGCGAAGTGGAGGCGCGCTTCGGCGGCATGCTGAACGCGTTCCGCTTCGGTGCACCGCCGCATGGCGGATCGGCGCCCGGCATCGATCGTATCGTCATGCTGCTCGCCAACGAGGCGAATATCCGGGAAGTGATATTGTTTCCGATGAACCAGCAGGCGCAGGACCTGTTGATGCAGGCGCCCGCCGATATCACGCCGGAACGGCTGCGCGAGCTGCATATCAAACTGGACGTCAAAAAAAAGTGATCATCCGGCGGCCGGCAGCAATTGTCGTAGCAGCCGCAGCAGCTTTCCCGTCCGATGCACTTCGGGCGCTTCGCCGGCGAAATAGCGGCGGGTGAAAGCAAGCTTGTCTTCCCAAACCCGGATCATGTTGCGGGGAGAATCGGGTTGTGCGAGGGTGCCGGTCAACACGCCGACCGTACGATTATAGTGGGGATGCAGTTCGGCCGGGAACCCGGCCATGCAATATTCCTCCCACCCCAGCATGCGGCAAAGATATAAGTCATGCGCCCAGGCTGCCAGTTGGCGCGGCGACATCCGGCGCGGATCGACCCTTGTCCGAGCCCGGGGGTCGAAAGGCCTGTCGAAAGGCGGATTAAGCGGCGTCGACAGCGGCAAGCTGCCGTCCGGTTCCGGCAAGGCCGGCAGATTGCCGCGCGCGCCGCTGCCGCCGGCGAGACGAGGTTCGCGGAGGGTGACGCTGTCGCGTCTGGCGCGGGCTGTGCCGCTTTTGCGGAAAAACAGAAAGTCGAGTTTCATGAGTCAAGCCTTGGATCAGTCAGTGGTCGGACAGTCACCAAGCAAACGACGCGCCAGCGGCGGATTGCCGGCTTTGTCGAGGTGCGGGGGTCCCCGATTTCAGGGATCGGCAGGATGCTATGGGGTAAAAACTGCCGCCCATGCCGGGCAATCCTGCCGACACTCTAAGCCTCGACAAGCTTGCCATAGTGTTGCCCTGTTACTATGGTCCTGATGCGGGGACCGAGGAGAATAGCTTCATGACCTTCCGGTGGGCCGCGCGATTTTGCGTGGCAATGCTCGCCTTGTCCCATCCGATTGGCGCCGCCAATATCGGCGCCGATCTGGCGCCCCATCGCGCCATCTATCGCATGAGCCTGGCGTCGACCCGCTCTGGCACCGGCGTGACCGCGGCCTCTGGGGCGATGAGCTATAAATTCGGCGATTCCTGCGATGGCTGGATTGTTGAAAACAAGACGGCGCTGTCGCTTTCTTATGGCGGTGAGGAACCGGTCACCACCACCTGGGACTTCGTCACCTGGGAGTCCAAAGACGGTCTGCATTACCGCTTTCGGGTGCGCAGTACGCGGGACGGCAGCATCAATGAGGAAATCGACGGCGTCGCTGATCTCGACGGCAAAGGCAAAGGCGGAATAGCGAAATTCACCTTGCCGGAATCCAGCACGCTGGCATTGCCAAGCGGCACGCTGTTCCCCACCGAGCATACCGTTCGGCTGATCGAATTCGCTCAAAAGGGCGAACATATGATCGAACGCACCTTGTTCGACGGTACCGGCACCGATCAGACCTTCGCGGTCAATGCGGTGATCGGCAGGGTGCGGCCGACCCTGCCGCGTGCGGCGATGCCCGGCATCAATGGGACGCTGCTGGCAGCGCGATCCTGGCCGATGGAGATGGCCTTCTTTCCGGAAGGCAGCAGCGATCCGGATCCCGATTACGAGGTGGCATTACGCTATTATCAGAACGGCGTGGCTGACGACGTCCTGCAATCTTTCGGCAATTTCAGCCTCAAGGGCACCTTGGAAAAATTGGAAAGCTTGCCTAAACCGGATTGTTGATGCTCTGTTTCCGCGGCACGCGCGCCAATAGGGTATCTGTCCAGGCCGGCGGCAGTGCCGCCAGCAGCCAGACCAGGGCTGCCAGCCGGCGGGGGAAGGCGATACGGGCCTGGTTGGCGTCGATGCCGGCCCGAATGATTGCCGCGGCGCGATCGGCGGACAGCAGCAAGGGCATCGGGAAGCGGTTGCCGGCGGTCATATTGGTTTCGACGAAGCCGGGACAGACGACACTGACGCCGACGCCATCTTCTGCCAGCCAGCCCCGCAACCCTTCGCCCCATAGCCGCACAGCTCCCTTGCTTGCGGCATAGGCAGGCGCGCTGGGGAATCCCCGGAAGCCGGCCAGCGAAGCCATCAGCGCGATTTGACCGCACCGGCGCGACTTCATCAGCGGGATCGCCGGCAGCACAGAGTTCAACACGCCGTCCAGATTGGCGGCGAAGATGGCCCGCGTTTGCGCCGCGGTTTCGCCCAGGCGATTGCCGGTACCGCCGGAAATACCGGCATTGGCGATCACCAGCGACAACGGTCGCTGCCGGTCGGCATCCAGGATCCAGTGTTCCATCGCATCCCGGTCGGTGACGTCGAGAGGGCGGCACTCGACCTGGGCTCCCTTGGCGCGGCAGGCCAGCGCGACCCGCTCCAGGCGGGCTGCGTCGCGTCCGCCCAGCCACAACGACAGGCCGGGCGCAGCGTAGTTTCGCGCCAGGGCGGCGCCAAGCCCGGAGGAGGCGCCGGTAATCAGAACGGACGCTTGGGTCATTGAGATCAGCATGGGCGAAATGCCGGCAAAAAGCTATAGTCGCCGCCGATGGAGCAGCTTATCCGCCAATTTCCGCTGAGTTTTCCCACCTTTCAGCGCGGCCAGGTCTGGCTGGTCGGCGCCGGCCCGGGCGACCCGGGCCTGCTGTCGCTGCTGGCATTGCACGCGCTGCGATCGGCCGACGTGGTAATCCATGACGCTCTGGTCGATCGGCGCATACTCACCCTGGCCGGTGCCGACGCCCGGCTGGAATCCGCCGGCAAGCGGGGCGGACGGCCATCGCCGTCGCAGCCGGATATCTCGCGGCGTCTGGTGGCGCTGGCGCGACAAAATCTGCGCGTGCTTCGTCTCAAGGGCGGCGACCCGTTTGTGTTCGGCCGTGGTGCCGAAGAAGCCTGCGCCCTGGCCGAGGCCGGCGTCGGTTTCCGGGTGGTGCCGGGCATCACCGCCGGAATTGGCGGCCTCGCCTATGCCGGAATTCCGGCGACGGCGCGCGACGCCAATTCGGCGATCGCCTTCATCACCGGTCATGACGCCTCGGGCCAGGTGCCGGACGGCCTCGACTGGCCGGCCTTGGCGCGGTCGGTGCCGGTTCTGGTGGTCTATATGGCGCTGACGCATCTCGACGAGATCACGCTGCGGTTGATCCGCGCCGGCCGTCCGGCCCAGGAACCGGCGGCGCTGATCTGTTGCGCCACGACGCCGGACCAGGTGGTGCTGACCGCACCGCTCGCCGAAATCGCCGCCCTGGCGGCCGGCAGATCGCTCAAGCCGCCCGCCATGCTGGTGGTCGGAAGGGTGGTGAATTACCGTGCGACCTTGAATTGGCTGGCAGGAGAAACCCCATGAGCGCTGCGCCCGTCCCTTGGCGCCGGCGCATCGGCGCCCTCACGATTCCGCTGATCGGCGTTGCCCTGGTGCTGGCGCTGGTGCAAATCGCCCGGCCGACGCAATCGCCTGCCGCCGCTGCCATCGGCGGCCGCTTCAGTCTTACCGATCAAGAAGGCCGGACGGTGACGGACGCCGATTTCCGCGGCAAGCTGATGCTGATCTATTTCGGCTACAGTTTCTGCCCGGATCTCTGCCCGACCACCCTTTCGCATCTGATGCAGATCTATCAGCGATTGACACCAGCCGAGCAGGCCCAGTTGGCGCCGATCTTCATCACGGTCGATCCGGAGCGCGACACGGTGGCGCAATTGGCGCACTATGTTCCGTCCTTTTCGCCGGCGCTGACCGGACTGACCGGCAGCCCCGCGGCGATCGCCGCCGTCACCCGCACCTACCATGTCTATGCCAGAAAAGCCGGCGAAGGCGCCGATTATGGCGTCGATCACAGTTCGATCCTATATTTGATGGGCAAGGATGGTCATTTTCTTCGGCATTTTGATGGCGATGCGGATGATCAGACCCTGCTGACGGGCCTGCGCCAGGCGCTAAGACAATGAACTGGTGCTCCGTTCCGAAAATCGCCGGGTGCAAAGTCGTCGGAACTTCAAAAACGCACCACTGGCAATGATTTTATATTATTAAAAGAACCGGCCCATGACACTGAGCGCAATAGCCTGATCCAGCGCACCCGGAGAACAGATGCTCTACACGCTTCATGAAATGCATTTCGCCGCCCTGAAGCCGATGCGGGCGGCTGCCAGATCGCTGCAAACTCTGTTGACCAATCCTTGGATGCCGATGGCCTACACCGAGATCGGCCGCAATCTCGTCGCCGGCTGTGCGGTGCTTGAACGCACCACACGGCGCTATCCCAAGCCGACCTTCGGTCTCAACCAGACGCTGATCGACGGAAGGACGGTGCCGGTGACCGAGACGGTGGTTTTCGAGAACGATTTCTGCCGGCTGCTGCATTTCAAACGGCAATCGATTGGTTCGGGTCCGCGCGTCTTGCTGGTGGCGCCGCTGTCCGGCCACCATGCCACCTTGTTGCGCGGCACGGTCCGGTCGCTGCTGCCCGATCACGACGTCTATATCACCGATTGGATCGACGCCCGCGAGATCCCGTCCGATCGTGGCGGCTTCGATCTTGACGACCATATCGGCATGATCATCGGCTTTCTGCGGCATCTTGGCGCCAACACCCATGTCATCGCCGTGTGCCAGCCGTCGCCCTCGGTGCTGGCGGCGGTTGCCCTGATGGCCGCCGACAATGATCCCTGCCAGCCGGCCTCGATGACGCTGATGGGCGGTCCGGTCGACACGCGCGAGAGCCCGACCAAGGTCAATGCGCTGGCGATGGAACGCAAGCTTCAGTGGTTTTCCACCGCACTGATCCACCAGGTGCCGCAGCATTACAAAGGCGCCGGCCGCAAGGTCTATCCCGGATTCATCCAGCTCAGCGGATTCATGGGGATGAATCTCGACCGCCATTTCGACGCCCATGTGAAACTTTTCCATGATCTGGTGAAAGACGACGGTGATTCCGTCGATCAGCACCACCGCTTTTACGATGAATATCTGGCGGTCATGGATCTGCCGGCGGAATTCTATCTGCAGACCATCCGCGCCATCTTTCAGGAGCACGCGCTGCCCAATGGCACCATGGTTTCGCGAGGTCGGCGGGTCGACCCGGGCGCGATCAGGCGCACTGCGCTCCTGACGGTGGAAGGCGAGAATGACGACATCACCGGCGCCGGCCAGTGCGAAGCGGCGCATCGTCTCTGCACCGCCTTGCCGCCGGCCATGCGGCAACATCATTTACAGCCCAAGGTCGGCCATTACGGCGTGTTCAACGGCCGCCGCTGGCGCGAGGAGATCCTGCCCCATGTCCGCGCCTTCATCCGACGCCACGACCACGCCATTCTGGCAGCGTAAGACGCTGGCGGAAATGTCGCCGGCGGAATGGGAATCGCTGTGCGACGGCTGCGGCAAATGCTGCCTGCACAAGATCCAATATGAGGATAGCGGCGAGCTTTTCTATACCAACGTGGCGTGCAAGCTGCTCGATCTGACAAGCTGCCGCTGCAGCCGCTATGCCGCACGCCAGCGATTCGTGCCCGATTGCGTGCAGCTTTCCCCCGACACGATCGCCGAATTGACCTGGATGCCCTCCACCTGCGCCTACCGCCTGTTGGCGGAAGGCAAGGCGCTATTCGACTGGCATCCCTTGGTCAGCCACGACCCGCAAAGCGTGCATCGCGCCGGCATGTCGGTGTTGGGCCGCGCCGTACCCGAAAAAAAGGCCTGGACCTTGGAGCATCACATCGTCGCGTGGCCGGCGTGACCAGCCTTTTGCTGCACCCGGCAGGGACGGTGCGGTTCCGGCCGCGGCCGCAAAGCGCCGGCCCGTCTTGCCATGGCTAGTCGACGGGGCGGCCCCCCACCGAACGCGGCACAAATCGACTTTTGGAATGCGAACGCCGGCCAGACTTGGGCAAAATTTCAGCCGCTGCTCGATCAACAGTTGGGCCCGTTGGGCGAGGAAGCGCTGCGCGTATTGGCGCCCGGCAGCGCCGAAACCATTCTCGACATCGGCTGCGGCTGCGGCGACAGTACGCTCGCGCTTGCCGCCCAGGTCGGACCGGCCGGCCGCGTGGTCGGCGTCGACATCTCGCGGCCCATGCTTGAGGTGGCGCGACAGCGCCGACCACCCCCGGCCGCGGGCAAGGTCGAGTTTCGCCAGATCGACGCGCAAAGCGGCGAATTGGGGAGGGCGCGGTTCGACTCCGCCTTCTCGCGTTTCGGCGTCATGTTCTTCGGCGACCCGGTGGCGGCCTTCACCAATCTGCGGTGCGCCTTGAAGCCGGGCGGCCGGCTGACCTTCGTGTGTTGGCGCAGCCTGCAGGAAAATCCTTGGATGCTGGCGCCGCTCGAAGCCGCCCTGCCCTTTCTGCCGCCGGTGACGCCGATCGACCCATTGGCGCCGGGTCCCTTCGCTTTCGCCGATTTTCAGCGGGTGCGACGGGTCCTGGTCGATGCCGCGTTCGAGCGCGTGACAATCATGTCGTTCGACACTGAAATCGGCGGCGCCGACCTGGAACAGACGCGGCGCCTCAGTTTCCGGGTCGGCCCTTTGGCCGCTGCGCTGCGCGAACATCCCGACTATGCCGACCGCGTCGCCGAGCCGGTCGAGCGCGCATTGCGACAGTTCGAAACAGCTGGGCGCGTGATGATGCCGGCGTCGGTTTGGATCGCATCCGCCGAGCGCTCCTTGTCTTAACGGCTCGCGCTTTAAGCCGGTCCGGCGCAGGGGTTACGGGAAACGAATCCGGGTGCGGGATCAGGCTCGCTGAAGTCGCCGTCACGATGGCCTGATCTGGTGAAATCAAGCCTGCTTTGACGCTTTTCGCCGGACCAGACTGGCGTCACTCTGGGTGGTGGCTAAGCAGTCGACTGGAAAGGATGACAGAGGTAAAGTGGACTCTATCGGTCTCGATCGAGGAGATCATTGCAATGAACCGAGTGCAGGCGGTGGTCGGATCGACTTACTTTCTGGTTGTCGCCCCCGGTACCGCTGCTGGGCTGGTGCCATGGGCAGTCACCGATTGGCAATTCAGCCCGCCATTGTTGGGTATCGGTCTTACGCGCTGGATTGGTATCGGCTTTATTGCCGCTGCAGTGTCTCCGCTTGCCGCATGCTTTGCCCGTTTCGCGTTGCAAGGGCGCGGAACACCTGCACCATTTCTGCCACCGGCTCGGCTCGTGGTCGATGGTCTCTATAGGTATGTTCGAAATCCTATGTATTGTGCCGTTCTCGTTATACTTCTTGGCGAATCGCTGCTGTTTGCCGATCTCCGGCTTGTGGCATGGACAGCACTGTTCGGGCTCGGTTGCCACTTGTTCGTCTTATATTTTGAAGAACCTGTACTGGCACGAAAATTCGGCAAGGAATACGACCGTTACCGAGCCAATGTCCCGCGCTGGCGACCACGCATCGTGCCTTGGGCCGAAACATACGAAGGAAAGCCCGCGCCTTAAACAACCAGCAATGTCCGAAGCAGCGCGAGTTCCCCAGTTTTTGGCGGATGACTCTGAGAAGGCGAATGCCCCCTATGGGTCAAGGGCAGCGATTCGCCTGACCGTCGCTGAACGACTACAGTCTGCGGGGATAGCTGCCACACGACTCGGCGATCCAAGCGTCATTGTTGCCATTCGGCGTCCCTGCCCGCGCAAGGCACGCGCAAGGATGATGTCTTCACCGCCGGCGGCCTCGTCGATCAGGCGAGAACGTTGGATTTTAGGGGCGTGGATGTTGACGGTCCGCATGGCACAACATCACTTTGTCTCGGCATAGAACTGGTAGGTCGCACCATAGGGGACACGGGCCTCGGCGCCTGCATGGTTGGAATCGCATCCGGTCGACGGAGCGATGCCGCCGCTGGTGGCGGAGCGGCGAATATAGGCCACCGGCGCCAGCACGCCGCTTCCCTGGTGGCTCTTGACGCGCAGCAACAACCAGGGAATCGCTGATGCTTCCGGTGCGTTTGCCTTCGCCAACAGGTCACCCGTGACCATGCTCCCATCGATGCTCTTCCAGCTTGGGCCACCGAAGTGGCTTCCTGCGGGCTGGCCTTGACGATCGACCAGCGCCGCTTCCGGTGCTTTGAAGGCCCATGCAAGGCCATTGGTCCCGGTGGAACAGGTATAAATCTGCACCCCGTTAGCAACGACCTCGAGAATAAGAACCGCTCCGACCGGCGGCTGCACCAGGGCCTCGTCGGCTTCTGCTGACGCCGACCCGGCAAAAGCCAATAGTGCGGCCGTCAATGGGCCAATCGCGTGTCTCATGGGGCGCTCCTGCTGGTTCGCAGAGATCTCTGCTCCGCTCCCTATAGATTGTATCAAACTTGCTCGGACCCAGTGCGCTCGGCGCCGGAGCGTCCGCCTCCGACCGTCCGGACAGCGGCGGGGCGCGACGATGAATTGCGAGCCGCCAAGCCTAGCGCCCGGGCTTGGCGCCACCGCTCAGCATTTTCACCAGGTTCGACCAGATGCTGTCATCGTCTTCGGCCGGCTTTTCCGTCGGCTCGGCGCTCGAGGATGGCGCCTCCGGCGTCGGCTGCAAACCCGGCAGGGGCCGGGGCGGCAGTCCCTGGTGCGCCGCCACCATCACTTTTTGCCAGAGCCGGGTCGGCAGAGTACCGCCGGTGACCCGGTTGAGGGGCGTGCCGTCATCATTGCCGAGCCAGACACCGGCGACATAATCGGCGGTAAAGCCGATGAACCAGGCATCACGGTAGTCCTGGGTGGTGCCGGTCTTGCCGGCTGCCGGCCGATCGAGCGCGGCAGCTTTGCCGCTACCCTCGGTGATGACCGCCTCCATCATGTCGGTCAGTTGGGCCAGCGGCAAAGCTGCGATCACGGGACCGGTTCCGCCGCCTTGCCGACTGAACAGCAGCGCGCCATGGCTGTCCTCGACGCGCGGATAGCCAAAAGCGAACACGCCTTCACCGCCATTGGCAAAACTGGCAAAAGCGGCGGTCAATTCCAGCAGATTGACCTCCGAGGTGCCGAGTGCCAGCGAGGCGTCCGGCCGCAACTCGGAGGTGATGCCGAGTCGCTTGGCAACGCCGATCACCCGCTTCGGCCCGATCTGCTCGATCAGCCTTACCGCGGCGACATTGCTCGATTTCGCGAAGGCGTGGCGGAGCGTGACCGGGCCTTCATAGGTACGGGTGTAGTTCTCGGGTCGATATTTGCCCGCCAAGATCGGGCTGTCGTCGATCATGTCGTCCTCTTTCCAGCCCTGCTCAAGAGCCGCCAGATAGAGAAACGCCTTGAAAGACGAGCCGGGCTGGCGCATCCCCTGGGTGGCGCGGTTGAATTGGCTGGCGCCGTAGCTACGGCCTCCCACCATGGCGCGGATGGCGCCCGACGGCGTCATCACCACCAGGGCCCCTTGGGTAACGCCGGCCTTGGCGCCGGGACCCTGCAACAATGCCTCGAGTTCGGCCTCGGCACGCCGCTGCAAGGTCATGTCGATGGTGCTGCGCACGACGATATCGCGGTCGGTCCCGGCGATCGGCACCACCTGGTCGTGAATCCAATCGGCGAAATAGCGGCCGGCCAGCGACACCTGCTTGACGCCGGATTGCCCGGTCTTGAGGGCCAGATCGGCGTCACCCTGGCTGATATATCCGGCCGCGACCATATTGGCGAGCACTTGGGCGGTGCGTTTGGCCGATCGCACCGGATCATTTTGCGGGTTGTAGCGCGACGGCGCCTTCATCAGCCCGCCCAGCAGAGCCGCCTGATAGAGGCTGAGGCGGGTCGCCGGAATATCGAAATAGCGGCGGGAAGCGGCGTCGACCCCCCAAGTGCCGGAGCCGAGATAGACCCGATTGAGATAGAGCGTGAGAATTTGCCGTTTGCTGAATTTATGCTCCAGCTGCAAGGCCAGCAGCAGCTCCTGCACTTTGCGTTTAAGGCTCTTTTCGGGCGACAGGAAAAGGTTCTTGGCCAATTGCTGGGTGATGGTCGAGCCGCCTTGCAGCCAATGGCCGGCCCGCAGATTGACCACGGCCGCCCGCGCCAGGCCGATCGGGTCAATCCCGAAGTGATAATAGAAATGGCGATCCTCGGTCGCCAGCACCGCTTGGGGAAGCGCCGGCGGCAGCTGGTCGAGAGAGAGGCTGTCGCCATAGACATCGCCATAGGCGGCGATCTGTTCGCCTTCCGCGCTCAGAATCGTGACCGACGGCTTGCGCAGGCTGGCCGTTAGGCTCGACAGATCGGGCAGATCGAGGGCGAAATAGCCGAGCAGCAGCGCGACGGCGATAGCGACCCAGATGCAAGCGACCAGCAGCCAGGACAGCAGGCGGCCGGCCCAGCGCCGGCCGGAGGGTGAGCGACGGGACGGCTTTGCCGGCGGCGGCGCGCCGATTATCGGCGGACTGCGCCGAGCGGGGCGCGACCTTGTCGGGCGTTCATCAGCCGTCAACATTACGGCGCGTCGGCGAAGATCGGCGGGAGGGTCGGCCATGCGGCGGCATTTCACCAGGAGTTTCGGCACTATCAAAGCCATAATCCCGGTTTAAGGCAAGATTGCGGCGGGACTTATTCGATATATTCGCCGGGATAGACGCCCCAGAATTCGTCGCGTTTCAGCCAGCCGGTAATATTGTCGATTTCGATGCGGCAATAGCCTTTGTCGCGCGGACAGGTTTGCAGGCGACCCACCACATTGGCGTCAAGCAGGGCCAGCGACGGTGCCTTTTCGTCCGGCTCGGCGCGCAGACGATGCTGCTGGCCGATGACCACCACCATGCGACGTGCCGACAGCATGCTCTGATGCACCCAGCCTTCGGCCCCCTGCCAATCGCGGATTTTACGCCAGGCCTCGAATTCCGCGATCACCTCGACCGGCAGATCGCGCCGCGCGTAAATCCAGTCCACCGGATAACGCACACCGGGGCCGGATCGCAGATTGACCTCGTCGGAGCGCAGCGACACGAAGCGTGGCAGCGGCAATCCGCTCGATTCGACGGCCAAGCCGGGGCCGCCTTGCAGTGCAACCAGACCGACCATGAGCAGCAGGCACCGCAGACTCTTCACACGGACACAAACCTTTCGTCGGAAAGCAAGGATATTACCCATGGCACTTTGCCGGTCAAGGCGACAGAGTCTCGGCAAACTGGCGCCAATCTTCCCGGCACGATCAGGCTCTGGACAAGGCTGCGCCATCTTGCTACAGCCAGCGTCACTCAAAGGTTAAGGGGAAAACCGATGGCAGCGAAAAAACCTCTGGTCATTGTTACGCGCAAGCTGCCCGACGTCATCGAAACCCGCTTGATGGAGCTGTTCGACACGAGGCTCAATGTCACGGACAAGCCGATGTCGAAAGCCGCGCTGATCGAGGCGGTCGGACAAGCCGACGTTCTGCTGCCGACCGTCACCGACCGTATCGACGCCGGCATTCTGGCTCACGCCAACCCCACGCTCCGGCTGATCGCCAATTTTGGCGCCGGCGTCGACCATATCGACCTGGCCACCGCGCGGTCCTGCGGCATCACCGTCACCAACACGCCCGACGTGCTGACCGAGGACACCGCCGACATGACGATGGCGTTGATTCTGGCGGTGCCGCGCCGGCTGGCGGAAGGCGAGCGGCTGATCCGTTCAGGCAAATGGGTCGGCTGGAGTCCGACTTTCATGATGGGACGGCGCATTTCCGGCAAGCGGCTGGGAATCATCGGCATGGGCCGCATCGGTCAGGCGGTGGCGCGCCGGGCCCGCGGCTTCGGTCTGTCGGTGCATTACCACAACCGCCGCCGTCTGCATCCCGAAATCGAGGCCGGACTCGAGGCGACCTATTGGGAAAGCCTCGACCAGATGCTGGCCCGCATGGATGTGATATCGATCCACTGCCCGCACACACCGGCCACCTACCATCTGCTGTCGGCGCGCCGCCTGCAGCTGTTGCAGCCGCATGCCTATGTGGTCAACACCGCGCGGGGCGAAGTGATCGACGAGAATGCGCTCACCCGCATGCTGCAGAAGGGCGAATTGGCCGGCGCCGGCCTCGATGTGTTCGAGCATGAACCGGCGGTCAATCCCAAATTGCTGGAGCTCGACAGCGTCGTGCTGCTGCCGCATATGGGATCGGCAACGCTCGAGGCCCGCACCGACATGGGGGAAAAGGTGCTGGTCAATATCAAGACTTTCGTCGACGGCCATAACCCGCCTGATCGCGTGCTGGCGAGTATGCTCTAGCTGCGAAGCGGTGATTTTGCCTGGTTTGCACCCAAGATCGCCGTGAGTCTACCCATCCTTCGTCAACGCTACGCAAGGGTCTTTCACCTTCACCAAAAGCCGGCGATATGGTACACTTCTTTGCGTACACATTGGGAAGAAGCCCATGCCGACCACCAGCACCGTCAGCTTTCGCGATCTGCGGAAAAATCTTTCCGGCTTTCTCCGCCAGGCGCGGCAGGGGGCGGAAATTGTCGTGACCTCTCGCGGCCAGGTGGTGGCGCGGATTGTGCCGCCGGCTGAACTGGGACGGCGACCGATAGGCGTCTTGAGGGGGCAGATCCACATTGCCGACGACTTCGACGAGACACCGGCCGACCTGATCGCTGCCATGGAAGGCGATGATGCGTGAGAATACTGCTCGATACCCGCGCCTTGCTTTGGCTTCTCGACGGTAATCCCAGGCTTGAAAGTGCGGCGGCCGATCTGGTCACCGACCTTGCAAACGACGTTTTCGCCAGCCAGGTTTCGTTTTGGGAAATCGCGATCAAGCGGCGGATTGGCAAGATCGATATCGACCTGACGAAGATCATCAACGGTTGCCGGCAAAGCGGTCTTAAAACTCTCGACATCGCCGACGCGCATTTTCTTCAGTTGCCCGCGCTGCCCGTCTTCGCGGATCACCGTGATCCCTTCGACCATCTGCTGATCGCCCAGGCGATGGTCGAAAATCTGGCCGTCCTGTCTGACGACCGGAATTTTCCGCGCCACCCCATAACCGTGATCCCCTGTGGCAATGGCTGATCGGTCCAGCTTGGCGGGCGATGACCGGCGGCGGGACTTCGAATTAAGTGCACTGTCACCATAAAACAAACAGAGCGCACTCTGTCTAGAGCCGGTCGGCCTCGGGCACTGGGAGGACTGCGTCGAACTGGGTGAAGTCGAGCGTCACCGCCCCGGCGGCGTCGCGACGAAACAGGTCGGCGAAGCGATGGTCCCACAGCAGGTCGCCGGACGCGTAATTGTGGCGGGCGTGCACGCGCTGCTGGAATCCTTCATGGTGGCCGGAAAAAACGACTGCCACCGAGGTATCGCTGCTGGCCAGGCTGGCTGGCGTACAGCCCCACAGCGGGCTCTGTTCGTCGATCACATGCATCACCGTCCAGGACAGCTCAAAGACCGGGCTGAAAGAGCGCAGCGGTTCGAGGTCGAACAGGCGGCGGTAGGATTGTCCCTCCAGGGTGACTTGCTGACGTGCCACCACCAGATAGATATGCGCCTCATTGATGCGCACGACGCGTTCATTGGCGAGGCGAATCATCAGGGTCGGCTTGCCCTCGAAGCGGGTGATTACGGCGTTCTTGCTGAACCGCACACCCGCCGTGGCGCGCGTGAAGCGGGCGTACATCAGGCTGGCTGCGACCGCAATGCCGAATAGGCCGAGCCCGGCTTCGATGGTCACCAGGCTGTTGGCCAGCAAACTTTCCGGCACCAGCCGGCCATAGCCGATGGTCGCCATGGTTTGGACGGAAAAGAAGAATGCGTCGGTGAACGAGCCGGGCCGGGCGTTGGCGACGCCGCCCGCGGTCATGTAGGCCAGCGCGAACAGCCCGTTGATGCCAAGATAAAAGGCCAGCACGACCAGCCCGAAGACCAGACGATCCGCCGTCAGCAGGCCGTAATAGAGATCGTTGAAGATTCCCGTTTTCGGCATCTTTGGCTTTAGCAGGCCTTCCGTGCCATAAGCGCTTTTCAAGGCGGACCGCCGGCGCTTAGCCATCCCCACGCTCCTCGGCGCTGCAACAGGGACAGGCCGGATCCTTGGCCAGTCGCAGCCGGCGGGTCTGGCCAAGCAAACCATCGACCAGCAGCAACGCGCCGGCCAAAGACAGGCCGATGCCAAGAATCTCCTTCACCACTTCGAGGGCCTGCAGGCTGCCGATCACGCCGGCCATGGCGCCCATCACGCCGGCTTGCGCGCAACTCGGCGTCGATCCCGGCTCCAGCCTGTCGAATGCGAGGCAGCGATAGCAGGGCCCGCCCGGCTTGAAGGTGGCCAATTGCCCCTCGAAGCGCAATACCGCCGCCGATACCAGAGTCTTGCCGGCCGCCCGGGCGGCGTCATTGACCAGCAGGCGCGTGGCGAGGCTGTCGCTGCAGTCGGCGATCAGGTCGGCCTCTTGCATCAGACCGGCGGCATTGCCGGCGTCGAGCCGCCGCCGATGTGCAATCAGGCGGACCTCTGGATTGAGAGCAGCTACCGCCTGGCGCGCGCTGTCGGCCTTGTTGCGCCCGAGGTCGGCGTCGCGGTGCAGGATCTGGCGTTGCAGATTGGAAAGCGACACCACATCGT
>Ga0302320_10003790_pt1 | contig 34751 bp, 32 predicted proteins | sample Bog_T0_3_FD_202130 | JGI IMG/M metagenome (GOLD analysis project Ga0302320, IMG submission 202130) | Peat permafrost microbial communities from Stordalen Mire near Abisko, Sweden - Bog_T0_3 | ecosystem: Environmental > Terrestrial > Soil > Wetlands > Peat | place: Sweden: Abisko, Stordalen Mire...
GGACCACTTCGCGAGACGGTCGGCAAAGCGGCCGCGCCCCGCTGTAAATCTATGCAAACTATTCATACATAAGCATTTATCTCTATCATGCGACGCCAGGACCGCACCGCGCGGACGCTTCCGTCTCACCTTGTGACGCAATAACGGGGCCCGGGTGACCGCTGTCACTGTCTGCGAAATCCACGTCGCCTAGACTCGGTATGTGGTTATCGATATGAATTTATCGAATGTTTTTGCCGTGCGCCGACCCGAAGCGCCCTCCATTCCTCAGCCATCCCTGAGGCGCCTGCCCCAGTATCACCACTATCTGGTCGATCTGGCGGCAAAGGGCATTGGCCGGGTCTCGTGCAGCGTCATCGGGCGCGACCTGAACCTGGTCCCGGTGCAGGTCCGCAAGGACCTCCAGTACACAGGCATCATCGGCAAGCCCAAGACCGGCTACTCCGTCTCGGAATTGATTCAGGCCATCGAGACCTTCCTGGGCTGGAACAACATCAACGAGGCATTTCTTGTGGGTGCCGGAAACCTGGGTACCGCGCTGCTGGGCCATGAGCGGTTCACCAAATTCGGCCTGCGGATTGTGGCCGCCTTCGACACCGACGAGAAAAAGATCGGCCTCTGGATTCACGACAAGGCAGTCTTGCCGCTCGACAAGCTCAGCGACTTGGCTCCGCGCATGAGCATTCACCTGGGAATCATCACCGCCCCGGCGGAAGTGGCGCAGGAAGTAGCCGACGAAATGGTCAAAGGGGGCATCCAGGCCATCTGGAACTTCGCTCCCGTCAAGCTCAAGGTTCCCGAACACATCATTGTGCACAACGAAGATCTCTACAACTCGCTGGCTTCGCTCTCCTGGAAGCTGGCGCGCCGGTTCCGGGTGCCAATTCAAGAAAGAGAGGCAGTTTAGATGGCGTCGATGCCCATTGCCGTTCAAAGCGCGGGAAAGTTCGAGAAGGTCTGTAGCATTCTGGAAGACCACGGACACCGCCCGGCAGGTTTAATTCCGATTCTCCAGGCCATTCAGCACGAGTACCAATATCTGCCCGAAGAAGTCCTGACCTACGTGGCCATGTCGCTCGATGTTCCGCCGGCGCGCGTCTTTGGCGTTGCCACCTTCTACGCCCACTTTGCCCTGGAGCGCAAGGGCAAGCACGTGATCCGCATCTGCGACGGAACCGCGTGCCATGTCAAGCAATCGTTGCCGGTACTCAACGCACTGCACGAAAAGCTGGGTACCAGCGAGAAGCGCAAGAACTCCGCCGACATGATGTTCACGGTCGAGACGGTCGCCTGCCTCGGCGCCTGCGGCCTGGCCCCGGTGGTCGTGATCGACGAACAGGTCTACGGCCAGATCACGCCCGAACGCGCTCTGGCGCTGGTCGATGAAATCAAAACCGCCGAAGACGCAATCGAAACCGCTTCAGGAACCGGTGCTGAGCAGACCTCAGCCGAGGATGCCCATGCCTAGCGCGGAATCTGTTCTCAACCTGCCCACGATAGGAACTGGCGCCGAAACTCTGGCCCAGTTGCGCCGCGTCATCATCTGTGCCGGAACCGGCTGCATGGCCAATGGCGCCATGAAAGTCTTCGAGAAGTTCAAGAGCGAGATGGCCGGCTCGGGCCTGCGCGTCATCCTCGAACTCCGCCCCGAAGCCGCCGACGGTGAAGTGCGCCTCTCCAAGAGCGGATGCCAGGGCTTTTGCCAAATGGGCCCGTTGGTCTCCGTGGTCCCGGACGGCATTCTCTACACCAAAGTCAAACCCGAAGACGTTGCCGAAATCGTAAAGCAGACACTGACCGAGGGCCAGGTGGTCGAGCGGCTCCTCTACAAAGATCCGGCGACGCGTAAGAGCTGCAAGGGCTTTGGAGAAAACCCCTTTTACGCAAGGCAAAGCCGCTTTGTGCTCCACGAGTGCAGCTTCCTCGATCCGGAAGACATTCACGAGTACATGCTCCACGGCGGATACGGCGCAGCCCGCAAGGCCTTCGTCGAGATGTCGCCCGAGGAAATCTGCAAGCAGATCTCTGAGTCCGGCCTGCGCGGCCGCGGCGGCGGCGGATTTCCCACCGGCCGCAAGTGGGACGCGGCGCGCGTACAGAATTCGACCAAGAAGTACGTCATCTGCAACGGTGACGAGGGCGACCCCGGCGCATTCATGAACCGCTCGGTGATGGAAGGCAACCCCCACTGCATCATCGAAGGACTCATGATTGCCGCGCGGGCCATCGGCGCCAACGAGACGCTGATCTATGTCCGGGCCGAGTACCCGCTGGCCGTGGCGCGCATGAGGCGCGCGGTCAAGGACGCCGAGCAGGCGGGCATCCTGGGCAAGAACGTCTTCGGCACCGGACTCTCCATGAAGTGCGATGTGATGGAAGGCGCCGGCGCATTTGTCTGCGGCGAAGAGACGGCCATGATCGCCTCCATTGAGGGACAGCGCGGCATGCCGCGGCCCAAGCCGCCCTTCCCCGCGCAGAGCGGCCTGTGGGGCAAGCCGACCATCATCAACAACGTTGAAACGCTGGCGCACGTCTGCCGCATTCTCAACGAGGGCCCTGAAATTTTCCGCAGCATCGGCACCAAGGAATCGCCGGGGACAAAGACCTTCGCGCTCACCGGCCACGTGGCCAACACCGGCCTGGTCGAAGTTCCCTTCGGCACCACGCTGCGCGAGATTGTGCTCAACATCGGCGGCGGCGTCACCGACGACGCGGGCAAGATCTGGAAGACCGGCTTCAAGGCCGTCCAGATCGGCGGGCCCAGCGGCGGCTGCCTGACCGAAGAGCACTTTGACCTGCCGCTCGCCTACGAGTCCCTGCGATCCGTGGGCGCCATGGTCGGCTCGGGCGGGCTGGTGGTGTTGAACCAGAACACCTGCATGGTCGGCATTGCGCGCTTCTTCATGGAGTTCACGCAGCGCGAGTCCTGCGGCAAGTGCGTGCTCTGCCGCGAGGGAACGATGCAACTGCTCGCCCTGCTCGACGATGTGATTGAAGGCCGCGCCGATGCCAACACCATGGTGCTGCTCGACAAACTGGGCCGTGCCGTGCAGATCGGCTCGCTCTGCGGCCTCGGCAAGACGGCGCCGAACCCGGTGCTCTCCACAATGCGCTACTTCCGCAAGGAATACGAGGAACACATCTTCGAGAAGCGCTGCCGCACAGGACGGTGCAAGGCTCTCCTGCGGCCGGAGATCAACCAGGAGAAGTGCAAGGGCTGCGGACTGTGCCTCAAGTCCTGCCCAACGAATGCCATCACGGGTGAGAAGAAGCAGCCGCATCACATCGATGCGGAACTGTGCATCAAGTGCGGCGCGTGCGCCAGCACCTGCAAACTGCACGCGATCGAAGGGATATAGCAGATGAATAACGCCACGCAGCCAACTTTGACCATCGATGGAAGAACTGTCGCGATTGACGGAGAGCGCAACCTGCTCGAGCTTGTGCGCAAGGCCAATATCGATTTGCCGACGTTCTGTTATCACTCCGAACTGAGCGTCTATGGCGCATGCCGCCTCTGCCTGGTGCAGGTCGAGGGGCGCGGCATTCAGGGCGCCTGCTCCACGCCGCCGGAAGCGGGCATGAAGATTCAGACGTCCACGCAGGAGATCCGCGAGATCCGCAAGATCGCCGTCGAGCTGTTGCTGGCCAACCACGACCAGAGCTGCCCCACCTGCTCGCGCAGCACAAACTGCCAACTGCAAAGCCTGGCGCAGCGCCTGGGCGTCAAGAAGGTGCGCTTCAAGCCGGTCCATAAACAGGTCGCGCTCGATGAATCGTCGCCGTCGCTGGTCCGCGATCCCAACAAGTGCGTGCTCTGCGGCGACTGCGTCCGCATGTGCTGGGAGATTCAAGGCATCGGCGCCATCGACTTTGCCTACCGCGGCCACGAGGTCAGCGTGCAGCCGGCCTTCGGCAAAGACCTGGGCGCGGTCGAGTGCGTCAACTGCGGCCAGTGCGCCAGCGTTTGCCCCACCGGCGCGCTCACGCCCAAGTCGGAAGTCGACCAGGTCTGGGAATTGCTCGCCGACCCCACTCAAAAAGTAATCGTCCAGATTGCGCCCGCCGTGCGCGTCGGCCTGGGCGAGTGCTTTGGCCGCAAGGCAGGCGAAATCACCACCGGCCAGATCGTCGCGGCGCTCAAGCACCTCGGCTTCGACCAGATCTACGACACATCTTTCGCCGCGGATCTGACGGTCATTGAAGAAGGCACAGAGTTCCTCGAGCGCAAGAAGGAAGGCAAGAACCTTCCGCTCTTCACCTCCTGCTGCCCCGGCTGGGTCAAGTACGCTGAGCAGTATTTCCCTGAACTGCTGCCCAACCTTTCCACATGCAAGTCGCCCCAGGCCATGTTCGGATCGCTGCTCAAGGCGATGCTGCCCGAACAACTCAAGATCGAACGCAAAAATCTCAAGGTTGTGGCCATCATGCCCTGCACCGCCAAGAAGTTCGAGGCGCAGCGGCCGGAGATGGCCACCGATGGACAGCCGGACGTCGATCACGTGCTCACCACGCAAGAGCTGGCGCAGATGATTCAATCCGCCGGCCTCATCTTCGACACGCTGCAACCCGAATCCTTCGACATGCCGTTCGGCTTCTACACCGGCGCGGGCGTCATCTTTGGCAACTCCGGCGGCGTGATGGAGGCAGTGCTTCGCTACGCGGCGGAAAAGGTTACGGGCACAAAGCTGGAGCAGGTGGACTTCCAGCAGGTCCGCGGCGACTCCGGCCTGCGCGAGGCCACCATCGCCGTAAACGGAATCGAGCTGAAGCTGGCTGTGGTGCACGGGCTGCGCAACGCGCGGGTCGTTGCCGAGCAGGTGAGGGCGGGCAAGAGCCATTACGACCTGATTGAAGTCATGGCCTGCCCCGGCGGCTGCATCGGCGGCGCGGGGCAGCCGGTCACCGCCGCGACCAACGCGCGGGCGCTCAGAACCAAGGGCCTCTACCAGGCCGATAAGTTGCTGCAACTGCACAAGTCGCAGGACAACGTCTTTATCACCGAGTGCTACGCGAAATTTCTCGGCGAGATCGGCGGTGAAAAGGCGCATCACCTGCTCCACACCAGCTTCCAGAGCCGGCGGCGGATTACGGATGAATCGCTTCCGCTGATCCACTCGACCCAAACCGACAAGGTAAAAGTCAGCGTGTGCCTGGGAACCAACTGCTACCTCAAGGGCTCGCAGGAGGTGCTGAACGGCGTGTTGCGCCATGCGGCCGACGCGGGACTCGAAAACCGTCTCGACGTGCGCGCGGGCTTCTGCTTCGAGAAATGCGAGACCGGCCCGACCGTGATGATCAACGGAGAATGCATGCATCACTGTACGGCGGACCGCGCGATTCAAGAAATCAACAACCGGATTGAAGGCGAAGGGCCGGAGCACAAGGCCGATGCGGAGTCCGGACACAACGGCACAGAGTAAGCAGAGAGACAGGAGCGCATTTTGATGACCCACGAAGCTGCAGACTTCATCAACGAGCAGGAGATTGAAGAGATGCTGGCGCGGCGTCCGCGCACGGATGCGGCGCGCGTTCGGGAGCTGCTGGCCAAGGCGCGCGAGCGCCGCGGCCTCTCCATGGAGGAGGTGCTCTGCCTCTCGCACGTCGAGAAGCCGGAGCTGCTCGCCGAAATCTTCTCCACGGCGAAACAGATCAAGGAAGAGATTTACGGCTCGCGGCTGGTGCTCTTCGCGCCGCTCTACATCTCCAATCGCTGCCATAACGAGTGCACCTATTGCGCCTTCCGCGTCAGCAACACAGCGCTCACGCGGCGCACGCTGACGCAGGAAGAGATTGCCGAGGAAACGCGCATGCTCATCCGCCAGGGCCACAAGCGGGCGCTCGTTGTGGCAGGGGAAGGCCTGCCCCACGAGGGCTTCCAATACATTCTCGATTCCATCGCCACGGTCTACGCAACAAAAGTAGGCCCCGGCGAGATCCGACGCGTGAACGTCAACCTCGCCCCGCAAACCGTGGACCGCTTCCGCGCTTTGAAAGATGCGCAGATCGGGACCTTCCAGCTCTTCCAGGAAACCTATCATCGCTCCACCTACGCTCAAGTTCACGTGAAGGGGCGCAAGCGCGACTACGCCTGGCGGGCGACGGTCTTCGATCGCGCCATGGAAGCGGGCATCGACGACGTCGGCATCGGCGTGCTCTTCGGGCTCTACGACTGGCGTTTCGAGATCATGGCGATGATGCAGCACATCCGCCATCTGGAAGAGACCTTCGGCGTCGGCCCGCACACCATCAGCTTCCCGCGCATGGAGCCGGCGGTCGGTTCCGCTATCGCCTGCCGGCCTCCCCACGCGGTCAGCGATGCCGACTTCCTCAAGATGATTGCGATCATGCGCCTGGCCGTTCCTTACACCGGCATGATCATGTCCACGCGCGAAAATGCCGAGGTGCGCCGCGCCACCTTCGAGGTGGGCATCTCGCAAATCTCGGCGGGCAGCCGCACCGATCCGGGCGGATACAAGGACGGCGAAGGCGATCCCAACGGCAGCCAGTTCCAGTTGGGCGACCATCGCTCCGTCGAGGAAGTTGTCAGCGATGTGGTTTCGCTGGGCTACGTGCCTTCGTTCTGCACTGCATGCTACCGATTGGGGCGTACAGGACACGACTTCATGGATCTGGCCAAGCCTGGAGAGATCAAGTACCACTGCCATCCCAACGCCATCTCGACTTTTCAAGAGTACCTTTGCGACTACGCCAGCCCGCTGGCGCGATCTGCCGGCGAAAAGCTCATCTCCATCGAACTGGCAAACATGGATGGACAACAGACCGCCTGCACTCTGCCCATGCTCAACCAGGTGCGTGGCGGCCAGCGCGACGTTTTTGTTTAGAAAGGAAACGAGGAATTGACCATGCAAAGGGCAACGCAAAAAGGCCTCAGGCTGCATATCGGCTTCTTTGGACGCCGCAACGTTGGCAAATCAAGCCTGCTGAATGCCATTACCCGGCAGAGAGTGTCGATTGTCTCTGAGGTCGCGGGCACCACCACCGACCCGGTCGAGAAGCCAATGGAGCTTCTTCCCATCGGCCCCGTCCTGTTTGTCGATACGGCCGGAGTCGACGACGTCGGCGCGCTCGGTGCGCAGCGCATCGAGAAAACCCGCGAAGTCATCAAACGCTCCGACGTGGGCGTGCTGGTGACCGAAGCAGGCGTGTGGGGCGAATTCGAGGAGGGCTTGCTCAACGAGCTCCGCTCGCAGGCAATCCCCGTGCTGATCGCGCTGAACAAGGCAGACGTGCGCCGGCCCGATCTCGACCACCTGGTCCGCTTCGAACAGGAGCAGCTCCCCTATCTCAAGCTCGTCGCCACGACCGGCGAAGGCGTAGACGCGTTTCGCGCCAAGCTCTGGGAGATCGCGCCCGCGGAATCCGCGGAAGCGCCAACGATTCTGCGCGACCTCGTAGGTCCCGGCGAGACCGCGGTGCTGGTGATGCCCATCGACAAGGAAGCGCCGAAAGGCCGCATCAAGCAACTCCAGGTGCAATGCGTGCGCGACCTGCTCGACGGCGACAGTTGCTGCGTGGTCGTGAAGGACGCGGGATTGCAGAACGCGCTCGATAATCTTGAGGCCCTTCCCAAAATCGTCGTCACCGATGCTGCCGTCTTCGATCATGTTGCCCGCATTACACCGGACTCCGTGCAATTGACGGCGTTCTCCATTCTTCTCTCGCGATTGAAGGGCGACCTGGTTGCGCAAACAAGAGCAGCCGTTGCCGTCGAGACCCTGCGCCCCGGCGATCGCGTCCTGGTAGCCGAATCCTGCACCCATCACCCGGTTCAAGAGGACATTGGACGGGTTAAGATTCCCCGCTGGCTGCAGCAGTACGTGGGCGGCGACCTCCAGTTCACCACCGTGCAGGGACGCGATTTCCCGAGCGAGCTCTCGCCGTTCAGGCTCGTGATTCATTGCGGAGCCTGCATGTGGAATCGCCGCGAGATGCTGAGCCGCATCGAGGAGTGCCATCGCCAGGGAGTGCCCATCACCAACTACGGCTTGGTGATCGCCTACGCCCAGGGCATCCTCGAACGCGCCTTGCAGCCGTTCCCGCAGGCGCTGGCAGCCTACCACGAAGCGCGCGAGGAACTGAAAGAGTTCCATCTCGCCGGCAGCGATCCACAAATCAGGGAAACCTGCGAGGCCATCGCCCTTTATTCATGACCGGCTTTTCCAAACTCGAGATTCTCGATTGGCTCAGAGAGAATCAGCCGTCTCGCCTTGAGACGCTGTATCAACAGGCCAACGCCGTGCGCCAGGCGCATGTTGGAGATGCGGTCCATCTGCGCGGGCTGATCGAGGTATCGAGTCACTGCAAGCGGCAGTGCATGTATTGCGGACTGCGGCGTGGCAACCGGGCCTTGTCCCGCTATCGCATGACCAGCGACGAGATTCTCGATTGTGCGCGCGAGGCCGTGCGGCTGGGCTACGGCACCGTCGTCATGCAGGCCGGAGAAGACGATCTGCTCACGCCGGAGTGGATCGCGGAAATCGTGCGAACCATCAAGAACGAAACGCCTCTCGCGGTGACTCTCAGCCTGGGCGAGCGCAAGCAGGAAGAACTTGAACTTTGGCGCGCGGCCGGCGCCGACCGCTACCTGCTGCGCTTTGAAACCTCCGACCAGAGCCTGTTTCAGATCATTCACCCCCGGCGTATTCCCGGCGGACCCGATCGCCTGACCCTGCTGAAACAACTCAAGGCTCTCGGATACGAGACCGGCGGCGGCGTCATGGTCGGCATTCCCGGCCAGTCGTTTGAAAGCCTGGCCAACGACATCTTGAAATTCCGCGAGCTCGACCTGGACATGATCGGCATCGGCCCTTACATCGCGCACGCCGCCACGCCGCTCGGTTCCGGCGCGCTGCGCCCGCCGGTTGCGGCCTCCGAGCAGGTTCCAAGCTGCGAAGAGATGGTCTACAAGATGATTGCCCTCACGCGCATCGTCTGCCCCACGGCCAACATCCCCAGCACCACCGCGCTTGCCACCATCAACAAGGCCAACGGCCGCAAGCAGGGCCTGCGCGTTGGCGCAAATGTCGTCATGCCCAATCTGACCCCAGTAAAGTACCGCAGCTTGTACCAGATTTATCCCGCCAAGGCCTGCATTGAAGAGAGCGCCACCGATTGCAATCAATGCCTGCGCGGGCAAATTCATTCCCTGGGCAGATTTGCGGCGCGCGGGCCGGGCGGCAGAGGCGCGGTCGAAAATCGCGACGGTGCTCATTCTGGCGTTCTCTCCAACGCAGGTTCGCGCTTTGTGCAGTTACAGGCTTAAGAGGTAATTCATGCCTTCAGAGGATGCCGCAATCGAGATTGTCATCTGCCTCGGGAGTTCCTGCTTTGCGCGGGGAAACTCTGAGAACCTGGCCATTCTCAATCAGTATGCGCAGACGCGCGGATCCAACATCTCCGTTCGCCTCACGGGCCGCCTCTGCCAGGACCAGTGCAACCAGGGCCCCAATCTGATGGTCGGCGGAAACCTCTACCACAATGTCACCGCGGCAAGATTGCGCGAACTGCTCCAGCAGCTTGGCAAGCCGTCCAGGGGGGAACATGGAACGGCTTGACTCCATCTACACCAAGAAGCGCGAGTGCCAGGATTGCCACAAGTGCATCCGCGAATGTCCCGTGAAGGCCATCCGGGTACAGGATGGCTACACACGCGTCGTTCCCGAGCTTTGCATCATGTGCGGCAACTGCGTGCTGGCCTGCCCCAGCAGCGCAAAGTGTGTGCGCGACGATTTGCCCGCCGCCAAGGCGCTGCTGGCCGGCGGACGCAAGGTGGTTGCTTCGCTCGCGCCTTCGTTCGTGGCCCAGTTTCCCGGTGTGCGGCCGGCCCAGTTGATTCATGCTCTCAAGCAGTTGGGATTCTTCGCTGTCTCCGAGACCGCGCTCGGCGCGCAGCAGGTCTCCGCCAGCGTCTTCGCGCTCATGCGCACTGAGCCCAAACAAATCTGGATATCTTCCGCCTGTCCGGTTGTGGTCGATTTCATCGCCAAGTACCATCCCGAATGCCAGCCGCATGTCTCGGCGGTTCTCTCGCCCTTGCTGACGCACTGCAAGATGCTGCGCATGCACTACGGCGACGACATCGCGACCGTCTTCATCGGCCCCTGCATCGCCAAGAAAAAAGAATCCGAGCAGCATCCGGAACTGCTCGACGTAGTCCTTACCTTTGAAGACCTGGATCGCTGGCTGATCGAAGAAAACATACAAGTTGCCGAAATCGCCGAAATCTCCGCCGATCGCTTCGAGCCCGAGGATGCGCAAGAGGGCGCGCTCTATCCCATTGAAGGCGGAATGGTCCCCGGCAGTGGCGGCAACTCCGAGTTCTCCAGTTCGCAATTCATGTCTTTCTCCGGCATTCCGAATGTTGAGCAGGCCCTGAAGGGCATCTCCGAGTGGAAGCCCGAGCACAACATCTTCTTTGAACTGACTGCCTGCGCGGGATCGTGTGTGAATGGTCCCAAAGCGGCGCGCAACACTTCCGTCGCTCGCCGCCGCTATGACATCGTCCACTATGCCAAGCCGGCGACCCAACCGCAGCGTAAGGTTTCGCTGGGCATTGCGCAACGCTATGCGGCCGCGCCGATTGCCCGCAACGAACATAGCGAGCTGCAATTGCGCGAAGCCCTGCGCACCGTCGGAAAGTATTCCGCCGACGATGAACTCAATTGCGGCGGCTGCGGATACGACTCCTGCCGCGACTTTGCCCACGCCTTGATCGATCGCAACGCCGAGCGCATGATGTGCGCAACCTACACCCGCAAGCTGGCGCAAAAAAAGGCCAACGCGCTCCTGCAAAAGATGCCCTCCGCAGTGGTCATCGTCGACGAAGACCTGAAGATCATCGAGTGCAATGCGCACTTTGTCCGCCTCTTCAGGTCCGAAGCGGAGAATGCGAAGAGCCTTGAGGCGAGTGCGCTCAGCGACGTCATTCCATTCTCCTACCTGTTCCGCCGCGTCCTCGACTCGGGCGAAGATATTGTGGGCCACGACATTCGCTACCAGCGCAGCATCTTGAACACCAGCATCTTCACGGTCGAGCCTCACACCGTAATCGGCGGAATCTTTCAAGACATCACCGAGCCCATCTTCCAAAAGGAGCAGATCATTGGCCGCGCACGCGAAGTCATCCAGAAGAATCTGAAGACCGTGCAGCAGATTGCCTATCTGCTGGGCGAGAACGCCGCCGACTCCGAGATCATTCTCAACTCCATTGTGCGCTCCTTCAGTCCGCCGGAAGTGGACGACGAAAGCATCGAGGCGCCGCAATGACCGGCGCGGCGGAGAGCTTTATCGAGGTCGATACCTATCAGCGGGCCAAGCACGGCCAGTTGATCTCTGGCGACGTCTTCATCTCCGAGAAGGTCAAGCAGGAAGGCCGCATCGTCTCTGTCCTCTCCGACGGATTGGGCAGCGGCGTCAAAGCGAGTGTGCTGGCCACCATGACCGCCACCATGGCGTTGAAGTTTACCGCCAGCGCCATGGACATTCGCCAGTCGGCTGAAATCATCATGGACACGCTGCCCATCTGCAGCACGCGCAAGGTCAGCTATTCCACATTCACCATTGTGGACATGGCGCCCACCGGCGAGACGCGCATCATCGAGCATGGCAATCCGCCGTTCCTGCTGATTCGCCCCGACGGCGAACTGAGCGTGGAGAAGACCGAGGTGCGCCCCAAGCGTTGGGAGCAGCGCGTCATCAGTTATTCCACGTTCAACGTGCAGCGCGAAGATCGCATCGTCTTTTTTTCCGATGGCATCACGCAGGCCGGCATGGGCGAGTTTCGCACCCCGCTCGGTTGGGGCATCGAGAACGTCGACACGTTTGTCCGCGAGCAGATTCGCTGGGACCCCTATATCTCGGCTCGCGAATTGTCGCGCCTGCTGGTTGCCAAGGCCGAAGAGATCGACGGACAAACCGCGAAGGACGACATCACCTGCGGCGTCGTCTATTTTCGCAGCCCTCGCCAACTGCTGGTGATGACCGGCGCTCCCTTCAATCGCATGCACGATCAGGATCTGGCCAAGATGGCTGACCGCACCCGCGGCCGCAAGGTCATCTGTGGCGGCACCACCGCAAACATCGTCTCCCGCCTGCTGGGCCGCGAGATCAAGATCGACATGCGTCAGCCGCTCGATCCCAAGGTGCCGCCCTGCGCCCGGATGGAAGGCTTTGAGCTGGTCACGGAAGGCACGCTGACGCTGGGTGAAGTCCTTCGCCTTCTCGAGGAGGAATTCGCTCCCGAGGACATGAGGCCCAATGGTGCGGTTCGCCTGGCGACCCTGCTGCTCGATAGCGATATCGTCAAATTCGCGGTGGGCACACGCATCAACGAGGCCCATCAAGACCCCAACATTCCCGTCGATCTCGATCTGCGCCGCAATATTGTCAAGCGCATCGCGGCGGTGCTCGAGAGCAAGCACATGAAGCGTGTTCTCATTCAGTACTTGTGAAAAGTAGCGCATCAACCTCTCGCCCGTCCGCGCCTGCCAAACTCAAGCGCGCAACAGGGCCGCTCTAGCAGATTCGCGGCAACTGCTCGCCAATCTGGATCGGAATCACGCGATTCGCGCCCATCGCTGTCCGCGCCACCAGCATGCGTGGATGCTGCGCAGTCACCTGGCCAATGCGCGCCGCATCGCGTCCCAGCGGATGCGCCGTCAACACCGCCAGCACCGCCTCCGCCATCTCCGGCGCAACAAAAAACACAACCTTGCCTTCGTTGGCCACATACACCGGGTCCAGCCCCAGCAGCTCGCAGGCCGACTGCACTTCGGTTCGCACCGGCAGCCGCGCCTCATCGATCTCGATTCCCACTCCCGAAGCCAGCGCAATCTCATTCAGCGTCGAGGCCAATCCCCCGCGCGTCGGATCGCGCATCGCATGCACCCCTGCGCCCGCCGCCTCCAGCACATCGGCAATCAATCCATTCAATGCGGCACAATCCGAGCGAATCTGGCTCTCGAACTCCAGGCCCTCCCGCACGCTCATGATCGCCATGCCGTGGTCGCCGATCGTTCCCGAAACCAGAATCGCATCGCCGGCCTGCGCGCGGTGCGGACCGACCGAGATTCCAGACCGCAGCGCACCAATGCCGGCGGTGTTGATGTAGCAGCCGTCCCCATGCCCGCGTTCCACTACCTTGGTGTCGCCCGTAACAATCTGCACGCCTGCCGTGGCCGCGGCCTTTGCCATCGCCTCCACAATCGCCGCCAACTGCGCCAGCGGAAATCCCTCTTCCAGAATGAAGCTCGCGCTCAAGAACTTCGGCTCCGCGCCCGAAACAGCCAGATCGTTCACCGTCCCATTCACCGCCAGTTCGCCAATCGATCCACCGGGAAAAAACAGCGGCTGCACTACAAACGAATCGGTGCTCATCGCCAACCGTCCCGCAGGCAAATCCAACACCGCCGCGTCGCCCAGATTTTCCAGTGCCGGGTTGCGGAAGGCCGGCAGAAACAAATGCTCGACAAGCTCATTCCCCAGCTTGCCCCCGCCCCCGTGCCCCATCACAATCGTCGGGTAGCCCACCAGCGGCAGCGGACAACTCCAATTCGAAAAATCCGGCGTGGTCTTGGAAGTTCGTGTTTCGCTGCTGCTCACGCTCTCACCCATTCCCCGCTCCCAACGAGTTAGCTTTGAAAGGGCGCGGCTTTAGCCGCGCCACTAAACGCGCAAGAGAGGACGTGGGCTTTAGCCCCCGAGGGAATGTCGCTTCAGCCATGCGAAGCTCCCGTCAGCCCACTGCCAGCGCCGGCCAGCTCTTCCGCAGAGATAAACCGCCCATAGTTGTAGTAAGCCGCGCACGCGCCCTCGCTTGAAACCATCGTCGCGCCCAGCGGATGCCGCGGCGTGCACTCCTTGCCAAACGCCGCGCACTCGGCCGGCTTGATCGCCCCGCGCAACACGTCTCCCGCCCGGCAAAGCGGCGACTCCACGGTGTGAATGCCGGAGATATGGAACCGCTCCTCGGCGTCGAACGCGCGATACTCCGCGCGCAGCTTCCAGCCGCTCTTGGGAATCACGCCGATTCCGCGCCACGCCCGGTCCGTCACCTCAAAAACTTCGCCCAACAGCTTCTGCGCCGCCCGGTTGCCATCGCGGCTCACAATCCGTTCGTAGGCATTTTCAACCTCGTGCCGTCCGGCCTCGAGCTGAATCACCGCGCGCCGAATCCCATCCAGCAAATCCAGCGGCTCAAAGCCCGTCACCACCAGCGGAATCTTGTACTTCTCTGCCAGCGGCGGATACTCCCAGTACCCCATCACGCTGCACACATGCCCGGCCAGCAGAAATCCCTGCACATGATTTCCCGGCGACCCCATGATCGCCTCAATCGCCGGCGGCACCAGCACATGCGAAACCAGCAGCGAAAAATTCTTCAACCCCCGCCGCTTGGCCAAATGCACACTCATCGCGTTGGCCGGCGCCGTGGTCTCAAACCCCACGCCGAAAAACACCACCTGCTTGTCAGGATTCTTCTCGGCCAGTTCCACCGCATCCAGCGGCGAATACACCACCCGCACATCCCCGCCCGCGCCTTTGACTTGAAACAGGTCTCCCTCAGTCCCCGGCACGCGCAGCATATCCCCAAACGAGCAGAAGATCACTCCCGGCTGCGCCGCAATCGCCAGCGCTTTATCAATCAGTTCCAGCGGCGTCACGCAGACCGGGCACCCCGGCCCATGAATCATCTCAATCCCCGCCGGCAGCATCTGATCAATCCCATTTTTGATAATCGAGTGCGTCTGCCCGCCGCAGACCTCCATGATCTTCCATGGCCGCGTAGCCACGGCATGGATCTCCCGCGCCATCCGCTGCGCAATCTCCCCATTCCGGAACTCGGTCAAATACTTCATCGATTCAGAGCAACCCCCAACAACCACAGATCTCAATCACCCACTCTTTTCAAACCGAGATGTTGGGAAACCAAGAACTCACCCCAACTGCCGACGATGATCCGCCGGTACCTCCGCACAGCTTCCATCCGGGCAAGACGACTGTGGCGCAACCGCCGCCCGCGCAAACGCCTCTTCTTCGGTCGCCAGTTCTTCCTCCAGCATGCCCATCTCTGCAAACAAAGCCAGCGTCTTCACCGCCTCCGCCTCGTCGATCTTTGACAGCGCAAACCCAACGTGGACAATCGTATAGTCGCCCACCTCGACATCCGCCACGTAGTCCAGGCAAACCCGCTTGACGACCCCGCCAAAGTTCACCCGTCCCACCCGAAGATCGCCCTCGATGGTAATTTCTTCCACTTTTCCCGGTATCGCTAAGCACATGGTGAATACCTTATACGCCGCCGAAGAAACGGTATAGTGTGATCCAGATCACTCGACGGCGGCCCCGACCACTGGTGAACCGGGGGCCGGCGTACTGCATGAGATTGGCGGAATAGCTGAGGCTACCTCAGGCCTTCCTCTTCGCTCGGTTCTCCAACCTCCGCGCCCTCACCAGCTTCTTGATCAGCCCCGCCGGCAGCGCCTTGTCCAGCGCAAACTGAAGTGTCCCCTTCGAGGTGCGGTACTTCTTCACCTCATCCGGAAACGCATCCAGCAGCGCCGCGCTCATGGGAAAAAAGCTGCAATGCTGCTTGAACGCCGCGTACCCCACCAGCGCACCTTTATAGAAGAACGCCGGCATCCCGTAGCTGAGCCCCTCGGTCGCCTCCGGCCCCGCCGCCGCGCGAATCGCCGCCCGCACCTTGCCCAGCGTCGTCCGCGCCGGTTCCGGCACCGCGGCCAGGTACTCCTCAACCGCGGCCAGGCCCGTCTTCTTTGTGGCGTTGCCGCTCTCCCCAACGGTCACTTTTTTCATCAGGCACTCCGCAGCGCTCGCTGGAATAAACCCCAGATCAACTCCTAGTGCCGCGCAATCCAATACGCAATCGCGATCGCAGCCCCAAAAATCACCACCGCCGTCAGCCAAAGCCTCCACCGGCTCGGCCTCCTCCTCCGCAGCCCCTCCGCCGCTGCAATCAACTGCAAAAGGTAGTGCTCATCCCCGCCCAGAACCCGCACCGCCTCGTCCCAGTCCCGCAGCTCTTCCGGCCGCGCCGCTGCCGCGTCAATCCGCACCATCCGGATCAGGTTCGTCATCTTCAGCTCGTACTCCACCGCCTCATGGTACCGGTCAAAGGCATCCTGCACCTCGTCCATGTCCGGCAGCGTCCAACCGTTCTTTGAGGCGTACAGCATCTTCCGCTCCACGTCCGACACCGGCACGCCCAGCCCCCGCGCCTCCGCCACAATCCAGTCGATCAGAAATTTCTTTGCCTCTTGCGTCGACGCAAACTCGCGCGCGGGCCGATGCTGGCCTCGATTCACACGCACCTTGTTCCGCACGGTCAACTCGTTCATCGCTTACCGTCCCCGGAGCGCACCGCAGCCAGATAATCCAGCCATTCGCCCATCCCCGCCCCGGTCTTTGCCGAAGTCTCAAAAATCCGAATCCCCGGCCGAATCTCCCGGATGTTCTGAAGCGCCAACTCACGGTCAAACCCGCAAGGCTCGGCCAAATCCATCTTCGTTATCACCGCCGCATCCGCAGAATTGAACAGCGTCGGATACTTCAGCGGCTTGTCCTCGCCCTCCGTCACGCTCAGCAGCGCTACGCGCACCTTCTCGCCCAGGTCGTAGCTCGAAGGGCAAACCAGGTTGCCCACATTCTCAATAAACAGGTAGTCCAGCCCGGCCAATTCCACACCCTCCCAGCCCGCCAGGTGCTTGTCGATCATCTCCGCATCCAGGTGGCAAATCCCGTGCGTATTGATCTGCCGCACCGGCGCGCCGCTGGCCGCCAGCCGCCGTGCGTCGTTATCGGTCTCTAAATCTCCCACCAGTGCCGCCACTCGCGCCCCGCGCCCGCGCAACTCTCTAAGCGTCCGCTCCAGAAACGCCGTCTTCCCCGTCCCCGGACTCGACACCAAATTCAGCACCAGCACGCCCGCCAGCCCAAACCGCCCGCGCAGCCCCGCCGCCAGCTCATCGTTCTTCTTCAAAATCCCCTTGCGCAGCTCAACAATGCGCGTTGTCATGGGTTCTCCTCAATCTCAATCGACTCAATCTCCAGCTCCCGCCCCTGCCGCAGGTCCGTCACCGGCTCCCCGCACCGCGGGCAGCGGAAGCTCTGCAAGCTGGCCAGCTCCACATCCTGCGCGCACTTGGCGCACCGCGCCACCACCGGAACCACATTCACCACCAGCTTTGACCCCGCCAGCGGCGTCCCGTCCGTCGCAATCCCCCAGCAGAACTCCAGTGACTGCACCACCACCGACGCCAGCGCCCCCACCCGCAGCCGCACTTCCAACACCCGTGCGCCCGGATAAGCCGCCAGCGAATCCGTCACCGTCTCAATCACGCTGGAAACAATCGAAAGCTCATGCATAAAATATGGATTCTACGCCCCCGTCCTCCATTCGGCCTCAACCGCTCCAATATGCCCAGCGGCTGCAAATGCCCACCCGTTCCTATGTAAGATGAAACCATAAAGGACCTTCCCCGTGCCCAAAACTGTCGCCTCCGCTTCCTCGCGCTTGACCCTGAGCCAGCTCGCTCCCGGCACCATGCAGTCTGAAATCCGCGCCATGACCACCCTCTGCGACCAGGCCGGCGGCATCAACCTCGCCCAGGGCGTCTGTGACACCCCCGTCCCCGCGCCCGTCCAACAAGCCGCCATCCAGGCCATCCTCGACGGCCACAACATCTACACACGCCTCGACGGCATCGCCAGCCTCCGGCAGGCCATCGCGGCCAAGCAGCAGCGCGACTACGCCCTCACTTACGACCCTGAAACCGAAGTCCTCGCCGCCTCCGGCGCCACCGCCGGCCTCCACGCCGCCGCCATGGCCCTGCTCAACCCCGGCGACGAAGTCCTCCTCTTCGAGCCCTTCTACGGCTATCACGTCGCCACCTTCAAATCCCTCCGCATCCAGCCCGTCCTCGTCCCCCTCGCCGAGCCCGACTGGGCCCTCGACCTCGATGCCCTCCAAGCCGCCATCACCCCCCGCACCCGCGCCATCCTCCTCAACACCCCCGCCAACCCCAGCGGCAAGGTCTTTTCCCTCGCCGAAACCGAGCAACTCGCCGAGGTCTGCCGCGACCACGACCTCTTCCTTCTCACCGATGAGATTTACGAGTACTTCCTCTACGACGGCAACCGTCACATCGCCCCCGCCACCCTCCCCGGCATGCGCGAGCGCACCATCGTCCTCTCCGGCTTCTCCAAGACCTTCTCCATCACCGGCTGGCGTCTCGGCTACGTCACCGCCGACAAAAAGTGGATGGCCGCCATCAGCTACTTCCACGACCTCACCTTCGTCTGCGCCCCCGCGCCCTTCCAGCACGGCGCAGCCGCCGGCCTCGCCCAGCTCGGCCCCGAGTTTTACCGCCAACTCGCCGCCAGCCACCAGGACAAGCGCGCCCGCATCCTCAGCGCCCTCACCGCCGCCGGCTTCCATCCCCCCGTCCCCGAAGGCGCCTACTACGTCCTCGCCGGCTCCAGTCACCTCCCCGGCCACACCGCCGCTGAGAAAGCCCGCAACCTGTTAGCCGCCACCGGAGTAGCCGTCGTAGCCGGCTCCGCCTTCTTCCGCCCCGGCCGCGGAGAAAACCTGTTGCGCTTCTGCTTCGCCAAAAAAGACGAAGACCTCGACGAAGCCTGCGCCCGCCTCCGCAAACTGTAACGAGAACAACTTCCCGGCTCACTACAGATGCACGGACATCACAAAGGTGAGTTCACCAGCCGAAGGCGATTGGCCCCACCGCAGGTGGCGCACGATAAAATCATCCTGTCCGGCCCACTCCAAAAACCAGCGCCGGACAGGAGCAAACCAGCTCATGCCCCAGTTCCCCCACGCCATGCTGCGCGAAATCTACGAGCAGCCGCAAGCCATCCAGCGCACCCTCGACCTCTATCTCGACCCCGACGGCCTCAGGCCCGCCGCCTTCGCTCCCGTTGCCCACTGGCTCAATCCCCGCGGTGAAGTCCTCATTGCCGCCAGCGGCTCCAGCCGCCACGCCGGCCTCGCCGCCGAAGTCATCCTTGAAGACCTCTGCGGCCTCGCCGTCGATGTCGAGTACTCCAGCGAGTACGCCTCTCATCCCGCGGCCAACGCCCGCCATCCCTCGGTCATCGTCATCTCGCAGTCCGGCGAAACCAGCGACACCCTGGCCGCTCTGCGCTTTGCCCGCGAATCCGGCGAGCAGACCCTCGCCCTTGCCAACGTAGAAGGCAGCACCATGCTCCGCGAAGCCTCCGCCGCCATGCCCCTCGGCGCAGGCCCTGAGTTGGCCATCCCCGCCACCAAGAGCTTCACCTGCCAGTTGACCGCGCTTTACCTGCTGGCGCTTTATCACGGGCGGCAATTGGGCACGCTCGACAGTGATGAAATCTCCTGGAGACTTGCCGAGCTGCGCGCCCTGCCCGCCCGCATTGATCGCCAACTCCCTCTCTGGCGTGGCCAGATGGCCGCACTCGCCAAGCGCTACAGCGACGCCACCACCTTTCTTTACCTCGGCCGCGGCGTCCACTACGCCATTGCCCGCGAAGGCGCGCTCAAAATGAAAGAGGCTTCTTACGTCCACGCCGAGGGCTACCCCACCGGCGAGCTCAAGCACGGCCCCAACGCGCTGGTAAGCGAACATGTGCCGCTGGTTGTCCTCGCCACGGTCGACCGCACCCTTGAAGCGTCAGTCCTGCGCTATGAGAAGACGCTCCAATTGCTCACCGACATGCGCACGCAGGGCGCGCGCGTTATCGCCTTGGCCCACGCAGGCGACCGCGACGTCGCCGCGCTGGCCACGGACCTGGTTGCCATCGAGCCAAATACCGAGCATCTCCTGCCCATTCCGGAGATTGTCCCGCTCCAACTATTCAGCTACTTCATGGCCCTGGAGCACGGCGTAGACGTGGACCGCCCCCGCAATCTCTCCAAGGCCGTCATCGAGGCCTGAGGCCCTACTTGAGCGTCGCCCGGATCGCCACGTTCAACACCACCATCAGCACCGAAGCCGTAGGGATATAAAGCAGCGCCTTCTTTAGCCGCAGCGGGTCGTTGCCCGCCATCCCGCCGATGATCCGCGAACTCACCGCCAACCCCACCCATCCGCAGGTCAGCACAATCCCCATCGCCGTCCCCGTCATCCGCGGAAACCCCTCACCCACGATCGCCATGATGTCCGGGAAGATCGGCGCCATCGAAAGCCCCGCGGCAAACACCAGCACTCCGGCAACCAGCGGCTTGCGCGTCCTCAGCATCAGGAACGTGGTCACGGCCATCGCCACGGATGCCACCAGCGACACATTCACCGCCGCCACGTTGATCAAAATCGGCGCCACCACAAGCCGGCCCAGCAGCAGCCCCAGCGCGAATCCCAGCGAAAGAATGTTCAGCGCTCTCGACTCCGGAACCCCCTGCGCGATCAGGTGCCGCGGTAGCCAGTTCCACACCGCAACCTCACTCGAAGCGGAAAGAAACAAGAGCGCCGACAGCATGAACAGCAGCGGCCGCCCCAGCACTGGGCCCACTTCGGCCAGCACAAACCCCGGCCCGCTCGGCGCCGGCATCGCCGGAATCGTCTGGATGAAGATCGTCACCACCGTAATCGAAGCGATCGTGTAGCACAGCTTCACCCAGTCCTTCTTGAACAGGTTGGCTGAGATGAACGGAGTGGTCAGCCCGCCCAGCCCGAAGAAGAGATTCACCAGATTCAGCACCGTGGCGCGATGCTCGCCGGCAGCCCCGTTCGCCAGCGCATTGGCCCCCGCCACCACAATGCCGCCGCCCAGCCCCAGCAAAAACAGCAGCAGCAGAATGCTCCGGAACCCCTTCGACCGCGGCAGCCAGAACAGCGCAATCGCAATCAGCACCAGCCCCAGAATCAGGCCCACCTTGTAGCCTTCGGTATCCAGCAGCGGACCCACGCCGATCGAAGCAATGATCAGCCCCAGCGCCTGAAAAAGCGCAATGGTTCCGTTCTGCGTCGGGGTCAGGCCGAAGCGCTCCGACAACTCGGGCAGAATCGTGCCCAGCATGGATGCAATCGATCCATACACGAAAATGGCGACTATCGCGGCAAAGATCAACACGGGTCTGACTTCCTTTCGATGACCGGGTTCACGAAAAACAATTCCATGCCATGCGCAAACTCAGGCTGTCCGGGGGCTCGGCCTTGGGAAAGGTCAAGCGCCGCATCGCGACGTGCAATTGTGTCGCCCCGCGCCGATTCCCATGAATTGTACCCTCCCCAACTAACCGTGCGGAATCCATGTTGCCCATACACGCAAAACCTCGCATCCGCGTCCCGCGCCGCTCCATGTAGACTGGTAGGGCTATGGGACAGGCGCACGCATCTCAAATGGCCGCAATCGCGCTCACCGCAGGCCTCACCGCGGCCCTCGGCGTGGGATTGTCCGGCTGCGGAACCCCCGCCGCGCCCATGCCGCCCTCGCTCAATCTCCCTGATCGCGTCTCCGATCTCGCCGCCGTCCGCGCCGGCAACCAGGTCGCCCTCACCTGGACCATGCCCAAAAAGAACACGGACAAGCTGCTCCTGAAGAGCGATGTCACCGTGAGCGTCTGCCACCAGCTCAACAGCGGCGGCTGCGACCCAGCCGGCGCTGATTTCCTTCTCACGCCCGGCGCAGACGCCACATTCAATGACACTCTCCCTGCCCCGTTCACCGCCGGCCTTCCCCGCCCGCTCAGCTACTTCGTCGAGTTGAAAAATCGCAACGGCCGCTCCGCCGGTCTCTCCAATGCCGCCGTCGTGCTGGCCGGCGAGGCGCCAGCTCCCGTCACCGGCCTCACCGCCGAGGTCCGCAAATCCGGTATCGTGTTGCGCTGGACCCCCGGAACGGACGCCGCTGCCATCCGCCTCCAGCGCAAACTGCACACCCCGCCCCCCGTCAAGCCCAAAGAGGGCCTGCTCACCCCACCGCCCGAGACCATCGACCAAAGCCTCTTCGTCGAGGCCGCAGCCGCCCGCCCGCCCGCCCGCGCTCTCGACAAAGACATCCGTTTCGGCCAGACCTACGAGTACCGCGCCCAGCGCGTAGCCCGCGTCTCCCTTAACGGCCAGACGTTCGAACTTCCCGGCGAACTCTCTCCGCCCATCCGCGTCGACGCCCAGGACATCTTTCCTCCCGCCGTTCCCCTTGGCCTTGCCGCAGTCGCCACCGCCCAGGGCAACGGCGCTGAAACCGCGATCGACCTCAGCTGGCAGCCCGTCGCCGACGTCACTCTCGCCGGCTATGCCGTCTATCGCCGCGAAGGCCCAGTTGGGTGGCAGCGCATCTCGCCCGCCCAGCCCGTCGTCGGCCCCGCCTTCCACGACACCCAGGTCCAGCCCGGCCACGCCTACACCTACGCCGTCACCGCCATTGACCAACTCGGCCACGAAAGCGCCCGCTCCGCCGAAGCCTCTGAGACCGTGCCCGCCCCCTGACGGCTTACTGCGCGAGGAGACCACCATGAAATACTGCCGCTTCCTGCTCGATGGCCGGCCTCACTACGGCGTCGTCGAAGACCGCGACGGCGAGCTCTTCATCGCAGGCCCTGCTCCCGTGCCCCCTGAAGACCTGGCGTTCCGCCTGGCCCATGTGCTTGAGGCCGGCCTCGAATTCAGCTTCAAGCCCATGCCCCTCAGCGCCGCCGAGCTGCTGCCGCCCGTCACCCCCTCCAAAATCGTCTGCGTCGGCCGCAACTACCGCGACCACGCCCAGGAACTGGGCAACGAAATCCCTGCCGAACCGCTGCTTTTCTTCAAGCCGCCCTCTTCGCTGCTCGCCCCCGGTGGCGTCGTCCGCATGCCCGCCGCCTCGGCGCGCGTCGACTTCGAAGGCGAACTGGCCATTGTCATCGCCCGCCGCGCCTCCAAACTCGACCCTGAAGATTGGCGCAGCGCGGTCCGCGGTTACACCCTCGCCAACGACGTCACCGCCCGCGACTTGCAAAAGAAAGACGGCCAGTGGACTCAATGGGCCCGCGCCAAGGGCTTTGACACCTTCTGCCCCGTCGGCCCCATCGTCAGCGATGAGCTCGACCCCGCCGCAGGCCTCACCCTTGAAACCTGCGTCAATGGCGAACTCCGCCAGCACGGCTCCACGCTCGACTTCATCTTTGGCATTCCCGCCCTGCTTGCCTCCATCACCTCCGCCATCACCCTCGAGCCCGGCGATCTCGTCCTCACCGGCACCCCCTCCGGGGTGGGAGCGCTCAAGGCTGGCGATGCAGTGGAAGTCACCATCCCCGGCCTCGGCACGCTCTCCAACACATTCGCCGCCGAGTGATTTCCCATCGCTCCTGCATCCGGCCCACATCCCGGCGCATCTCAAACAGCGGTAGACTGAAGCGGAAGGCGCTCGCATCCCCGACTTCCCATCCCCGGAGGACTCATGCCGCAGAATCAACCCCAGAATCAACTCGAACAATTGCGTACCTACACCACCGTCGTTGCCGACACCGGCGACATCCAGGCCATGGAGAAGTTCCGCCCCACCGACGCCACCACCAACCCCTCGCTGATCACCGCCGCCGCGCAGATGCCCCAGTATCAGCCCATCGTCGATGGCGTCCTCCTCGACGCCCGCAAGGAACTCGGCGACTCCGCCACGGGTCAGGCCGTCGCCAACCTCGCCTTTCAGCGCCTCGCCATCGCCTTCGGCAAAAAGATTCTCGCCATCGTTCCCGGCCGCGTCAGCACGGAAGTCGACGCGCGCCTTTCCTATGACACCGCCGCCACCATCGCCCAGGCCCGCGCCATCATCGCGCAATACGACCACGCCGGCATCGGCCGCGAGCGCATCCTTATCAAGATCGCTTCCACCTGGGAGGGCATCCGCGCCGCTGAAGTCCTTGAGCGCGAAGGCATCCACTGCAATCTCACCCTCCTCTTCGGCCTCCACCAGGCCATCGCCTGCGCCGAAGCCGGCGTCACCCTCGTCTCGCCCTTCGTCGGCCGCATCCTCGACTGGTACAAGAAAGACACTGGCAAGGACTATCAGGGCGCCGACGATCCCGGCGTCCAATCCGTCACCCGCGTCTACAACTACTACAAGAATTTCGGCTACAAGACCGTCGTCATGGGCGCCAGCTTCCGCAACACAAGCGAAATCCAGCAGCTCGCCGGTTGCGACCTGCTCACCATCTCCCCAACACTCCTAGCGGAGCTTGAAGCCACTGAAGCTCCGCTGCCCCGCAAGCTCTCTCCTGAAATCGCGCAGAAACTCCCCATCGAAAAGATCTTCGTCGACAAACAAGCATTTGAAGCCATGCACGCCGCCGACCGCATGGCCACCGACAAGCTCAAGGAAGGCATCGAGGGTTTCTCCGCCGCCCTCGTCAAGCTTGAAACCCTGCTCGCCGCCCGTCTGGCAGCCCTGGAGTCACGCACCCCCGCCACCGTCTAACCTGCGGACGCGCCAAAGGGAAAGGGCAGCCCGCCAAGGCTGCCCTTTCCCTTGACGACCTGGGCCACCACAAACCTCCGATTCACCGGCCGCTCTTCGCCCTCTTCAAACCTCTACCCTCCATTTGCCGTCTATCCTGTCAGGGGCCGGCTTACCGCCCCACAGGAGCAGCAATGAAAGCTGGAATCTTTTCCGCACTCGTTCTCGGATGCGCGCTCGCCGCCGTGGCCTCTGCGCAGGACGCAAACGGCGGGCCGCCTTCCGGCAGGGGCGAAGGTGGTCGGCAAGGCCGCCGCGGGGGCGGATTCGGCATGGGCGGTGGACCCGCCGTCATCGGAACAGTCACTGGCACCGCCGCTGATCGCTACACCATCAAGACCGATGCCGGCGAGGTCTACACCGTCTATTTCAGCGTCAACACCCGCATCCTGCGCCAGCCCGTCGAGCAGCCACGCCCCGGTGGCCAGCAAGCTCAGGGCGGCGAGGTCCAGCGCACCCCGCCCCAGCCGCTCAAGCCCGCTGACATCGAGGTCGGCGACCCCATTATTGCCATCGGCCAGGTGGACGCAACCGCCAAATCCGTCGGCGCCGTCACCATTCTCCAGGTTGACCCCGAACGCGCCAAACAACTGCGCGAAATGCAGGCCAACTACGGCAAAACCTGGCTCATGGGCAAAGTGACCGCCATCGACGGCGTCAAAGTCACCCTCTTCGGCTCGGTTGATCAAGCCGCCCACAACTTTGTCGCCGACGAAAACACCACATTCCGCAAACATCGCGAGCCCATCACCCTGGCTGACGTCCAGATCGGCGACAACCTGCGCGTGGAAGGCGTCGTGAAAGATGGAACCTTTGTCGCTGCCACGGTCTCCGTCATGGGCATGCCGCCCGGAGGAGCGCCCACCGTCCCCCGCGACACCCAACCCCCCGCCCCGCCCCGCTAACCGCCAATCCCAGGCCTGTCGCACATCCGCGCCAGGCCAAGCCCCGCTAGGCGGCCTCTCTAAAGCGCGCACAACTCCGCCCAGCCCCGGAACCCCGGCAACTGTCAGCTGTTCACTGTCAGCTGTTAGCTATCTTTACCCCGAAGGCGAAACCGCCACCGCCACCGGCCGCCCTGCCAGTGCCGGCTTCACCAGCTTGGCTGGCCAGATGTAGACCGCCAGCCGCCGCGAATAATGCAGCACAGGATGCTGCGCCGGCAGTTCAATTCCGATCGTCGCCGGCAGATCGTTGTGCTCAATCTCCGCCTCCGCCTCTTCCAGCGGCCACGACACATGGTGCAGGTTCGATTGCGTCGTCTCTCCGTCCCGGTTGCGCGAGAAAAGGCAATGCCGCTCCGTCAAAAAGTACTCTAGCGTCCCGCTCCGCAGATCCGCCAGCCTCGAGGTCGGTCCCAGCCCCCGGTAGCGCACCTTGAATAACACCGGCTTGCTGCTGAACCGCCTCCGGCTGTAAAACGCGAACTCCCGCTCCGACTTCTGCTCCAGCCGCATCTCCGCCCAGTAGTAGGGCAGGTGAAGAAAGCCCCGCGCCAACCCCACCGCCAGCAAGTTGCTGGCATCCAGTGAGAAGAAATATACTCCCGGCGTTCCCGTCTGTTCGTCGCGAACATACGTGCGCAGATTCAGGTCGGGAAAGCTGTGCGCGCCGGGCAGCGCGGGTATGCCGTTGATCTTGATCCGGTCAAGCCAGAACGGCACCACCCCCAGCCACGCCGTGCCCTGAAACGTGTCCGGCTCCAGGCCCTCCGGCAGCAGCGGGGCCATCTGCGCCGCTGCAACCGGCCAGTGCGCAAACAGCAGATCGTTCCAGCGCTGGGTCATCTGCCACCGGCCCGAGGGCAGTGGCCGTGGCCTGTGCGATGTGCGAACCAGATACTCCAGCATGACCCTGCTCCTGCCTGTCCCGGTCCATTCCGCGTCTTCGTCTCTCAGACGCGCCCGTGGGAGCCAAAGGCCCACAACCGGCTCCGAGTCCATGAGCGGCTTTCCATCACTCTAATCCGAATCCAACGGCTTTCTGGAGATTATTTTGGCTTGAGAACAGATGCGTCACCGAATCCGGTACCTCTGCGCAAATTCAAAAGCCGTTCCAATGCCGTATTCTGTTCGCGAGTCCATGCCCATGTCCAGTGAAACCTCTCTTCCTGCCGGCGCTCGCAACCAGACTGAAGTCTTCGCCGTCCACGGCGCTGATCCTGAAGTCCTCGCCTACGCCATGGCCAAGTACTCCCGCTCCGCCCTCTCCATGCGCGAGTCCCTGGCTGAAATCAGCACCCAGCGCGCCGAGCAGTTCCTCAATACCTTCTACTTCCAATATGGCCACCGCTCCATCGCCGACCTGGCCCACATCGCCTGCGCCGTCGAGCGCCTCAGCCTCCTCGCCGCCATCGTCCTCGTCGACGAGCAGCGATGGGACGGACAGGAGCGTTCCACCCGCTACCAGAACTTCCTCAAATCCGGCTGGTACTTCCCCGACTTCGGCTCGGATTCCGTTTCGGCACACCTCTATTCCAAGACCGTAGAAAGCCTCTTCGCTACCTACCAGCGCACCACCGCCGCCGTCCTTGAGGCCCTCCTGCGCCGCATCCCCTGTCCCGCGGAAATGAAGCCCGACGCCTACCAGCGCACCCTCAAGGCCCGCGCCTTTGACGTGGCCCGCTACCTGCTCCCTCTGGCCACCAACACCTCCCTCGGCCAGATCATGAACGCCCGCACCCTCGAAACCCAGGTCTCCCGCCTGCTCTCCCACCCCGCTGCGGAAATCCGCGACCTCGGTCTCAAGCTCCGCGATGCCGCCACCGGCCCCGCCTGGAACGTCAACGCTCAGGCTGCCGCAGCCCTCGTCGAAAAAATCGCCGCCGCTGACCCCGCGCTGGCCACAGAAGCCGCCAACCTCCTCACCCGCGAAGTCCGCTCCGCTCCCACCCTCGTCAAATACGCCGAACCCAACCAATACGCCATCCAAACCCAGTCCGAACTCGCCCAGGCTGCTCTTGATCTCCTGCAAGACCACACCATCGCCCCCAGCCCAGTGGTTGACCTGGTCGAACGCACCGAGTCCCTCGAAGTCGAGCTCGCCGCTACCCTCCTCTATTCCGTCTCCCACCACCCCTACCGCCAAATCCGCGACCTCGTCGCCGGTCTTCCAGGCTCTCGAGTTTTGGAGATCATTGAGCTGGGGTTACGCCACCGAGGCAAGCACGACGAAGCCCTCCGCGCCTTCCACGCCGGAGCCGCCCTCCGCTTTGACATCCTCATGGACATCGGCGGTTTCCGCGACATGCATCGCCATCGCCGCTGCGTCCAGATCATCCAGCCCTTCACCGCCCTCCACGGCTACGAAACCCCCACCAACGGCGACCTTGCCGCCGACGTCAACCTCCTCGCCGAGGCCAACATCCTCGCCGACTACCAATCCGCCATCGAGTCCGCCCACTCCGCCAGCGCCCAGATCGCCGCCGGCCCCGCCCCTGAAGCCGCCCAGTCCGCCCTCTACCTGCTCCCCCTCGCCACCCGCATTCGCAGTCTCTTCAAAATGGACTTCGCCGAGGCCCAGTACATCTCCGAACTCCGTTCCGGCCCCGCCGGCCATTTCAGCTACCGGCGCATCGCCTGGGAGATGTACCTGGCCCTCCAACGCCAACACCCCACCCTCGCTCGCCATATCCGCGTCACCGACTTCACCCAGCCCATCGACCTCCTGCAACGCTGAGGCCGGAAACCAGCTTCTCAAAGGAGACCCCGTGTCCATCCATTCCGCAGCATCAACACGGCTCAACCGGCTCGCCTGCCATTTCGCTCTCGCCCTCATAGCCGCCCTCGCCCTCTTCCTTGTCCAGCCCGCAGCTCGTGCGCAGAACTCTCCCGCCCCCTCCGTCAACGCCGACCGATGGCTCGAGATCGACATGTACTGGTTCAGCCGCCAGGACCCAGCCCGCTCTGCCCGCGAATTCTGGGACCGCTTTCAGCCTCTCTACGCCGGCGTCACCGGCTATCGCGGCCTCATTCTCAACATCGGCTGGACCGTCGGCCCCGTCATGGAGTGGTCCGGCGACCTCGATCAAAAAATCTCCCTTCCCACCGGCTCCGGCCAGGCTCGCTGGGTCGACGAGCGCGGCCCACTCACCGGAACCACCGCGGAGCGCAAGCAGAAATCCGAAGCCCGCTTCGCCGGTGCCCTCGTAGCCAACCGCCACGGCTACGGCCCCTGGACCTACGGCGACGTCCAGCGCCTTGTCGCCGATATCAAGCAAGAGGCAGGCCGCCGCGGCATCTCTGCCTTCAAAGTCGGCATGCTCAACTACGCTTGGACCGATGCCTACGGCGAAGTAGCCCCTTGGGTTAACCGCCATCCTGAAGCCTTCACCCGCCGCGTTGCCGCCCAGCCGGAAAACTTCGACGTCGGCCGCTACTTCGATCCCGCCGCCCTCCTTCACGCCGACCCAACCCCCCTCGGCGGTCTGCCCCACGGCATCGCCGAAGGCACGCCTGTCCATCAGTCCTACTCTTCTCAGTGGGGAAGCCTCTCCCGCGCCCTCTCGCTCGACGCCATCATGCTTCGCGACTCCTTCGGCATGCCCATTCCTTATCAGCGCGGCGGACCCTGGGGCCCGCTCGCTCCATCCGCTCAAGTCATCCGCCAGGCCACTGAAGCCGTTGCCGCGCTCGTCAAAGAGACCAAGCTCGCCAACCCCGCCGCCCTCGTCATGATGTACTCCAACGCCGCCAGCGCTCCCGCCGATTGGCGCTCCAACGGCTTCGATCTCGAATCCATTGCCAGGCAGGGCTATCTCGACATCTGGGTCGACCAAACCTGGGCCGGTGCTTGGAACGAGGTGGGCATTCGCGAAGGCGCCTTCTGGAATGACCCGAAGCTAGGCTGGACCTTCCAACTCGCCTCCATGCTCACCCACGCCGCCACCCTCGCCGACACGAAGGTCCGCCATTATCCGCTCGTGGAGACATTTGACGCCTGGGAAAGCTGGGACGTCCTCCACTCCGCCCCGGAAAAGCTCCGCTGGGGCATCTGGGCTTACTCCCACGCCGCCGTCAAAACCCCTTCCGGCCTCAAGTTTCCCGCCGGCACTTACATCTCCTGGGCCAACCAGGGCGAGCGTCTGTTGAGCCAAGACGACGTCAGTTTCCTCACCTCCAACATCAACGCCGCCGTAACCGACGCCCGCAACACCACCGCCGTCTTCGGCCCCACCCTCGTCTACTCCCGCGAGTCCATGCAGTGGCAGGCGGATCACGCCACTCCCAATCAAGACATCAACGAGTGGATCGACGAACAACTCGGCTCCGTCATCAAGTGGCCGGTCCCCATGCTCTCCGCTACGCGCATCGAGTGGTTGCCCCGCGTCCAATCCGACTTGTTCTTAGTCCAAACTCCGTCCCATCTCGCCCCGGAGCACCTGGCCACGCTCACCCAACTCATCCAGACCGGCCAGCCCGTCGCGCTGCTCGGCAGTTTCTCCTCCGGCATCGACCCCGCGCTCCTCGAACTCGCCGGCCTGCGCGCCCCTTCCGCAACCGCGCCATCGCCCCTGCAAATCTGCCAGGCCGCCAACCAGTCCCCAGCTCTGGTCGGCAACACCCCTCCCACCTTCACCACCTGGTGCCGTCCTGAAACCATCCTCGCCCTCCCAGGCGCGCGCGTCCTCTACACCCAGCAATCCGCCCCCGCCCTCACCCTCGCCACACCCACCTCTTCCCAAACGCCGGCCTCACCGCAGGTGGCGCAGGTGGCCGCCTGGAACCCGCCCAACCTCCGCCAGATGGAAGGAATTCCTCTCGCCCAAATCTGGGGAAACACCGGCGCGCCCTACGCCCTCGCCGCCGGCCTATTCAACCAGATGCTCGCCCGGAACGGCAATCTCCACGTCGCCCGGATCGACCTCAACCAGACCGTCAACCTCTCCGCCTGGCGCACCCGCGACGGCGTTACCCACCTGATGGCTGCCAACCTGGAAGAAGGCCTTCGCGACGACGCCGATCTCGCCCGCCACACCATCCTGGTCCTGCCCAACTCCTGGAAGTCACAAACCTGGAAAGACGCCTGGTCCGGCCACGCCCTTCCCTCAACAAACAACACTCTCTCCATCGATCTCCCCCAGGCCACTTCCGTCCTTCTTGATTCTTCTCATTGACCAGCCAGCGCGTCCGGCGGCCTGTCTGGCCGCCGGACGCCTGTGGTCCAGCTCCCGGAGCGGCCCTCGGAAAGCTCGCAACGCAAAAAAACAAGACTCTGCCGCCGGCACTTTCTGCCCGTACCTACGGTAGAGTTCAATGACTCCCATCGACAAAGAGTGCAGCTAAGTGACCATCGCGCGCGAGCCATCCACAGGCGATCGAATTCGTCCCGTTCTTACGCAGCGCTCCACCTTATGGATGCGCCTCTTCCTCCTTGCCGCTTCCAGCCTGGCACTCTTTGATTCGCTAGGCCGTCATGTGCTTAGAAACTGGGACGAGGCGATCTACGGCGAAATTGCCAAGGAAATGCTGACCCGGCACACCTGGTTGACGCCCACCTTCGACTTCAGGCCTTGGCTTGAAAAGCCGCCCGCCTTCATGTGGATTACCGCGCTGAGCTTCCGCCTCTTCGGAATCTCCGAGATCTCTTTCCGGGCCTTCGGCGCCTTGTGCGCGGTCGCAACCGTCTGGCTCACCTTTGAAATCGGCCGCCGCCTGGTCGACGATTGGGGCGGATTCTTCGCCGCCATCGTCTTGCTCACCAATGGTTATTTCCTCTACATCGGCCGCTTCGGCAGCACGGACATGCCGCTCACTTGCTGCCTGGCGCTGGTGGCCTATGGCTACCTGCGCGTGCGCCAGGGCAACCCCCGCTGGTGGTATGCCGTTGCCGCGGCCATGGGAATCGCCATCATGATCAAAGGAGCCGCCGCGGCCGACGCTCCCTTGGCTCTCTGCCTGGCGCTCGCCATTGATCGCCGCCTTCACCAGCTGCGCTCCCGCCAACTCCTGCGTCCGGCCTTGCTCGCCTGCGCCATCGTCCTGCCGTGGCACCTTGCTATGCTCGTCCAGCACGGCCGCGTCTTTCTCAACCAATACATCGGATATCAGGTCGTCACCCGCGCAACCAGCCAAATCGAGGGCCACGCCGAGCCGGCTTACTTTTACCTCTTGGAATACTGGAACTTCTTCCTGCTCTTCGCCCTGCTCGCCCTCGTCGGATTGTTTCTCCACCTGAAAGGCCAGAGAAACTCCTCCATCGTGGTCTCGTTCGCGCTGGTCGTCACGGTGGCTTTCTCGCTCGCGGGCACCAAGCTTTACACCTACGTCGTGCCCGCCTTCCCCTTCATCGCCTTGTTGGCCATGCTCGCCGTGCGAAGGCTCTTGACGAGTGCCCCGTACATCCTCATGAGCGCCGCGATCTTGTTCCCGCTCTATTGGTTTTTCCAGACCACGGAGTCGCCCAACCCGTTTCAAGTGAACTATAGCGCCAGCTATATTCCCCCCGGCCCCATCGCCTCGCGCAACGATCCGCTGATGCGCCTCTTGATGCAAGCCAACGCCTCTGCCGCCAGCCAGGCCCCCACGCCGCTGATCGTCTGCTTCAACGACCTCTTGATTGAAAAACAGCAATTGCTCTTTTACAGCGGCCGTCCCGTCGTCGAGACGTTCTTCGGCGCTGCTCCCGACGATTCACGAGAGTCCCCCTACTGGAATCCGATGCCGCTTGCAATGGCCGTAGGCCCCGGCTCCTATCCGGTCATTCTTCCCGTCGGCGCGTACCGGGAGCTGGCCTTCTCCGGACGCTACACCCTGCAATTCGTGGCGCAAGACGGTCCCTTGATCCTGGGCCAGATAGCGCGCCAATAAAAGCACGCCAGCCCGTGACAACACCCAGTGGCCGGTGTCCTCCGGCGGTCCTGCGCTACCATAAAGACAGCATCGAGGCCGCCCATGTTTGTCGTCGTCTGGCAGTTCGAAATCGCCGAGGAAAAAGTCCCCGCCTTTGAGGCCGCCTACGGCCCCGACGGCGCCTGGGCCCAGCTCTTCCGCTCCTCGCCCGACTACCGCGGCACCGAACTCCTCCGCGACGCCTACATCCCCGGCCTCTACCTCACCATCGACCGCTGGGCCAGCGAAGACACCTTCCGCGCCTTCCGTAAAGACCACGACGCCGAATACGAGACCGTGGACCGCGCCTGCGACGCCCTCACCACCCGCGAAACCCGCATCGGCGCCTATACCGCCTGAGCAGCGTCTGTCCTTACTCGATAAGTAGAACGTTTTGTCTGAACTCCGCGCCTGCCATGTATTGGATGCCCTGGTCGAATGTAACCAGCGCGCAGCTCTCTTTGATCGCCAGTCCTAACAGATAGGCATCGGTCACCTGCTGATGGCCGCGGATGCGCGAAGCGAATCGGGCGGTAAGAGTGACCCAACCTTCATCGATGGGGCAATACCAATAGTCATCGCGTCCCTTGAGCACCTGAAGAATGGCGATTGCCTGCTCCAAAGTACGTGGGCTGGTGCGAAATGCGGGATTCGTCGTCACGCGCAAAAATCCCGCCTCCGTCAAGGGACAAATGCCCAATCGCCCTCTACCGGACGAAGTAAGCCAGTTCCGCGCCTTCTGGTGATGCTTGTGCTCCGGATCCGTGAGCGCGATCAAGACGTTCAGATCAAGCAAAATTCTTCGGATCAAACTCTTCCTCCTCGAGTTTCTTCACCATCTCGTCCGTAATAACCCTGCCGGTCCCGGAAGGAGGAAACATGGGAAAACCGTCCGGAGAAAACACGATTTCAGGTTTTGGCTCCGGCGACCCCTGTGCCTTGCGAATCAGTTCGTCCACGGCCGCACTCAGCGTCAGCCCACGCGCGCGGGCATAATAATTGGCAAAGGCATGCGTCTCGTCTTTCAGTGTGATCGTGGTTCTCATGTCAAAATTTTACATCAATCTAGAAAGTGATGCACTTCATCGCAATTGATGCATCAGGCGAGATTTGACGTCCATCTCAACACTTCCCCCTTTCTTCGCTATTTTCTTCTGTCATTGTCCCTCCAGCCCTGCTACAATCCCTTCGAATTCAATTCCATGCCGCCGCGCCGTTTCCTGCCAGGAAAGCAGAAGCCGCGCGGGCCGAGCACTTTGAGGAGCCCTCCCGATGGCCATCGCCGACGACCGCACCAAAGCCGTGGAACTTGCCCTTGCACAGATCGAAAAACAGTTCGGCAAGGGGTCGATCGTCCGCCTCGGCTCCAAGGAGGCCCTCGTCCCCATTGCCGTCATCTCCACCGGCTCCATCAGCTTCGATGCCGCTCTGGGAGTCGGCGGCATCCCCCGCGGCCGCGTCACGGAGATCTACGGCCCTGAGTCCTCCGGCAAAACCACCATCACGCTCCAGATCATCGCCGAAGCCCAGAAGCTCGGCGGCTTGGCAGCCTTTGTAGACGTCGAGCACGCCCTGGACCCCAGCTACGCCAAGAAGCTGGGCGTGGACATCGATAACCTGCTGGTTTCGCAGCCGGATAGCGGCGAACAGGCCCTGGAGATCACCGAAACCCTGGTCCGCTCCGGCGCCATCGACGTGCTGGTGGTGGACTCGGTAGCCGCGCTGGTGCCCAAGGCCGAGCTGGACGGCGAGATGGGCGAGTCCCACATGGGCCTCCAGGCGCGCCTCATGTCCCAGGCCCTGCGCAAGCTCACCGGAACCGTCTCCAAATCCCGCACCGCCCTCATCTTCATCAATCAGATCCGCGAGAAAATCGGCGTCATGTTCGGCAACCCTGAAACCACCACCGGCGGACGCGCCCTCAAGTTCTACTCCTCCGTTCGCATCGATATCCGCCGCATCGCCGCCATCAAAGAGGGCGACGCCGTCACCGGCAACCGCACCAAAGTCAAAATCGTAAAAAACAAGGTCGCCGCCCCCTTCCGTGAGGCCGAGTTCGACATCCTCTATGGCGAAGGCATCAGCCGCGAGGGCGACGTCCTCGATCTCGCCGTCGCCAACAACATCGTCGAGAAATCCGGCGCTTGGTACAGCTACTCCGGCGAGCGCATCGGCCAGGGCCGCGAAAACACTCGCGGCTTCCTCAAGGAGAACCGCGACATTTTCATCAAAATGGACGCCGAGCTGCGCAAAAAGCTCAACATCGGCGCCATCAAGGCAGAGGTCCCTGAAGTTCCCGCCACCGGCCCCGCTGAAGCCAAAGAAGCCGTCCGTCCCCGCAAGGGAGCCAGCGCCTAAGCCTTCCCGAAATGTTGCGGCTGCTCACGGGCGGCCGCAACATTTCGTTTGAACCGACCCGCGCGAAATGCTACGTTCACTTGGAGGCTGAAGCCG
>Ga0302320_10003791_pt1 | contig 34744 bp, 38 predicted proteins | sample Bog_T0_3_FD_202130 | JGI IMG/M metagenome (GOLD analysis project Ga0302320, IMG submission 202130) | Peat permafrost microbial communities from Stordalen Mire near Abisko, Sweden - Bog_T0_3 | ecosystem: Environmental > Terrestrial > Soil > Wetlands > Peat | place: Sweden: Abisko, Stordalen Mire...
GTCAATTGCGTCGACATCGTGGTGCGGCCGGGCAGTCTCATCGGCGTGTTGGAAGACTGGGACGTCGTGTTCGCCGGCGACGTCTCCTATCAGCGCGACATGGCCGAAGCCGTCACCGACTGGCTGCAAACGCTCGCCGCCCGCGGCGTCGACGCGCTGATCGGCGATCCCGGGAGGACCTATCTGGCGCGGGATCGGCTGTTGCAACAGGCCGAATACAGCGTGCCGGTGACGCGGGCGCTGGAGGATTCGGAGATCAAGCGGTCGGGGGTTTATCGGTTTGCGGGGGAGGGGCGGGTCGGGGAAGCGGAGACGGGGGTTTCGAGGCGAGAATAATGTCATTCACGGACGCGCGCTTCTCGGCAATTCTGCTCGCGCTTGGCGTGGACGACATGAATACCGGGTTGCCCGGGCGCGAGCCCTCGAACGAGCCGGCCGAATCTGGACGAGATCTGCTGGAAGTCGATGTCTTCGATGTCGCAGAATCCGTGCGAGCTAAGGATCGCCGCAACGACTGCCGGCTCGAGACGGCTGGCCCACGGTTCGCCGATTTTCTCGAGTTGCGCGGCCCGCGCCTTCACAAGCTGCTTCATCTCGTCGGAGAACGCCTCGGGAGGCTCCATGTAGTCGAACGCCACCTCCGCGTTCGGGATCGACGCCATGAAGTCCAGAGTTTTGTCTATAGCGCCCTGTGTCAGATAAGGCACGACGCCGAGCCAGATGAAAAACGCGGGCGCGCTGCGCTGGAAGCCAGCGGCGACGAGTTCGTTTGCCAAATCGTCCCGTTCGAAATCGACGGGCGCGAAGGTGAGCCATGGCGGAAGCGCGAGTTGAGCGTCGGCCAGGCGCTGGCGCTTCCATGCCTGCGTCGCCGGATGGTCGACCTCGTAGATATGGATCTGTTGCGCACGATGCGGATTTCGGAGAGCGAAAGTGTCGAGTCCGGCGCCGAGAATGACGACCTGCCGAGTCCCTCTTTCGACAGCTTCCGACAGGGCGTCTTCCGCAATCCGGCTCCGTGCGGCGGTGAGCAGACGTAGAATGCTGACCAAAGGGTGCGCGTTCGCAAATCGCAGCACATCCCTTTCGTCTTCGCCCAGAATCTTTAGAGCAAACGGGTCACGAAGGATCGAGCCATGATCGAGCGTCTGATGAGCGGCGCGATGTCGGGCGGGTATCAGGGCGGTACGGCTGGGCTCGTCAGGCTGCATGGTAGGTCTCCACTCTCATCGAGGCTCGATCGCACGCGCGTCGCCTGCGCTGGGCGCAGGACTCGCCGATTTCTTTCGTTCCACTCGATGTCTCCAGCTCAATCGGCCCAGACCAGAGGCAGAAAAATCCGATCGACGATCTCTTCAATGTCCTGCGCCGACAACGGCTGTTGCAGCACTACGAGCTGATGGCGCATGAGATCGAAGGGCAGCGCCGCCAAGCGAGGCGTCAGCTTTTCAGCCGCAATTTCGCCGCGTGCGACCCCGCGGGCGAGAATTTCCTTCATTATCTCGCCGCCGCGTTCATGGGCTTGAGCAAACAGCGATGGACCGCTCTCGTGCAGAAGCTCGGCAATCAGGCCGAAGATTGTTTCTGGACTCAGCTCGTTCACCAGTTCTGAAACGCGATGCAGAATGAGCGTGATATCGCCCCGGACAGTTCCGGTGTCCGGCGCCTCGAATGCAGGAACAAGTCGGTTTGCTCTCAAGGCGGCGTGTACGAGCTCGGCGCGTGTGTGCCAGCGCCGGTAGATCACCGGCTTGCTGGCGCCCGCCCTGGCGGCGACGCTCTCGATCGAGAAGTTGACGTAACCGGCCTCAGCGAGTTCTTGCAGCACGGCCTCGAAAATCGCCGCCTCCAAGGCCTTACCGCGTCTGCGACTGCTCACTGGCTCCGCCTCGTTGCTCGACCAACCAATGTTTGCGAACTTCGATCCAGTTAGACACGCAGCGTACCCTATGTCAATAGGATACTATGTGTATCTTATTCGCTGGGCTCGCAGTTGCAGGGGCTTGGCGGGAAGCTGCGGGCTTCGGGCGCGCGAGACCGGGTTAGGGGACGCATTTCGGAGTTATAGGGAATTTAGGGTTGCTTAATTCCTGATTTCCAGCCTGCGCGAATACCAGCCCCCTTCGATCCCGGCGTAAACACCATTCCACTTTTTGGCGCCCAACGCCTTGGAATCGCGCAATGAGTGAACGTTTTTGACGCCTTCGGCCATGGCAGCTTGCCCGTCCGCCCCGAGCGTGAGGAACCGGCGCGCTCGGATCGCCCGCGGTCGATCGGGGACACAAACCCGCGTCGAGTTTCACCCCTGGCGCGGTCGCGTTTCGACGTCGGTCTCGCGAAGCAGTCGGTCCAACGTGAGCAGCGGCTGGTTCGCCGACTTGGCGCAGGCGCAGTGAAAACAATCGAACGAACTGAGCGCGCGTTTGCCGGTTCCGTGGGATTCGGCGATCGACACCGCGAGTTTGAGGATTTCGCTCGCCGACGCGGCCACTCGCAGTTCGATGTCCTGAGCCGCCAACCACGATCTCACCACCTGCTCCGACTCGCGGAAGGCGCAGTCGAGTTTGTCGGGCCGCGAGAGGACGATGATCGCCTCCCACGCGGCGAGCGGAGAAGTCCACAAGTTGTCGGCGCCATAGGCCGACGCCTCCGGCTCCCTGGCGATGACGGCGACACTGGCGCGGGCGTCGATGAACATCAGTCCGGCCCCAACAGGTCTCCGTCGAGATCGTGATAAACTTCAGGGGGAGTCGACACGCCCGGACGTTTCACCTCGAGCCCGTGTTCGGCGAGGATGCGCTTGGCCGCTTCTGTTGCGGTTTCGCGGCGCAGGCGGGACTGTACCGCCTCCTTCAAGGCGTTGAGGACGGCTTTGCTGACCGTCGTGTCGTCCATTTTCGCCAGCCGCTTGGCCAGCGCGTCGGCTTCGGGATTTCGGATGCAGAGCGTCATGACGGCGGCCCTGCCTGGCGGCTTCGGCAACAATCTATGGATTCCCCCGGCGCCGCGCAATGCGCCCGCAAATTGACGTGGTCGTTTGCCTCCCGGCGCGGGATTGCCGATACTGCGGGAATCGTTTCGATGGGGAGGACATTATGACCAACCGACGCCGCCTCGGATGCACCGATCTTTTCATCGCGCCGCTGGTGTTCGGCGCCAATGTGTTTGGCTGGACCGCCGACAAGGCCGCCTCCTTCGCGCTGCTCGACGGGTTCGTCGGCGCCGGGCTCAACGCCGTCGACACCGCCGACGTCTATTCGGCCTGGGTTCCCGGCAACAAGGGCGGCGAGTCGGAGACGATCATTGGCGAGTGGCTGAAGGCGAGCGGCAAGCGCAACGACGTCGTCGTCATCACCAAGGTGGGATCGCCGATGGGCCCGGGCAAGAAGGGGCTCAAGGCGCGCTATATCGAGAGCGCGGTGGAAGCCTCGCTCAAGCGCTTGCAGATCGAAACCATCGACCTCTATCTCTCGCATTGGCCCGACCCGGGCACGCCGCACGAGGAGACGCTCGACGCCTACGCCCGGCTGAAACAGGCCGGAAAAATCCGCTGGCACGGCTGCTCCAACTTCGACGCCGCGTTGCTCAAAGCCTCGCTCGACGTCGCGGTCGCGCGCCACCTGCCGCGCTACGAGGTGTTGCAGCCCGAATACAATCTCTACGACCGCGCCGCGCTCGACGGGCCGCTCGCCGAGCTGTGCCGGGCCGAGCACATCGGTGTCATCACCTATTTCAGCCTCGCCAAGGGCTTTCTCTCCGGCAAGTACCGCTCGGAGGCCGATCTGGGCCAAAGCCCGCGCGGCGGAGGCGTGAAGGGCTATCTCAACCCGCGGGGCTTGCGCATCCTCGACGCGCTCGACGCCGTCGCCGGGCGGCATGGGGCGAAACCGGCGGAAGTCGCGCTCGCCTGGATCATCCAGCGCCCCGCCGTCACCGCGCCGATCGCCAGCGCGACGACGCCGGCGCAACTGGCGAGCCTCGTCGCCGCGACCAAACTGGCGTTGACGCCTGCGGATGTCGCCGAACTCGACGCCGCGAGCGCGCCGTGAGCGCGGGTTGATTTGGATCAGTCGGGGCCGGGCGGCGCACGGTATCGGCGTTGGGTCTTCCTCAATGCAGGGCCCTCCCGCATGCTCCTGGATCTCGATGCTTTCCGCGCGGCGCCGCTGACGACCGACCCCTTCGCCTTCACCGTGGTGAAGAACGTCATCCGCCCCGCCGACGCCAAGGCGATCCAGGCGGATTTTCCCGTCATCGCCGATTCCGGCCTGCTGCCGGTCGAGGCGACGCGTCCGGGGCCGAAATTCCGCCAGCTCATCCAGGAGATGGAGAGCGAGCCGGTGGCGCGCGCGTTCTCCGAGAAATTCGGCGTCGACCTCGTCGGCCGGTCGCAGATGGTCACCGTGCGCGGCCGTTGCGCACTGAAGGACGGGCGCATCCACACCGACACCGAGACCAAAGTCGTCACCGTCCTCATCTATTTCAACGATCCGTGGGAAGCGCGCGGTGGACGTCTGCGCCTGCTGCGCTCGCCGACCGATCTCGAGGACTTGATCGGCGAGGTCCCGCCCGATCTCGGCGCCATGATCGCGTTCCGTCGCTCCGATAAGTCCTATCACGGCCACGAGCCGTTCGAGGGCGTGCGCCGTTATCTGATGGTCAATTGGATGACCAGCGATTTCGCGGCGCAGCGCGAGTTGCTGCGCCATCGCGTGTCGGCGCGCGTCAAACTGGCGTTTGCCGCGTTGAAGCCCAGAAAGACTACCGGAGCCGCGCGTGGCTGACGCTCAGACGGTTTCCGCCAGCCTCATCGCGTCGTTCGACGGCGCGTTCGTCGGCAACGCCCCCTATCGCTACTGGGTTCCCGACCGTCTGCTGCCCGCGGGCGTCTGCGAAGCCATCGTCGCGCTGCCGGTCGATGCGCCAGAGATCGGCGACACGCTGGGCAAGCGCGAGACCCATAATTCCACGCGCCGGTTCTTCGCCGTCGACGCTCGCGCCAAACACCCGGTATGCGAGGCTCTGGCGGGCGCGTTGCAGAGCGAGCCGGTGGTGGCGCAGCTGGAACGGCTGTGCGACGTCGACCTGCGCGATTCCAATCTGCGCATCGAATATTGCCTGGACACCGACGGCTTCTGGCTGGAGCCGCACACCGACATCGGCGTCAAGAAGTTCACGATGCTGATCTATCTCGCCGACGATCCGGGCTCGCAGGGCTGGGACGCCGACGTCAACGACCCCCGAGGCGATCACCAGTTGCTGTTCACCGCGCCCTACAAGCGCAATTCCGGCTTCATCTTCGTGCCCGGTCCTGATACCTGGCATGGCTTCCACAAGCGGCCGATCCACGCGTGCGCCGCTCGCTGATCGTCAACTACGTCAAACCGGAGTGGCGGGCGCGCCATGAACTGGCCTACCCGGAACGCACGGCGGCGGCGTGAGGCGCGGGACGCTTTGCCTCCCGCCCTGCGGGTGCGCTAAGGGATGCGGACATCTCGACGGCGCCACCCATGACCGCGTCCTGACCCTTCGACAAGCTCAGGACGAGGTCGGTGTTGGCGGCGCCGCTTCCCAGGGAAAACAATGAACAAACTCGTCTTCGCCCTCCTCTGTCTCCTGACCTCCGCCTCTTCGGCTTTCGCCTGGGGCTCGCTGATGGTCAGCGACGACGGCGAATATTTTGGCTTTGCGGTCGGACAGCGGGGCGAGGCGGCTGCGATCCAAGCCGCTCGCGCGAAATGCGGCGTCTATTGTAGCCCGACCTTCACCTTCGCAAAGACCTGCGCCGCCTTCGCCAGAGATCCGAGCACCTATCAATGGGGCTGGTCGAAGGGCGCGACGACCACCGTCGCGCAGGATCTGGCGCTCGGCGAGTGTCGCAAACAGGGCGCGTCGGCGTGCAAGATTTTGGCTTCGGGCTGCGATTGAGGGAATGGATGCCGGGACAGCGGCGACGACCGATCGATAGAGTTTTCAGGGGTATGGCAATCGTAGACGTCCTGTAGGCTTGCAGGTTGGCGCGTGGCGTTTTACGCGTCGCCTTAGGTTTCCCTCTGACAGGCGCAATCGCTCGGTTTGAATCCGGGCGACGCAGGCGAAGGCGGCAGAAGATGCTCGCGCACTTGAACTTCACAAATTTCAAGTCCTGGTCGCGCTTGGACATGCCCTGCGGACGGATCACAGGCATTTTTGGGACTAATTCTTCGGGCAAGTCCAGCATCCTGCAATTCCTTCTGCTACTCAAGCAGACCCGCGAGGCGACGGACCGAGCCACAGCGCTGGAGTTGAACGGAGATTACGTTAGGCTTGGGACGATCAAAGACGCGATCCACCGCCACGATGTTTCGTCTTCGATGTACTGGCGCGTTGAATTCGAACTCGACGAAAACATCGAATTAAGTGATTCCGATGATCCAAAACGCCAACTCGTTGCGAGAGGAACACGTCTATCTGTCGCCTCGGGCGTAACTGTTGAGCAGATGGCGCCGCGCGCCGCGAAGTTGGAATACCAAGTCGGAGCGGCGCGTTTCGAGCTCGCCCCCAAGGATGGTGACCCGACGAGGTTCGAGCTGAAGGCGGCCGGCAAGACTGCCTTCAATTTCATCCGCACCAAAGGCCGCCCCCCCGAACTCCGAGCGCCCATCAAGTCCTACGCATTTCCCGACCAGGCGCGCGCCTCTTTCCAAAATGCCGACTTTCTCGCGGATCTGGAAACGGCTTACGAAAAGGCTTTCGACTCAATTTTCTACCTAGGGCCGCTGCGAGAATTCCCTCAGCGCGACTATTTGTATGCCCGTTCACGACCGACCGATGTCGGACGCCGCGGCGAAAAGGCGATCGATGCAATTCTTGCCGCCACGCACGCGGGAGAAATGCGTAGACTGAAGAAGAGGGGGCGTGCAAAATCATTACCGTTCCAAGGGATGATTGCACACTGGCTGGCGGAGTTGGGGCTGGTCGCGGAATTTCGCGTCGATGAGATCGCGCCGGATTCCAACCGTTGGCAGGCGATACTCAAGACGCGCAAGGGTGGAGAAGACGTTCTGTTGACGGATGTCGGCTTTGGCGTGTCTCAGGTGCTCCCTGTCATCACGCTGCTCCAATATGTTCCCGAGGGTTCAACGGTGTTGGTAGAGCAACCGGAGATCCATCTCCACCCGCTCGCCCAGGCTGCGCTCGCAGATGTTATAATTCACGCGGCGAGGGAACGGCGCGTTCAGGTGATCCTGGAGAGTCACAGCGAGCACTTACTGCTCCGCCTGCAACGGCGTATTGCCGAGGCGAGCATTTCTTCCGACGACGTGAAGCTCTATTTCTGTGACGCCCCGAACGGAGCCTCGCAACTGGTTCCCCTCGAACTCGACCCGTTCGGCCGCATCCAAAACTGGCCCGAAAAATTCATGGGCGATGCGTTCGGCGAGACCGCCGAGGCCGAGATTGCGCGGCTCAGGCGCGCGGCGGCCGTGGCATGAAACGCGTCGTCATCGACACGAACGTAGCAATCGTCGCGAACGGAAATCCCGACCCGAATAACCGAACGCAACATTCGTTGAAGTGTCGGCTCGCCGCCGTCGAGAGGCTCAAACGGGCTCCCGAGAGCGAATGCGTGTTCTTGGATTTGGAAGGCGAAATCGAGCGAGAGTACCGCCGGCATCTAAATCCCTCGGGTCAACTGGGCGTCGGAGACCAGTTCTACCTGCGCGTCCTTCATAGCGCTCCAAGGCGCGTCGAACGCGTGGCGTTGAGTCGACGCAGCGACGGCGAATATGAGGCTTTGCCGCAGATTTTGATCGACGCAGGCTTTGACCCGTCCGACCGTAAATTCGCGGCCTTGGCGAAGAAGACGGGAGCTCGCGTGCTCAACGCGGTCGATTCCGACTGGATCGAACATGCCGAAACCCTACGCCACGCGTCGATCCTCGTGGAAAACGTATGTGGTTGCGAGTCGAGCGCTTGGTTCGAACCGGCGTCGCGCGATTGAACGCTCAATGCGCCGTGCACACCATGCACGGATCGAACGAGCGCACGACGTGCTGGATGATCGCGGCCTTGGCGCCGAGCTTGCCTACGCCGACGTCCACGAGCGCGCTTTCCAGCGGTCCCGGAACGCCCGCACCGTCGCGCGGCGAGAAGTTCCAGGTCGTGGGGGCGACGATCTGATAGCGGTCGATCTCGCCGCGGCGGATCGCCAACCAATGGCCGAGCCCGCCGCGCGCGGCTTCGACGAGGCCGACGCCCGCGCCCTCGCTGGGAACCGGCAACGGGACGGCGAACGGGTCCCGCAAGCGCAAGGCGCGCAGCCAGTTGCCCATTTGCCGGGTCAGGGCGGCGATCTCGAGCGCGCGGGCGACGACGCGCCCGCGCACGGACGCGCCGCCGTCGGCCTGCAAAATGGCGAGCACGAGCGGATGGCCAGCGACAACTTGGCGCGCGAAAGCGCCGACTTCCGCCGGACGTCCGGCGTAACGCGGCGCCTTCGACCAGGAATAGCCGCCGGGTCGGTCGGCGTCGGGTTCGGTCTCGCCTTGCGCCGGCGCCCGGGGTGGCCCCCGCATCCAACTCGTGGCGACGTCTTCGACGATGGCTTCGAGGCCGAGCGGGGCGACCGCCCCGGCCGCGTACACGCCTGAGGGGAACAGGGCGCCCTCGGGGTCTCGATAGGCGCCGTAACTGAGGAACGGTCCGGCGCCGACGCCCGCCCGATCCAGTTTCAAGTCGCGCGCGAGGCGCAGGAACGCGGAGACGTCGCCGTCGCGGGTTTCCGCAAAAGTCTCCAATTCGCCGAGATCAGAAAGGCTGAGCACGTCGTCGAGCGGCGCGGCGAACAACGTCGTCTCCAGGAAGGCTTCGAATTCGCTGACGAGGCCGATGAGTTGTACGCGCTCGCCCAGGCCGAGGGCGCGGGTGAGGCCGCCGGGTTGGAAGGCGAGCGTGTGCGGCCATTTGCCGGCCAGCACGCCCATCATTTCCAGCAGCCGCCGCCGCGCCGGCAGGACCTCCCGAGTCGCGTCGCCGCGCTGCGCCTCGAACCGCCGCCGCGTGCGCTCGTAATCCGGCAGGCGCGCATATTCGGCGCGGGCGAAATCGGGCATGAAGAACAGATAGAAATGGGACAAGTGGTCGGCGATGTTTTCCGCCGCGTGCGCAATGTTGGCGGCGACGATTCCGTTGGGCGCGGCCTGCCCCCCCGAAGCGTCGCGCAACGCCGCGGCGGCGGCCAGCGATTGCGACAGCGAACAGATGCCGCAGATGCGCGGCGTGATCGCCAGCGCGTCGAGCGCCGGGCGGCCGCGCAGAATCTGCTCGAAACCGCGATACAGCGTCGCGGTGACCCGCGCTTCGCGGACGCGTCCGTCGTCCACGTCGAGCGTGAGCTCCAGATCGCCTTCGACGCGGTTGAAGGGGCCGACGACGAGCCGGCTCAAGCTGGAGGCCCCTTCATGCGCCGGGGCTCACGCACGATGCGCGACGATCGCGCGTTTTCGCTGACGCGCTTGGGCGTCGCCGATTTCGACAGCGCGGCCAGCGCGACGAACCAGGCTTTGGGCATGTCGAGCGGCAGGTGGACCGGGATGCCGCCGATCTTCGGCGTTTCGAGAAAGCCGCGCGCCGACTCGAAGCCCGGCGTGGTGCAGGCGATGCAGGGATAGCCGCCGTGAGTGCAGGAGCCCGAGCCGTTCCAGGCTCGCTGATTGCAGTCGCCGACCGCCTGCGTCGCCTTGCAGCCCAGGTGCTCCATCAGACAGCCGAGTTCGGAGAGCTCGGTCGCGCTGGCCTTGAACTCGTAATATTCGTTGCGCTCGCAGCCGTGGTGGGCGAGCGTCTGGGCGTAGAATTTCGGCCGCGCCAGCGCGTCGAGGTCGGGGGCGCCCAAATCGCCGAGCGCCAGCGCGGCGAGCGTTTCCACAATCCAGCCGGGATGCGGCGCGCAGCCGGCGATGTTGACGACGGGCAGGCCGGAAAGCGAGCGGTAATCGTCGCCGAGCGCGCCGCCGACGAAGGCGCCGTCATATTGCAGCCCGACCGCGTCGGTCGGGTTCGTCGTGGCCGCCGGGACGCCTCCGAACGCCGCGCAGGAGCCCACGGCGACGCAGAACCTGGCGCGCGGGGCGAGCCTTTCCACCCAGCTCAGCATCGAGGCGCCGGCGAAGCGGTTGAACCGTCCGGTGCCGTCGGGCCCGCGTAAGATCGAGCCCTCGATGCAGAGGAAATCCAGCGGCGCGCGCCCCTCTGCGACGTCGTTCAGGATGGCGACGGCCTCCTCGCCCGTCGCTTCGCTGAGCGCGGGGTGCCAGAGCGTTTCGACGCCAAAGGCCGACAATTCGTCGATGAGCCCGCGCGCGCCGGCCTCCAGCGCCGCCATTGTGCAGCCGCCGCAGCTTCCGGCCTGCAACCACACCAGATTGTGCGTTTTCGCTGTCACGTCGCTCGGCCGTCCTCGTCTGTCGATGGCCGGCGAAGATGAAGCAATGGGGCGGGAAGTCAAACCCCAGCGCTGCGCAAGCCGGGTCCCTTAAACCGTTAGCGCCGAGCGGCCTGTCGTCGCCCCGGCCCCGACGCCGCCATGAAGGACATTGACCCCGCCGCCAGATCCAGCGTCAAGATCGGCCTCGCGCTCGCCGCGGTCGGCGGTCTCGTCACGCCCGCGTTGGTCTGGCGTCCCGAAATCGCTCCGATGGCCCCGGCGCTCGCCGCGCTCCTGCTGAGTCTGGCCGCGGCCGGCGCCTATCTGATTCGTGCGATCGTTCAGCCCCTGCGCCGGCGCGCCGCTGTGCTCGAACGCGAGCGCGAGGAGGCGGAGGCGCGTCGGCGCGACGCGGACCGCGAAACGGACGAGCGCCATCGGGCGGCGCTGGAGGTGGTCCAGCGCGAGGCGGAGGTTCGACTGAAGGCGGAAACGCGAATCCTCGCGCCGCTCGCCGAGGCGCTGAAGTCGGTCGCTGCGGGAGATCTCACGGTTCGCATGGCGGGTGAGGCGCCTGCCCTGGCGGCGCGCTTCGACGCCGCGGTCGGGCTGTTCGGCAAGGCGATGCTCGCCTTCGCCGCGAGCCTCGGCGCCATCCGCGCCAAACGCGGCGAAATCGGCGCCGCCATCGACGAGTTGACGCGCCGCGGCGACGAGCGCGCCGACTTGCTCGAAGAAGCCGCGCGCGCCCTGGAGGCGCGCAAACAGGGACACACGGCGACGGCGGCCGAACTCGCCCGTGCGCAGACGGCGCTGGCCGCAGTCGCCCGCGAGGTCACGGCGGGGGCGGCGAGCGCGCGGCTGGGCGGCGAGGCGCTGGCGGCTTCGGTCCAAGCGGGAAACAGCATTGCCGGGCTCACTTCGCTGATCGACGAAATCGCATTCCAGACTTCTTTGCTCGCCCTCAACGCCGGCGTCGAGGCCGCGCGGGTCGGAGACGCCGGCAAGGGATTCGCCGTGGTCGCCCACGAATTGCGCGGGCTCGCGGAACGTTCGACCAAGGCGGGCAAGGAACTCGGCGCCCTCACCTCTCGGGTGGTGGCCGACGCCAGTCGTCAAGGCGCGGCGATCGGGCAGACGGGCGCCGGACTCACGGCGGCCGGCGCGCGTTTGGCGGAGATCGGGGCCGGACTGGGGAACACCGTCGACCAAGTCGAGCGCGACCGCGCCGAATTCGCGACGGTGCAAGCGGAGATCGCACGCATCGCGCGCACGATCGGCGACGACGGGCGCGCCAACGATGAGGCGCTACGCGCCTGTCAGTCCTTGGAGAGCGTCGCCGCCAAGCTCAATGCGCTCATCGAGCATTTCCGTTTTGAGCGCCCGGAGCCGACGTTCAACGTGGAGCCGGCGTCCGAGGCGCCTCCGTTGCGCCGACTGCCGTCGCCGGAACGCGCCAGCGCGCTCAGAACAATTCGTAGACCTCGGGCGCCGGCGGCGTGACGTGGGGTTCGGTGTGGCCGGCGAGGCGATGGGCCAAGTCCGTCATCGCCACGGCGCGGGCGGCGTGGCTGGCGTCGATACGCCATTGATCGGGCAGCATCTGGTTGAGCGCGTTGAGAAACTCGGCGGCGCCCTCGATCTTCTGCCGGGCGCGGTCGAGTTGCTGCAATTCCTCGATCCGCAACTCGCGCGTCGAACTGGCCGTGCTGATGGCGTGGCCGACGACGTCTTCCAGATCGATGATCATCTGCACGACCGCTTCGAGTTCCGCGCCGGCGCGCCCGAGCGCGGCGCCGATCGGCTCCAATGACGAGGCAGTCGCATCTTGTCGGTTCGAATTCACGGCCGGCCTCCCATACGCTACACGAAACTCAGAACAGATCGACGTCGCCGGCGATAGCCCGTTCCAACGCAGGCGCTGGCGTGCGGTTGGCGGAGGCGCGGTTGGCGGATTCGACGCCGGCGGCAATATAGCTCTGCCGGGCGCGGCCCGTGACCGGCCAGAATTGCAGGCGCCGCCCGCGTTCGCCGCCGGTGTCGCCGCCGATGAGGCGGATGCCCTCGTATTTGAGAAAGTTGCGTGCGAACTCGGCGTTCTTGGCGCCGATGTCTGACAGGCCCTGCATCATGCGCGCGCCGCCGAACAATTTGGCTTCCAGATGGTCGCGTTGCGCGCCCTGGCGCATCAGGCCGTTGAGCAGCAGCTCCATCAAATGCACGCCCATACGCTCGCTCGCGCGTGCGTCGCCGACGCCGGGGCCGGGCAACAGGAAATGGTTCATGCCGCCGACGCCGCGCGCGGAATCGCGAATGCAGGCGCCGACGCAGGAACCGAGAATCGTCGTAAATACGATGTCTGGGTCGGCGGACACTTTGAACTCGCCTTGCACGAGGTTAACGCGTTTGTATTCGTGGACTGCATCGCTCATGACAGCTTGCCTACGACCGCCTCGATCGCGTTCTTCACCGTCTTCGTGTTGAAAGGCTTGGCGATGAAATTGTTGAGGCCGAGCATGCGGCCGCGATCGATGAGGGTCTTATCCGGAGAGCCAGAGATGAGAATGAAGCCGATCCGGTTCGTCGGTTTGTACTCGCGCAACGCCTTCAACAATCCCAGGCCGTCGAGTTCGGGCATGTTCTGATCGGAGATAACGAGGTGGACAGGCTTGGCCATCAGCGCGGCGAGCGCCTGCTTGCCGTCTTTGGCGAGCGACAGCTTGGAGATGCCGATTTGGTTCAACGCTTCGGTGATCAGCATGCGGCTGACCGAAGTGTCGTCGACGACCATGACTTCGAGTTTGGCTGCGAGACTCATAACTCAGTTCCTCGTTCTGGCGCTCGACGTCAGTTCGGCAATTTCGGCGGCGATTCTGTCCAGGGGTACCTGGCGTTCGACCGCTCCGAGTTGAAAGGCGCATTTGGGCATGCCGTAGACGACGCAGGTCGCCTCGTCCTGGCCGAGAGTGCGCGCGCCGGCGCGGCGCATCTCCAGGAGTCCTTTGGCGCCGTCGGCGCCCATACCGGTGAGAATGACTCCGACGGCTCGCCCCGCCGCAGCCTTGGCGACCGATCCAAACAGCACGTCGACAGAGGGACGATGGCCGCTGACGAGATCGCTGTCGGAGAGCGCGCAGCGCAGGCCGTCGCCGCGCGCATGCACTTCGAGATGGGTGTAGGTGCCCGGAGCGATATACACGCGGCCCGGCGTCAGCAGGGCGCCGTGGGTCGCCTCCTGAACCTCCGGCTGACAGGAACGATCGAGCCGCTGCACGAAGGTGCGGGTGAATGGCGAGGGCAGGTGCAGTGTCACCACGGTCGGCGGGCAGTTTCGCGGGAATTGCGAGAGAATGCCGAGCACCGCCTCGACGCCGCCGGTGGAGGCGCCGATGGCGACGATCCTGCCGTTGGGTCCGACGCTCTGGGCGGTCGGGACGCCGCGAAGCGGAGCGCGCGCGGGCGGCGCCTGTATCGGCGCGCCGCGCAGGCCGACGCGCGCCTGCGCGGCCATCCGGACCTTTCCCGGCAGACAGTCGAAGGCGTTCGGATGCTCGACGGAGGGCTTGCCGACGCAGTCGATGGCGCCGATCTCCATCGCGTTCACCGCCGCCGCCGCGCCCCGCTCGGTGATGGAGGAAACCATGATGACCGGCAGCGGCCTCAGCCGCATCACCTTATCGAGGAATTCGAGGCCGTTCATCTTCGGCATCTCGACGTCGAGCGTCATGACGTCGGGGTTGAGCGCCTTGATCGCCTCGCGCGCCTGCAGCGGATCGGCAGCCTGGCCGACGACCTGGATGCCGGGATCTGACGACAGGGTCAGCGCGATCAGCGCGCGCATGGAAGCGGAATCGTCGACGACGAGAACACGAACCGGTTTCATCGACGCGACCCTCCTTGATGGCGATAAGTGGAAATGCCGTCGCTGACCAAAATCTCGGCGGCGGGACCGGAAACGCGCTCGGAATGTCCGATGTACAGCGCGCCCGTGGGCGACAGCCGCGGCGCGAAACTCTGCCAGAGCCGCTGTTGGGTCGGCTCGTCGAAATAGATGACGACGTTGCGGCAGAAGATGGCGTCGAAGGTTCCGCGCATCGGCCAGTTCTCGATGAGGTTGAGCGGCCGGAACGCGACCAGCGAGCGCAGCGCTTCATTGGCCCGCCATTGCGTCTTGCCGTCGACATTCGTCGGTTCGAAGAATCGCTTGCGCATGTCGTTCGGCACGCCTTCCAGCAATTGTTCGGAATAGACGGCCGCCTTTCCGGTTTCGATCACATAGGGGTCGATGTCGGTGGCGAGCACCCGCACGTCGTGACGATAGGCTTCAGGCCACAGCGACAGGATCGTCAGCGCCGCCGAATAGGGCTCCTGGCCCGTCGAGCAGGCGGCCGACCACACCCGAATCCGGCCGCCATGTTGCGCGTCGCGGATCAGCGGCGGCAGCACGTGGGTCTTCAGATGCTCGAAGTGATGCGGCTCGCGAAAGTAGCGGGTGACGTTGGTGGTGAGCGCGGCCAGCATTTCGCGGCGCTCGCGCTCGCCGTTGGGGCCCTCGACCAGCGAGCAATAGTCTCGGAACGCATCCAATTGCAAGGCGCGCAGCCGTTTGGCGAGGCGCGCGTAGACCAGCGCCGCCTTCGACTCGGGCAGATAGATTCCGGCTTCCTCGTGGATCATCCCGGCGATGCGACGGAAGTCGTCGCGGCTGAGGTTGAACTCTCCGGGAACCAGCGATTCGGTTTGCGGCGCCGAGGCTCTTCGCGCAGGTTGAGTCACGCGGCTTCTCCGGCGGCGTTGGGCATCACGCTGTCGAGCGCGATCACGCTGATCATGCGGTCGTCGATCGCCATCACGCCGGTGACGAAGGCGCGCGCCGCGTCGGAGCCGACATCGGGCGTCGGCTGCACCTTATCGCTCGACTTGGCGATGATGTCGCTTACCGCGTCGACCAGCAGACCGACGACCTGCCGTCCGGTCTGGGCGACGATGATCACATGGCGCGGCGTCGGCTCGGCGGGCGCGAAGCCCAAGCGCTCGGCGAGGTCGATCACCGGCAACACCACGCCGCGCAGATTGATGACGCCGCGCACGAAGCCGGGCGCTCGCGGCAGCTGGGTGGCGGGCGTCCAGCCGCGGATCTCGCGCACCGACATGATGTCGACGCAGAAATATTGAGACCCGATGCGGAACGTTATGTATTCGCGCGCGCTCGAGTTGGCTTTGGCGTGAATCTCGGACATGGAAGTCAACCCGCTGCGAGGAGAGACTCGGAGGACGTGGAATTGGCGACGATCTGATCGGCGTCGAGAATGAGCGCGATGCGCCCGTCGCCGAGGATGGTCGCCGCGGCTATACCGGGCACGTGGCCGTAATTGGCCTCCAGGCTCTTGATCACGACCTGCCGCTGATCCTGGATCGCGTCGACCATCAGCGCGCTGCGCACGCCGCCTTCGGTCTCGATGAGCAGGATGACGCTGTTGAGTGGGTCGGAGCGGACGGCGCGGAAACCCAACGCCATCGCCACGTCGATCAGTGGCGTGAAGCCGCCGCGAATGCCGATCACCTGCGAATCCGGCCCGAGGCCATAGATGTCGTCGAGCTTGGGCTTCAACGTCTCCAGGATGGTCGTCAGCGGCACGACCAGCGTCTGATCGGCGACCTTGACGACCATGCCGTCGAGTACGGCGAGGGTCAGCGGCAGGCTCATCGAGAAGGAGGAGCCGTGGCCGGGGCGCGACGAGATCGAGATTCGCCCGCCGAGCGCTTGGATCGAGCGGCGGACGACGTCCATGCCGACGCCGCGTCCGGAGATGTTGGAGACCTTGTCGGCGGTCGAGAAGCCGGGCAGGAACAGCAGACTGTCGATTTCGCTGTCGGTGAGTTGTGCGTCGGGCGGAATGAGGCCCTTGGCGATCGCGATCGATCTGACTTTGGGCCGGTCGATGCCGGCGCCGTCGTCGCTCACTTCGATGACGACGCGTCCCGACCTGTGCGCCGCCGAGAGCTTTACTTCGCCTTGTTCCGGTTTGCCCGCTGTCGCCCGGGCTTCCGGCCGCTCCAGTCCGTGGTCGACGGCGTTGCGGATCATGTGGGTGAGCGGATCGGCCAAGCGCTCGATGACGGTGCGGTCGACTTCCGCGCTCTCGCCCTCGGTCTTCAACCGCACGTTCTTGCCGGTCTGGTCGGCGATCTCGCGCACAATGCGCGCCATGCGCTGGAACAGCGGCCGCACCGGCTGGGCGCGGATCGCCATCACGCTTTCCTGAATGTCGCGCGTGAGATGCTCGAGGTCTTCGAGCCCGGCGGCGACACTGGCGACCTTGCCCAGGCCCGCTTCCAGAACGCGCTGGGTCAGCATCGCCTGATTGATGACCAACTCGCCCACCAGGTTGATGAGCCGATCGACGCGGTCGAGATCGACTCGGATCGTGCCCTGCTGCGAGCCGGCGGCGTTGGCGTCGGCCTTGCCGTTCTTCTCCTGAGGGTCAGCCTTCGCCGCGAGTTTCGGCTCCGGCGCCGGCGCGCTCGCGGCCTTGGTCTGCGCGGGCGAGGCCAGGGGCGCCGCCGCGGGTTCCGTAGCGACCGCCGCTTCGGGTTCGTCGGGGGTCGGCGTCAGGGCCGTTACCGAGATCGACAGTTCGCAATCGCCCTCGACGAATTCGAACACCGACTGCACCGCGGTCTCGCCCTCGTCGGACTTCAATTTGATCGTCCAGGAGAGATAGGACGCTTCCGGATCGAGATCGCCGAGCGCGGGAACGCCGCCGCCGTTGCAGCGCACTTCGATGGCGCCGAGCCGGCTCAGTTCGCGGATGAGGCGGCTGGTCTCGTTGCCCTTGTAATAGAGCGCCGGTTTCGGCGTGAACTCGATCAGATATTCGTAGCCGCCGCCCGGCGAAACCGTCGCCGCGTCCTCTTCGTCGAAATGCAGGGTGAGCGGCGTGAAGCCCATCGCGGCAAACGGGTCGGGGCCATCTTCGCCGTCCGTTTCCGTCGCCGGTTCGGGCGCCGCCGCCGCCGCGGCCTGTCCAGCCGAGAGCGCCGTGAGTTCTTCGACCAGTTCCTTGGCTCGAGCGTCATCGGTGTCGGTTCCCTCGCGGGCAGCGATAACCAGGTCGGCGAGCACATCGGCGGCGCGCAGCATCACCTTGATCACATGCGGCGCCGGCGCCAGGGCGCCGTTGCGGATCTTGTCGAGCGTCGTCTCGAACCCGTGCGCGAAGCGGACGAGACGATCCAATTTGAACGCGCCAGCGCCGCCCTTGATCGAATGCACCGCACGGAACACCGCGTTGACGGTTTCCGAGTCGGCTTCGCCCTCTTCCATCGAGGAGAGGCCGGTCTCAAGTTCGCCGAGCTGTTCTTCGCATTCCTGGAAGAAAGTCTCGCGGATCGCCTGCATCGCGTCCATGTCGACGCTCCCTTCGAAACTTAGGCCGCGACGCGGCGGATCACGTCAACGAGCTTGGTGGGATCGAACGGCTTGACGATCCAGCCGGTAGCCCCGGCGCTGCGCGCCCGCTGTTTCTTTTCCGGGTCGCTCTCGGTGGTGAGAACGAGGATCGGCAGAACGCGGAACTTATCGGTCTTGCGCGCGCCTTCGATGAAGCCGAAGCCGTCCATCTTCGGCATGTTGATGTCGGTGATGACGAGGTCGGGCGACTCGCGGTCCAGCACCTCCAATCCATCGACGCCGTCCACGGCCTGCACGACGTCGAAGCCTGCCGATGTCAGCGCCAGTCGAAGCATGTCCCGCATCGTGCGGGAATCATCCACGGTCAGAATTTTCATTGCGGCGTAGCTCCATCCAGAAAGGTCACGGGGTCCATGCCCATGAGGCGCAGATCCTCGATCATGCGCGGAGTCGGGTTTTCCAGGGTCAGGGAGTCGCGCTCAGTGGTCCAGGAGCGCGCGGCGGCGAGCAGCACCTGCAGACAGGGCGCGCCCAGCCGTTGCACCTTCGAGCCGTCGAGAATGAGATCGTCGCCGAAGCGTCGGTTGAGCGCCTCCGCGAGCGGCCCGGCCGCGTTGAGATCGAGCGACGGGGCCAGTTCCAGCATGTGATGCGTGGGGTTGGCGCCAGGCGATATCGGCACGCGTAAACTCCTTTCGTTCGAGGTCAGCGCCTCAACGCCGTCCCATTTCGCCGCCGCCCGAGTTCGCGCCGCAGCCGGCGCGTTGCCGGTCGGGACCCGGCGACGGTCCGCGTTTGCTCGAGCGTTCGGGCATGGGCGTTGCGTCCTCGAGTCGCCGGACGCAGGAATCGTCGGCGCTGACGGGCGGAAGGGAGGTTTGGGCGAAAATGTCGGTCGACGCCGACGTGATCCAGCGGCCTCATGCCTCTGTCAGCGCACTCTGAGAGTGTCATGACGGCGGATCACAACCTTGGATAGCGGAAGGCGGTTAACAAGCTCTGAAGCCGGGGCGATAACTGTTGAGGTTACTTTTAGCGGGGCGAAATTCGGGGCGGTCTCGAAACCGCCCGCCGGTCCCACGGGCTTGAAACTCGCCCGAGAGCTTGCGAAAACAACCGGCATGATCGACCGCAAACGCGACGCCTACGACCGGGCGAGGTTCAACGCCTTGACCGACGGCGTATTCGCCGTCGCGATGACGCTGCTCGTGCTCGATCTTCGCGTACCCGACGACTTGCGAATTTCCGATGGCGGGTCATTTCTCGCCGCGCTCCACCTCTTGGCGCCGAAGGCGGGCGCGTATCTGCTGAGCTTTCTCGTCGCCGGCCTCGTCTGGTTGTCGCGCGCGGCGATCGACGAGGCGCCGCCGGTCATGAGTCGACGCGAGGCGCTGCTCGGGCTGGGCTATCTGCTTCTCGTCACCCTCGTTCCATTTTCGACGATCGTGATCGGCCAGCATCCGACGATCACGGCGGCCGTCTGGATATACTGTGGCAATGTCGGCTTGCAGGGTCTGTTCGCCGCGGCGATGCGCACGCAGATTCCCGAACCCCTTCGCGACGAGCGCTACCGGGAGCGTATCGCCGGCTCGTTGCTGGTGACCGCGAGCGCCGTGATCGCGGCGATTCTGGCGACGACCGACTTGAAGAACGAGGCGCTCTGGGCGTTCGCGCTCAACTTTGGCGGCCCGTTCATCCGAAGGATCGCGCGCGCGTCTCGCGCCGCGCCCAACTGACGCCGGCGGTTCCTTCCCGCCTTGCGCTTCGGTCCGGCCCCGCGCTAGCCTGCCGCCCATGCTGACCTATCGCCTCACCGACTACGACGACGCCTACGCCAATCTCGCCCATATCGTCGATGGGGCGAGTTGGGTTGCGCGCTGGAACGAACGCGCGGCGGCGTATCGGGCTTCGCGGCCCGGCGACCGGGGAAAACTCGGCCTGGCCTATGGCGCCTCGCCTCGCCAGCGCTACGATCTGTTCCTGCCCGACGGCGAGCCGCGCGGGCTGGTCGTATTCGTCCACGGCGGCTATTGGCTGCGTAACGACGGGGCGATGTGGTCGCATCTCGCGGCGGGACCGAACGCGCGCGGATTTGCCGTGGCGATTCCGAGCTATCGGCTGGCGCCGGAAGCGCGGATTTTTGAGATTGCCCGCGAAGTCGGCGCGGCGATCGCGCTGGCGGCCTCGCTGATCTCCGGGCCGATCGTGCTGACCGGCCATTCCGCGGGCGGCCAGATCGTGACCCGGATCGTCTGCGCGCCGAGTTCGTTCGCCGAGCGGGTGACGAAGGTGGTGTCGATTGCCGGCGTCCACGACCTCAGGCCTTTGCTGCATACGAAGATGCGCGCAAGCCTGCGCCTGGACGAGGACGAGGCGCGCGCGGAAAGCCCGGCGCTGCTCGAGCCGCTCCCCGGGACCCGGCTGGTCGCCTGGGTCGGCGGCGCCGAGCGCGCCGAATTCCGCCGCCAGAACGCGCTGCTGGCCAATGTCTGGACCGGTCTGGGCGCGTCGACCTTGGCTTACGAGGCGCCGGACAAGCACCATTTCAGCGTCGTGGAAGACCTCGCCGACCCGGAGTCGGGGTTGACGGCGGCGGTGGCGTGAAATGGCAGGCCGGAGCGTCGGCCTCCAGGCCGACGTATTGAAGTCGACACGTCGGCCTGGAGGCCGACGCTCCGCTCACCCCAGCGACCGCACCGCTTCATAGAGCTGATCGAAATGCGAGATCACCCGGTCCGGGCGGAGCTCGCTCACGGGCACGTCGGTATAGCCGAAATCGACGGCGACGACGGGCGAGCCGACGGCGCGGGCGGTCTTGATGTCGGTGATGGAGTCGCCGACCATGACGGAACTTTCCGGCGCGCCGCCGGCGGCGCGGATCGTCTCCCGCAGCGGCTTCGGATCGGGTTTGGAGGCGCCGAACGTGTCCTGGCCGCAGACGACGGCGAAGCGGTCGATCACGCCGAGTCGATCGAGCAACAGCCGCGACGAGCTTTCCATCTTGTTGGTGCAGACCGCGAGCCGCCAGCCGTCCGCCGAGAATCGGTCGAGCGCCGCCACGACGCCCGGGAACAGATGCGAATGCACGGCGATATGGGCGTTGTAATAACTAAGGAATTCGACGAACAGGGCGTCGAGCTTGGCCGTTTGCAACGACCGCCCGGCGCGCGTAAACCCGCGCTGGATGAGCGCCCGGCCGCCGGCGCCGAGCAGGGAGCGCGCGGCTTCGACCGGAACCGCCTCGATTCCTTCGCTCGCCAGCACGACATTGAGCGCGCCGATGAGGTCGCCCGCGGTCTCGGCGAGCGTGCCGTCGAGATCGAGCGCCAGCACTCTGTAAAGCGTCATCCGTTCAGTTCCAGAAATGCGGGGACGAGGGTTCGAGGCGCGGGCCGATGCGCACCGCCGCAATTTTCCGCGCCAGTCCGCTCGGGCCGGTCTCGACCGCGACGCCGCACAGCGTCGCCTCGCCGGTGGCGGGCTCGAAGCGGCCCGACGAAAGTTTGCGGGTGAAACGGTGCAGCGGCTCGGTCTTGTCCATGCCGATCACCGAATCGTAATCTCCGGTCATGCCAAGGTCGGTAATGAAGCCGGTGCCGCCGTTGAGCAGCCGCGCATCGGCGCTCGGCACATGGGTGTGAGTGCCCACGCACAGGCTCACCCGGCCATCGACGTGAAAGCCGAACGCCGCCTTCTCGCTGGTCGCCTCGCCGTGGAAGTCGACGATGGCGACGTCGCAGTCCTTGCCGAGCGCACAATGGCTCAGTTCGCGGTCGATCTGGCGGAAGGGATCGTCGAGCGCGTCCATGAACACCCGGCCCATCAAATTGACGAGCAGCACCCGCGCGCCGTTGGCGGCGGAAAACACGCCGGAGCCGCGGCCGGGAGCGCCGGGGGGATAATTGGCGGGCCGGAGCAGCCGAGGCTGGCGCTCGATGAACACTGTCGCCTCGCGCTGGTCGAACGCATGGTTGCCGAGCGTGATCGCATCGACGCCGTTGGCGAGGAATTCCATGCAGATCGATTCGTTGACGCCAAACCCGCCCGCCGCGTTCTCGCCGTTGACGGCGACGAAATCGAGCTTCCAGCGTTCGCGCAGTTTGGGGACGTTCGCGAGCACGGCGGCGCGGCCCGAGCGCCCGATCACGTCGCCGATGAACAACAGCCGTGTCACGGGGCGCCCCTTGGGAAGATCGTTTCGGTTTCGGTGAGGATCGCGTCGAGCGCCTCGTCGTGCGGCTCGCTCGGGATGGCCTCGACTTCACTGGTCGCGAAGGCGACGCCGACGGCGTGGACCGGCTTGCGCCCGCGCAAAACCGCGATCGCCCGGTCATAGTGCCCGGCGCCATAGCCGATGCGATGGCCGCTGCGGTCGAAAGCCGCGAGCGGCGCGAACAGCAGGTCGGGTTCGACTTCGGTCGCCTCGGGCGGCGGTTCGGCAATATTCATCTGACCGCGTATGAGCGCATCGCCAGGTTTCCACAAGCGAAACCGCAACGGCGCCGCGCGCGACAAGGTCACCGGCAGAGCCGTCGAAAAGCCGTCGAGCGCCAAGGCCGCGATGAGCGGCAGCGTGTCGGGCTCGTCGCGGAGCGGATGAAAGGCGGAGATCACCAGCGGGCGCCAGCGGCGGGCGAGATGCAAACCTTCGCGCACGAGGCGCTCGGCGAGATGCAGCCGCGTAACGTTCGAAACCGCGCGCCGCCGCGCCAACGCCTCGGCTCTCAAACGCGCTTTGGCGTCGACCAGGGACGTCGGGGCAGGGTGTGCGATCATTCCCTCAACTGGAGCGCGGAGCCGAGAAAGCCGTTGGACTGTGATCCCGGGCGCCTACGTGAGTAGGTGGGCGCCGTGTACCCAAGCCCACGGGCGAGGACAGGGACAGCTCCCATTGGGATCGTACGGCCCCGAGGAATATGTCCTGACGCACCCCCCAGCTCCGCAACCCCCTATGTAGGCTTCGGCGGGGGAAAAGGCTAGGGGCTTGAAAGGGGCCGGCGGAGGCGTGCCCTTGAAGCGTGCGCGGACGTAGCTACATTGAGTTCACACATTGAACGAGGACCGCCGCCGTGCCCGCATCCGATATTGTCCGCGCCCGCATCGAGCGCGGCACCAAAGAACGCGCCAGCGCAGCCCTGGCCGAAATGGGCCTGTCGGTTTCCGACGCGATTCGCCTCCTGATGTTTCGCATTGCCGACGAGCGGCGCTTGCCTTTCGAGGTCAAGGTTCCGAACGCCGCTACGCGGGCCGCAATGGCCGAACTCGAGAGTGGAAAAGGCAAGACCTACGCCGGCACGGCGGAAATGCTGAAGGACTTCGGCTCGCCCCGTCCGGGCGTTTCAAGCGGGACCTGAGACGCGCCCTCAAACGCGGCAAAGACATTCGCAAGTTGACCGATACAATCGACCTGCTTCTTGCCGAGCAACCGTTGCTCGCGAGCTTTGGCGATCATCCCCTGAAAGGAGATTGGAAGGGCTGGCGCGACCTTCACCTGGAGTCGGATTGGTTCTTGATTTACCGCATTGCCGGCGAGCGGCTGGAGATAGCCGCAACGGGTTCGCACGCTGATCTGTTCGACGAGTGAGGTTGGGGCCGGAGCGGGCTGCGGCGGGAGGCGCCGGCGTGGGTGTTGAAAATGGGCGGCGGAGATAAGTGCACCGTCGCCGTGTGCGCCCAGTTGGCGCGTTTCTCTAGTGGAGGAAGGTTCCACCCGGATAGATGTCGATGGGTCCGGTAGCTGACGAGCGGTTTGGCTGGGTGACTGGCCGGATTGGAGCCTCGTGACAAAGGTCGCCTTGGGCGGCTGAGCGATCCGACGGGCCGGAATGAGGTGAAGCCTGAGCAGGCCTCGAAAGTGCTGATGCGGATGCCGACCCGCCACGGTGACGGGGAAGGCCGCACGGGACGGGAAGTCATCGACGGATGCGCCGTCCCGATCCGCCGGGGTATTGGGAACGGCACGTCGGAAGAGAGAAGCGTGGTTAGACGGGGGAGACCCGTTTCCGGGCGAGGCGAAAGGCCTCGACGTCATCCTCGGGGTGGCGGCCCGGGCGGGAGTCGGACAAGGGCGTTGGAGCGTCGAGGCCGGGTAACTCCGGCGGAGCAAAGGCCCCTGACTTCAGACATGCTGGCCGACGAAGACTGGGGTCGAGGGTGATTGGCGATGAGCCTTGCAACACCGGATGAGATCAGCAGCCTTCAACGGAAGCTCTATGGCAAGGCGAAGGCGGAGCCCGCCTACCGCTTCTACCGGCTCTACGACAAGATCCATCGACCGGACATTTTGGAACACGCCTACGCGCTCGCTCGTGAAAACGATGGCGCGTCCGGCGTGGACGGGGTGACGTTCGAGGGGATCGAGGCGGCGGGTCGGGAGGCGTGGCTGGCGGCATTGCGCGAGGACCTCGCCTCGAAGACGTATCGGCCGATGCCGGTGCGGCGGGTGATGATCCCGAAGCCGGGCGGCGGGGAGAGGCCTTTGGGCATTCCCACCATTCGGGACCGGGTCGTCCAGACCGCCGCCAAGCTGGTGCTGGAACCGATCTTCGAGGCGGACTTGGAAGATTGCGCCTATGGATACAGGCCCAAACGAAGCGCGCTCGACGCCGTCAAGACCACGCACCGGCTGATCCGCCAGGGCTATGTCGATGTCGTCGACGCCGATCTGTCCAAATACTTGTACACCGCTTCATAATGCCCCCTGGTTCATGAGGTTCGATCGAAGAGGTTGGGTTGCTGATCTATCACTTTGATTCTGAGTCCCTTTTGCTTCCGCCGCATGACGTGGACCGCGTCGAGTTCGCCGCGCTTGACACGCTGCGTTATGGTCTGCCGCGAGACGCCGAGCATCTTGATCGCCTCGCGCATGGGCAGGAAGCCATGGCCGGCGTCGCCATTGAATCGGGCCTTGACGTCCTCGGTCAGCCGGATGCGCCAGGGCGCGCGTGGCGTCAACTGTTCACCCGGAAGAAACCCGTCGTCGAGCAAGCGATGCAGGATCGAGGCCGCAACGCCGAGCGTGACCGCCGCGTTCTTGATCGTCAACGGTTCGCCTTCGGCGGTTGCGTCGCTTGGTTCAAAGCACGGGATCTTCCACTGGCGGCGCAGATTGCCGACGTGGCTGGCCTCGAAGCGATGGCCATAGGCCGTCTTGCGCTGCTGGCGGTTGAGGATGCCGGCGATCACAGCGTCGGAATATAGGGCCGCCAAGCGTCGCACGAGCGCGATCGTGTCCTCGTCGGTGCGTATCGTGGCCGGCCGCGAGCGCGGCAGCGCCAGATCGATCTCGTCGAGCGCTCCGCTGCGAACCGGCCGTGAACGGACACCTCGATGGCGCCACTCTCATGGCGAACGATCTCGATCCGCTCGATCATGCCTCGCACCATCTCGCGCAGTTTGGCGCTGTTCGGTCCAACGGGACGGCTCATTCGGCTCTCGATCTGTTCGCGCACCGACTGTATCGTGGCTTCGACATCGCTCGCGATATCCGCCAGGTTGGGAGCGACTGCGTCGGCGGCGGCGCCGTTCTATGACGGCGAAACGCTGGAGCGGCGGCTCGCGCGCTCGCACTTCTCCGTGGCCGAGGGCGTTGGCGTCGCCGTCAAACTCGCGCGCGCGGTCGACGCGCTGCATCGGGCCGGCGTCGTCCACTGCGACATCAAGCCCGACAACGTGATCCTGACCGCCGACGGCGGGTTGCGTCTGGTCGACCTCGGCGTCGCGCGCGTGCCGCGGCTCGAAGAGTTTCCGGTCGCCGATATCCCGGGAACGCCGAGCTTCATGGCGCCGGAACTGTTTCGCGGCCAGGCCGGCGACGAGGCCTCGGATCTCTATGCGCTCGGCGTCACCGTCTACCGCTTATACAGCGGCGGCTATCCCTACGGCGAAGTCGAGCCGTTCATGACCCCGCGGTTCGGCAAATGTGTCTCGATCTCTCGCGCGCGCCCCGACCTGCCCGCCTGGCTCGACGTCGTCGTCGGCAAGGCCGTCGCCGTCGACCCCGCGCAGCGCTTCGGCGACGCGATCGAATTCGCCCATGAACTCGAACGGGGCGTGAAGCTGGCGTCGCCGACGTCCCCGATCCGGCCGCCGCTCTATGAGCGCGATCCGCTCGCGGTCTGGCAGTTGGTTGCTCTAGGGCTGGCGACGGCGCTGGCCGCCCTGCTGATCCACGACTTCGGCGGTGGCTGGCGATGAGCGACGCAGGCTGCCGCGGGAGACTTCGCCTCGGTCGAAGACTTCCGCGCGCGCGAGTCGCCTGCGTCGGCGATTTTGGCCCCCTCTCCCGCTCCGCGTTTCCATTGAAAGCGCTCGACGGGAGAGGGTCGGGGTGAGGAAGGTCGATCAACGCGAAGCTTGAAGAACGACCCGCATCCGGCGCTTCGCGCCACACCTGGCGAACGCTTGCGTTCGCGGAGTCCCGCAAGCGGTAGAAGGGAATCCTCACCTCAAATTCATCGACGCACGCCGCTGGTCCGGCTCCGCGGGCACAACCCCCGACGGGTTCAGCGCCCTCGAGCTCTCGTAACAATGCCGCTTCATACAGCTGCGGTCGCGATGACGGCGGCCTCGGTCTCACCCGGCTTCGAGCAACCTCACCGCGGCGTCGCGTTCGAACAGATAGAGCAGCAACCGCTTGCCGCGATGTTCGTCCCCCGCCAATCGGGGATTGTCGGCGAGCGCGGCCTTCGCGGCGTCACGGGCGAGCGGCAGCAGCGAGGCGTGGACCTCCAGCCGCGCGAGACGGAAACCCGGCGTTCCCGCTTGCCGTGCGCCCAGCACGTCGCCCTCGCCGCGCAGCCGCAGATCCTCCTCGGCGATGCGAAAGCCGTCTTCCGTCTCGCGCAGAATTTCGATGCGGGCGCGCGAGGCCTGACCCAATGGCCCCTTGTAGAGCAGCAGGCAGCTCGATCGCGCCGAGCCGCGCCCGACCCGGCCGCGCAATTGGTGCAACTGCGCGAGGCCAAAGCGCTCGGCGTGCTCGATGACCATGATCGAGGCTTCGGGCACGTCGACGCCGACTTCGATGACGGTCGTGGCGACCAGGATTTTCGTCTCGCCGCGCGAAAATCGCTCCATCGCCGCATCTTTTTCCGGCCCCTTCATGCGCCCATGCACCAGCCCGACCGCCGTTCCGAAAAACGCGCGCAGCGACTCCGCGCGTTCTTCCGCAGCTGCGACGTCTAGTTCCTCGCTCTCCTCCACCAGCGGGCAGACCCAGTAGGCCCGCGCCCCGGAGGCGACGGCGCGGCCAACCCCGGCGATCACGTCGTCGAGCCGCTCGACGGGCAGCGCACGGGTGTCGATGGGCGTGCGCCCCGGCGGCTTCTCGTCGAGCGCGGAAACGTCCATGTCGCCGAAATAGGTGAGCACCAGCGTGCGCGGGATTGGCGTCGCGGTCATGACCAGCAAATCCGCCGCCTCGCCTTTGCTGGCGAGCGCCAACCGCTGATGCACGCCGAAGCGATGCTGCTCGTCGACGACGGCGAGGCCGAGGTCGCGGAAGCCGACGCTCTCCTGAAACAGCGCGTGAGTGCCGACCGCAATATCGATCTCGCCGGCGGCGAGCGCTCGCAACGATTCGCGGCGCACCGCCGCCGTATCGCGCCCGGTGATGGCGGCAAGCCGCAGCCCCGCGCCTTCGGCCAGCGGACGCATGCGCTCGAAATGCTGGCGCGCCAGGATTTCGGTGGGCGCCATCAGCGCCGCCTGCCGTCCGGCTTCGACGACATGGGCCATCGCCAGCAGCGCGACGATGGTTTTGCCCGAGCCGACGTCGCCTTGCAGCAGCCGCAACATGCGCTGCGGCGCCCGCAGATCGGCGCGGATGGCGTCCAACGCTCGGCTTTGCGCGCCGGTCAGCGCGAACGGCAGCGAAACCAGGATCTTTTCCGCCAGCTTCCCTTCGGCGATCTGCGCCCGTCCCGGCAACTCCCGCATCCGCGCGCGGGTGAGCAGCAGCGCGAGCTGGTTGGCGAACAACTCGTCGAAGGCGAGGCGGCGGCAGGCGGCGCTGGTCGGCTCGACGTCCTCGGGGGTTTGCGGCGCATGCAGCCGCTCGAGCGCCTCGACAAAACCGGGTGCGCCGAGTTGTCGCAGGGTTTTCTCGTCGAGCCATTCCGGCAAGGGCGGCGTGTGCGCCAGCGCGCCGAGCGCGGCTTTCTGAATGACGCGCGGATAGAGCCCTTCGGTGAGGCTGTAGACCGGTTCGACGGCGGGCAGCTTGGCGAGCTCCTGCTCGTCCATCACCCGGTCGGGGTGAATCATCTGCCGGTGGCCGTCCCAAAGCTCCAGCTTGCCCGACACCCAGCGCGTCGCGCCGAGCGGCAGTTTCTTGCCGATCCACTCGAAATTGTTGAGGAAAAACACCAGCTCGACATCGCCGGTGTCGTCCTCGACCAGCACTTTGAACGGCGCCTTGCCGCGCGAACTCGAGGGCGGGCGAAGCTCGGCGACTCGCACTTCCAGCGTCACCAACGCGTCCAGCGGCGCCTCGGCGATTTTCGGTCGTGAACGGCGGTCGAGCGCGCCATTGGGCAAGTGAAACAGCATGTCGACGACCCGCGCGCCTTGCGGCTTGTCGAGCAGTTTGTCGACGAGCCGCGCGTATTTCGGCCCCAGGCCGGGCAGGGTGGCGGCGGACGCAAACAGCGGATCGAGCAGGGAAGGGCGCATAGCCCCTTTTAGTCCGTTCAGAGGTATGAGGAAAAGCCGCATCCCCCGCCCTTGCCCGTCCCGCGCTCGGTCACTATGGTCTGCCGCGAAGAAATCTGTGGGGTGCGCTGGTGGGCGTCGTTATTCCGCTCGAAGAAAAATCGCCGGAAAGGCTGATCGAGCCGCTGACCCGGCTCGTCGCCGCGGATATGGGGCGCGTCAACGAGACGATCCTGTCGCGCACCGGCTCTGACGTGACGATGATCCCCGAGGTCGCCAACCACCTCATTTCCTCGGGCGGCAAGCGCTTGCGGCCGATTCTCACGCTGGCGACGGCGGCCTTGAGTGGCTACGCGGGCGACGGTCATATCAAGCTCGCTGCAGCCGTCGAATTCATGCACACCGCGACGCTGCTGCACGACGACGTGGTCGATGAGAGCGACATGCGCCGCGGCAAGCCGGCCGCGCGCATGTTGTGGGGCAACGAGGCGAGCGTGCTGGTCGGCGACTTCCTGCTCGGGCAGGCGTTCAAGATGATGGTCGAAGTGGGGTCGCTGGCCTGTCTCGACGTGCTGTCCACCGCCGCCGCCGTCATCGCCGAGGGCGAGGTGATGCAGCTCTCCGCCGCCAAGGACACCGAGACGACGGAGGACGCCTATCTCGCCGTCATCCGCGCCAAGACCGCCGCGCTGTTCGCCGCCGCCTGCGAGGTCGGGCCGATTCTCGCCAAGGGCAGCAAAGCGCAGATCGAGGCCTGTCGCGGTTACGGCATGAATCTCGGCATCGCCTTCCAGCTCATCGACGACGCGCTCGACTACGGCGGGTCGGCGGCAAAACTCGGCAAGAACACCGGCGACGATTTCCGCGAGGGCAAGATCACGCTGCCCGTGGTGCTGTCGTTCCGCCGCGGCAATAGTCAAGAGCGCGCGTTCTGGAAGCGCACGCTGGAGCAGGGCGAGATCGCCGACGGCGATCTGGCGACCGCGCAGGCGACGATGAGGAAACACCGCGCCCTCGAAGACACCATCGGCCGCGCCCGTCACTACGCGCAAATGTCGCGCGACGCGCTTGAGCTGTTCCCGGCCTCCTCCTGGAAACAGGCGCTGCTCGACGCCGTGGAGTTTGCGGTGCAGCGGGCGCATTGAGGGGGGCGGCGCAGATCCCCTCTCCCCGCAAGCGGGGCGAGGGAGACGGAGAGAACCGTGTCTCGCGCGGCACGGACCCAAGTTTTCCGAATAGGGTAGCCGCACGCGAGGAGAAGAAGGAGGAGCCTGCCTTGGACACGCCCGCCACCATCCCCGACCTTTCCGCGCTGCGCTACGAGCCCAAGCACATCCGCGCCCGGCGCGCGCTGGCGTTGCAGACCGACGCCGTGCAGGTGAGCGTCTACGAACTGGAGCCCGGCGGCTGCATTCCCGCCCATAGCCACAGCGTGAGTTGGGACATCTCGCTGGTGCTGGAGGGCGAGATCGAGGCGCATTTCTACGACGGCGACGGTCTGCGCATCGTCACCTGCCGCGCGCACGCGCTAAATCTCGTTCCGCCCAGCGCCGTGCATGAGATCCGCAACCCGAGCGGCGACCGGATCGCCAAATTCCTGCTCGTGCAGAGCCCGGGGCGCGGTTTCGACTTCCGCCCATCAACATCGCGTGACTCCCCGTCGGATTGATGCTCCGCATCCCTATATGCGCTGACATCGGCGAACGTAGACCCGAGCCGCGGAGAACGGCGTACGGTCGTCAGGCCGACGGGAGGGTGCAAGCATGGCGCTGCGTCCACAAATTTCCGGCCCGCGCGTTTCGCGCCGCAGCTTGCTCAGCGGCGCAGCGGCGCTCACGATACCCGGCCTGGAAACGGCGGCAGCCGCGGAGAGTGCGCCCGCGGGAGATCACATGAGCATCAAGCTGCGCGTCAACGGCGTCGACCACGCGCTCACCATCGAGCCCCAAGCGACGCTCGCCGAAGTGTTACGCGGTCCGCTGGGGCTGACGGGAACGAAGATCTCCTGCAACCGCGGCGCCTGCTCCGCCTGCACGGTCTGGCTCGACGGGGCGCCGATCCCGTCCTGCTCGATGCTGGCGATCGAAGTCGGCGCGCGCGAAGTGACGACCATCGAAGGCCTCGCCAAGGGCGACGAACTGCACCCGGTGCAGGAGGCGTTCATCGAGCACGACGCGATGCAATGCGGCTTTTGCACGCCGGGCATGGCGATGGCGGCGGCGGCGCTGCTGGCCCACAATCCCGACCCCCAGGCGGCGGACGTCGAACGCGCGATTTCCGGCCACATCTGCCGATGCGGAACCTATCCCCATGTCGTCGCGGCGACCCTCGCCGCGGCGCGGGCGCGAAAGGGCTGAGCCATGACGAGCGACAGCGCGACCCGTAGCGAACGTTTCCCCGAAGGCATAGTCGGCGCACGCATGGGCGAAGTCGAGCGGCAAATCCCCGCCGACGAACCGCCGCCGCTGCCGGTCAACTCCGAACTGAAAGTGATCGGCAAGTCCGTCCCGCGCATCAACGGCCGCGCCAAAGTGACGGGCGCGATCCGCTACACCGCGGACGTCAAGCTGCCCGGCATGCTGTTCGGGCGCATCCTGCGCTCGCCGCATCCGCACGCCGAGATCCGGACCATCGACACTTCGGCGGCGGAAAAGCTTCCCGGCGTGCGCGCCGTGCTGGTGCTCGCGAAGCCCGGCGATCCCCAGCGCGGGGCGGTGCGCTATGTCGGCCAGCCTGTCGCCGCGCTGGCGGCCGTCAACGCGGATGTCGCGGCGCAGGGGCTGAGCCTCATCCGCGTCGATTATCGGCCGCGCGCGTTCGTCGTCGGCCTCGAAGCGGCGATGCAGCCGGAGTCGCCGAAAGTCTATGCCTCCGACGCGGCGCCAAAGGGTTCGCCTTCCGGCTTCCCGGCGCCGGCGGATCTGCCGCTCGACGGCAATGTGCGCGGCCCCTCGGTTTTGGCGCGCGGCGACGTCGAAGCCGGACTCGTGGCGGCCGAGGTGACTGTCGAGGGCGAATACCGCACGCAGGTGCAGACGCATTGCTGCATGGAGCCGCACGGCCTCGTCGCCGATTGGCGCGACGACGGGCTCACCGTCTACCAGTCGACCCAGGCGACGGCGAGCGTGCGCCACGAACTCAGCCAGGACTTCAACCTGCCGCTGGAAAAGGTGCGCGTCATCGTCGACGGCATGGGCGGCGGCTTCGGCTCGAAATCCTCGCTCGGCTCCTATGGCCGCATCGCCGTCGGCCTGTCGCGTCTCTCGAGCGCGCCGGTCCGGCTGATGATGGTGCGCTGGGAGGAGCATCTCGACACCGGCAACCGCCCGGCGACGCTGCAACGGCTCAAAATCGGCGCCAAGCGCGACGGGACGCTGACGGGAATCAAGCTCGAGAGCTTTGGCACGGCGGGCGTGGGCTTGGGCGCCGGCGTCGGCAATGTGGCGGCGGGTCTCTACACTTGCGCGAATTTCGCCTCGGCGCAGCATGACGTGTTCATCAACGGCGGCCCGGGCAGCGCGATGCGCGGCCCCGGCAACACGCCCGGCGCCTTTGCGATGGAACTGGCGATCGACGAACTCGCCGAAAAGCTCGGCCTCGATCCGCTCGTGCTGCGCGACCGCAACGATCCCAGCGAAGTCAGGCGCGAAGAGCGCCGCCTCGGCGCCGAGCGCATCGGCTGGAGCGCCCGCCATGCGCCGGGCGCGGACTCGGGGACCGTGAAGCGCGGCCTCGGCGTCGCCCAGTCGCTGTGGAGCGCCAATGTCAGCACGGAATCCTATTGCGAGGTGCGGCTGACGCCGGAGGGCCGGATCGAAGCCCGCTCGGGCGTGCAGGACATCGGCCCTGGCGTGGGCACGGTGATCGCGCAGACGGTCGCCGAGACGTTAGGCTTGCAGGCGCAGGACATCGTCATCAACATTGGCGACACCCAATATCCGCCGGGGCCGCCCTCGCACGGCAGCCGAACCACGGCCTCGATCACGCCGGCCGCGCGTTCGGCGGCCTGGAAGCTCAGGCAGGCGATGGTCACGGCCGCCGCGCGCGAGTTGAACGCGACGCCAGACGATATCGTCATCGCCGCGGGCAAGGCAGTCTCGCGCAAGGCGCCTGAGCGTTCCCTCAGCTTCTCCGCGCTCGCGCAGAAGATGCCGGCGGATGCGCTGGCCTTCACCGCCAAACGCGCCGACGATTACGGCGGCTACAAGCGCAAATCCGGCGAGAACGCGAGCGCGCAACAGGATCTCGGCGGCGTCCAGTTCGCTGAAGTCGCCATCGACGCCGAGACCGGGATCATCCGCGTCGAGCGCGTCGTCGCCGTGCAGGATTGCGGGCGGCCGATCAACCCGAGACTGATCGAGAGCCAGGTGCAGGGCGGCGTGCTGATGGGCGTGTCCTATGCGCTCTACGAAGAGCGTCTGCTCGACGCTTTCACCGGCCGCATGGTCAATTCCAACCTCGAACAATACCGGCTCATCGGGTCGCGCGAGGCGCCGCTCATCGAAGTCGTGGCGCTGGAGAACTACCAGGGCCGCAGCGCCACCGACGCCTACGGGATCGCCGAGCCCTCCAACATCGCCACCGCGCCGGCGATCGCCAACGCGGTCTACAACGCCATCGGCGTGCGCTTGCGGGCGCTGCCGATGACGCCGGCCGCCGTGCTCACCGCACTCGGCCGCGTACCCTTGAGGAGTTGACGCGATGAAACCCTTCGCCTTCTCCCACGCCGCCTCCTTGCAAGACGCCGCGCGCGGCGCGGATCTCGTCTGCGAGGCGATGCTCGCGCCGCTGAACGCGCAACCGGCGACGCTCATCGTGGTCAAGGCGGGTGGCGTCGACTTGCTCGATCTGATGAAAGAGGGGCTGGTCACGCCGAGCGCGCTGGTGAGCCTGCGGGATACGGCCGGCCTCGGTTCCATCGACAAACGCCCCGACGGAGGCTTGCGCATCGGCGCCATGGTCACACTTGCGCGCGTCGCCGCGGACCCGGAAATTCGCGCCCGCTATCCCGCGCTCGCCGCCGCCGCCGGCGACTCGGCGAGCGCGGAAATCCGCAACCTCGCCACCTTGGGCGGCAATCTGCTGCAACGTCCGCGCTGCTGGTATTTCCGCGCGAGCGCCGACCGCTGCCTGCGCAAGGGCGGCGGTCATTGCTTCGCCATCGAAGGCGAAAACCAGCTTCACGCCATCTTCGACAATCGCTTTTGCGCCATCGTCCATCCCTCGACTTCGGCGACAGCGCTGGTTGCGTTGGGCGCGACATTGGATCTGGTCGACGATAGCGGCGCGTCGCGCAATGTGGCGCTGGAGGCGTTCTTCGTCGGACCCGACAAGGACGTGCAGCGAGAGAACGATTTGCGCGCGGGCGAAATTCTCACCGCGATCGTGCTGCCGTCGGCGCAGGGACTGAAGACTGCGCATCTGAAGATTGCGCAGAAGGAATCGTTCGACTGGCCGCTGGTCGATGTGGCGGTCGCGCTGGAGATCGGCGGCGACGGCGTCTGCCGGCGCGCCTCCATCGTGCTCGGCGCCGTCGCGCCTACGCCGCATCGCGCCCGAGCGGCCGAAGCGGCGCTGGTCGGGAAACACATCGACGAAGCCAGCGCAACCGAGGCCGCCCGCGCCGCGTTGACAGGCGCGACGCCGCTGTCGAAAAACGCCTATAAGCTGGCGCTGGTCGAGACGCTGACGCGCCGGGCGCTGTTGCAGGCGGCCAGCGGCTAGCGGATAAAACAAGCGCTTGGCGCCCAAAGCGTAGGACCGTGTAACTTCCAAGCCGGCTACAGAATCCGCAGCCTTTCCTCCCGCGACGGCTTGGCAGTCACAGGACCGTCGTGACGCGATAGCGGACGCTGCGAGACGGTCGCGCAGCGAGGTCTGGTCGCTGAGCGCCACGAAGCGACATAGGGCTATTTCCCCGAAGCTGCAGCCTCGGTCAGACGATTCAGGTCGCGCAGATACGCCGAAAGCGCCTGAGCGCCACTGGCGGAAAGGCTGTAATCGGTCCGCGCGCGGCCCTCGACGATCATCTCGCTATGCAGATATCCGGCGGCGCTGAACTTTCGCAGATGCGCGTCGAGATTTCCGTCCGTGATGAGCCCTATGCCGACGTCGGCATAGGGCGCACTATGCCGACGTTCAGATTATGCCGACGAGGGTCGGGAACGTGGCCTTGGCGGCGGTGATCGTCGCGATGGAGTCGGCATAATCCAAGCGGCCGGATTGCCAATGTAGGCTCCCTTTTCTCGCTGAGAGAAGGGAGAACTTCATGT